>JAAIGF010195066.1_pt1 | contig 21522 bp, 16 predicted proteins | sample 6487441 | NCBI WGS metagenome assembly JAAIGF01 (sample SAMN13974129, study PRJNA590717) | phyllosphere metagenome | biome: pepper field; feature: multiple bacterial spot infested pepper fields; material: pepper leaves; isolation source: leaves from pepper fields | host: Capsicum annuum ... | reverse complement strand
TGGGTAGGTTGCTCACGCGTTACGCACCCGTGCGCCACTCTCAAATCGGGTAGCAAGCTACCCTCAGATCCCGTTCGACTTGCATGTATTAGGCCTGCCGCTAGCGTTCATCCTGAGCCAGGATCAAACTCTCCATTGTAATAATGAATTGTTCGATACCAGGCTATTTACTAATAAATAACCGGAATCGTTTTTTGTTATATCTTACGATCCGAATTGACAGGTTGATTTCTTGTTATTGTATAACTTTCATCTTCCGACTACTCGTTACGCTACATGATCATCTTTCTTAAAGAACTTTTATCGCCGCCGCGTCGCGCTTTGGCCTTTATATGTCTTACCACCTGCGTGGCTTGAGCTATCTTATTGTTTCCCTCCGTTTCGTTGGGACTGCAAAGGTAGAAGATTTTTTTGGTCTCGCAAAATAAAGTTAAACTTTTTTTTTGCTACTCTTTGCAGAGCTTGCTACCGCGGAAACGCCCTTCAATAAAGGCTTTTTCCTTCTTCCAGTATGTGCTTTTCAATCGTCCCTCCCTTGCGGAGTGGTGCAAAGATAGAAACTTTGGCATATATCTTGCAACCTTTCTGCACTTATTTCTTCGTAAAACGACGCAAGGCGCTGGAAGACTGTGAGATATTTTTATCAGTTGCGCATAAGAAATCGTCAAAAAGAGCCTTTTAGGCTTAGAGTACTGTATTATTACAGTTCCATGTCTGACAATTTGGAAATTGGAATACTATTTGTTACATTACGTATAGAACAAAAAGAAAGGTTATAAATGATTAAAAAAGAAAAAATGAAAAAGACCAAATTAGAGAAAAACCCCTACATGTATTACATGACCAATTGGGGATTCGTTGAGCAAAGCTCCGAAAAAACAAACAAGCAATTAAAAAGTAAAAGCGTATAAAACGCTGACAAAAGAGGACAAAAAAGAGGTGCTTTATGAAAATAAAGCATTTTATTTTTTGCCGAGTTCCCAACTTGGCTTGCTGGTTACTTTGTCCGGAACCTTTTTACTCCTTACTTCACACGAAACATCCGACACTTCATCATCAAACAAAATACGCACCGATGGCGTATAGGTATCGTCGTGCTGACCCGTACGCGTAGCCCAAAAAAAGGCTATCAAAAATATCAACGCGATAAATATACTACAGCCGATTAGAAAAAATATAATATTCATGTGGGTCAGATTCGAATGTAAAAAATGTATCTAGTGCTATAACAGTCCCCGCAGCCTCGCATACCAACGCGTTGCCAAACTGGTAAATGATATAATCGTTACCGTACTGATGGGCATCAATATCGCTGCGAAAAGCGGTGACATCACACCCTGCACAGCAAAGGTTAGCCCCACCACGTTATACAATAAAGAAATTGCAAAACTCAGGTGGATTACTTTAACCGCATCTTTCGCAAAGCCAAAAAACTGCGGCAATTTCTGAAAAGAAGCCCCATCTAATATGGCGTCGCAACCTGGCGAAAAATTATTGATATCGTCCGAGACTGCGATACCCAAATCTGCCTTTCGCAATGCGCCGGCATCATTCAAGCCATCACCTAGCATACACACCTGCAACCCCTGCTCCTGCCAGGCTTCTATTTTGTGTAATTTGTCTAAGGGTGCTTGATTGAAAACCAGCTGAGCATCAGAGGGAAAAATCACACCCAACGCATCTTTCCTCCGCTCATTATCGCCCGAGAGAAGGTGCAAAGCATATTTACCGCGCATCTCCCGTATAATATCTGTCAGCCCAGATCGCCAAGATTGCTCTACCGAAAAGCAACCTTTAACCAGATGATCGATAGCGACAAAGACCATAGTGCCATCAGCCCGCTCCTGCTGCTTGCCTACGAACGACGCTGATCCTACCCGTATAAAGCGACCGTTTATCTCGGCTTCCATCCCCTTTCCAACAATTTCGCGAAACGCCATCACGTCACAACTCGCTGGTTCGGCCAGCCATTTAACAATTTCGCGGCTCAAGGGGTGGCTGGAGTGCCGGCAAAGCGAATTAACGATGACGCGATCTTCGTGCGTTAATACGCCATCAAAAACTATACTCGACGATATTGGTGACGAGATCGTCCCGGTTTTATCGAACACCAGGCAATCGATGGCCGCCATTTGCTCTACCGCAGCTGCATTTTTAACATACATCTTATTCCGATCGAGAATACTTAGCGCAGCAGATAGCGTGAATGGCGAACTCAAAGCGAGTGCGCAGGGACAAGCAATAATTAAAACGGCGGTAAATGCACCCCAAGCGCGCCCGTTATCTTCGTTTAGCAACCAAAATGTTGTAGCGAGTAAGGCGATGGCAACCAGCGCTACTGTAAAGTATTTACTGATAAAGCCGATAAACGTATCAAACTTTTTCTCGTATTGCTTAAAACTCTCGTTATTCCACAACTTCGTCAGATAACTTTGGGAGACAGGTTTGACGACTTCGAGCTCAATCGCTTCGCCCATTTGGCGACCACCGGCATACACAATCTCGCCCAATGATTTGTCTACAGCTTTTGCCTCGCCTGTTACAAAGCTAAAATCCACCGATGCTCGCCCTTTAAGTAAGATCGCATCAGCCGGTATAATTTCATTATTCCGAACACGTATGCGATCGCCCACTTGCAGCGCGGCAATTTGCACAGGCCTCTCTGTAAATTCATCGGAAATAACGGTAACGGCTACGGGAAAATAAGAGCGATAATCGCGTTCAAAGGATAAATGATAATACGTACGCTGTTGCACCCATTTGCCAATCAGGATAAAAAACACCAAACTACAGAGCGTGTCCGCAAACCCTGGTCCCGAATGTGTGAGCACTTCTACAGCGGTACGAAGAAAGATAACGAAAATACCGAGTGCTAGCGGAACATCCAGATTGAGCTGCTTTTGCCGAATGCTTTGCCAGGCCGAGCGAAAGTAATCAGCAGCGCTATACAACAATGTTGGTATCGTAAAACCCAGATTCATATAGCCAAAGAAATTGGCATAATGTTTTTCGAAAGCATCCATCCCAAAATATTCCGGAAAACTTAACATCATGGAATTCCCAAAGCAAAATCCAGCGACTGCAATCTTAGCAACCAACTGATTATTATTTTGTTTCAACCCTTCTTTAACCACATCTTGCAAGGTAATCTTGGGTTCATAACCAATTTTGATCAACAGCTCGACGAGTGATTTTAGTGAGAGGCGATTATGTTTGAACGTGATACTCGCTTGCTTCTTCATAAAATCTACCGTTGAAGAAACCACCGAATGATCTAGTTTATATAAATGCTCCAATAGCCAAATACAAGAACTGCAATGGATGGCGGGTATGTAAAAAGTGATGATGCTGATATCGGTGTCTTTAAAATCCACAAGCTTGGCAACAATGCTTGCTTCCTCTAAATAAGAAAGATCGTTTTGGCTACCCTTTTGCGATTTTCCCGGATGTGTATTATAACGATAGTAGCTTTGCATATCGTTATGCTTTAGTACTTGATAAACCGTCTGACAACCCAAGCAGCAAAAACTATGGTTATCTAATATGTAAGAATTTTCTTCTTCTACCCCATCACCACAATGGTAACAAACTTGCTCCACGTGGATAAGCTCCTGCTCTGCCATAACCGAAAAAAATGATTGAATATGCCCTTAGTTACAAACCAAAAAACCAATTGAAATACCCTATATCGCTTGGCTAAATACATTTTCCGCCGCACGCGTTTCATGCAATCGCTGGTCAAAGCACATGCATATATTGCGCAGAAAGGGTTGCCCGGCAGCGGTAACGCTCAGTTCGCCACGTTCCGTCAAGTCGACCAAACCATCTTCCAATAGCGGACGCAGTCGCGCTAAAATAACGGCATTAAGGGGAAAGCCCGGGATAAATTTAACCGATGAACGACACATCAAATCCAAAATATAGGTTCGTATAATTACATCTTCATCGTCCAAAAGATGACCCTTTACCACCGGCAGATTCCCTTCATCCAATAAGCGGTAATATTCTTCCACAGTTTTCACATTCTGCGCAAACGCAGACCAAGCGTCACTGATCGAAGAAACGCCCAAACCGATCAATACCGGCGTATAGCGATCCGTATATCCCATAAAATTGCGGTGCAATTTACCAAGTTCAGACGCTATAAAAAGTGCATCTTCAACAAGCGCGAAATGATCCATGCCCACATCCCGATAGCCCTGCTCCTCAATCAATTGTTTGCCCAATTGATACAGCGCCAGTTTCGTATTGCCCACAGGCAAATCATGTTCTGTAAATCGCCGTTGCCCAGGCTTTAGCCAAGGCACATGCGCATAGCTATAAAAAGAGATTCTGTCGGGTCGCATCGCTAGCGCGGCAGCAACTGTTTCACGTACGGTATGTTCATTTTGCAAAGGCAAGCCGTAGATCAGATCGAAGTTTATCGAAGAATATCCAATTTTCCGCGCCTCCTGCATAACACGTTGCACATCCTCAACAGATTGATGACGGTTAATCAAATATTGTACTTGTGGATCAAAATCTTGAATGCCCAAACTTAAACGACGGAATCCAAGTGCATACAACGCTTTTAAATGCGCCGACGTCGTATTAGCCGGATGCGCTTCAAAGGAAAAAGCGGTTTGATCATCAACAATCAACCCATCGAGGAGCGTTTGTAAAAACCAAGTAAGGTTCTCAGATGCAAAAAAAGTAGGTGTCCCACCTCCCAGGTGCAGGTCACTAAGTCGAATATTGTCGCCCAACCATGTTTTATACATTTCCCATTCTTTCAAAAGGTAGGTCAGGTAAGGCAATTCGACACCGTGATTTTTAGTAATTCGCGTATTGCAACCACAATAGGTACAAAGGCTCTCACAAAAAGGAAGGTGAATATAAAGGCTAATCCCTTGATCGTTGCTCCGCAAAAATGACGTCCTAAGCGCGTTCTTCCATCCGGCGACATAAAAAGCTTCCTGGTTCCAAAAAGGAACGGTTGGATAACTGGTGTAGCGCGGTGCGGCCACATTATATTTAGCGATTAGCTGTTTGCTTTGCTCGTTCATCGGTATTATTTAATGGAAATACATTACAATCTTTTACACAGCAGCAAGCCTGCCCCACGCACCTACCTTTATCCCATAAATTCAGGTTACGAATTGTCTGTTCGGCAATTCCTTTCGGACTCCGGTCTTCATAAGGCGTATTGGCCACCTGTATATCTAAATCGGCAGCGTGAAACAGGTCGATATGATCCGTTTTCATCGAGCGCGTTACTATTTTTTGAACACCAGCTTTCTTGAGCCCATCAAGCAAATCGGCATCTAACCGATCATCTTCAGAAACAATAACTACTTCCTTTCCAAAAACGTAATGAAGCGTATTGAAATTTAAGGGATTAGATATCAACGTCAGATCATGAACTTTTCCGTTCGCAAGAGCTAATAATTCCTTTTCGAAATCTTTTATATGGTACGCAACAGCTTTCATGAGGTCTATTTATCTGTAATTTATACCTACAAAACTAATCGAGGCCGCAGTAGGTAGGCATGTGTTGCATCAAGAAAGAAAATGATCCTAGTCACAGTCTAACAAACCTGCGTCAGGGAGCAAAAAAAACGCAGACCATAAGCCTGCGTTTTTCTATATGCGGTAAAAAACTGTTTAGAATCTGACGCCTTTTAATTTCGCGATAGAGAAAATCCGTATCGCGTTACCTTCTTTGGTTATCAATCGCTCATCCTTAAAGTCAGCAAGCATACGGCTTATGGTTTCGTTTGCCGTACCTGCAAGCGCAGCAAGATCATCACGCGAGATGCGAATCACGACCTCGTCATCACCCTCCACAGCCACCGTCTTCTCTGCAACGTTAACCAATGCGTTTGCCACCCGCTTTCTAACCGTATCATAAGCAAAGCCCAGCATTTGTTCTTCTTTTTCGCGAACGTTGCCCGAGAGCAGCTTAATAAATTTGCTGGCGATCATCGGTTTGTTATAAAGAAGCTCGAAAAAACGCTCTTTCGGAATCAACGCAATTTCAGAATCTTCCAAAGAAGCCGCGTTGTCACTATATTTTTCATTTAAAAGTACCGTTTCATATCCAAAAAACGTGTCGTGGATATGGATATCGGTGGATAACTCACGACCATCCTGGTAAAATAAGAAGCTGCGCACCTTTCCCTTGATCAGAAAATACACGAAAATAGGTGAATCTCCGGCTTCATATATCGACTGTTTCTTCTTGAAAACCTTAATACGCGAGTCTTTAACCAAGTCTTGCAAAAGATAGTTTTGCTCTTCTTCACTGAGATGCAGACTACCTCTAGAACTGGAATGTCCGACCAACTTTTCGCGCTTACGAAACCGACTTTCGATGGCATTCAAAAGCTCGATATCGTCAAACGGCTTGGTTAGGTAATCATCTGCTCCCATTTCCATGGCTTTGCGCAAGTCAGCTCTTTCGGATTTTGCGGTTAAAAACACAAAAGGAATATCCGCCGTCAGCTCATTTTTACTGAGCATGTACAACACCCCATAACCGTCCAGTTCGGGCATCATGATATCACACAAGATAAGATCCGGTTTGTTTTTAATCGCCAGATCGACACCGACTTTACCATCGGCGGCTGTCAAAATTTCGTAATCACCCGTAAGCGAAAGCACCTCTGCCGTACCCTCACGAATCTCGAAATTATCTTCAATAATCAATATTTTCTTTGCCATTTTATCATACTATTGATCGAAAGTCATCTTGAATAGCGCACCTTCGTTTATTGCCGAACGATATTCCATCAAGCCCCCCATCAATTCTACATACCGCTTCACAATATTTAACCCCAAGCCAGTTCCCGGAATATTCCCCGTATTGTGCGCTCTAAAGAACGGTTCGAATAAATTCTTTTGGTCTTCTACCGGAATACCAATACCATTATCGCGAATACAAATTACACAGGTATCATCTTTAATCTCTGTCGAAAACTCAATAAAGGTGTCTTCGCCAGAATATTTAATTGCATTAGACACCAAATTGATGATACTGCTCTTGATGAGATGGCTATCCAGGTAAAACATCCCCACATCACCGGTATGCTGATACACGATATGTTGGTTTTTTTTACAGATCATTTGCATCTCCTCCGTAATTTCCTCCGCGAGTTGCACCAAGTTGATATCCGATTTGTTGACCAATACTTTTCCAGCTTCCAACTTTTCCAGCGAAAGGAAATCGTTCAGAATGTTATTTAATAATTGCACCGAGCCACGAATGCGGTTGGTGTGCTTGATTACATTTTGAAAGTCGGGTCTTTCCACGTACTTCTCAATCAAGGAAGCCGAAAGTTGTACCGAACTGAGCGGTGTACGAAACTCGTGCGAAGCCATCGACACAAAACGCGATTTCATCTGGTTGAGTTCTTTTTCCTTTTCGAGCGACAAACTCACATCCGACTTTGCCTTTTCCAATTCGGATACCAGTTTAATCAAATCTTTTGTGCGCTCACGCACTTTCTCTTCCAGCTCTATTGCATGTTTACGCAGTTCATCTTCTGCAGCACGCTCCTTGGTCAGATCGTGGATAAAACCGGTAAATATGTTTTTGCTTTTGTAATGCACCTCACTGACAGCCAGGCGGAAAGGAAAAGTCGTACCATCTTTTTTTAAGCCTTTAACCTCCCGTCCGATGCCAATAATTTTCTTAACACCAGTTTCCTGGTAATTTTCGATGTAACCGTCATGCCGCCCACGATCGGGCTCGGGCATCAGCAACGAAATATTATTGCCGATCACTTCCGAAGGTTCATAGCCAAATAAAGCCGAAGCAGCAGGGTTTATAGACTCTACTGTGCCACGGCTATCAATGGTAATGATACCATCAATGGCATTATCAATAATCGCCTCGAGCAGCTTGACGGAATCGATCATGTTACTTCACCAATTTTTTATACTTAATACGCTTCGGCGCGATATCGCCTAAACGCTTTTTACGGTTTTCTTCGTATTCGCTGTAATTTCCTTCAAAAAAGTAAACCTGCGAATCGCCTTCAAACGCGAGGATATGCGTACAAATTCTATCTAAAAACCAACGATCGTGGGAAATAACAACCGCACAGCCGCCAAAATTTTCCAATCCTTCTTCTAAAGCACGTAAAGTGTTTACGTCAATATCATTTGTTGGCTCATCCAGCAACAACACGTTAGACGATTTCTTCAACGTAATGGCCAAATGCACGCGGTTACGCTCACCACCAGACAGGTTACCAACTTTCTTTTGCTGATCGGCGCCATTGAAATTAAATTTAGAAACATATGCCCGCGAGTTTATCGGCCGGTTGCCCAATAAAATATTATCGTTGCCTTCTGTAATGTTTTCCCACACGGATTTCTCCGGATCCAGATCATCATGGTTTTGATCCACATAGCCTAGCGCTACGGTTTCGCCTACCCTAAATGTTCCGGCGTCGGGTTGTTCCTGGCCAGTAATTAATCGAAAAAGTGTCGTTTTTCCTGCACCATTTGGCCCGATGATCCCGACGATACCTGCTGGTGGTAACGAAAAACTAAGATCCTCAAACAAAATACGATCACCATACGACTTGGCAATCTGGCTGGCTTCAATAACCACATTTCCCAAGCGCGGGCCTGGTGGAATAAACAACTCCAATTTGTCTTCGCGGTCTTTCGTTTCTTCAGACGCAAGCTTTTCATAATTATGCAAACGCGCTTTGGACTTGGCATGACGAGCCTTCGGCGCCATCCGTACCCATTCTAGCTCGCGCTCTAATGTTTTTTGACGTTTTGTTTCCTGCTTCTCTTCCTGCGCCAAGCGTTTTGCTTTTTGATCTAACCAAGAAGAATAATTTCCTTTCCAAGGAATTCCCTCACCACGATCCAGCTCCAAAATCCAGCCGGCCACGTTATCCAGAAAATAACGGTCGTGCGTTACAGCGATCACCGTACCTTCATATTGCTGTAAATGCTGCTCTAACCAATCAATAGATTCCGCATCCAAGTGGTTGGTCGGTTCGTCAAGCAGCAAAACATCCGGTTCTTGCAGCAATAAGCGACAAAGTGCTACTCGTCTACGCTCACCACCTGACAAATTGGCAATCTTTGCTTCGGGATCCGGACAGCGTAGCGCATCCATTGCGCGCTCCAATTTAGAATCCAACTCCCAGGCATTGCTCGCGTCTATTTTATCCTGCAATTCACCTTGCCGCGCCAGCAGTTTGTCCATTTCATCTGGATTTTCATATACCTCGGGCAAGCCAAACTTTTCATTTATTTCTTCATATTCCTGCAAAATTGCAGTTGTTTCCGCTACACCTTCTTCTACAATCTCCTTCACGGTCTTTTCTAAATCCAACACCGGTTCTTGTGCCAAATAGCCCACAGAGTATCCTGGAGAGAACACAACTTCGCCTTGGTAGGATTTGTCTAGCCCTGCAATAATCTTTAATAAGGACGATTTTCCCGATCCGTTCAGACCGATAACGCCAATTTTGGCTCCATAGAAAAAAGAGAGGTAGATATTTTTGAGAACTTGCTTTTGTGGTGGGTAAATCTTGTTTACGCCAGCCATGGAAAAAATGATCTTTTCGTCGGACATAAATGAAATAAATGCTACTATTTGTACAAATATAGTCATTTTTCGGTCGCGACAACTGACATTTTGATAGTTTCCGGGGTATGGCTTAATTGTTGATAAAATGTAGTAAACAATAGGCATAGGATTTATATTTTTTTTTTACATTTATAACATCCTATCATTTATAAAGGAAAGGTTTATTACATGGAAGCAAAATTTTCACCACGCGTAAAGGATGTTATCTCCTACAGCCGAGAGGAGGCGCTACGGCTTCGCCACGACTATATCGGCACAGAGCATCTTTTGCTCGGGTTGATTCGTGAGGGCGATGGGGTAGCGATAAAAATCCTAAAAAATATTGGTATCGACACGGCGGCTATCAGACAGTCTGTCGAAGACGCTGTCAAGGGGTCTTCCATGTCTCGTGCACCAATCGGCAATATGCCGCTTACAAAGCAGGCAGAAAAAGTATTAAAAATCACCTATCTGGAAGCTAAAATTTTCAAGAGTGATATCATTGGTACCGAGCATTTGTTATTAGCTATCTTGCGCGACGAGGAAAACATAGCCTCGCAGGTGCTTCAACAATACAGCATTACGTACGACTTATTCAAAAACGAAGTCGAGCAAAACAAAACGAGCATCACCGATGAGGCGTCGAGCTCTCCTACGGGTGATGACGATTTTGCCGAAGATGATCAGCAGTTTACGGCACCGAAAAAAGTGTCGGACATTAAATCGAAAACACCGGTGCTTGATAATTTTGGTCGCGATCTTACTAAAGCTGCAGAAGAAGGCAAGTTGGATCCGATCGTCGGCCGGGAAAAAGAGATCGAACGCGTTTCACAAATCTTATCCCGTAGGAAGAAAAATAACCCAATTTTAATTGGTGAGCCTGGTGTGGGTAAATCGGCCATTGCTGAAGGTTTAGCTTTACGCATTGTGCAACGCAAGGTTTCCCGTGTGCTGTTTAACAAACGTGTCGTTACACTGGATTTAGCTTCTTTAGTGGCGGGTACAAAGTACCGTGGTCAATTTGAAGAGCGTATGAAAGCGGTGATGAATGAGTTGGAAAAATCGCCCGACGTTATCTTGTTTATCGATGAAATTCACACGATAGTTGGTGCTGGCGGCGCTTCCGGATCACTGGATGCGTCAAATATGTTCAAGCCCGCCTTGGCACGTGGCGAGATTCAATGTATCGGTGCTACCACATTAGATGAGTACCGTCAGTACATCGAAAAAGATGGCGCTTTAGATCGTCGTTTTCAAAAGGTGGTCGTCGAGCCGGCATCGCATGATGAGACGGTAGAGATCTTAAACCGAATTAAAGATAAATATGAGGAGCATCATAATGTAACCTATACGGACGATGCTATACAAGCTTGTGTTTCGTTGACAACGCGTTATGTTACCGATCGTTTTCTACCGGATAAAGCCATCGACGCATTGGATGAAGCCGGTTCGCGTGTGCACCTGAACAACATTCACGTACCGCAATCGATCATCGACATCGAAGAGAAGATTGAAGAAGTGAAGGTTGAGAAAAATAAAGTGGTACGCAGCCAGAAATACGAGGAAGCGGCCAAATTGCGTGATACCGAGAAAAAGCTGTTAGATCAGCTTGAAAAAGAGAAAGCAGCTTGGGAAGCTGAAACAAAATCTAAGCGCTATACCGTTTCAGAAGATAATGTAGCGGAGGTTGTCGCCATGATGACCGGTATTCCGGTGCAGCGCGTGAGCCAGTCGGATAGCCAAAAGCTATTGAACATGGGCGACGCGGTAAAAGGAAGAATTATCGGTCAGGATGATGCTGTTCAAAAATTGGTTAAAGCCATTCAGCGCACACGTGCCGGTTTGAAAGATCCGAAGAAACCGATTGGTTCCTTTGTATTCCTTGGCCCTACTGGTGTTGGTAAAACGGAGTTGGCGAAAGAGCTTGCACGTTTTATGTTTGACTCGGAAGATGCCTTGATTCAAATCGACATGAGCGAGTATATGGAGAAATTTGCGGTTTCGCGTTTAGTGGGAGCGCCTCCGGGATACGTAGGTTATGAAGAAGGCGGACAGCTGACCGAAAAAGTTCGTCGCAAGCCGTACGCTGTTGTGCTATTAGATGAGATCGAAAAAGCGCATCCGGATGTGTTCAACCTATTGTTGCAGGTTTTGGACGAAGGTCAATTGACAGATAGCTTAGGTCGTAAAGTAGATTTTCGAAATACGATTATCATCATGACGTCGAATATCGGTGCACGTCAACTGAAAGAGTTTGGGCAAGGTGTAGGTTTCACCACCGCAGCAAAAACCAATCAGGCAGATTCACATTCGCGTGGCGTCATCGAAACAGCTTTGAAACGTGCATTCGCACCAGAATTTTTGAATCGTATTGACGACGTGATCGTGTTCAACTCGTTGAGCAAAGAAAATATCTTCAAGATTATAGATATCGAATTGCGATCGCTGTTTACACGCATTGAAGGTCTGGGCTACCACATTACGCTGAGCGACCAAGCCAAAGATTTTATCGCGGAGAAAGGATACGACAGTAATTTTGGTGCACGCCCGCTGAAGAGAGCGATCCAGAAATATTTGGAAGATCCAATCGCAGAAGAAATCTTGAAAGGCGAGGTGAAAAACGGTTCGGCATTGCATGTCGACTACAGTGAAGAAAAGAAAGAAATTGTGGTAACAGCAGTTAATCCAGAAAGCACAAAGAAATCTATCGAATCTGACGTTAGCGAATCGAGTGATAAAAAAGAAGATAAAAAAGACTAAGTTTTTTGACTTAATACGCTAAAAAGCTCCACTCCCAAAAAGTGGAGCTTTTTTTATGGCGTACTTTTTGTTAATTCAATTTAAACTATTAACATTTTTTAACGTCTTTATAAAGAAGAGAACTCTATTTTTAAAAAACTTAAACACCATAAACATGAAAAAAATTCTATTCGCTGTTTTACTTGGAACAGCATCACTAGCATTGACTACCGGCTGTACAAAGGAATATATTACAAATAATTATTTACCAGGTGTATCTATCACGACAAATATCACTGCTCAAGATTGGACTGTAGAAAGACCCGGACTATACTCTGTTGATCTCGATTTCCCGGAATTAGATGAGATATATTATCAAAATGGAAGTGTTCAGGTTGCCGTACAACTTGGCGGGCCAAGTGGAGGATATGACATTTTACCTGCTACGATAGGTGATTTTCACTATTCCATCAATTACTTTGTAGGATCGGTACAAATTTTTGCTGAAAACAGAAGCGGATCGACTGCTGCGCCAGGTGCGATGGTTGCTAAAATTACCCTCACAGATGCTGAAAATGGCGGAAACTAAGTTTCTCATCATTCTTAATAAACAAACATTGCCAAGTCGATCAGACTTGGCAATGTTTGTTTAAATATATTGCCTGCCGCTAGCGTGAGCTCGTGGCCATCAATCAAAAGATGACCAAATACCGCTGTTAATTTTCAATCAATTCCTTTGCATGTCGTAAAGCCGACTCGCCAGGATTAGCACCACTGAGCATTTGTGCAATTTCAACCACCCGATCGGCTTCACGCAGCAAAACAATATCCGTTCGGGTTTTCTCCCCTTCATCTTGTTTATACACTTTAAAATGCGCGCGGCCTTTCGAAGCAATCTGTGGCAAATGGCTTATCGCAAGAACTTGCATATTGTTAGATAAGCGATCCATAATCTGCCCTACTTTCAAAGCTACTTCGCCGGATATTCCCGTATCAATCTCATCAAAAATAATGGTTGGTAACGCAGAGCTTTGCGCCACGAGCGATTTCACGGCAAGCATAACACGAGATAGTTCCCCTCCAGAAGCCACACGATGTATCGCTTGTAACGCCTGACCTTTATTGGCAGAAAACAAAAATTGCACATCACTGCCACCACTAGTCTTGTATTTTTCTACAGGAAGCTCACCCAACTCAACCTTCAATTGTGCGTTTGCCATCCCCACATCTGCCAAGATAAACTGCACATGATCTTCCACCTGCTTCACGACAGCTTTACGCGACGCGTGAAGAGCTTCGCCTGCATTGACCAACATTTTAAAATGCTTATCAACAGTCAGCTGTAAAGTCGCGAGCCTTTCTTCTTGATTGGCGACCGCCAAAATCTTTTCTTCGAGCTCCGCCTGCAAGCTCAGTAATTCGCCTACGGTATCTAGCCGATGCTTTTTTTGCAACGAATATAGTTCGCTTAACCGATCGTTTACAATTGTCAGTCGGCTTTCATCCATATACACACCTTGCTCCAACATGCCGATCTCATCTGCGATATCGCGCACTTCGATCTGTGCACTTTGCATCCGCTCGCCAAGCACAGACGCTGCCGGTAAGTAGCGTTGCAACGTTTGCAGCTGTTGAGCCACCTCCTTCATCGCTTGAATAATCGATTGTTCGCGTTCTTCCAGCAAATCTGAAGCGGTCAATAAACCGCGTTTGATCTCTTCCGCGTTTTCCAGTTGGCGTCCTTCCTCTTCCAGCTTTTCCTGCTCGCCATCCTGCAAATTGGCCTGCTGCAACTCGTCAAACTGAAACTGATTAAAATCCAGTTCAGCGTTGCTCGCCGCAATAGCCTGCTGCACCTGTTGCAAAGCCTCCAAGGCTTGTTTATAGTTTCGCAAACACGCTTTATACGATTGAAGCTCCTCGTGATTTTTAGCGACACTATCCAACACCATCAGTTGGAATTTCTCCGTATTGAGCTGCTGCGTAGCATGCTGCGAATGAATATCGATCAACAGTTCGCCCAAAGTTTTAAGCACCTGCAGCGTAACCGGAGAATCGTTTACGAAAGCACGTGATTTCCCATCGATAGCGATCTCCCGCCGGATGATGGTTTCTGCTTCATATTCCAGATCATGCTCGGTAAAAAAATCGTTTAACCCATATGCATCAACTTTGAAATAACCTTCAATAACACATTTTTGATCGTCGCGAAAGAAATGCTTCCCTTCTACGCGATTTCCCAGAATCAAGCCAAGCGCCCCCATAATAATGGACTTTCCCGCTCCCGTCTCTCCCGTGATGATGTTGAGGCCTGCATCAAATTGAATATCTAAATTTTCAATCAATGCATAATTCTTGATAAATAATCTATTCAGCATATCTATTTATTTTCGCAATAGCTCATATTTTGAGGTGTTACTAGGATCTAGCTCAACCAATGTATTGTAAACACGTGCGCCGGCGTTGCCTGGCAATTTAGTAAAAACACCAACAAGCTCATCGGCTTTTGCCGCAAACAAGACTCCCGTAAGGACATTGCCCGTATGATGACGATCGACCTGCTTCAGTATAGCCAGATGTTCGACCATCGATTCGCGCGCCGCTACTTGTTCTTCGCTCATTTGATCTAAACCGTTGATATGATATTGGTAAGCAAAGTCCCGGTAAGGCTGGTATCGCCTATCGAGCAAATTATTGATCAACCAATAACGATTCGTTAACGATTCCATCGATCGCCACCCCTCTTCAGGATTACTTTGCGCAGCATTCAAGATCGTTCGCGCTGCTGTGAAGTACTTGTTCCCGCCATATTGCTTGAAAGTATCGGCATCCATGCCGATCATCACGTTGGCATAAAATGCGAGCAGCGAAGACAGGCTATGTAGGTTTACATGCTCATTATACTCCAGCTGTTCGCCTTCCACATAATTAAAATTAAAACTACGGTCGTGGTAAGCTAGCACTGTCGTGCTATAGTTCGTACCGTATACCGGTCGGTAAGAAAAAATCTGTGCCGATGCTTTGTACGTTCGTGATCCATCCCACTCAGCAATAGTAATAAGCATCGAACAATCTATGCGTTCCTGCGGATCAATTGTCTTGCTCGTCCACGACCGATTAGCCATAAAATCTTGCACCACGTTTTTTAACATATCCAGTGCCCGCTTATTCGTATTTTGCACTTGAGGCGACAAGATCTCCACGCGCATATTCAGTTCCTGTGCCGCCAAAGGCGCCATAAACAACACACAAAAAATGAGCAAAAGCAATGGTCTCATCCCGATCAAATTTAACTATCAAACTTAGCTAAATTTGCCTTGAATTGCAATTATATTCGTGCTTTACCATCCTACTGATTGTGGTGATTTTTGTGCCTGACAACAAAGCTCATCGACTACAGTATGGTCGGCCTGTAGTCAGCAAAAAGAAACGAGAAATGCGTTAACCGTTGAGCGCATCAGGCGTTGTTCGAAAAAACCGAAAAAACGGCCGCCTATTTTTTAAAATAAAAACAATAAGTTTGTAGATAATGATGGACTTTTCAGCACAGTTAAGTAAATACATGCCCAAAGATGCGGCGCCTATCATTTCCACTTGGATCAATGACACGGGCTGCCAATTTAGAATTTCACGTAGTCGCAGAACCAAATTAGGCGACTACACTTCGCCATTCAACGGCAATCCGCACAGAATATCGGTCAATCACGACTTGAATCCCTATGCTTTCCTAATCACAACGATACACGAATTTGCACACCTGCAAACTTGGCAACGTTTTAAAAACAACGTGAAACCACATGGTGCAGAATGGAAGCAGAGTTATCAGGAATTGATGCGTCCGTTTTTAAAACTCCCGATTTTTCCGAGCGATGTCTTGCAGGCTATTGTGGTCTATATGGACAATCCGGCCGCGTCGAGCTGTACCGATTTAAACTTATTCCGTGTACTGAAAACTTATGATAAAAACAGCGATTTTCCATTGACTACAGTCGAAGACGTGGCCGAAGGAAGCATCTTTACAATCAAGGGGGGGCGCGTCTTTCAAAAAAAAGAGAAGGTCAGAAAAAGATACAAATGCGTCGAGCTTGCTACCAACAAAATGTATTTATTTCACCCGGTAGCAGAAATTGTGCTGCTGGATGATCTTAAAAAACGAAGCGATCCATCGGCTCAGGCTACTGGCTAAATTGAACTATAGGTATGCCAGCAGCGCATGCGAAACGACTTGAATTTGAATAAAAAATTTCGACAACAGTATGAAGAAAAAACTCTTGATATTATCGGGCATCCTGCCCCTATTTTTTGCCTGTCAACAGGCGGATAACCGTAGTTACAACGCCGACACGCTGGATAGCAATGCTCTTTCAGCTATCACGGAAGCATCATACAGCGCCTACGTACGCGAGCTTTCCTCCGATAAATTTTTAGGAAGAAAACCATTTACTAAAGGCGACACGCTCGCAGTAGCATATATTGAACAACAATTTAAAGATTTAGGATTGGCACCTGGCAATGGCGACTCTTATTTTCAGGAGGTACCCATGGTGGAGACGAGCAGCACACCAAAAAATAAAACATTGACCTTTCGCAGTGCTACAGGCAGCGTATCGGCCAATTACCTGACAGATTACGTTATCGGTAGCCGAAAACTGGAAGAACATATCGCGGTAAACGATGCAGAATTGGTATTTGTAGGCTTCGGCATCGTTGCACCCGAATTTGGCTGGAACGACTATGAAGGCATCGACGTAAAAGGAAAAACAGTTGTCGCCATGGTAAACGATCCTGGAAAATACGACAAAAACCTGTTTAAAGCAGATACGATGAGTTACTACGGTCGCTGGACCTATAAGTATGAAGAGGCGGCACGCCAAGGTGCGGCCGGCATTTTACTGATCCATAATACAGAGGCGGCGAGCTACGGTTGGGAAGTTGTGCGTTCTGGCTGGTCAGGACCGCAATTGAGTTTGCCGGAGAAAGCAGGCGAACCTGGCGTGACAGATTTTGAAGGTTGGATCAGCGGTCCGACAGCAGATAAACTATTCGCTTTGGCGGGGCAACCAAAGGATATACAGGAACGAGCAAAAAAGAAAGGATTTAAAGCTGTGCATTTGGCCGTTACAACGGCGGTAGAATTAACCAACAAGGTCCGAAAATCGACTTCCAACAATGTCATTGCCAAATTGGGAGGCAGCAAACGGCCTGATGAAGTCATTATTTATTCCGCTCACTGGGATCATTTAGGCGTGGGCGAACCGGTAAACGGAGACTCTATCTACAACGGAGCGATTGATAACGCAGCCGGCGTATCGGCCTTGTTTGAAATTGCGAAGGCTTTTAAAGCGGCCAAAACTAAACCGGAAAGAACGATTGTCTTTCTTGCCGTGACCGCGGAGGAAGAAGGACTTTTAGGCTCTGCTTATTATGCCCAAAATCCGATCTTTCCACTAAACAAGACGGTTGCTAATCTTAATATGGATGCTTTTAGTGCGGTTGGCGCTACCGAAGATGTATCGATCGTAGGCATAGGGCAAACGGATATTGAAGATTACGTGAAGCGGTCGGCGGCTAAGTTTGGTCGCACCGTGAAAGGAGAAAGCAATCCTTCATCGGGCGGATTTTACCGTTCTGATCATTTCAACTTTGTGAAAGTGGGTGTACCGGGCTTATTTATGGGTAGTGGAAATACGTTTATCTCGACGGATACTACCGCAACGAATACTAGAAAAACTGCCTTAAGCGGTCGCTATCACACCGTAGCGGATGAAGTAGATGAAAATTGGGATTTTGAAGGTATACTGGCTGACATTCGCCTTTTCTTTGACGTTGGTTACACCATGAGTATGGAAACAAGCTTTCCAGGATTCAAAAAGCAGTCGGAATTTAAAGAAATAAGCGAGAAGCGACTAACAAAATAGTACCTTTGTCACGGCATCTTACGATTTTGCCAAATAAACGCTATGTACAACGGCCATGTTGTATTTTAGCATGGAGATAATGTATAAAATTTTAATTTAAGTTACCGGAATGAAACACTTACATTCGACGCTAGCAGTTGTGTTATTGCTGGCCTTAGTGATTGCAATCGTAATTACCCTTTCAAATTATTTAGGCAATAAACCGTATAACCGTAAAGTAGCGTTAATCGGTTTTATTTCTGCCCACTTACAATTACTTGTCGGATTGATTATTTATTTTGTGTCGCCATTGGGCATACAGTCCTTCTCAGGCGAAAACATGAAAAACAGCCTTTCACGTCTCTATTTCCTGGAACATCCATTGATGATGATTCTTGCGATTGCATTAATCACAATCGGCTACATAAAGGCGAAGAAATTGAGCGATGCAAAACAGGCTAACAAAACTGTCTTGATTTTTTACATCATTGGATTGGTCTTGATTTTATCCAGAATACCTTGGAGCACTTGGTCATTGTTTAATGGTTAAGCCAATAAAGTTAATGAAAAACCTGAGAACAACATCTCAGGTTTTTTTGTCATAAAAAAAAGCTTCAAGGTTATCCCTTGAAGCTTCATTATCTTGATGTCCGAAAAAATTAATCTCTGTTTTTTCCGAATCCTAAAATATCAAACACTACTTTAAACGCAATGATAGTTGCAATGACCATGGCAACATTTGCAATTAAAGAGAATACAAAGGTCAATTGATCCAAGGAAGGAATTACATCGGGAACGAATCTAATGAACACTCCAACTAAACCAATAACGATAGCAACAGTAAGCGTAACGTAGTATTCGGTACGATTGGCGTTATTATCTGTCTTTTTTGCCGGTCTTTGAGACGCTGTATTTTCCATATCAGTCTAAATCTTTTTTAACTAGGGCAAATGTACGGAAGAAAAAATAAAAAGGCAAAATTATCTACAGATTAGCTCACTAACGCGTAGCTATCCGCTCGCGGCAACAGGATTATTTACCTCCGTGATTTGGGAAGCTATTCGGCTAAACCGACGAGGTCTGCCAAATTTTGAGTATAATTGCAGGTAAGATTGATATAAGAACGTGAAAAAAATAATTCAATTTGTTAGCGTGGTCATCGTTTCCATCACCTCATTGCATGCGCAAACGCAGCGTATCGATAATTTTATAGTAAAAGAAAACCTTACCCAAAATGGAAAGCTGGCTATTATCGCTGTAGATAGCGCTGAAACCCCGCAAGAGAATATCAACGGAACATTTATTTTCAACCTCAACGGATTTCAACAAGAACTTTCTTTTCATGACGGTATTGCCGTTGTAAAACATCCCCTGGAATCGTCAACCTTCGTTTTTTTCAAACATAAGAATCAAGATAATAGCGTCGGCAAATTATATTACGTTCATAAATCAAGTACCGGACTCAAGCCTATAAAAATTTACGGTCTGCTCCTGTTGATTATTCCGGTGGCGCTTTTGCTGATCGGCTACCTGTTTAAGCGCTTTCTTACCATGTTTGTGGTCTTAGCGCTGGTCTACGCCTATTTCCATTACGCAAAAGGTTTGGATCTTTCCAAAATATTGGAAAGCATCTTTATGGCTTTAAAAAACTTTTTCTAAGCTTACGACTAGAAAGGCAAGCCTACACTAAAATTATACTGAATAAAATTATAACGATCCGGTCTACGTGCCTCGTAAAACTCACGCTTGAACGCCCTGGCATTAAAAAACTCTTTGATTACCCATTGATCGCTTCCGGAAAATTGCGGATCCTTTAACTTCAAGCCCGCATCCAACCGGATCATAAAATAATCCATATCCAAGCGCAATCCAAAGCCTGTGCCCAACGCTATTTGGGATAAAAACCTATCCGCTTTAAATGTTCCCTCTCCCGCATTGGTAAATTCATTGTCGCGCAACAGCCAGATATTGCCCGCGTCTAGAAAAGTCGCTCCATTAAGCTTAGCGCCCAAAAATTTATTCAAAATCCGAAAACGGTATTCCGCATTGGCTTCCAGTTTAACTTCGCCCAATTGATCCAGGTTGCGAAGATTCAGGCGCAGCTGCTCATCAACCAATCCGCTACGGTCGTAGTTACCTGGCCCAAGCGTGCGCGCCTGCCAAGCACGTATGCCATTCATTCCGCCCGCGTAAAAGCTTTTTTCAAAGATCAACAACTCCGAATTATTACCGTAAGGCACCGCTATACCACCATTAAACCGCAACACAAATTGTCGATGGCCACCCAAAAACCTATACCAACGATAGTCTAGCTCAGCCTTCGCATATTGTAGATACGGAACACCAAACAGTAGTTTTTCGCCATCGGCAGCGCTCGCAAAATTAAAGACATTGCCTGCCAAGCCCAGTAGATTACCACTGCTTTCCAAGCCCACCCGAAAATAATTAAAATCTTCCAGGCGCAGCAAACGTTTGGCATTGTAGGTATACATATACTGCGCGCCAAGACCGAAATATTCGCGGTTGTTACTGCGAATGTACAAGGTGTATCCCTCTTCTTCTAATCGGTTTGCAAAATCCGGATTTAGCCTACCTTGTCTATATTCAACCGATACAGGCGTCAAACTATGTTGCGAATTCACATTGCTGTACCAGATATAATTAAGCGTATTGATAAAATAGCGGTTGGCATAGGTGCCGTCTTGCTGAAATAGCTGCACCGTGCTCGAAAAGGTTGTGCGCGGCAAGCCATAGGTTCCCGTGCTAGAATTTTCAAAAGGCGTCATCAACCTTGGAATAATAAGGTTTACCCCCACCTGGAAATCATTATTAAATATTTTATTGGCCAAACTGCCTGGCAAACGCGGATCAAATAACACACCGTAACGCAATTTAACTTCAAGCTGTTCCGATCCACCAAAAATATTTCGATGCGAAAATGTATTTCCCACATTAAATCCGCTCATACCAGAGCTAAAGGTAAACTCCCCTTCTACCTGATTGGCCATCACCGGCCGAGGAGTTAATTCATAATGTACATGCAATTTATTGGAATCTACCTTTTGGTAATTAATTTTCACATTTCGGAAGCCATTCATTTCGTACAGACGATCGTACGACTGGTTTTCCTGTTGTAAATTATAGCGCGAGGCAGATCGGATATACATATAGTGCGCTAGCGGCTTCAAGCGGAATCGCCCCGTTTCATCGCGATACGTTATTCCGAGCGTGCTATCGCGGTATTGCTTGGGTTTTCCATTTCCCGTTTGTCCGTAAGGCAAAACGACGGTGGCAAAAACACTATCGATA
>JAAIGF010199419.1_pt1 | contig 21530 bp, 19 predicted proteins | sample 6487441 | NCBI WGS metagenome assembly JAAIGF01 (sample SAMN13974129, study PRJNA590717) | phyllosphere metagenome | biome: pepper field; feature: multiple bacterial spot infested pepper fields; material: pepper leaves; isolation source: leaves from pepper fields | host: Capsicum annuum ... | reverse complement strand
GGCCTGGCGCCGCTGATCACCCGGGAGATCTTCCGGATCATCGCCGACCTGCGTCGCCAGGGCGTGTCGATCCTCTTGGTGGAGCAGAACGCCCGCGCGGCCCTGCGCGTGGCCGACTACGCCTACGTGCTGGAAACCGGACAGATCGCCATGCAGGGCCCGGCCGCCGAACTGGCGGACGACCCACGGGTGATCGAAGCCTACCTGGGCCTGGCCAGCAAACATCAGGAAATGCTGGCCAGCTGAACCATCGAGCGCCTGCGTCGCGGGCGCTCCATCTTTTTCTAGGAGAAGGCCCATGGCCCCCGCTACCCCTCCCCGCCTATGCATCGTCGGCGCTGGTGCCATCGGCTGTACCCTGGCGGCACGCCTGGTCGCGGCAGGTCAGCCGGTGAACATGCTCGCCCGTGGCGATACACTCGCGGCGCTAAGGCAAAACGGCGTATGCCTGAAGGACCTGGACGGCGAACATCGCGGGCCGGTCAATGCCAGCAACGACTGCGCGACACTGGGTGAACAGGACCTGCTGTTCATCTGCACCAAGGCTCCGGCGCTCGCCAGCCTGCTGCCCAGCCTCGCGCCGCTGATCGGCGCGACGACCATCGTCATACCCGTGGTCAACGGTGTGCCCTGGTGGTACTTCCACGGCGTGCAGGGACGCTTCGCCGAACACCAGGTGCATGCAGTGGACCCGAACGGCGCACTGAGCACTGCCCTGGATCTGGATCGGGTGCTCGGCTGCGTGGTGTTCATCACTGCGGAAACCGAGGCGCCTGGCGTCGCACGCTCCAACAATCCGCACCTGATGATTCTCGGCGAACCGAACGAGCGGATGAGCGAGCGCCTGGAATGGGCGCGCGCGCTGATCGCCAAGGCCGGCATCGAAGCCCGCGCCACCGAACGCATCCGCGATCAGCTATGGACCAAGATCATCGCCAATCTCAGCTCCAACCCGTTGTCGGTGATAACCGGCGCGACGCTGGAGGAGCTGTACGGCAAGACCGAACTGAAGAGCGTGGTCGCCAAGATACTTCAGGAAACCCTGCTTACCGCTGCAGCCTACGGCGCGCGCATCAATTTCGATCCACAGACCTTCATGGAGCTGGGTGCGGGCATGGGCCCGGTGCGCACCTCCATGCTGCAGGACTACGAGCAGGGCCGGCCACTGGAGCTGGCCGCCATCGGCGATGCGGTGGTCGAGCTGGCCGGCTACCAGGGGCTTTCCATGCCTACTACCCAGGACATCCTTACCCTGGCGCGCTATCGCGGCGCCCAGGCCCATGCACACTGAACGAGGCGTTGCCATGAACAGCATGACCGAACTTGCCAAGCCAGCGCACTGCAGCGCCGAAGAGTGGGCGCTGCGCGTCAAACTTGCCCACTGCTACCACCTGGTCGATCACTTCGGCTGGACCGAGACCATCTTCAACCACATTTCCGCGCGCCTGCCTGGGCCGGCCCACCACTATCTGGTCAACCCGTTCGGCCTCAACTACAGCGAGATCACCCCGGACAACCTCCTCAAGGTCGACCTGCACGGCAACAAACTCGAGCCCTCGGAGTACGACGGCAACCCGGCCGGCTTCGCCCTGCACAGTGCAGTGCACGGTGCCCGCGACGATATCCAGTGCGTGATTCACACCCACACCACACCGATTTCCGCCGTGGTGCAGAAGAAGCGCGGCTTCACCCATGACGACTTTTATGGCGCGCAGCTGTACGGCCGCATCGGCTATCACACCTTCGAAGGCATCACCCTGTTCGATGACGAGAAGACGCGGATGATCGAGAGCCTCGGCGACAAGCACATCCTGGTGCTGCGCAACCACGGCATCGCAGTCGGCGAGAGCAGCATCGAGAAGACCTTCTTCCTGCTCTGGACCGTGCAGCGCGCCGCCGAGAATCAGTGTGCCGCCGGTGCTCTGGGTGGCGAAGACCACCCGCTCGAGGACGGCATCGCCGAAAAGTGCGCCAACCTCACCGCCATGCTGATCCGCGAGAGCGGCTTCGCCACCAAGTTCTACGACGCCATGGTCCGCAAGATGCGCGCCGAGCGCGCACTGTCCTGGTGACCCAAGGAGTCGTGCCATGAATGCCGCCGTCCACCCCGAACGCCAGCGCTTCGAAGAACCGCCGATTTCAAAGCTCGACCCTCAGGGCGTGGTGCTCAACTGCAATGCGTCCTACCTGCACATGTGCGGCCTGCGCGAGGAGGAAATCGTCGGCAAGCCCCATGAGCAGATCAACGATTCGCGCATGCCCGCCATCGTCATGGACAGCATGTGGCAGGCGCTACGCGCCGGCGTACCCTGGACCGGCCCGGTGATGGGCCGGCACCGCCAGGGCCACAGTTACTGGCATAAGCTCTACGTGGTGCCACTGTTCGACGATGGTCAACTGTCGGCTCTGGGCACCGTCTACCAACCGATCAGCACTGAAGAAATACGAGACGCCGAGGTGCTCTACACGCGTCTCGGTCGCGGCCAAACGCCCTGGACAACGGGGCAGCGTGTCACCTCCTTGCTGGCCGCTCATGGCCTGCAGCTGTGCCTCGGCCTGCTGGTGATCGGTGCCACGCTCACCGCGCATCTGCCTGAAATGGTGGGACTGGCGACCCTGCTTGCGGTGCTCCTGGCCGGGCTGCAGCCTGGGCTTCGCCAGCGTCGGCTGATCCGCGAGATTCTTGGCCGGCATCGGGAAACCTACAGCGAGCCCCTGCTGGCACCACTGCACAGCCGACATGCCGACAGCACCGCTCTGCTGGCAATGGCCCTGAACAGCCAGCGCGATCGGATGACCACGGTGATGTCGCGTATCTGCATCAACAGTGAGGTCCTGCGCCAGCAGGCCCACACCTCGTCGGAAGTCGTGGAAAACGCCGCCGAGCAACTGGACAGGCAAGTGCGTGAAACGGAGCAGACCGCCGCAGCGATCAATCAGATGAGTGCCACCATCCAGGAGCTCTCGCGCAACCTGCAGAGCACCGCCCAGGCTGCGCAGAACGCGGACCAACTGGCCCGCGATGGCGAGCGCCTGTCCGATAACAGTCAGAGCTCTACCCAGACTATGCGCACGTCGGTAGAAGACATCGGAAGCGCAGTCGGCAGCCTGGCCGAAGCCATCGAATCCATCGGCGGCATCGCCAGCGTGATCCAGGGCATCGCCGAACAGACCAACCTGCTGGCCCTCAATGCGGCCATCGAGGCAGCCCGCGCCGGTGAATCGGGGCGCGGTTTCGCGGTGGTCGCCGACGAAGTACGCAACCTCGCCTCGCGCACGCGAGAATCGACCCATGAAATCCATAGCTCCATCGAAAGCCTGCGCAAAGGCAGCAGCAAGGCGCTGGCGACGGCGCAACAGGGTGCGGAGGCCGCGCAGCGCGCCAGCGTCGATGTGCAGCAGGCGCGCCGGGCCCTGTCACGAATCTGCGAAGAGGTTGGTCAGATCAGTGGCATGAGCCTGCAGATGGCCGCTGCCATCGAGCAGCAGGGCCAGGTGGCCGAGCAGATCAACCAGCAGATTAGCGAGATTGCCGGTTTCACCGAGCGCACCAGCCAGCAAGCCGGCCGCACCAGCGAGATCAGTCAGACGCTGCACCAGCTCGCCGGCTCGCAGCTCGGCCTGGCGATGCGTTTTCTCAAGGGCTGAACGATTCAAGCCCCATGACCCACCCTCTAAAGCGAGCCGGGAACATTCATGAATATCGCCATCATCGGTGCGGGCGCCATGGGCTGCCTGTTCGCGGCTCGCCTGGCGCTGGCCGGCACCAAGGTCAGCTTGGTGGAGGTCGACGACGACAGCATCGCGATCATCCGTCAGCAAGGGCTGCAGCTACAGCTCGGCGACCAGCGGTATCACGTGCCGGTACCTATCGCGCGGGCAGTTGATACCGCCGGGCCATTCGATGCGCTGATGCTGTTTACCAAAGGCCCGCACACCCGAGCGGCCGTTCATTCTGTCGAGCATCTGTTGGCGCCACACACCCTGGTAGTAACCCTGCAGAACGGCTTGGGAAATGCCGAATGCATCGCCGAGAAAGTGGCGCCCGAACGCATCCTGATCGGGATGACCGATGTGCCCGCCGACCTGCTCACCACCGGCGTGGTACATAGCTTGGAGGCCGGCAAGATATGCCTCTGGCGGTATCAGGGTGATGCCGATCACGCACTTGATGCCATCAACAGGCAACTGCAAAAGGCAGGCTTCGATAGCCGGACAGATCCGAACGTGCAGAGCGCCATCTGGGAAAAGGTCGCCTTCAACGCCGCGCTCAACGCCCTGTGCACGCTGATCGGGCAACCGGTCGGGGTGATAGGTGCGAGCACCGACGGCCGCTGGTTGGCCGAGCAGGTAATCGACGAAAGCCAGTGCATTGCCACCGCCGAAGGCATCGCCTTCGATGCCGGGCGGGTCAAGGCGCGCATGAACCACGTGTACGCCGAGCAGGCCACGCACCGTCCTTCGATGCTGCAGGATCGCGAGGCCGGGCGGCCCAGCGAAATCGAATCCATCAATGGCGCGCTCGTGCAGCACGCTCGCCGTCACCACCTCAGCACGCCGATTCTGGAAACCCTCTATCGCCTGGTGCGCCTGGGCGAGTGAACGCGCTCAGACCGCTTCCCTGCGCAGGGTCTGGGAAGGCAGACAGCCGTAGCGCTTGCGGTACAGCACGGCGAAATGCCCGAAGCTGCCGATACCATGGCGCAGCAGGATATCGGTAACGCTGTCACAGCTGCCGGCCCGTTGCAGCGCCGCATGCACCCGCGCCAGACGGCGGTTTCTCAGGTAGTCGCTGGGGCTCTGGCCGAGAAACTGGGTAAATCCATTCTGTAGCGTACGTACCGAGACTCCACCGACTTCAGCCAACTGCACCAGCGGCAGGGGCTGCTCCAGATGCGCCTCGATGTAATCGCGAACGCGCCGCACGTGGGACGGCAGGGGCCCTCGCCGCTCATCGCGCAATTCGGCATGGTAGTTGTGCGGTAACTGGGTCAGCAGTACCGAAACCAGGTAATCCGACAGTGCGGTGCCGAACACCGCCGGCTGGGTGTCCGGCTCTCCGTGCTGACAAAGACCGCAGATATAGTCGAGCGTCTGACTGATCAGCATTAACCCAGGGTGATCGGGCTCGACGCTGATATCGAACACCAGCGGGCGACTCAGCGGCCGGTCCAGCAAACGCTGCAACTGGCGCTCCATGGCATCGCGGGCGACTCGTAATATCAGGCTGCGGCAATCGCGATCGGTGCGAATGTAGCTGTGCTGCGACGGCGACGAAACGGTCAGGCTGCCGCGCTGCAGCACCGCACTGTGCTGGCCGAGACGAATCAGGCCGCTTCCTTCCAGGGTGATGCGCACCAGATAGAAGCGCTCGATGTCGCCGGCATCGATTTCCACATTGGCGCCGTAATGCAGATCGAACAGGGCCGCGTCGCCGAAGAACACTCCATACAGCTCGGAATTCAGTGACTCCCCCGCCGGCATGTTCATGTGATGCGGCCACAGGCAACGGCTGACCGCGTCCTTGACCTCGGTAAAACCGCCTGAACGCATGAGTTTGTGATGCCGCAAGTGATCGAACATGTTTCGCACATCCACGTGAGCAGATTCGACGACCGACCGCAGCCAGGCTTTGGCTTACGGTCAACAATTCACGTGAATTAGAAAGCAATATCCATACCGCGAGTCGTCCAGGCTCTGCCAACTGGTGGGCCACAGACAGTGCTGAAGCCAGCGGCCCCAGTGGCCGGACTCGCTTTGCCAGGGCCTGGTTCAGGCGTACCAGAACGGGCGTTTTCCGGCCTGCTGGCACCGTAATGCGTCACCAGGGGTGACAACCTCGCTGCCGGGCATTGAGTTGCGTCTGGCGAATCACGCTTGCGTGTTTCGATCAGCGCCAACCGGGGCCCCTACCTAGAATCGGGCCAAGCACACGCCACGGCGCAAGGGCCTGTCGGCCTGGCGCTCCGCTCCTGATCGATGGCACTTCCGGAGATGACAGCATGAAGACGTTCACTCGCTCTCTACAGTTACTCGCCTGCGCAGCCGTGCTGGGATTCGGCAACCCGGCAGGCGCCGCGGACCTGCCGACCATCCGCGTCGGCTGGTCGATACCCGCCGAAGAAATGAAGTACTGGATGATGCGCCGCGCCGATGCATTCCCGGAGCTGGGCAAGTCCTACCGTATCGAATGGACGCAATTCCAGGGCACCGCCCCCATGGTCCAGGCGATGCTCGCCGGAGCTCTGGACTGCTCGTCCCAGGCACCGCTCTCGCTCGCCCAAGGCGTGCTGTCCAGTGGTTTGCAGGCTTACACGATCGCTCAGCACGTGGCCGAGGCACCGGGCTCGTTCTCCCTGTATTGGGCGGTGAAGCAGGACTCCCCCATCAACAGCATCGCCGACCTCAGGGGCAAGACCGTCGGCGTCAACGTCTACGGCTCGGGCTCCTACGGCCAGATGGCCATGCTGCTCAAGCATCATGGGCTGGATCCGAGCAAGGACATCAAGCTGGTGGAAACCGGCTTCCCCGGCTCGGAAGCTGCCCTGCGTGCCGGGCGTATCGACGCTGCGGTGATGAACCAGCCGTTCGCGGTGAAGGCCGAGGCCAAGGGCGGCATACGCAAGTTGTTCGCCCTGTCGGACCTGATGCCCAACACCGTGCACTTGCTCGAGGTGTGCCGCAAGGACTTCGTCGACGCCCACCCCGACCTGGCGGGCCGCTACATGGCCGACCTGCAGAAAGCCATGAGCATGCTGCGCGCCGACCGTGCTCAAACCCTCGAGGTGGTGTCAGAGGTGACCCGCGCGCCCACGGACCTGCTCGATCAATACCTGCTCAAGGACAACGATTTCGCCCGCGACCCCAGCGCCCAGCCAGACTTCGCCGGCATGCAGAAGATGTTCGACCAGTACCTGGAAATCGGTCTGCTCAATGCCCCTCTGCAGGCTGAACAGTTCCGCCCCACCGTGCTGATGAAGCCCTGAAGGGAGAGGAACACATGACCTGTCAGAACATGATCAGCATCAGCCAGCTGAGCAAATCCTTCTACACCGCCGACCGCCACACCCACATGGCCCTCGAGGATATCAACCTGGAGATCCGCGAAGGCGAGTTCGTGTCCATCCTCGGCCCCTCTGGCTGTGGCAAGTCCACCCTGCTCTACATGCTCGGTGGTTTCGTCGAGCAGAGCGCCGGTACGCTGGTAGCCCAGGGCAAGACCATCAAGGGCCCCGGGCCCGATCGCGGCCCGGTGTTTCAGGAGTTCGCCCTGTTTCCCTGGAAGACCGTGATCGGCAACGTCATGTACGGCCTGCGCGAGCAGGGTGTCGGGCGCCGTGAGGCCCGCGAGCGGGCCATGGCCCTGCTCAGCAAGGTCAACCTGGCCGATTACGCCGACTTCTACCCCAAGGAACTCTCCGGCGGTATGCGCCAGCGCGTGGCCATCGCCCGCACCCTGGCCTACGATCCGGCGATCCTGCTGATGGACGAGCCCTTTGGCGCGCTGGATGCGCACACCCGCACGGTGCTGCAGAACGAGCTGCTGGAGATCTGGGAGCGCGACCGCAAGACGGTGATGTTCGTCACCCACGGGGTGGACGAGGCGGTGTTCCTCTCCGATCGAGTGGTGGTGATGACCCGCTCGCCAGGACGCATCAAGGAGATCGTCGACATTGACCTGCCACGGCCCCGGGTGCGTAGCGAACTCCTGGTCAACCGCCGCTACCAGGACTACATCGTCTATCTGGAGCAGCTGATCGAAGACGTTCACCTGGAGGCCTGCAGCGCATGAGGGCTCCTGTTCATTACCAGCTGTTCGGCAAGCTCGGCCCGCTGCTGGTGGTGCTGACGCTCCTGCTGATGTGGGAGCTGACCGCCCGCTGGATGCAGCTCGACGGTTTCCCTACCGCGGCTGAAGCCCTGCGTCAGCTTCCGATGATCCTCACTGACAGCCAGGCACTGAGCGGTATTGGCGACTCGTTGCGGCGTATGGCCTGCGGCATCGCCCTGGCCCTGGCATTCGCCGTTCCCGTGGGGCTGTGCATGGGACGTAGCGAGCGCCTGGCGCGTGCGCTCAACCCACTGCTCAGCGCGATCTACCCCATTCCCAAGGCTGCGCTGATGCCCATGGTGATGCTCTGGTTCGGGATTGGTGACCTCTCGAAGATCCTGGTGATCTTTCTCGGCGTCAGCCTGCCGCTGCTGTTCCACAGCTACCACGGCGCTCGCAGCATGGACGAGAAATTGCTCTGGTCAGCGTCGGCGATGGGCATGGGCGCCCCTGCACGGCTGTTCAAGGTGGTACTGCCGGCGGCTCTGCCCGATGTCCTGCTGGGCTGCCGCGTGGGGCTGGCGATGGCGCTGATCGTGATGATCAGTTCGGAAATGATCGCCCGTCAGTCCGGTGCCGGTGACCTGCTCTTCAATGCCATGGACATGGCGCTGTACCCGGATGTGTACGCCATGATCCTGATCCTCGCCACCCTGGGTTTTCTCCTTGACTGGCTGTTCGAGCGCCTGCGCCGACGCCTGACGCACTGGGCCGAAACCCGCCAGGACAGCCACAGTGGAGCCACCTTATGAGACGCATCGCCAACCTCTTGCTGCCACTGGCTCCCCTGCTGCTGCTGGCGACTGCCTGGGAGGCGAGCACCCGCCTCGGCTGGGTTGCGGCCAACCTGCTACCTGCGCCCAGTGCCGTGCTCACGCGCCTGGCGCAATTGCTGCCGCAGGCGGAGTTTCTCTTTCACCTGCAACAGACCCTGATCCGCTTGCTCGGCGGGTTCGCCATCGCCCTGGTGTTCGGTGTGGCCATTGGCCTGCTGGCCAGCCGGGTGGCGGGCGGCCTGCTGGAGACGGTAATCCGCGTGCTCGCACCCATTCCCAAGATCGCCTTCTACCCGGCGTTCGTGCTGATCTTCGGCTACGAGCATGCTTCGAAGATCGCACTGGTGGTGGCCGATGCGATCTTCCCGATTCTGCTGGCAACCTTTCACGGCGCGCGCTCGGTGGAACCGAAGCTGTTGTGGTCGGCCCGCGCGGCAGGCACCGGACGCACCGCCAGCCTTTACCGGGTAGTGCTGCCCGCTACGTTGCCGGCGATTCTCACCGGCTGCCGCATCAGCCTGCTGATCGCCTGCGTCACGGTGTTCCTGGCCGAGATGATTTCCTCCACCGATGGCCTCGGCCACCTGCTCAGCCTGGCCGCACGCTCGTTCCAGATGGTCGACATGTTCGTGCCGCTGGTTCTCATTTCGCTGATCGGGCTGCTGCTCAACGTGACACTGCAGTACGCACGCAAGTACCTGCTTCGGGGCCAGCCCTGAAGCCTGATCGTTAACCGCCAAAGGGCATTCGCCCGGTCTCCTTTCCCTGCCGCACGAACGGTGGACGGGAGCCGGCTGCCAAAAAACAGGAGTCGCACCATGAAAATCTGTGTTCTGGGTGGAGGGCATGGCTGCTACGCAGCCGCCGTGGAATTGAGCGAAGCGGGCCACAAGGTGAAGTTCTGGCGACGTGACAGCGCCGCATTCGCCGCGATTCGCGATCAGGGCGGTATCCAGGTACGCGACTATCGCGGCACCCGCCTGGTGCCACTGGGCACCGGCGACAGCGGCCTGCACCTGACCGACCGGCTGGGCACTGCCGTGGAGGATGCCGAGCTGATCGTCATCCCGCTGCCGTCGACCACCCATCAGGATCTGGCCCAGGAACTGGCGCCGCTGCTGCGAGATGGTCAGGTAGTTTTCTTGCCGCCAGGCACCTTTGGCACCTACCTGTTCGCCAAGGCCATGGCCGATGCGGGCAACACGGCCGAAGTGGCGTTCGCGGAAACCGGCACACTGCCGTATCTGGCCCGCAAGCACGGCCCCGCCGAACTGGTGATCAGCTGCTACGCCACACGCCTGCCAACCGGTGTTTTCCCGGCACGCCTGAGTGAACAGGCCTTCAGCGTACTGTGCACGGCCTATCCCAGCGTCGAGCCGATCGAAGACGGCCTGTCAGGCGCGCTGATGAATGCCGGCCCCATCATCCACCCACCGCTGATCATGATGAATGCCGGCCCTCTGGAGCATTTCGAGCGCTGGGATATCCACAACGAAGGTACGCAACCGTCGATACGCCGGGTTACCAATGGCCTGGATGCAGAACGCATGGCCGTACGCGAGGCCCTGGGTTACGGCGCGCCCCATTTCCCGCTGGCCGATCACTATGCCAGCGATGGCGAGGAATGGATGTACGGCCGCGGCGCCCACGGCAAGCTAACCGACAGCGGCGACTGGCGCGAAGACATCGACCTGCAGCGCCACCGCTACATGCTGGAGGACACCCGCCTGGGCTTGTCGCTGCTGGTCTCCGTAGGCCGTTGGGCCGGCGTGCCAACACCGATCGCCGCCGGGCTGCTGGCCATCGCTTCGACCGTCGCCGAACGCGATCTCTACAGCGAGGGCCGAACCCTGGAAAATCTCGGCCTGGCCCAACTGTCACGCGAGCAGATGCAGCACCTGCTACGCGAAGGAGCGCTGCCATGAACACGGTGCACATCGTCGGGGCCGGCCGTATGGGCCAGGGCATGGCGCTGGCCTTCATCCAGGGCGGCCTGCCGGTCGTGCTGATCGACGTCAAACAGCGCATCCCGGAGGATGGCCACGCCTACGCCAGGCAAGTGCGCGAAGCGGTCAGCCGTGAGCTGCAGGCCAAGGTGGCGCTCGGGCGCCTCACCGACGTGCAGATGCAGCGTGCCCTCAGCCGCCTCAGCGTACTGCCACGTGAAGGTTGCGAGGCGTCGCTGAGCGAGGCGCGCTATCTTTTCGAAGGTGTGCCGGAAGTGCTCGACATGAAGCGCGAGCTGTTCGCCTGGCTCGGCGGCTGCATACCGGCCGACGCCCGGGTGGCGTCCACTACCTCGACCTTTCTGGTCAGCGAGCTGGCGACCTTCATCAACCAACCTCAGCGCTTCATCAACGCCCACTGGCTGAACCCGGCTGATCTCATCCCGCTGGTGGAAGTCAGCCGCAGCGAGATCACCGATCAGACCGTGGTCGACGACATGGTCGGCCTGCTGCGCAGCATCGGCAAGGTGCCCGTGGTCTGCTCCGCGTCACCTGGCTACATCGTTCCGCGCATCCAGGCACAGGCGATGAACGAGGCCGCGCGCATGGTGGAGGAAGGTGTGGCCAGCGCCGAAGACATCGACAAGGCGATTCGTGTCGGCTTCGGCTTGCGTTTCGCCGTGCTCGGCCTGCTCGAGTTCATCGACTGGGGCGGCGGCGATATTCTGTTCTATGCCTCACGCTACCTGTCCGGTCAGCTTGGTGAACGTTTCGAATGCGCCGACGTGATACGCGACAACATGAGCAATGGCCGTAACGGCCTGCGCGACGGCCAGGGCTTCTATGACTACGCGGGCAGGGACATCGATGCTTACAAGGCCCAGCGCATGCAGGAGTTCTTTCGGCTGCTCGATGCCACGGGGCTCTCCGCCCGCTTCGATCAGGCCCTGGAAAACACCGGCTGAACCGATGCCATCCGCCGGATGCCCGCCCCTGCAACAGCATCGCGGTTACCTGCGATGACAGTGCGGCGGGTGCCGGATTTACTAGAAATGTCTATGATTGCCTGTCGACTTTCATAAAGCAGCCCCCTTCATGTCCATCCCCAAGAAACGCCGCAGTCGCTACAACCCTGCCAGCGAGGATTTTCACAAGGAAGAGTTTCCTTTCTATTGGCTGGCGCGCGTGCACGGGCGCTACACGATGGCCATGGAAAAACTGCTCAAACGCATCGACCTCGATATCCCCCGCTGGCGCGTACTCAACATCCTGTTCGAGAACGACAATTCGAGCATCTCGGAGATTTCCGAACACGCCGTAGCCAAGCTGTCGACCATCACCAAGATCGTCTATCGCATGAAGGATGACGGCCTGGTGGAAACCAGCCAGAGCGCCCAGGACGGCCGCGTCACTCAGGTCACCCTGACCGAAAATGGCCGCCAGGCGTTCTTCTCCATGCACGAACTCACCGACGAGCTGTTCCACAAGAGCTTCGAGGGCCTCACCGAGGCCCAGTTGCGCAAGCTCAATCAGGTACTGGCGAGCATCTTCGCCAACTTGCCGGAGCACTGAGTGGCGCGTGCGAGCAGGCATGGGAATGCCGACCTGAACAACGCCAGGCTTCGAAATTGCTCGCTCGCGGCAGCTCTGCTGCACATCGAAACCAAGGCTAGTCCAGCTCCTGACAGAGCAGCTCGAGAAACGCCGCCACCCCCTTGGGCAATGTACGCCCAGCCAACGTCTGCACTTCGATGGTTCGCGAACTCATCTCGCGGTCCTTGATCGGCAGTACCGCCAAACGCTCACGATCACTGTGGTGGCGCACGGAAAGCTCACCGAACAATGTGATCCCGCCACCCGTGGCGGAGAAGGCGATCAGCGCGTTGACGTAGTTACTCACCATCACCGGTTCGATCAGCAAACCCTGGCGGCTGCAGGCGATGTCGAACAGGTCGCGCAGGTTGGTACTTTCCTGAGACAGGCCAAGCGGGTAATGCGCCAGCTGCGCGAGGGTGACCTGTTTCTTGCTCGCCAACGGATGGTCGATGCTCATTACCGCATGCACCGGCGCCATGCTGCGCTTCTCCACGCGAATGCTGCGCATCGGTGGTGGGCTCAGGGTCAGGCCGATGTCCGAGATACCCTCCTGCACGCGGCGGGTAACGCCGCTATTGGAGCAGGCGATCAACTCGAAGTGAATGCCGCTGTAGCGCTGGCGGAAGCGGCTGATCAGTTGCGGCAAAAAGTAGGTCGCCGGTCCTTCGATGCTGGCGATGCGTACGGTGCCTTTTTGAATGCCTTCCAGGCCGGTGATCTCGTTGACCACTCGCAGCGCCTCCAGGCGTGCCTTGCGGGCATGGTCGGCCAGCAGTTCGCCGGACGGAGACAGCCGTATGCCCGTCTTGGTGCGCTCGAACAGCTGAGTGTTCAACTCCGCTTCCAGGCGTGCGATCTGACGGCTCACCGCCGACGCTGCGACGTGCAGGTGCACTGACGCCTTGTTGATCGAACCGCAGCGCACCACGGCCAGAAAATAGCGCAGCGCCGTATCGACCAGAACCTTTTCGCCCATTTTCGCGCTCCTTGGAAGCCGTCCCGGGTATTGCCGAAACCGCAATACGCTCATCGAAAAATGAATCTAACGACATGATTGGCCCCAGCGCTAGTATCGAGTTCGACCCACGAGTCATCCACTCGCGACCAACGATCTGCTGAAGGGGTACCAGACGATGTACGAGTCGAACGTCACGCGCCGCGCTCCACGTAGCCGCAAGCTGCTGGCAAGCCTGGCCATAGCCGGTGCATTTTCGCTGGCGACTCAGGCCCAGGCCGATACCACCGTGCATGCGGTGATGCACACAGCACTACGCGCACTCGACCCGGTCTCCAGCAGCGCGACCATCGCCCGCAACTACGGCTACATGGTCTACGACACCCTGATCGGCCTGGACGGCGACAATCAGCTGCAGCCGCAAATGGCCGACTGGAAGGTTTCCGACGACGGCCTGAGTTACACCTTCACCCTGCGCGACGGCCTGCTCTGGCACGACGGTACGCCGGTGACTTCGCGTGACTGCGTGGCCTCGGTCAAGCGCTGGGGCGTGTTCGATGCCGGTGGCAAGTTGCTGATGGCCAACGTCGAAAGCCTGCAGGCGCTCGATGACAAGACGTTCGAGCTCAAGCTGGCCCGCCCCTTCGGTGACGTGCTGGAGCTGATCGCCAAGCCCTCTTCGGTGGCCCCCTTCATCATGCCGGAGAAGGTCGCCTCGGCCGCCCCAGGCGAGCCGCTGGCCAACCACATCGGATCCGGCCCGTTTCGTTTCGTGGACGCCGAGTTCCAGCCCGGCGTGAAAGCGGTGTTCGAGAAGTTCACCGACTACAAACCACGCAGCGAAGCGCCCAGCGGTACGGCCGGCAGCAAGCAGGTGTACGTCGACCGCGTCGAGTGGATCAACATGCCGGACATGCAGACCACGGTTAACGCCATCAACAGCGGCGACATCGACTACATCGAACGCACGCCCTTCGACCTGCTGCCGCTGCTCGACGGTAACCCCGAGATCACCAGCGCAGTGCTCGACAAGCTCGGCATGCAGACCCTCGGCCGCGTGAACTTCCTGCAACCGCCGTTCGACGACCTACGCATCCGCCGTGCCGCGCTCCTGGCGATCAAGCAGAGGGACGTCCTCGCCGCGCTGGTCGGCGACCCGCGTTACTACCAGCTGTGTGGCTCGGTGTTCGGCTGCAACACGGCGCAAAGCAGCGAAGTGGGTGCCGAAACGCTGATCAACGACGGCGACCTCGCCGAGGCCCGGCGCCTGCTCAAGGAAGCCGGCTACCAGAATACTCCGGTGGTGATCCTGCAGCCCTCCGATGTCGGCACCCTGGCGCCGCAACCGATGGTCGTGGCGCAGCAACTGCGCAAGGTCGGCTTCAACGTGGAATTGCGGCAGATGGATTGGCAGACCTTGGTCAGCCAGCGCGCCAGCAAGAAATCCCCGGCCGAAGGTGGCTGGAACATGATGTTCACCAACTTCGCGGTGGACAGTATCTGGAGCCCGGCGGTGAATCCGACACTGATCGCCACCGGTGGCGACGATGCCTGGTTCGGCTGGCCGACGGACGCGCGCATGGAGCAACTGCGCAGCGAGTTCTCCCTGTCCACCGACCCGGTGCAGCGCAAGTCGCTTTCCGAGGCGGTACAGAAGGAGGCGATGGACCAGGTGATCGTGGTTCCGCTGGGCCAGTTCCAGAACGTCACCAGCTGGCGCAACGAGCTCAGCGACATCGTCAACGGCACGGTCATCGCGTTCTGGGGCATGAAGAAGGCCGACTGACCCCGCAGCGCCCTTGTGCGGGGCGCTCATGCTCGCACGTACTCCGGGGGTTCCCATGTTCAATTACTTCATCCGCCGCCTGCTGACCGCCATTCCGGTCATGCTGGTGGTGGCGCTCAGTGTGTTCCTGCTGCTGCGCCTGGCGCCGGGCGATCCGGCGACGATCATCGCCGGCGACATGGCCAATCCCGAACAGGTGGCCAACATCCGTCGCGCCATGGGCCTGGATCAGCCGATCCTGACCCAGTTCCTGCTCTGGATCGGCAACCTGCTGCACGGCGACTTCGGCACCTCGTTGATCTCCCAGACCTCGGTAACCTCGATGATCACCCAGCGCCTGGAGCCAACCGCCAGCCTGGCCGTGGCCGCCATCCTGATCACGGTGCTGATCGCCGTGCCACTGGGCGTGATTGCCGCCTGGCGTCAGGGCAGCTGGATCGACAACCTGGTGATGTCCAGCTCGGTGGTGGGCTTCTCGGTGCCGGTATTCGTCATCGCCTACCTGCTGATCCAACTGTTCGCCATCGAACTGCGCTGGCTGCCGGTACAGGGTTTTCGCAGCCTCGATCAAGGCCTCGGCGAGTTTATCGCGCGGCTGATCCTGCCAGCCCTGACACTCGCCTCGGTGTACATCGCACTGATCGCCCGCATGACCCGCGCCAGCGTGCTCGAAGTGCTGCGCGAGGATTACATCCGCACCGCCCGCGCCAAGGGCCTGAGCCAGCGCGTGGTGCTGTTCCGCCATGCCCTGCGCAACGCCGCCGTACCGATTCTCACGGTGGTCGGCGCCGGCTTCGCGTTGATGGTCTCCGGCGTAGTGGTCACCGAAAGCGTGTTCAACATCCCCGGCCTAGGCCGCCTGATCGTGGACGCCGTGCTGGCCCGCGATTACCCGGTGATTCAGGCACTGATCCTGCTCACCGCTGGCCTCTATGTGGTCATCAACCTGCTGATCGATCTCTCTTACGCGATCACCGACCCGAGGATCCGCTACTGATGAGCCAGACGACTTATCCACAAGCGCGGACGATGCCGCGCCTGCTCGCCAACCTCGGCCGCAAGCGCCCGCGCGGCTCCACGGTGATCGCCGTCGGCATACTGGTGCTGATAGCCGCCATGGCGGTCTTCGCACCCTGGCTGACTCACCACGACCCCAGCGAGATCGCCCCGGCGCAGCGCCTGCAAGGCATGAGCGCAGCCCATTGGCTGGGTACCGACGCCTACGGCCGCGATCTCTTCGCGCGGGTCGTCTATGGCGCTCGCGTATCGCTGACGGTGGGTATCGGCGTGGCCATCGCCACGCTGCTGGTAGGGCTGCCACTGGGCCTGCTGGCGGGGTACTTCCGCAGCATCGACGCGCTGCTGATGCGCGTCATGGACGGCCTGATGGCGATTCCCGGGATTCTCGCGGCAATCGCCATCGTCTCGCTGACCAGCGCCAACCTGTGGACGCTGATGATCGCCATCATGATTCCGGAGATTCCCCAGGTGGTGCGCCTGATTCGCTCGCAAGTGCTGTCGATCCGCGAGGAGGCCTACGTCGAAGCGGCCCAACTGATGGGGACGCCGACGCTGACCATCATCTGGCGCCACCTGATGCCCAATACCCTGGCCCCGCTGATCGTGCAGTGCACCTACATCTGCGCGGCGGCGATCCTCACCGAGGCCACCCTGTCCTTCCTCGGCGTCGGCCTGAGCTCGGAGACGCCGACCTGGGGCAACATCATGGCCGATGGCCGAACCTTCTTTCAGCTCAAGCCTTCGCTGATCTTCTGGGCCGGCTTGCTGCTGTCGCTGTGCATCTTGTCGATCAACCTGCTCGGCGACAAGGCGCGCGACGCCCTCGATCCGAAAATGCAGAACCGGGAGGGCTGAACATGGCCGCCGTACTTAAAGTAGAAAACCTTCAGGTGCAAACCGTCGGCGCCACGCCACGGCCGATCCTCAAGGGCATCTCCTTCGAGATCAACGCTGGCGAAACGCTGTGCCTGGTCGGTGAAAGTGGCTCGGGCAAGTCGGTGTCATCACTGACAGCCATGGGTCTGCTTCCTCAAGGTGCTCTGCGCGCCAGCGGCGGCAGCATCCTGCTCGACGGCGAAAACCTGCTGCAAGCTTCGCCCGCGCGCCTCGCCGAACTACGCGGCAGCCGCATGGCAATGATCTTTCAGGAGCCGATGACCGCACTCAACCCGGTGCTCAGCGTTGGCCGGCAGCTGGACGAAGTGCTCGCCCAGCACACCCGCGACAATGCCGCGGCTCGCCGCGAACGGGTGCTGGCAGCGCTGGAGCAGGTGCACCTGCCGGACATAGAGCGCATTTACGCCAGCTACCCACACCAACTCTCCGGCGGCCAGCGCCAGCGCATCATGATCGCCATGGCGCTGCTCCTCGAGCCGCGCCTGCTGATCGCCGACGAGCCAACCACGGCACTGGACGTCACCACCCAGCACCAGATCCTCAAGCTGATTCGCGAGCTGCAGGAGAAACATGGCACGGCGGTGCTGTTCATCACCCACGACATGGGCGTGGTGGCGGATATCGCCGACCGCGTCTGCGTCATGCACTTCGGCACCCTCGTCGAGCAAGGCCCACTGCGCCAGGTACTGGCCACTCCACAGCAACGCTACACCCGCGACCTGCTGGCCGCCGTGCCAAGCCTGACGCCGCGCGCGCCCCGGCCACCAAGCGGGCCGCGGGTGGTGCTCGACGTGACCGAGCTGCACAAGGTATACGCCGGGCCACGGCGCCTGTGGCGGCGCCAGCGCACCGGCACCGCAGCGGTGCAGAACGTCAACTTCCAACTCCACGAAGGGCGCACCCTGGGCATCGTCGGTGAATCGGGATCGGGCAAGTCGACCGTGGCACGCTGCGTGATGCGTCTGATCGACCCGACCTCCGGCGCCATCCGGGTCAGCGGCCAGGACATCTCAGACCTCAGCCCGGCAGCGCTCAAGCCCCATCGCCAGCGCATTCAGATGATCTTTCAGGATCCGTACCGCTCGCTCAACCCGCGCCGCAGCGTTGGCCAGAGCCTGATCGAGGGGCCGATGAACTACGGCGTGCCACGGGAACAGGCCATGGCCCGCGCCGCCGAGCTGCTGAGCCTGGTTGGGCTGCCGGAGGATGCGCTGCAACGCTTCCCGCACCAATTCTCCGGGGGTCAGCGCCAGCGCATCGCCATCGCCCGCGCCCTGGCCATGGAGCCTGCGGTGATCGTCGCCGACGAAGCTGTCTCGGCCCTCGACGTATCGGTGCAGGCCCAGGTGCTGGCGCTGCTCGACGACATTCAGAAGCGCCTGGGCATCGCCGTGCTGTTCATCACCCACGACCTGCGCGTAGCCGCGCAGATATGCGATGACGTGCTGGTGATGCAGCGAGGTCAGGTGGTCGAGTACGGCCCCGCCCATCAGGTGCTGGGTGCGCCCAAGGCGGACTACACCCGGCAGTTGATCGAGGTTGCCCCTGGCCGCTCCTGGGATTTCGCCGCCTTCGCGCCGGCCCTGTGATACCCACGCGGCGCCAGCGGTGCCGCGCCCTTTCATCTCGTTTGAAGAGAACCTGCCCATGCAACCCTGCGATCTGAGCGCCCAACAGGCGCGCCGCCTGCTGGCAAGCAAAAAACTATCCGCCGTGGAACTCGCCGACAGCTGCATCGCCCGCGCGCAGGCGGTCAATCCGGCGGTCAACGCCCTGGTCGCCGACGACTACACCAACATGCGTCAGGCAGCCATCGCCGCGCAACGCGCCATCGATCGTGGTGAGCCGCTCGGCGTCCTGCACGGCCTGCCGCTGTGCGTGAAAGACATGGTCGACGTCAGCGGCTTGCCGACCACTTTCGGCAGCACGATCTACGCCGACAACATTGCCCGCGGTGATGACCCGATGGTCGCCCAATTGCGTGGCAATGGCGCGCTGATCATGGCCAAGACCAACAACCCCGAGTGGAGCGCGGGCGGCAATACCCGCAACGCGCTCTACGGCGTGACCGCCAACCCCTTCGACCTGACCTGCTCGGCGGCAGGCTCGTCCGGTGGTTCGGCAGTGGCCCTGGCCTGCGGCATGGCACCGCTGGCCACCGGCTCGGACACCGGCGGCAGCCTGCGCAGCCCGGCAGCCTTCAACGCCGTGGTCGGTTTTCGCGCCACCCCTGGCCTGGTGCCGGGTCACAGTCGCCCACTGGGCTTGCTGCCCATGTCGATCAACGGACCGATGGCGCGTACCGTCGGCGACATCGGCCTGATGCTGTCATCGATGATTCGCGCCGATCGCCGCGACCCCTGGGTGCCGGTGATCGACGGCACACTGGCCCACGACGCCGCCGCTTATCGCCAACTGCCGCCGATGGATCTGTGCAGCGCCAGGGTCGCGGTAACCAGCGACTTCGGCTTCACCCTCACCGAGCGCCTGATCACCGACAGCTTCAGCGACAAACTGGCGCGCTTCGCCCATGTCTTCGCCCAGTGCGAACGCACCCATCCCGACTGCAGCGATGCCGACGATACCTTCGCGGTGATTCGCGCCCTGGGCTTCTCCGGCCACCACCGTGATCTGCTCTATCGGCACCCGGAGCAGATGGGCCCGAACATCACCGACAACATCCGCGAGGGCGAGAGCTACTCGGCGCTCGACGTGGTGCGCGCCCTGGGCAACCAGACCCAACTGTACCGCCGCTGGCAGGCATTCTTCGACGAGCATGACTTCATCCTCGCGCCGACCACCACGATCAGCCCACGCGACTGGCACGAGCTGTACCCCCAGGAAATCGATGGCCGTCCGACGCAGAGCTATTACCACTGGCTGTCGATGGCCTACGCTTCGACCCTGGCCGGGCACCCGTCGGTAACCCTACCAGCCGGGCGCGACCGCAACGGCATGCCATTCGGCCTGCAGATCATCGGCCGCCGTGGCAGCGACCTGCAGACTCTGGCCTTCGCCGCCGAGCTGGAAACCCTGTTCGCCGAGGATGCCGAACTGCGCCGCCCACACGTGGATCTGGACTACCTGACGCAGGCCAGACCGCTACGCGAAGCCGAAGGTTTCCTGGGTTTCGCCTGAGCCACCTATTCACCGGAGCGAGTCATGAGCGATTCCCCCATGCAGCAATGGCTGGCCCAGGCCAGTGCACGCCAGGATTCACAACTCGCCCACCTGCGCGAGGCCCGTGAAACGCTGTGGATCAATCCGCTGCGCCAACCTTTCGCCGAGGTACGCGATGCCCTGCCACTGGGCCCCGCGGACATCGCAGACGCCGCCCAGCGTCTGCAACGCTTCGCCGCCTATCTGCGTGTCGTGTTCCCACAAACCGCCGCCAGCGACGGCATCATCGAATCACCGTTGCGCCCCATTGCCGATGGCGCTCGCGCACTGGCGCAGTGGCTGGGTACGCAGACACCGCAACATCTGTGGATGAAGTGCGACAGCGAACTGCCGATCTCCGGCTCGATCAAGGCCCGTGGCGGCTTCTACGAGGTGCTGCTGCATGCCGAGCGCCTGGCTCTGCAACATGGCCTGCTACGGCCGGATGACGACTACGCCTGCTTCGCCAGTGCGCCCTTTCGCGCCCTGTTCGCCGAGCATTCGATCATGGTCGGCTCCACCGGCAACCTCGGCCTGAGCATCGGCATCCTCAGCGCACAACTGGGTTTTCGCGTCACCGTGCACATGTCCGCCGACGCCCGCGAATGGAAAAAGGTGCTGCTACGCAGCAAGGGTGTGACGGTGATCGAATACGCCTCCGACTACAGCGTGGCGGTGACACAAGGCCGCGCGGAGGCAGCCAATCAGCCAGGTTGCCACTTCGTCGACGACGAAGATTCCACCGCACTGTTTCTCGGCTACGCGGTCGCGGCGCAACGCCTTCAGACACAATTCCAGGCACAAGGCGTGACGGTGGATATGGCGCATCCGTTGATCGTCTACCTGCCCTGCGGCGTTGGCGGCGGCCCCGGTGGCGTGGCCTTCGGCCTCAAGCAGGTGTTCGGCGACGCCGTGCATTGTTTCTTCGTCGAACCGACCCACTCACCGTGCATGTTGCTGGGCATGCACAGCGGCCTGCATAACGACATCAGCGTTCAGGACATCGGCCTGGACAACCTGACCTGTGCCGACGGCCTGGCGGTCGGTCGGGCCTCGGCGTTCGTTGGCCGGGTGATGGAGCCGTTGCTCGACGGCATCTATACGGTGAGCGACGAACACCTGTACGCCTGCCTGGCGCAATTGCGTGACAGCGAGGAGCTGGCCCTGGAGCCGTCCGCGGTCGCCGGTGCCAGCGGCTTCGCCCGCCTGCTCGCGCACCAGGCCGAACTGCCTGCAGCGCTGGCCAGCATCGATTTGATGCGCGATGCCACCCACCTGATCTGGGCGACGGGCGGCAGCATGGTGCCGCCGGCCGAGATGCAGGCCTATTACCTGCGAGGTAAGGCGCTTCTGTAACCAACGTGGGCAATTGCCGGGTGTATGCCAGGCAGCAAGCGCGGCTCTTGGCTTGTGATGGCGCAAGTGCCCCCCTAGAATGCCGCGATGCAAAATGACCTCGATCAGCGACTCACCTCTCTAAACCCAGCCCAGCACCATGCGGTCACCACGCCGCCCGGTCATCAACTGGTGCTGGCCGGTGCCGGTTCCGGCAAGACCCGCGTGC
>JAAIGF010362665.1_pt1 | contig 21532 bp, 22 predicted proteins | sample 6487441 | NCBI WGS metagenome assembly JAAIGF01 (sample SAMN13974129, study PRJNA590717) | phyllosphere metagenome | biome: pepper field; feature: multiple bacterial spot infested pepper fields; material: pepper leaves; isolation source: leaves from pepper fields | host: Capsicum annuum ... | reverse complement strand
TGAACCGCCTTGTGGTCGTTCGTCCCGAAAGGGCAAATTTGCCCGATTGCATTTTCGAACTTCCCTCCAATCGGCAGGAAGTTGACCGACTGGACACCCGGCCGCCGCCATGATTGATTGCACTGCTTTCTGTAGCCGTGCGTCTTCAATCAGGGATAGAGTTCAATGCGCCTCGTTCTGGCTTTCGTCGTAACTTTAGCCGCGTTGCTTTCACCAATTGTCGCTACCGCGCAGACCCTTGATGCAAGGGAAATCGAAACCTTCAGCAAGGCAACAGTCGTCGAACGCGCCTACATCCTGAAGACCGCCGAGAACCTGCTCATGCCCAAGCTGAAGATCATGGCCGACGATCCAGAGAACAAGAAGGACGGCTATCTCTGGGCATCGAAGGTCACGGCGCTGTGGTATGCGAGCCTTTCGAAGGACGCTGACAGCCTACAAGTTCCGATGCTCGCAGGCCTTTACAAAGACAAATCAGCCCTGTTCGTTATGCGCATCCAAGGCAAGATCAACGCACAACAACTCGAATCCGGCGAGAACGCAATTGAGCAGAACAAACAACTCTTCCTCGAGAGTTTGCTTCCGGACGCGCCCAAACGGCCAACCATTCCGATCGAACAGTTAAATGCAGCAGCAGAGTCAATGGCGAACAAAACACACGGGCTCAGTGTGCTGCGCGCCTCAAAGTGATCAGCAGTCTTCTGCGAACTTGCTGTAGCTGCGGCAATCAAGCCCATAGTCCCTGGCTGGCGGATCATAGCTGATTGCCGCCACGAATGTCAGCGCCGCCATAGCACCGAAACCCAGCATCCTCTTTGGCGCATCCGGTCCACTGAAGAAAGCAGCCGCCCCGAGCGCGATAGCGAGGATGTGGAGGATCAGGTTCATTGACTTTTCGTCTCTGGCAGGTTGAGCGCGTCGCCGGCGTCTTGTTCTAACTGATTGAATAGCGACCGAAGATAGAACACGTTTTGCAAAGGTACCATCTGCCGAAGACGTTTTAGGTCAGCTTTTGTTGTATCCCTCGCAAAAATCGATCCAGATATCTGGAAGATGTCCGCTACCGCTTCGGGCGTTGGGCCGAGGAAGGCGCCAGTGACGTTGCGGCTTGCGTAGCGAGATACTTGCTCACCTGTAAGCGCAGACAAGCCCACACGCCCGCGAGAGGCCTTCTCAGCGATGTTGTTGGCATCCATGAGCCAACCAGCCATGCCGGACTTGTCGAACGCTTCCACGGCCCACACAGCGGGGTTATCGCTCAGGTCTCTGCCTGCCGCCGTCTGCTTTGCCCAATAGGCCGTGGCACCGAGCGCCATTGACACCATCACGCCGTTTAAGGTGGCAGCGTCTCGTTGCTGCATACCCGATAGGAGGATGCGTTGCATCGAGGCCACGCCGAAGGTCTTGAACTGGCCAACGGTTTTGCCGAGTTCAGTACTCATCCAAAGCGGCTTGTCCTGCCCTGGCGTCACGATGATCCTGTCAACGTCACGCACGACAGCCACGCGGAAAGCCTCGCGCGCATCGTTATCAGCCCAAGCCGCCGCCTTTGCCAGCATGATGCCGCCTTGATTATCGCCGTGCTGCTTGAACTCCGCGACGATACGCGCTGCCATGTCGGCGTCGATGTTCCCAGCGGCCAGCTTCCGGATGTCGTCAGCCGTTCCCGCGCCACGCGCCACACGCTCAGCCGATCGCAGAATGTTGGTCATCACCACCATGCCGCTGAACTGCTTCATCGCTGCGTTCCACGGCGCCATCAACGTCACGACACCGAACTTGCTCGACACCGCAGATAAACCACGCTCGAAAGCGGAGTGACGCCCAAACTCTCCAGTGATGTCAGCAAGCGCCATGGCCCGGCTATCGAGGATCATGTCGAGCGCGGTACCGGCCTGCTTGACCTCTTCGGCGGCCATCCTGAACGTGCGGTAATTTGTGACGAGCGGAATAAAGCCATCCCGAAAGGTTGAGGTCATCCCGTGCTTCAGGATGATGCCCGCCATGTCAGGCAGAGCGGAAATCGTCATGCCACCCAGCAGGCGCATATAGTTCAGGTTTCGAGCTACCCGGCCCGCACGGAGGACGATTCCGTCAGGATCGCTTGGCAGTGCGTACTGACCACGCAACCGGTCACGAATGGCCTCAACATCGCGCTTTGCGGCCTTGCGCCCCTTCTCAATTTGCGTCCGCTCTTTATCGGTTTTTGCAAGGGCGATCTTGGCGTCCGCCTCGTCATCGATCTTCCGAAGCTGCTCCGCCATATCGACAGAACCAAACTTGCGCGCAATCTCAACATCGGCTGACATCGTTCGAACCTGCGAGCGCAGAACCTCTTCGATATCCAGATTGAGGAAGTCCGCAATCTTCGAGCTTTCGATATTGAGCACGCGCTCTTTCAGCGCCCCACGCGGGCCGGACACGATGCTGTCATAGGGGATGCGACCCTGTGCGTTGCCAAGGATCGTGTTGATGGTCTCGTCGACAACATCCCGCAGCTCGGCGTCAGAAAGATTGCCGAACTCGTCAGCCTTTTCCTTCTCAGCAGCCGTGGGGATTTTCTCCTTCAAGGCGTCCGTTTTCGCACCCAGCTTTGCGATATCGGCTTCAAGAGTGCGCATGTCCGCTTGTTTGGCGGAAAGTTCAAGATGGATTTCATCAGTCGCCTTGCCCTCCTTCACCACACGCTGAAGAGCATCAATCCGCTTCGAGAGATTGCGCGACTGCATCCGCTTCTTGAACAGGCGGCGAGCATTGTTCGCATAGTCAACCATCATCGAGATACGAGGCGAGGCATTCACCTGTTGAGAAAACTCGGCAAGCCCTTCCTCAAGCTTCGTGATTTCGTCCGATAGGCTTCTGGCCTCCGCATCGCTGATAATACGCTCGTTTACAATCCTGTCCGTGACCTGATCAAACTCTTCGATTTCGCGTTCCAGCTTCTCAATGCGGGTGTCGATGTCACCAACGTCGCGCTCTGCCTTCTGAATGTTGCGGATGAACTCACGAACGTCTTTGACTTTGGCATCTTTGCCGAGGCCAGCGCGCTCCAGCCATGCTTCCGCGTTCTCTATCATCGCTTCGGCATTGGCCTGGAGGTTCATGTCTTCGATCGTTCGAAGCGGATCGCCCGCGACCTCGCGCCGTATCGCTTCGAGCAAGTCGTTAGGATCGGCATAGCCGTTCGCACCTTCCTGAAGATTGTCGCGCAGAACCGGGTGTTCACTCCACACGACGTTATCGGCCGCACCATTCCCGCCATTCTTCTTGAACAAGCCGGGATGATCCTTCGAGGTCACACCCATAGCTTTCAGTTCCCGCGACAGCGAAGAGCCCTCTCTTACCCCGCCTCTATCCTTCAAGATCGATATAACCGGATAGCGCTCTGCCGACGTTCCTTTGCGCGAAAGCTTTCTGGTTGCCGCCTGCGCATCCTTGATGGTGGCGACAGCAGCGTCGTTCTCGCCGGCATCCTTCAAAAACTCCACCATATTGCGGGGCGGGCGGTTGTTGAGAAGGTCGAGGCGCTTACCAGATTCCGCATTTAGGTTGCCAAGCTTCTCCGATCGAGATGTGGCGCGTTCGCTCAGCCGCTGCTCGATACCCGCGAGCTTGTCAGCGGACTGCCTGTACGTTTCAATCTTGCGGTCAAGGTCGCTTACGCGGTCTGCCAACTGGTTTTCGTTCGCCCTGTTCAAAGAGGCGTCGCGGGCCGAAATGAAGTGCGCGTGCAGAATCTCCGCAAAGCGGTTGCGCTGCGCAATGATCTTGGCATGATTGTACATGCGGAACAGGTGGGAGACGTCACCCTTGACCGTGACATCCTTGTCCAACAGCTTTGCTTCGATCGCCGCGTTCTTCATTGCATCGTCGAACTCGCGATAGAACCGCGCCGCTTCAGCCACCTCTGGGATCGCGTGCTGTTCGCCGCTGAAGGCAGCCCGCCCAACCTCTTCCTTGAACTGCTTGTATGTCATCTTCTGACCGCCGCGGACGCGAGCGAACTCCGACCGAAGAGGAGAGAGCCGCACCTGCCAGGCGCTAGGCTCCGGCGCGTCGTTGAAATACTTGGCATAGGCGACGTCGATCTGTTTCAGCGTCTGGGCTTCCGGCGCGTGCCAGAGCTTCATGCGCGTCTCAACCGAGCCGCCTCTTTCTGTCGCAATGCCGGCGGCGTTGTCCGCATATTCCAGCGGAGTTTCGGCCAGCCCGCGCACCGTCGCCCTCGCGCTATCCATCTCAGACAGTTGAAGACGAATAAGAGGATCCTGTTTCGTCACACCCGCAGCCCTGAAAACAGGATTATTGATAAGGTTCTCATCCTTCAGCTTCAGTGGCCCGACATCGGTAGCGGCGGCGCCGACAGAAGTGTTCCGGCCAGCCGATGCGAAAGCCGTATCGAAGCGGTCAAATTCAGCCTCTTGGTTTTCGATCTTCTGGGAGAGCGGCTTGATCTGATCGTTCGCCAGATAGCGCCCTGCAAGGCCGCCAAGCGCACCGCTGATGATGATCGAGCCGCCAATGTTGAGCGCGGTCTCTTCAGCCGTGCGCGTTGCTTGCGTCTCCTGCAAGGCGGTCTCAGTCACAGCCGCGTCGATACCACCCGCAACCGCCATCCTTCCGGCTGTCGCCAGCGCACCGCGACCCCCACCGAGTAGGAAACTGCCAGGAGCTAGAAGCGTAGGTGCATCGATAACGCCAGCGGCAAGTTGTGCGACCGTGCCCATTGTGCCAGCAGCGTCCAGCGTCCGCCGATCCGCTTCCTCCTGAAGTATCTGCGCTTTCTTCGCGTCCGCCGCCTTTTGATTGAATATCCCCGCGAACTCTTCAACGTGAGGCGCAAATTCAGGCTGGTCCTTCACATAGTCGATGGCATTGAAGCCTTCATCGATCTGGTACGGATCCGGCATGCCGCGTGAGTGCAGATACGAGCCGACGACGTTCTGCGTTCTGAAAGCAGCACCGAACGTCTGCGCGGCAGTCGGATCGCTTTCGTTGTCATCTGGAGCGATGGCAGATGCATTCTGCACAGTCGGCTTCACATCAATGAATGGCATCAGTCACTCTTTCCGCTGTAAAAGCGAGCCTGCGCTTGGTGCAGGGCTTCCGCATATGTGTCAGCTTGCTTTTCGGTTTTGAACTTCCCGAGGAACTGACCAGTCTCATGGTAGAGAGCGATCGCGTCGTCATCGGTCAGTATCTGGCCATCGGGCGAGACGGTCGGGATCAGCACTTGCGTTCCGTCTTCCTCGAAAGAGATCGAGCGTACGGTACTGATCGAGCCGTCATCATTCTTGACCTGCGGCCGGTTGGCCAAGTCGATGTTGCCATCCTCAACCATACCGGCGAAATCTCCGCTCGGCTTAGCTGCTTCCGGCGTCTTGTCGATCGCAAGAGCGTCGGGCCCGTCAAGGAATGCATCTAGGCTCGCAGCACGCCCACCATCTTCGGAGTTTTGCAGATCGGCCCGCTTACGCTCATCAGGCTGCGTTTCTCGTGCGTTCTTCAACCGCTTTTCCTGCAGTTCCTTCTCCAGAACGGAGTTGCGATCCAGCATACGCTTGGCGTCAGGTCTCCACATCTTGCCGGGAATGGTCTGGATATTGCCGTTCTCATCACGATAAGAGACGAGATAGGCAGGCATCTCCCCCCGCTTTACCATTGCGTCGGTCTCAGGTGTCGCCGTGAACTCAACCTTGGACAGGTCCACTCGGGGGGTGACGCTCTGCGTTCCGTCCGGGTTGTTTGACATCTCCCAGGTGTGCGGAATGTTCTTGTCGATGGCATAGAGATCGTCGCCAAGCTGGCGGATCGCCCAATCAAAGCGATTGCCGAAAACCGTCTGGTCGAAACCTTCCGGCTTTGCTTGCGGCCAGTAGCGTTCCGGCGGGTGTTTCATGATCACCTTTTTGCCGGTCATCTGCGTCACGCCATAGATGCGCTGCATCTCCTGCTTGGCACGGTTCATTGCCAATGTTGCGTCGCCATTGGCGAGGTAGAACTGTTCTTCAGCAATCGCGAGATAGTCCGCCTTGATGCCGTAGGCCTGGCCCTCAGAAAAGCCAACCTGCGGATCATTGAACGGTAGATAGCTGTCATCGAACATACTGCCGAGGTCTTCCTTCTCAACGGTCTTCCGAAACTCCTTGGCGGCGGGCTCCAGGGACTTGCGGTCGCGCTGCTTCTCCGGGTCGTTGTTGTCAGCGATCCGTTGGGCCGCCTGCTCCGGCGTCATGTTCAGCGTGTTGACCATGTGGTTGAAGTCATCAGCTTTCGCTTGGATGTCCTTACCACCCTCACGACGCGATAGGGCGGCAGGGTCGATCTGCGAGAAACGCACAGCTTGCTGCGCAGCGGCCATCACATCAGTGGAATTCCGGCTTTCCATGCCTTGACGCAGGTTGCTCATTACCTGCTTCGGGACCACGCCGGACTGCCTCACAATGTCCTCAGCCATCGGCGCCACTTGCTCTTGCGGCACGACCTTAGCCACGCCTTCGAAAAGCTTGTCCGTGGCTTCACGGCCTTTCGTGTCGTAGGGGTCCACTTTGAACGAGCCGGCAGTGAAGGCGGCAATATTTTGCCCGAGATCGTAGCTGTCCTTCATCTCTTCCCGATAAGCCTTCAGGTGCTTGACCTTGTCGCCCACGGTCAGGACTTCATCATCGAGAATGTCTCGCTCGTCAGCAACTTGATGCTGGAGGATTTTCAGACCGATCGTGTCATCGTAGTTTGAGTAATCGGCTTTCGATTGCGCGAGTTGGCCGGAAAGCTGGCGAGTGACCCGATCGCGAACGTCGGGATCCGGAATGGCACGAATCCTCTCTTCGATAGCCTGCGGAGTTGGGCCAGGGCCGGAACCGCTGGGAATGGCTTGCACATTCCCGCCGCGCGTGCCTTGTGGCTCAATATGCCAATCCTCATTCGAAAGCGGGAAATAAAGGCCGAACTTGCCCGCGTTCGCATGGACCCACTCGATAACGTTATCAGGCGCGCTACCTGCTTTCAGGGTCTTTCCGTTCCACATCAAGTCAACGGCACGGCCATGATTATGGTTGGATTTTCCAGGAGGAGCGACCCACTTGCGCGCGGCATCCGACGAGCCATACTTCGCCAAGGCACCCTGCCAAAGCTGTGATTGGCGCTCGACACTCCTGTGACCGCTCATAATCTGAAGACCGTCTCGAATCTCAGGTGGCGCGCTCTGGATCATCGCTGTGATATTTGTGGCAAAGCCATTGTCTAGGCCGTCAATTGCCTCCGGGCCCTTACCGGGAGCCCGCGAAATCAGGAAGGCTCGCATGCTGGACGGTCCGGTTTGCCCTACCGTCTTGCCTGTGATCGGCTGGCCAGGAGCCGGCGCAGAGGGGCGACGGGTCTCCTCCCAAATCCGGTTAGCTTCCACCTTCGCGTCAGCATCCTTCACGCCGGACTTGATCGACTTGTCGACAGCATAGGCGTCTTCGCCCGTCATGCGTTTGATGTTGGCGTCGAGATAGCTCTTAGCCTTCAGAGGATCGTCTTCGGCCAAGCGAAGCGCGACATTGCGGCGGATAGAGGATTCGTAAGCTTCTGCCTTCAGACGTATAGCTTCAGGCGGTAGGCCTTGCTCAGTTGCCTGCTGCTGAATTTCAGCCAAGCCTGCTGCAATATGCCGATTGACCTGATCCGGGTTTCCGTATTCGGTTAGGGCGTCATTGGCGAAGGTGTCCTGGCGAGCTACAGACGCATCTTGATACCACTGCTTTCGCTCCTTGCCCTGATGAATGATCGACTGCTGGAACGACGTGTTCTCACGAGAATCGGCGGCAGTAGTGAACATGTCGCGCGCTGCTGGCGGAAGCTCATCAGCGATGCGCTTCTTCTCTTCTGCAAAGCGCTGCTCATACGCAGACCGGCCATCAACCGCGGCTTGCCCCTGAAGAAGAAGATAGCCGTTCTCACCATACTTTGCTTCACGATCGAAGGCGGCCAGCCTGTTGTCGGCTTCCTTCGCGCGGGCTTCCATGTCCTTGTCGTGAACAGCTTGCGCCGCTTTCTGAACATCGGACAAGCCCTGCGCAACGGCCTGCATGCCCTGTCCAATTTGAGCGCCGAAATCGCCCGGCGACGCCTGGACACTCACGCCCTGCTGATTGACCGGCCGCTGGCGTTCGGTGCGCTGGTAGATAGGAACTTGAGGCATTACTTCGTCTTCTTTCCGCCAAAGTATCCGAGGTCAGACGCCTGACCGAAGGCCTTACCGGCACCGGTCAGCATCATTCCCATAGCTCTAAGATTGCCGGCCGATCGCGTGTTCTTTGCATTCGCACGGTTCAAGCTGGCGTCGGCACGGCCATTCGCCGCTGCGACGTCATGGTCATAGGCTTCATTCGCAGCGTTACGCCGGATTGTGAGCGCATCGATTTCGCCAAGCGTGGCCGTGTCGACGAGGGTGTCGAGCGGAGAACCGAAAGCGAGATCGACGCCGTTCGCCGCCATCGCCGCTTTCTGCCGCCCCATGATCTGCGCATTTTCGTTGCGCTTTTGCTGCTCGTCCAACTTGCCACGTTCCAGAGCGTCACGAGCGCGACGTTCCGACAGGCGAGCATTCATGTCCGCCACTTTGGCGTTGTACTCAGACGCTTGCGCAGCGCCTTCAGCTTCCGCCTTAGCGCCCTGCACGCCAACCATTGTAGAGGCTGCAGTCAACGCCGTGCCGACGATCAGACCAAAATCACACATGCCTAAGCCTTCATCTCGAAAATACGGAAAGGACGCTGTTCGTAGCCATAGGGCTGTGGTTCGGAGAGCGTGAAGCCCAACCACGACAGCCAGCGCTTGGACGCTTCGTTACGATCATCAACGACGTTCAGCAGCGATGCATAGCGCTTGCGCACCTCTCGCAGCCAGTAGAGCGAGCCGCGAAGAAAATGCGTCGGGTGATGATCGATCGCATCGGTACCGAGCGCCCAGGGAGCGCCGACGTTGGCAATCATGTTTGTCGTGCCACAACCGAACATCAATTCCGGCCTGCCGTCATATTCGACCGTGTACGCGAGATCGGAGCAACGAAGGGAATGCAGCAGGGCAGAGGCAGGACCGCGCCCCACGGCTGCGAAAACCTCTTCCTTGTCCGCTTCCCGCATTCGAGGGGCGATGACGGCAACATGCTCGACTGACGCGGGGATAATCCGAGCACTCAAGATGCCACCTTCACGTCAGGCATGATGGCAAGGATCGTCATCGGCAGCGGATCGAACTGCTTGATGATCATCGTTCCGCCCTTTGTCCAGTCGGCAGTCGGCGTCAGTTCAACATCATCGGTGGCAAGGCGGGTCGCTTCGTTCCAATTTTCGAACTCGCGTTGCTTCAGCTCCACAAGCGTGTCGTCGGATGGCCCGGCCCAAATACCGCGCGTCTTCTCCACCCTGAGTGTGATGTTTGCGACAGTGATTTTCCTCGACTGAACAGTTCCAAGCCCTTGCACGCTGCCCATGTCGATATCGAGCGTCTTGATTTCAGCCTCATAAGGCAAGCCGACATGGACCTTGCTTGCGGATATTGGAAGGGTGACAGAGCCGCCGCTTACCATCAGGTCACGAACCACGTTGCCATCCGCCAGCGCGACAAGCTGTCTGCCTTCAAGATGGTAGAGACCACGGATCGTCTTCGTTGGTGCTCCTTCGTAGGAAAGGCCACTGTCGACAAAGAACGCATCTTCTGAGACATCGAACAGACGAGAGTGCATGCGCTCGACAAATCGTTGCTGTTGACCAGCGATCGTCCGCCGCACGACGAAGTAAACCGCGTCCTCGTCGCCTTCAGCGACTACGTTGACCGCTTCAAACACGCCGTCTGTCTCGTGCCGCGTCCATGCCCAAACCTCTTGCTCACGCATATAGGTGAGGCTAACACACGTGCCGTTATCTAGGACCACCCACACGATCGAGTAGGGCGATTGTGCATAGGCCCAGGACAGGACTTGCCGCCCTTCGAATAGATGGCGAGACATGATTGTCAGGTCTCGCCCTGTGAAGTTGTCGTTGGCGAACTCATACGAATAGTCACGGACAACGCCGCCACGGGCGAGCGCGAAGAGCATCACGTCCCCCACCGCAATCGGCTGGAGCCAGGATGAGCCGCGGTTACTCTGCTTCTTCACAACGGTGTTGGTCGGGGTAAGGAAGTCTTCGGAGCCGCCAGACACATTGAACTCGTTTGCCGATGTGAATACCGCCATGCCGCGCGCTTCGCTGATCGCACGGATCTGGTTCTTTTCCTTCGAGCGTAGACGGATGGTGATTGCATCGCTCGCTTTGATTGGGGATGCAGCGCCAAAGTTTTCGTAGTTTGCAGACTGGCCAAGCCAGAGGCCTGCCGGCACGTTCTGAGTTCCAGCCATAGCAAGGCGCTGTTCGTAGAAATTCACGCATGCTGGATAGTTGCCAGCGCTGTTGAAGGGGTTATTCCCCTCCTGCGGACCACTTGCCAGGTCAGGCGTGATATTCTCGTCGGTGAACGTGGGTGTCTCGGTCCTGCCCACATAGCCATAGCGGCCATTGTCCAACCGATAGACGGCATAGCTTCCCGCTCCCGGCGTCGCAGTCCAGAACAGAACATTGCGATTGCCACGATAGGCCATATCGTTCCGCACTGTCACCGGATCAGAAGGAAGGCTTTCTTCTCCTGTGTCGTCGGAGATAGCCGCCACCACATATTTCATTTCCTTGCCGTAGACGATCGTGCCAGTCACACCCGTTGGTGTTGCCGGGGCGCCTGGCGCTGCTGTGGTCGGGATAGCTGATCCATCACCATTGTACTGGGTCTGATCAATCTCGATTTCGTTCTTCGCCGTTTCGGCCAGGATGCCTGTGTTCGCGTCGGAGCGGTAGATGCGATACAGCGTCGCGTTGGCGACGGCATTCCAAGTCAACCGCACCCTGCGACCGTCTTCATTCTCATACTGAACCGTAACCGCCACGGCAGCGGCGGGCACGCTTTCAGCACCGGAAGCATTGAGCGCCGAGACACGGTAAGAGATAGCAGTCGATTGCCCAGATTTTCGCTTGAAATAGACTGTCCCGGTCACACCTGTTGGCTTAGCCATTTTCGGTGCGAAAGTCAGAACCTCAAATGTCCAGTTCGCATCCGAAAGCCGTGACAGCTTCATGGGCGGGTGAGCCTGATGCGTCAGGTACATGACGTCATTCTCTTGCGCGAAAACCAAGCGGCGAAGCTCGTCAGCCGTATAGGGTGAAGCGATCTCGTAAACCCGCCGTGCCGATCCGCCACCGGAATAAGCAGGCATGCCCAAAGTGGACACAGCCACACCGTTCAAATCTTCCAGTCGGAAGGTGTTCGTTGTGACAGTGCGCACAACGAAATTGCGCCCGTTCAAGGCGGTTGGACCGCTTACGCCCGAGATAAAGATTTCATCGCCGTCCGCATATCCATGACCGGCGGCAGTGACGACAGCAGGCGAAGCGATCGAGACAGCCGTTATAGCCTTTGAGGCTTCCAGCACTGCAACGCCGGCACGGTAGACACGCATCTTCAGATGAGAGAATTCGAGATTGTAGGTCTGATCTGTCTCAGCATCGAACACGAACGGCAACAGCACGGCAAAACCCGAACCGCGCGTTCGGCCAATGAACTCCAGGCCGCTTCGATTGGACGCGCCGCCATGGGGATGCACAAAGATGTTCTTTGCCGTCTTCAGGCCGGATTGATATTTCGACGTGTCCACGCGGGCATAAAGCGCAGGGCTCAACTCGCCCGCCGTGAAGGCAGGCTGCATCATTCGAAGCAATGTCATTTGGTTCAGCCCCGTGCGTCGATCAATGCGGAGTTGTCCGCCCAGGTCGTATAGTTCTCATTCGCGTCGGCAACCTTTGCAGCCTCGAGAGTGGAAGCGGCGATCTGATAAGCATCCTTGCGAGTGGACTGGTCAGACGTCAAAGGGATTGCAATCTTCGCGGCGAGCGCCCACGACAGGGCGTCTTGAAACAGAGGCGGAAGCCGTGACGGGTCTTCGTAGCGGCGAATGAACTCCAGCTTCGCCGGAGACTGATTGCAAAAGATAAACCCTTCGGTGGCAGCATAAGGCACCTCGATATCGTCAGACACGAAGACTTCAGGGACAATGCGGATCGGCTTCAGGCAGTTTGTCGGGCGGGTGTAGGTTCGCTCCCATTGTTCTGGTCGAGCATTGGCCACCTCTGCCAAATCCACGATGATCTTAGCGAACTCCCATTCGTAGCCTTGCAGCATAGTGTCGCGGACGAGATCGAAATGAAGCTTGCAGGTTTTCGCTTCGGTGCTCTGCTCGTTGATGTCCGAAATCAGCTTCTTGCCAATATTGGACAGTGCAATGTTGCAGATGCTGGTTACTGAGGACATTCGAGACTCCCGAAAAAGAAAACCCGGCCCATGGTTGAGCCGGGTTCAGGTTCGTCTTGCTGTGGCCAGGATTAAGGCGCGGTGGCCTTGTCTTCGAGCGCAGCAATGATTTCAGCCTTGGTGGAAGGCGTCGCATCTCCAAGCACCTTCTTGGCAGCGGCCTTGAACGTCATGAACTCGACGCTCGGGTCGTTGGCCATCTTCAGAACCTCAGCGGCCGATTTCTCGCCGCCTGCGTTCTTGTCGTCGGTCTTTGCTGCCTTGCCGGTATTGGTGCGCGTCAGACGCTCAATCTCGGCATTGCGTTCGGCAAGCTGGGCACGAAGAGCTTCAAGCTCAGCGTTATCGACGACCGTCGTATCGACAACGTGACGCTCTGCTTCGGGCTGCTTCTGGGCAGCCTTCTGCAACTTGAGCGCTTCCGCATCAGAGACCTTGACCATCCAGAAGGACGAGAAGTCTTCTTCCTTCCGGATGTCGAATACGTCGCCTTCCTCGCGGAAATGATCGTAGACGCCCTGACGGGTGGCCATGACGGTGATTGCATCAGTCATAGTTGTTGTCCTCCGTTGCGGCGACGACGCCGGCAGTGATCTTGCCAGCGGTCAGCGGGCCGTTGGCGACGGTGTAGTTCAGGCGGGCAAAGCGCTCATCAGTGCCGCGCGGGAACGATTCCAGCGAGAACACATAACCAGCGATCAGCGCCGCCTTCGGGATTGCGCCGGAGGTCCATGCGACACGAGGAGACGAAAACGCCTCATTGTCGTCGGTCTGGAGGTCAACGGTCAGCGTTGCGGCACCGGCAGCAAGCGCTGCCTCTACCATCTGCACACGGACATTGACCTTCTTGCCGCGACCAAGATCCTTGCGGATGGCAGCGGCAGCTCCGATGGGTTTACCAGCGGCGCCGAAGTCAATGACGTTGGTGGACACGGTAGACGTGGTAATCGCCTGCGCATCCGAGAAGGTGTTCTGTGCATCGAAGATCATGGTTTCTACCTTTCTCCCGATCGCCGTTAGACGATCTGACCTTCAGTTTCGAGGATGTTGTCATCCCGGCGGATAGGAAGGCCGAGGAACGAGACGACCGGCTTGCCCTGGCTCTGATCGAGCGTCAGGTTCACGTTGGTCTTGTTCATGGCCTGCTTGTGCAGGAAGGTCTGCACGGTCTTCGGTGCATAGATGACCGTCTTGCCGTTCGGCTGGTTCGGGTTCTGCAAAGCATAGTAGCCGTCGATCATCAGGTTGATGAGGTCGGCACCGCCAGCAGTCGTGTTGGCGCGCAAGGCCGTCACATCGATGTTGGCAACACGTGCCACGCCGCGCCAGTCACGGACCGACAGGCCGATGTCCTGCGAGAACTTCTCGCGGTAGACGTCGTACAGCGAACCGTCCGGCAATTCCTTGGTGGTCTTGCCCTTGTCGTCGCGCTGGAGACCCGCCTTCGTGCCCTCAGGATAGAGCAGATGAACGGAGTCTTCTCCCCAGGTCACGAACCAGATGGACGTGTTGTTGGAGCCGGTACCGCCAGCATCAACGATCTGCTTTCCATTGCCCGCGGCCTTCGAGTTGAAACGGGCGTGCAGACCGGTGAAGCGCTCAGGGTTCACATCAATATCGCCGTAATAAACGGTAGAGCCGAGCATGTTGGCCATGCCAGCGATGTGAGCCTTTGCTTCGTTCAGGCGGAAGCGCGCCGGGTTCTTGGCGATTTCCACCAGCTTTGCATCGACTTCGGACCAGTCTTCGAGCATGCCCGTGGCGTCCTTGACCTGGGCAGTGGTGCCTTTGGTCGGGAGAACACCTTTATAGAGCTTGCGCCAAGTCGGGGTCGGCAGGCCGGTGCGAACCGTCGTCAGGTGCGACGTACCCATGTTGCACTCAAGAACGGGTGCATCTTCGTACATCGCGTTGAACTGCACCAGCATGTCGATGATGGTTGCAATGTCGTCGCCCCATTCCTGCTTTTTCAGGTCAGAGAGCGTGGGGTACATGTTGCCTACAGTGGCCATGTTTTAACCTCGTGTCGTTGGTGTGGTTGAGCCATACATCGCCTGTTCGGGCGATACTGACTGTGCTGCTGCGGTTTCCGACGATGCGGGCTTGTCATCACTGAGAGCGTTGCCGACACGGGCCAATAGCCGGAAAAGTCCGGGATGGTTGCCAATCCCGATTTCAACGAGATCGCGCTTCAGGGCATCATCCCCGAAGGTAGCGATCACGCGGTTTGCGTTGTTCAGGCTGGCAGTCAGGTTCTCACCGCCGAAGTCTTTGTCGGTGCGGATTTCCTGTTGCCAGTCGGAAGTGATTTTCTGCTGGCGTTCGCTCAGCGCGTCGTATTCGATCTTGCGCTGTTCAGCGATCACGCCCGCGAGCTTCGAAGCCTGCGCATTCGTCAGGCCAAGCTCCTTCATAACCGGAGAGGCACGTTCAAGCAGTGCCTGGTCTAGCTCGATTCCGTCTTCCAGCTTGATGTCATACTTGCCGTCTTCCGGCACGAGGTCGGCAGGGTCTTTCGGCTCCTGCTTCTTGTCGTCGCCTTCCTTCGGCCTTGCCTTGTCATGCTCTGCCTTGGCGGCAGCGTTCTCTTCATCCGACTTGGAGGCGTCAGCCTGATATTCCTGCCAACCAGAAGCGGCACCGTTGCCATCGCCTTCAGTCGTCGAGCCTTCGCCTTCAGAAACGCCCGTCAGAAGAGGGGCATCTGCGGCGGGTGTCTCAGCCGCGCCATTGTCTCCGCCGCCATCAGCGCCGCCCTCTGGGGCGAAGGCAACGCTATTCATCATCAGGTGTCGCAACATTCTCTTCCCTCTTGCGCTTTTCCGCGCGGTTGTGGGCCTCAATCATCATTTCAGGGTAGGCCGTGGGGTTGATCTGGTTCAGTTGGTTGATGATCGTGACGCCGATGATCCGGCGGCCGATGTGGATGCCTGTTTCGCCGTTGACCACGTGCGGCGCTCCGTAGACGTTGCACTGCGACAGCACCCACCAAAGGAACTCGCGCGCACGCGGCTCCGACAGCACGAACTCTGTTGAGAGATCGAGTTCTTGTTCTTCCCGAGGCGTCATGGTCATCCGGCAATCCCTAGCCTGCTTAGCAGTTCGGCAGGACCGCCGTTCTCGTCAGTTGCTGCCAGGGTCTGCGCGGCCTGTGCAGTGTCCTTCAGGGCGGGCGCGAGTGTCGCTGCGGCTTCGGTTGCCTTCGCAGCCTGTTGCTGCTGTGCGCGGCCTTCACGGATCGCCTTCACCATGTCGTCGGAGCGCACAATCGTGGACACCACACCGATGGCGTCGCCATACTCGTCAATCGCCTGATCGATATCGAGCTTGTCCACCGCTTCAGGGTTAGCGGCCAAGAGATTGCCGACGAAGCCCACCATACGCTCAATCGAGCCGGTCGAGACTGCAAGCTGCGCCTGATACAAGGTCGAAATGTTATCGACGTTCAGGTCTTCGCCTTGAAGCTCTTCAGGTGCCTCCGGCAGATCGTTGTCGTCTTCCATCTGGTAGAAGAGCCAATCGGCAAGCGGCTGGATCAGTTCATGGTGCTGGCGTTCGACAGTCGGCCCGAGCTGCTGCAGTTGCTCTTCCTTGCGCTGTGTCAGTTCGAACTGATTGCGCGGCTGCACACCTTCCATGTTGCTGATCGCCATGAACAGGTCCGCATAGAAGGCGCGGTCCACACGGCGTTTCGCTTCGTCGATATCAGCGGCCAGATCACCCAAAGGAAGGCTGACGTCAAAGGCACGGCGATAAGCAGCAGTGCCGACGCTTTGCTCATCCACATAGGTGACCGTTCCAGGCAGCGACGAGTTGCGCTTGTTTCGAAGAGTTGTGGGGGCAACGAGCGCCGGCTTAACCTGATGCTCGATGCCCATGCCCTTCCAGCGCTGTTCCATCTGGAGCATCTTGACGTCTGGCAGCGCATCCATGCCGGGGCACGTTGCTGCATAGACGTCTTCACCCACCACATCCCAGCGGGGGGCAATGATTGGATTCCGATCGAAGCCGCTCACTTCCAGCATCTTGTCGCGGTCTTGTCCGGCTTCCCAATAGTTCGACATGAAAGGCTTATGCGCCTTTGTCGGATTGCGAGGATCGCGGGCAAGCCGAGGCTCGACAGCATTGAAGACCTCAATCATTTCATCGTAGTTGCCGCGGTCCCATTGGTTCTTGATGGCCGTCGAAACGTTCGACCAGTCCATGTCACGCCCGTTGGGTTTAGCGACCCATCGGCCCACGACTTGCTCAACCGTCATCCACACACGGCGATAGCAGGTATCGACCCGCATGCCGTATTGGCTTTGAGCAATCCAGTATTGACCTACAGGTGGCAGGATGCCGTGCAAGCGGCGATTGGAGCGTGTCAGGATCAGGCAGAACTGACCGAACAGAAGCTCATCGCCATAGCCCGTGTGAAGGCAATTGTAGATGTTGGACACAGCGAGGCGTTCCCGCGCGCGCCGTGTTGCCTCATAGAGATAATCCTTGACCGGCCCGAACTCGCGCAAGTCCTTGTCCGTGATGTTGTACCGCATCCATGGGCGAGTCGGAGACGTAAGACCGGCCTGCATACCCGACTGCGCAACGCGGTGGGCAAGCTTTGGCGAGTTGTCGATGATCTTCTTATTGCCGTTAAGGCCTTTCGGATCGCGAGCGTCACCCTTCCGGTATCTGCCCGGAACGATCAGGTCGTTCAACTCCTGCCATTGAGCCTCATAGGGATTGCGCTCCTTCTTGAGAGCGGCAAGCCTTCGCTCATGGCGTTCGCGGATTGTGTCCACCATGTCAGGCTCCGAGCAGGTTCTTTTTGCCGCTGGTATCGAGGGCGCCGACACCTTGCGCGCCGGTCAACATCGTCGATGAGGCAGCGCGCAGCCGGTCGCGCGTTCGATTCCCGGCAGCGGTTACAGTGCCATTGTCCGGGTCACGTTGCGCCGCATACTCAATAGGAAGCTTTGGCTCTTCAGGCTTTGCCACCTTCGGAGCTTTGAAAACACACATGTCGTGATCCTTCAGCCGTATGGATTGTAATCGTCTTGATTGCCGCCGTAGCTGGTTTCCCGGCTGCGATTGTAACCCTCGTCTTCGCGCTCTTTGGCGACGACAGGGCGGGCGAAGGTGAGGCCGAGAGCGTCCGCACGGTTCGGAGACGGAAGGCCACGGCTCTTCATGTCTTCCTTGCTTTCGATCTGAAGCTTGCCGTCCACGCGGGCCACCAGTTCCGGCCCGATGAGATCCTGATAGAGAACGTCATCCTTCGGATCGATCGCACCGCCGAGCTTGAGCCAATCCCGCATCCCCTTCCACATTTCAGCGCGCTTGTTCAGGCAGCCGCGATCGATGCTCTTCTCTGCAAAGCTGACCAGCTGCCACGTGCGCCCGAGCGTGATGCCTGCGGAATAGATGCCTGTCCCGTGGCCAAGGTCGATGAAGACGGCATCGGCCTGCAACTCATCCTCAAACCGAGCCACGTGGTTCGCGACGAGGATGTCGTTATCGTTCTTCGGCATCGTCATCAGGAGCTTCGAATAAAGCCCTTGCCGGAAGTAGATGACCAACTCGTCATCACCCGTCCAGGCAGGGTCAACCCCGATGATCTTTGGCGCGAAATCGTATTGCTCTTTGCGCAGATGGACCTTTTGAGCGGCGTCAACGTCGTCGGTCGAAATGAACTGCTTTGCCGAGGTGGATGGAAACATGCCGCGTACTCGCACCTTTACGAAATCGCTGTCTTCGCCATAGTCGCTCACCCACTCGTCGAGCTTCTTCTTGTTCGTTCCCGGCACCGTCCGGCTATCAATCTGGCGTCTTATCCAGCGCCTGCGGTTCTTACGGAAGCACTCGCGGAATCGGCCAGTGTTTTGCGTCGGGTTGCCGAAGACGATCCAAATGATGATGGTGTTTTCGTCAGTCAGTGCGCCTTCAGCCACTTCCCAGACGCTATCCGCGATCTTCGAAGCTTCGTCGAACATCAGGACGATGATCTTGTCCTTGTTGTGCAGACCGGCGAAGGCTTCAGTGTTGTGGGCGGACCACGGCACAAAGTCGATGCGCCACAGGTCAGAGTGTCCACCGTCTCGCGACTTGATGGACATGGCCTGCGCATCGAACCAGTGGCCTGTGATCGAGGAGCGAAACCACTTGCCGATTTCCGGCGACGTCTTTGTGCGCAACTGGCTTTCAGTGTTCGCCGTCACGACGATCTTGCAGTCCGCAAAGCAGGACATGGCCCAATTGCCGAGCATGCCCATTTCCGCCGACTTGCCGATACCGTGGCCAGAGGCGACCGCAATTTGAAGCGGCTGGTATCGGTTCTCGCTATTGAGGTGCTGGCGTATCTCTTCGTTTATGTCGGCCTGCCAATCACGCGGCCCGTCCATATCCTTCAGTTCGCCCTGTCCCCAATCCCATGCGAATAAGGCCCAGGCTTGCGGGTCATACTGGTAAGCGGCAGCGGCATCGATGATGGCGTCATCAATGTCCGCGTCGATCTTCGGAACGGGGCGCATTACTTTGCCGCCCGCGCCTTGGCTCTTGCCAATCGTTCGGCCACCGTGTCCGAAATCTCAATTTCCACCTTCTCACGGAAGGCTTGAACATCGATGTGCTTGCCGATCAATTCGAGCCTCTTGATCCGGTCGCTCAGCTTCAGCTTGCGCACGCGGCCAACATGTTCACGGTCTTCGCCCCGGCCCTCAAAGATTTCTTCTACCTCGATTCCCGAGACGAGACCTTGACGCCAGATCAGCGGCCATTCATCCACCGGCTTGAGCCCGCCATTCTCGTCATACAGGTCCGCGATGTCTGCGACGGCCTCATCAGCGAGACGTTTCAGCAGCCAATCGGCATCAATCTTGGTGCGCTCTGACCGGCTGGCCTTGGCTTCCTCAATCGCGGCAGCGACCTTAACATTCCCTAACAGGCGAGATCCTTGCTCACTGGCTGTATTCTCGCTGTAACCGGCACGGATGGCCGCCTGCGTGGCGTTGAGGTCTTTCAGATACTCGTCAACGAACAAGCGCTGTTTCGCGCTCAGTGGCTCTTCTGTGGTCATTTCCGGATTGTCCATTTTCAGGGCGTTTCCCAATCGCCATCTTCGAGCATCCGGCGGCGGATGGTGTCGGCAACGAATGAAGGCACCATAGTGATTCCGACCACGCTCGTTTCGTGTACATAGTACCCGACCGAGTGATGACCGTTCTTGTCCCAAGCCATGAGAGCGAACCCTTTAATCTCCCCCGGCTTGTAGAAGCCCGAGATCATGGAGGCGCGCTTGACGAAGTTGTTTTGCACCTCGTCCCTGTCGAGTGTCGGCAGACGGTAGACGCTTCCCCCTGCCTTCAGCTTGACGTTGCCTATGCGGCACCCGGACATGTCAGCCCTTGCTCCCACCATAGAACTTCTCAGCAACGTTCTGGTCGGCACCCTGCCCGAGCGCCATCTTCTGGATTTGCAGCGACACCGAATGACGCTTCTCGCCATTGATGACCTCAACCCGATCTTCGGAGATCATGGCTTCAGCCTGGATAGTGACGGGCAAGCCAGCATCGAAATCGTGATCCGTCATGCCGAGCTTCTTCAGCGTGTCGTAATCGAGGAAGAGGTTCAGGCCATACGGATAATCCGGGCGGTCTTCGGCAGCGGCAGCGGCCTTCTCCCATTTCTCGCTTTCAGCTTTCTTTTCGGCCTTCGTGCGGGCCAGGTCGACGAGATCCGCCATTTGCTTTGCCTCTTCGGTTTAAGTTGATCCAGCCTGCCTTGCTTGCATCGGTCCCTAAGCAGTCAACAGCGGCGCCGATGGCGTTCTTCACGTACGAGCAAGGCCTTGTTCCGGTCGCTGGTTGGGCCGGTCAAAGAGATCGCCGCTGTTGTATTGATAACCCTCGCGCACCGTGCAATCGTCGCGCCTCAACAAGCTTGGAGGAGTGACATGGCTTTTGATGCAAAAGAGGCTCTTGATCGGTGGGCAGACAAAGAAGCCACCGTTAATGTCTGGCGGCCGGGGTGGGCGGGCAGCCCCCATACCTTTGACAACCTCGCAGACGCTTTGCGGTTCAGCCAAGCGGGCCACGTGGGTGCCATCGATGTCAATGTCCTCGTTCACCTTGACGGCATGGATTACCCGCTCAGCGGCGAGAACTTGAAGGCCATTGCCGCTCTAGTCGATCCATGATGAGGATCCTTTAACCCTGCAAACGACAAAGCCGCCCAGCATAACCCGGGCGGCTTTTTTTGACGAATAATAGACGAAGGTATCAGCGACCGCCGGGACGCTCCGAAGCTGCGCGACCGCCGCAACGCGAACCATCGCTGGCCGTATCACTTGCATAGTTGCAGGCCGCATTTGCAATGCTTCCGAGCGAAAGCAGCGCGACAATCGCTACAGTTAGAACTTTCATGGGCTTCCCTCTCCTCGCGCCGGATTAGCGCAAGGCAGAAATCTCTACCTCAGCGAGAAAAAGCAAATTCTAATTTCAGCCCGACAGGACTTTTATTGGGCTTCACCATTCAGAGCCTAGATGTCGCTTCGCAGAGAACAGCAAAGCCGCCCAGCGCAAACTGGACGGCCTCAAAATAATACACGATAATCGTACTTTTTCTCTTGCGCACCGCACGATTATCGTGCATAAGAGAATTACCGAAGCAATCAAGCTTCGGGGACTAGGAGGCAACCATGAGCATCAAGCTCAGCATCCAAGTCCGGTTCGGAAAATGGCGATTGACAGTCACCATTAGCCGCTAACTGGGGGCCGGGAGGAACTAGCACTTCCTTCCGGTTCCCAAGATAGCAAAATCGAAAGGAACGTTCAATGCAAGACACAAGCGAAGACCTCAGAGCCTTGCGCGAGAGCTTCGGCGTTTCACAGTCCGTTTTCGCGTCACACATGGGCGTCCCGTTCAGGACGTACCAAGACATCGAGGGCGGGCAGACGCAGTTGCGGCCGGTCCACATTCGAGCCGCGGAAATGGCCGCGCTTCAATTGGCATGCGATCAACTTCGGTTCGACCTGTTGCCACCTAAGCTGCAGTTGATTGTAAAGACCTTGGCAGACGAGATCCGGACGGTTCCGCGCATCAACGCAAGCCGCTGAACATCTACAGATCACTACAGGCCGCTACTGGAATCCCCGGTTGCGGCCTTTTCCTT
>JAAIGF010045972.1_pt1 | contig 21534 bp, 23 predicted proteins | sample 6487441 | NCBI WGS metagenome assembly JAAIGF01 (sample SAMN13974129, study PRJNA590717) | phyllosphere metagenome | biome: pepper field; feature: multiple bacterial spot infested pepper fields; material: pepper leaves; isolation source: leaves from pepper fields | host: Capsicum annuum ... | reverse complement strand
TTTTGTGGGAAGGATAAAGCCTAGGAATCATATCGAAATCCCCTGTAAGGGTTTCGATGTTATTCCAGCTTTGTGAGCATATTGCTTTTTGCGTGATGGCTTTGTGCGACAAACCACCTTCAGGAGACAAGAGAACCTTGCTTCCTTGGGTTCTTCCAAGGAAGGCCTTGCCGCGGCGAGCGGCGGAAAGGTTTGTGCGATGGAAAAAGATCCTTTCAAGATATTTCTTTGTCCCTTTCCGAGACGGTGACTTCCTTTTGAAGGCCAAAAGTAAGCAAAAGACTTATGTTTCATCGAGGCGATTTGTCGCACGAGTCCTCGCGCACAAGCCAATTGCCGCGCAGGCTAGAAATTATTCTAAAAAACCCCATTTGTACTTTTTTATAACAATTTCTCATGCCTTCCCATCGCTTGATGAAACGTTGATGATGCTGTTCGCATAACGATGGGCGACACGAGCGTTCACATTAGAAATAACGTTTTTTTACACCTTATTTCTATTGCAAATTCTCCGAAACCTCTGGGCTGTAGCGATCGGCATTGGTTTTCGTAAACTGCGCTTTTAGCAACTGTCGAAGATCATCGGAAGCCGGCAATTCAAAAACTTCCAGATCAAAATATTTAATCGCTGCAAATAGGTGGTCAAAGATATTAGCCATCGTATTTTCATAAAAAGTCCATTCGGTGCTGGCCGCAAACATGTACAATTCCAATGGAAGACCATGCTCGGTCGGCGCAAGCTGTCTTACCATCAGCATTCGATCTTGATGTACATTGGGGTTGTTTTTTATGTAGCGCGTGATGTAAGCCCTAAACAAGCCGATATTTGTCATACGTCTACCGTTTACCGGCATAGCCGCGTCGGCCTGAACATCTTGGTTGTACTGCTCAATTTCCTGCTGTCTTTCTTCAATATATGGCGCTAATAAATCAATCCTACGTAGATTCTTGATTTCTTCTTCGTCCAGATACCGTATGGATGAAATCTTGATATTAATGGCCCTTTTTATGCGTCTGCCACCAAACTGGCGCATTCCCCGGTAGTTTTTAAACGAGTCGGTGAGCAAAGTATGCGTCGGGATAGAGACAATCGTTTTATCGAAGTTTTGGACTTTTACGTTATTTAGGTTGATCTGTATTACATCGCCATCTGCACCATACTTTGCCATCTCTACCCAGTCACCTACACGTACAGAATCATTTGCTGATACCTGTATGCTCGCTACAAAGCCAAGAATCGTATCTTTAAAAACCAACATTAAGATGGCCGATGCAGCACCCAAAGACACCAGGAATGACCAAGGTGAATTGCCCGTGACGATCGAGAAGATGATCGTGCCGCATACAAACATGAAAAATAATTGAGCGACCTGTAGATAACTATCAATCGGCTTATCCGCAAAAGCCTTTGACGTTTTTAAGATATCGCGCGCGGTTTTTAGTAAGGCATTGAACAATTGGAAGACCAAAATCGTGGTGATCACCGAGAGACCCTTGATTAATAAAGCGGTGAAATTGGGAAATCCGATAAATATCGCTGGGAGGAGTTGTTGCGCAAGAAACGCTGGAATCAGGTGACTAAGGTGGTTGAGCACCTTATTGTCAAGTAGTTTGTCATCCCAGGTTGCTGTCGTCCTTTTAATCAGTTTTACGAACACCGCCTTGATAATTTTGCGGCTGATAAAATCGGCTGTCAACAGCACGATCAACGTTGTTAATAACAACAAGCTCGATGCCACGACATGGGTAAGCTCGTCGGGTAAACCTAGCGTAGCTATTCTGCCAAATGACCAATCATATATCAAGCTTTTTTCTAAGGAAGGTATGTTAATAAAGTTTGTTTTTTCCATATCAACAGACAAATATACAAAAAATGAAAAAGATGGCTTTCGGCCATCCTTTTCATTTTTTATAACGCTGATTTTTCATGCTTATGCTTGAACAGCAAAGCGAATAAAATAGCGATTACCAAGGTGTAGCCCGCAAAAGCAAGCCAGATGTGTTGCCAATCTTTGAGCATTACTTCACCGCTTAGCAAGCCATCTTGTAGAATGGAAACACCACGATTTTGTACAAACGTCAGGAGATTTTGATTAGAAACGTCGGTTTTTAAATACGTGGCTAATGTCGAAAGATCTGCAAAATGCAGCGTAAAATAATGGTCTATTATCCACCCAGATAATAAACTGCCTAATACTGCACCAAAGCCATTGGTCATCATCATAAAAAGCCCTTGCGCCGAACTTCGAATATGCGAATTTGTGGAGGTTTCTACGAAAAGCGAACCGGATATGTTGAAAAAATCGAAAGCCATTCCATACACTATACACGATAAAACAATCATCCATAGTCCGACGGTAGGATCACCATAAGCAAATAAACCGAAGCGTAGCACCCAGGCAAACATAGATAACAACATGACCTTCTTGATGCCAAATCGCTTTAGAAAAAATGGGATGGCGAGAATAAACAACGTTTCCGACACTTGCGAGATAGACATGATGATGGTGGAATATTCAATAACGAAGGAGTCCGCATATTTCGGGTAAAACTTAAATTCGTCAAGAAAAACATCGCCATATGCATTCGTTAATTGTAGGGCGCCACCCAAAAACATGGAAAAGATAAAGAAAAGAGCCATCTTATAATTGCCAAATAATTTGAAGGCTTCCAATCCGAAGGTTTGCATCAATGATTGGTTATCGCGATTAACATTCCTCGGCGGACATTTTGGAAGGCTCCAGGCGAACAAACTCAGCCCGAATGCCGCCACGCCAGCAATATGAAATTGATGCGCGGTCGCTTTATTTCCACTGAGGTTCACGAGCCACATCGCCGCGATAAAACCAATCGTACCCCATACGCGAATAGGCGGGAAAGCTTTCACCAGATCATATTTTCCCGTTGTCAATGCTGTATAAGAAATGGAATTTGATAAGGCAAGGGTCGGCATGTAGAAACACATTGCCAAAAGGATGATATAGAAAAAGAGCTGCGGATCATCAACTTGTGGCAAGTAAAAAAGTGTCGCTGCATATAGAAAGTGCATGAGGCTGTACAGCTTTTCCGCATTTACCCACCGATCAGCAATAATACCCATGAGCGTAGGCATAAATAAAGAAGCGATGCCCATCGTTGCGAATATTGCTCCAAATTGGGTTCCGTCCCACTGTTTCGTGCCAAACCAATAGTTTGCTATTGTAATTAACCAAGCTCCCCACACGAAAAACTGGAAGAAACTCATGATGGTTAATCGTAATTTAATGGACATAATGTTGTATTAGGGTAATTAGGATTTTCTTCGTTCGATCTCGTCGCGAATTTTTGCAGCCGTTTCGTATTGCTCGGCCTCTATAGCTTTGTTTAATGTAGCTTCCAGTTGTTCATCACTAAGACTTGCGTAGGGCGATTGAACGGTGGGCGCTTTTTCTGGCGTAGGTTCTTTTTGCAAGGTGTTCTCTTTCGGTGAAATGTTTTCGATATTTTCCAGAAAAGCGAAATCGTTGCTTTCAATAATGATGCCTGCGGCATCCATAATAAAGTCGTACGTGTAGATTGGAGAACCGAACCGCACGGCCAATGCAACGGCGTCCGATGTTCTTGAGTCCAGTTCCAGGGTTTTTTCACCGTCCGAGCAGATCAATTTGGCAAAGAAGATGCCGTCGATCAGGTTATAAATCAACACTTCCTTAATACTAATCTGGAAATTATCTGCAAATGTCTTAAAGAGGTCGTGCGTCAATGGCCGGGAAGGCTGCATCTTTTCGATTTCAACAGCTATAGCCTGGGCTTCAAATCCACCGATGATAATAGGTAAACGTCTGTTGCCTCCTATTTCACCAAGAACTAACGCGTATGCTCCTGATTGTGTTTGACTATATGATAACCCAACTATATCTAATTTGATTTTCTTCATTCTTAAAGCCTTACCTTCCTACAAAGATGTAAATATTCGAGACAAAATAAAAATAGCCAAACACAATTTCTTGATGTCTAGCCATTTACTTTGTTTATGAATTGTTGTTTAGTTGTTTTTATAAGCTTTAAACGCTTCAATGAGCTGTGGTACAATCTCAAAAGCGTCGCCAACGATACCATAATCAGCAACTTTGAAGAACGGTGCTTCCGGATCTTTATTAATAACCACAATGGTTTTGGATGCGCTCACGCCAGCCAAATGTTGAATTGCGCCGGAAATACCGATAGCAATGTACAGATTCGGACTGACCGCAAGTCCGGTTTGGCCTACGTGCTCCGCATGTGGGCGCCATCCGGCATCAGATACCGGTTTGGAACAGGCCGTTGCTGCGCCTAATACATCAGCTAATTCTTCGATCATAGCCCAGTTTTCCGGTCCTTTAAGACCGCGACCCGCTGAAACGACGATAGACGCTTCGGGCAACGAAACTTTATCCGTAGCACGAACAATTTCTTTAATGACTGTGGAAAGATCGTTTGGAGCCAGCTGCGGTTCATATTTTTCAATCGTTACAGCTACAGCCGCCTCTTTAGCTTCAAAACTATTAGGCGTTAAAGCGATCACCTTTTTTTGTTCGTGCAGCTCTTCCGTAGCAATGGCTTTATTCGAAAAAACAGTCTTTTGTATTTGCCAGGTCACGCCCGATATGGTTGGCAGTGCGATCGCGCCATCGGCCAGGGCAGCGCCTAATTTGGCCGCTACGCGTGGCGCAAGGCCTTTTCCGCTAAAAGAGTTGGATAAGATAACGGTAGTTGCGCCCATACTTTTCGCTACGTCAGCAATGACCGATGCGTAAGCTTGGTTAACGAACTTTTCCAAATCGTTGTTGTCGACTTCAATAACCTTTTCTATCCCGTATTGTCCTACTTTGTTTAATTCATCTTGTGAAACACGGCCGATGCTCAGCGCCGTTGCAGTTTCTCCCGTAAGATCGGCAACTGCCTTGGCGTAGGATAGGGATTCGAATGTAGATTTTTTTAAAGCCCCTTCGACGTTTTCAATATATACTAAAATTGACATAACTATTGTTGCTAAATAATGACCAGATTAAATGACTTTTGCTTCACTGTGTAACAAGTTGACCAACTGCGCGATTTCAGCTTTATCAATAAGCTTTACCTGCCCTCGTGCTGGAGGCGTTTCATAATGCGCTATTTTTGATAACAACGGCACGTCCACCGGCTCGGCAACTTGCAGCGGTTTCGTTCTTGCGGTCATAATACCGCGCATATTCGGAATTTTAGGTTCTGCGACGCCTTCAGCTGTACCCACGACGATTGGTAGCGATACCGTAAGCACCTCTTTACCGCCTTCGATTTCCCGTTCCACAGTAGCTTCTGTTTCGTTAATCGTTAATTTTTTCGCTATTGAAATCGATGGGATAGACAATAGTTCGCCTAAAAAGCCTTGTACTTGTGCTCCATTGTAATCGATTGATTCACGACCGGTCAATATCAAGTCAAATTGTTGATCCTTTGCATAATGCGCAATTTGGTTGGCTACGAACCATGCGTCGCGCGCCACTGCGTTAACGCGTACAGCGTCGTCTGCGCCCACCGCAAGTGCCTTTCTTATGGTTGGTTCGGCAGCGGCCTCTCCGACATGGATTACCGTGACCGTTCCTTTACCACCTTCGGCTAGTTCAACGGCTTTGGCCAATGCAATTTCATCATAAGGATTAATGATATACTGAATTCCATTGCTATTAAATGCGGTATTATTATCCGTAAATGTGATTTTTGAAGTCGTATCCGGAACGTTACTTAAGCATACAAGTATTTTCATCAGTTTATTTTTTAAAGTTTAAAAGGTTCTCAAAATCCGTAAAGCGAACGTCGTTTGCGAAACGCCTGCTTGCACGAAGTTTGTACTATTAGCTGTTATCACAAACCTATACATTTTTAGAGGTAAAATCAAGTAGGGAGCGCTTGCCTTATCTTGACAAATAATAGGTTGCTTGTTGCGAATTTTATATGAAAAACACTTTTTTATGCCCATTTGTTTTGATTTTTATTTTATTTAAAGGTTTTTTTTTGTTTTTAATAAAGAATAGCCGCTTTGTTTGCACCGTCAATCAATTGTCATTTTTCTATGCATGCATAGTATTTTTGTCGATAATCGATTAGAGTTCTTTCCTTTCATAGCGGTTATATTTTCGTATTTTTGTTGAAAAATACAAATAGATAGTATGTCCAATAGAATAGCAGAACTCTTGGTTTTCCTTGAAGAGGCACCGAATGACCCTTTTTTGAAGTATGCCCTCACCATGGAGTACAAAAAAATAGGAGATAAGGAAAAAACCTTGACCGGATTTAAAGATTTGGTTTCCAAGCATCCAGACTATGTGGGGACTTACTACCATTACGCCAAATATTTGGAAGAGTTAAAGCAATTGGAGGATGCGCTGGTCATTTACCGGGAAGGTATGGCGATTGCACAGCGTGTTCGCAACAGGCACGCATTAGGCGAATTGCAAGCAGCTTATAATCTTGCGCAAGGAATTGATGAGGACGACTGGGATGCGTGATATACGTAAAGTGCATTGTTAACACTTTGTGGTATCTTTTTTGTTATTGATAACCAAAATCTTAGCTGATGCGTTTTGTTGTATATATAAGTGGACTTTTTGTACTGTTGTTTTTGCTAGTTAGTTGCTTAAACACACGCACCAATGCGAGTATTGAAAACAACAAATTCGGAAAGGTGACAGAAAGTAGGCTTGTTGGTACATATCGAGGAGACTTACCTTGTACAGATTGCGAAGCTATTGCAACAGTATTAACCATCAAAAGCGATAAAGATTACACGCTTGAATACGTATATGTAGGCAAGAGCGCTGAAGCCTTCTCGAAATCCGGAAAATGGGATTTGCAAGAGAGCGAGCTTAATTTGGAAGGTTTAGACTTCAAATACAAAGTGGAACCTAATCAGCTTCGTCAACTCGACTTATCGGGCAACGAAATTACAGGCGATCTAGCCGAACGTTACGTTTTGCATTCGTTGGACTAACCACCGATAGCAGCGAGCAAAGAACCCTCTCTCAGTTAGTCTTCCTAAGTTTTATACTTAGCTTATCCAGGTTCTTATTCCCGAAGAATTTTATTTTATAAGAAATAGCATATCAATGTATTTTCGTCTGGGCTGCAAGGACTTTTTTGAGTACTTTTTGTGTGCATACAAAAAGTGTTGCCCTGTCCCGGCGAGGGACAAAAACCAGCTAAATAAAGACGTGAGCGCTTTTTCCCCTCGCACAAACCTTTCCGCCGCTCGCCGCGGCAAGGCCTTCCTTGGAAGAACCCAAGGAAGCAAGGTTCTTCTGCCTCATGAAGGTGGTTTGTCGCACAAGCCATCACACAAAAAGCAATAAGCTCACAAAGCTGGAATAACATCGAAACCCTTAAAGCGGATTTCGATATGATTCCTAGGCTTTACCCTCCACACAAAAAGCCATCGCCTATTGTTTTTTTTCCACCACTGCATGAGACATTTTTATTTATCGCTATGCGGAGTTGTGAACGCCTGGAGTTAATAAACGCTCAGCTATTAACGTCATCCACGTTTCATCAAGCGATGGGAGACAAGCAATTGACGCGGGATGTGTGAGGGGAAGGCATGAGAAATTGTTATAAAAAATTCTTGTAAAATTTTTTATAACAATTTCTAGCCTGCGCGTCAATTGGCTTGTGTGGGAAGGATGGTGCGACAGATCGCCTCGATGAAACAAAAGGCTTTTGCTTCCTTTTGGCCTTCAAAAGGAAGTCCCCGTCCCGGAAAGGGACAAAAGCGACATACGACTCCTACGGAGTCGAAATAACAAATCGTATGAATTTTCTATAAATCTATGACCTCGCTGAGGTCAATCTACTGCATGAGACATTTTTATTTATCGCTATGCGGAGTTGTGAGCGCAAGCGTTAATAAACGCCATGCGATTAACGTCATCAACGTTTCATCAAGCGATGGGAGACAAGCAATTGACGCAGGATTTGCGATGGGAAGGCATGAGAAATTGTTATTAAAAAATACCAAAGGATTTTTTAATAACAATTTCTAGCCTGCGCGTCAATTGGCTTGTGTGGGAAGGATGGTGCGACAGATCGCCTGGGATGAAACAAAAGGCTTTTGCTTCCTTTTGGCCTTCAAAAGGAAGTCCCCGTCCCGGAAAGGGACAACGGAAACATACGACCCCTACGGAGTCGAAATAAAAAATAAGCATCTTCTATAAACATATGACCCCGGCTGGGGTCAATCCACTTGAGACATTTTTATTATCGCTTGCTAAAATCGTGAACGCTCGCTATATTAAACGCTCCTCGAACGACATCATCCACGTTTCATCAAGCGATGGAAAACAAGTAATTGACGCAGGATTTGCGATGGGAAGGCATGAGAAATTGTTATAAAAAATTCTTGTAAAATTTTTTATAACAATTTCTAGCCTGCGCGTCCATTGGCTTGTGTGCGAAGGATGGTGCGACAGATCGCCTGGGATGAAACAAAAGGCTTTTGCTTCCTTTTGGCCTTCAAAAGGAAGTCCCCGTCCCGGAAAGGGACAAAAGCGACATACGATTCCTACGGAGTAGAAATAACAAATCGTATAAATTTTCTATAAATCTATGACCTCGCTGAGGTCAATCTACTGCATGAGACATTTTTGTTATTATTGCTATGCGAAGTTGTGGACGCTCGCGATATCTAACGCGTTTTTAGTCGACGGAAAACAAGGCAATGGAGTCAAAACAACCGTCGTTTCAATCGATTGAAGCAACAACTCTTTTACCTATCTGCACAAAAAAAAAGACTTCGTAAGAAGTCCTTTTAATTAGCTATGATTTTCGCAAAGTTCTTTAAGGGTTTTCACAACAAAATCCACTTCTTCTTTCGTATTATATTTGCTGAAAGAAAAGCGCACAGATGGACGTTCGCTGTCACATTTTAAGGCACGTAGCACATGACTTCCAATTTCAGATCCGGAGCTGCAAGCACTACCTCCAGACGCCGATATGCCGGCGATATCTAAACTGAATAACAGCATGTCGGCTATTTCCGTGCGCGGCAACGATACATTTAAAACCGTATACAAGGATTGGCTAGCCTCGCTGTTGCCATTGATGGCAATACCGGGCAATGCATTTTTCAATTCCCCGATCATGTAGTCTTTTAATCCTTGAATGTGCTGCTGGTGTATATCCATTTCCTGATAACACAGCTCTAGCGCTTTGGCCAAACCCACAATACCATACACATTTTCCGTGCCGCCACGCATATTACGTTCCTGCGCACCACCATAGATCAACGGATGGATTTTGTTCCGACCGTTTATATATAGAAAGCCTACGCCTTTTGGCCCATGAAATTTATGCGCTGCTCCCGTAATAAAGTCGATCTGCAAGTCCGTGAGGTCGTGCACGTAGTGTCCCATCGTTTGCACTGTATCCGAGTGAAATACAGCATTAAACTCTTGGCATATCGCCGAGACAGCTTTGATATCTGTTAAATTACCAATTTCATTGTTGGCGTGCATTAGCGAAACAAAGGTTCGCGGATGGTTTGCCAGCAATTCCCGTAAGTGTGCAAGATCAACATTACCTTGTTCATCTATCCGAACCAGGCTTAACTGGATATGTCCTCTTTTTTCCTGCTCTTCCAGCGTATGTAAAACCGCGTGGTGTTCAAGAGGCGAGGTGATGGCATGCGTGATGCCCAGATCAATGATCGAACGAACGATGGCCATGTTGTCGGCTTCCGTTCCGCCCGAGGTAAAGAATATTTCAGATGGCGACGCTTTCAACAATGCGGCAACAGTTTTTCTAGCTTTTTCAACAATGGTTTTTACCTGCCGTCCATGCGCGTGAATAGACGATGGGTTGCCGAAACTTTCCTGCATCGCTTCGGTCATGACTTTAATCACCTCAGGTTCCAGCGGGGTCGTCGCGGCATTATCAAAATATACTTGCATGCTGCAAAAGTAATCAAACGAAATGTAATTATAAACAATATGTGTATAAGCCTGATGTCAAACTTTTGGCTGCCGCGCAAACGTGTATGCTCGGCAGCTAAAACCGTTTTCTTCTAATGAGATAAGCCCGTGCTTATCACTTTTTGCGAAACAGGCCATAGATCGAAAATGCGCCACCCAATAAAGCTATGTACAAGACAAGATCGCCGTAACGGGTGTAAAACGTAAGATCCTCATTGAGGTTTATTTCCTGTGTAAGCGCATCGGGAACCCACCATTTCGTACGTTGGACAATATCTCCGCGCTGGTTTATAAAACCTGAAATCCCGGTGTTTGCCGAACGTGCCACCCAACGGCGGTTTTCAATAGCACGAAGTTTAGCGTATTGCAAGTGCTGATCTTTTCCGGAGGTATCGCCCCACCAGCCATCATTAGTCACGATCGCGATAAACTGTGCGCCTTGGCGAATGTATTCGGCTACATAGTTTCCCCAAATAGATTCGTAGCAGATCACCGGCGCCGCACCAATTCCACTTTGCGCGTATAGCACAGATGGTTTTTCTTGACTGCCGTAGCCGCCTGTAGAACCGCCGAAGTGGGCAAACAACGGTTTCATAAAAGCCAGTAAATCGCCAAAAGGCAGCTGCTCTACACCCGGTACAAGCTTAGACTTATGGTAAAATTGCAATTTGCTCGATTGGTCAACCAGCACCGCGGCATTAAACGGATCCAGGAAAACATTATTTCCATAGTCACGTGCCGTAATCGTTTTTTGATAATTGTAGAGCTGATAACTTTCAATGCCGGATAGTACACTGGCATTCTTATAATTATCGAGGAATACCTGCAAGCTATCAAATGCCGGATAGGTTCTGAATTCTTCCTCATCAATGCCGCGTGATGCGGATATCGCCGTTTCTGGCCAAATAAAAAATTCGGTATTGGGTTTTCCCACTTTCGATGAAAGCTTGATGAGGTTTTCCAACTGCGCTTCGGGCGTTATTGAGTTGAATTTCTCATACGGGTCGATATTGGGCTGAACGACAACAATTTCTGATGGGTTAACGTGCTCTTCGTAGCTGTTGTATTGCAGTAAGGATAAGCCGATAGGGATAATTATCACAGCCAGAAGCGCAACGACCAACTTTTTATTGCTAATTGCTTGTACTTTCGCGCGTGTTTGCCAGATCAGTAAAAAGAAAAGAATATTGCAGACCCATATCCACACGGTGCCGCCATACACACCTGTGAAACTGTACCATTGGATCAGCTGGTGGAAATTTGCAAAACCATTGCCCAATGTCATCCACGGAAAAGCAAGATCCCACCATTGGTGTAGAAATTCATAGCTAACCCAAAACGAAACCAGGCCGATGAGGCTGTAGCCAACGCTTGTTTTTTTACGTAACTGATAGTACAAACGGAATACGCAGGCCATCAAAAGAGGCGCAAGTCCAAATGGAATGAGCGAAATCGGCAAAGCCACATAACCTGGAAGATAAGCGCTCATGGCATTATAAACCCAGTAAATAGACGCCGTGTTCCACACAAAACCTGTGAAAAAAGCCAACCAAAACACTTTTCTGCCTTTGTGCTCCTTTTCGCTACGAATGGTTTCTTCAATAGCAATTAACAACGGGACAAAAGCAATCCATAATAGCGGACTACTGTACGGTATTGGTGGCCAGGCTAACCATAGTAAGACGGCACTAAGAAGTGCCCATAAATAGTTGTTTTTCACGTGCTACAATTGCGATAGAAGTTCAGTCTTTTTGTTTTCGTATTCAGCTTGTGTTATCAATTGTCGGTCGTACAACGTCTTTAATTTTTTCAATTTTTGGGTTAGTTCGTCATCATCCTCTGCTTTTGCTGGTTGGTCGTCCACAGCCAGCGTTGTTGCTGTGGCCGCAAAAGGTTGTACATCCTCTACCTCTGTCGTAGGTGTTTTGCTTAGATAGGGTTCTTCTGGTTCTACTTTGCTAGGCGTCGGCGCAACAGCGCCTGGCGCTGCTGTTGGTTTTTCAATGATGGTCGCCGCAGCAGGTGTTACAGCAGGCTTTTCTACGGGCGCTTTCGCATTTTCCAAAGCTTCCTTGATGAGTTGGTAAAGTTTTCGCGCCTGCACCTTTGGTATATAATCAATGGTCAGGTTTTCGCCAGCTTGTGGTATAACGGTCACTTTCGAACCAAAAATCTCCTCTTTGAACGCAATGTCTTTGATGTCGCTCCAGGAAAAAATCTCAAAATTTGTTGCTAAGCCCAGTTTCGTAAACTCACACAAGAAAATGCGCTTGTTGCTCACCGTGATGCTGTCTGGCAAGAGCGTTACCGCCGGCTTCTTTTGCAAAGATATATATTGGATAAATTCACCTGCTGTAAGCATGTCAATGATCTTGTCGTGGATTTTTTCAACCACTTTCGGGTCTTGTCCATCTTGAAGAAATTTTTCTATAGCCATTTCTTTAACTAATTAATATAAATATATAGGTCTACCGATTTTACTGGTCGTTTCCTGCTACACAAAATACGAATTCTCCTTTTACCGGATGGTTTTCAAAATGTAATTTTAATGTTGCCAGTGTGCCCCGCACATTCTCTTCATACAGTTTGCTAAGCTCTCTGGAGATAGCGGCTTCACGGTCTTCGCCAAAGTATTGTATAAACTCGTCAATGGTTTTTAGTATCCGATGAGGCGATTCATAAAAAATCATGGTGCGCTTTTCTTCCTGCAGCTGTTTCATGCGTGTTTGGCGACCTTTTTTTACCGGAAGGAAACCTTCGAAACAAAATCTGTCGTTTGGTAGGCCAGAGTTAACCAACGCGGGAACAAAAGCCGTCGCACCCGGTAAACATTGAACTGTTAGCCCTTCTTTTAGCGCCTCGCGCACCAGTAAAAATCCAGGGTCGGATATAGCTGGGGTTCCTGCATCGGAAATTAATGCAATTTGTTGCCCTTCTTTCAGAAATTTAATGATTTCAGCTACGGCCTTATGTTCGTTATGCTGATGATGGGCAAACACCTTTTTGTCAATACCGAAATGTTTCAGCAGGGGTGCACTGGTGCGCGTATCCTCTGCCAAAATTAAATCAGCTTCTTTTAAAATGCGGATTGCCCGAAAGGTCATATCCTCTAAATTGCCGATAGGCGTAGGTACTAAATATAGCATGAACAAAGTTAAGAAAATTGGGCTGTAATTTTTACCCAATACGTTTAGCAAATCAGTACCCGTGTATTTATTTAAAAACAGGTAAGTAAAGCATTTGTCGGAAATTAGTGTGGCGTGTGGTTTAGCAACGGTTTGCAGTATAAACTAGTTATTGGGCTTCATTATTTTGATGCTGATTTAGCTGCCGGCTGCGATGTTTGGGATCATCTCTTGGCAGTAGCTATCAAAAACTACCCCAATAACTAGTCTTCCAGACTTACAAAGTCATCCCCATCGTAAGCAAACTCTTGCAATTCTGTGTGGTTGTCTTGTTCGAAAATTTCTAAATCTTTTAACATAATCGTTTTTATTTTAATTTACTACTTATATAAACAAATATATCCGGCTTTTGTGAACTGGAAATTACGCGTTTATCAAATAATTGTTAATTCGCTTGGTATCAATTCAAAAATATATAATATATATAAAAATAAAAACAAATTGATATAAAAAAGGCAACACGATTGTCTTTTTATTGTAATGTTGTTTAAAGTGCCGTATTTCGCCAGCACTTCTTATCTTTGTGTTTCTAAATACCATTTTATTTATGTTACAGTTAAATTATATCCGTGAAAACAGGGATGCAGTGATCGAACGATTGGCTGTTAAGAATTTTAAGGACGTGGCACTAATTGATGCTATTATTCAATTGGACGAATCGCGTCGCAAAATTCAAAACGAGTCAGACGCTATCGCGGCAGAAGCCAACGCAGCTGCAAAGCAGATTGGCGACTTTATGCGTCAAGGTAAGAAAGAAGAAGCCGAAGCCGTGAAGTCACAATCCTCCGGGTATAAAGAGCGCGTGAAGCAGCTTACAGATCGTTTGGCAGAAGTGGAAAGCGAACTGCACGACAAGATGGTGCAACTGCCAAATCTGCCGCACAGCTCTGTTCCTGCCGGGCATTCGGCAGAAGATAACGAGGTTGTGCTGGAGCATGGTGCGCTGCCTGCGCTGGCTACAGATGCGCATCCGCATTGGGAACTATTAACCAAGTACGGTATCGTTGATCTGGAGTTAGGCGTTAAGGTAACTGGAGCCGGATTTCCGGTTTACAAAGGAAAAGGAGCGCGTTTACAGCGCGCATTGATCAACTTTTTCTTGGACCAGGCAGCTGAAGCTGGATATCATGAAGTTCAGGTTCCGATTTTCGTTAATGAAGCTTCGGCATTTGCTACCGGCCAGCTTCCAGATAAAGAAGGACAAATGTACCATGTGACGGAAGATGATTTTTATTTAATTCCTACTGCTGAGGTGCCCGTAACCAATCTCTATCGCGACGTGATCGTGAAAGAAGATGAATTTCCCATAAGGCATTCGGCCTACACGCCATGTTTCCGTCGCGAGGCAGGGTCATACGGTGCGCATGTTCGCGGATTGAATAGATTGCATCAATTTGATAAGGTCGAAACCGTGCAAATTGTACATCCAGATCAGTCTTACCAGGTTATTGAGGAAATGAGTTTGTACATACAAGGATTGTTGCAAAAGCTGGAGCTGCCTTATCGCGTATTGCGTCTGTGCGGCGGTGATATGAGCTTTACGTCAGCGCTTACCTATGATATGGAAGTATACAGTGCCGCGCAGCAGCGCTGGCTTGAAGTTTCTTCTGTCTCCAATTTTGAAACATACCAGTCCAATCGCTTGAAAGTACGCTTCAAGAATGAAGAAGGGAAGATGCAACTTGCCCATACACTAAACGGCTCAGCCCTTGCTTTGCCACGTATAGTGGCTTGTATTTTGGAGAATAACCAAACCGAAAAAGGAATTCGTATTCCAGCGGTATTGGTGCCTTATACAGGCTTCGAATGGATTGATTAATTACTTAATAGAGTAGGAGGCTGTCTACAGATAAAACCTGAAGACAGCCTCTTGTTTTTTAGGCTGGTTCCTCGTTGGTTGCCTTTCTGGGCTCCATGCGTACCAAATACTGATCGTTGTCATCTTCAAAAAGAATTTGCACAACCCAATTTTCTTCACGCGCGATTTTTATAAGTTCGTCTTGGTCAATGTACAACCAATCAAAGGGCTTTCCGCGCACGCCTTTATATTCATATTGAAATTTTATCTCGCCCAAATAGTGTTCCGGCCGCGGGATACGATATTCTTCGTAGAGATACGCGATGTTCGACGAATCAAATAACAATTGTCCTTTTTCCGATAATAGTCCTTTGCTGTGTCGAAGCAATTCCCGAAAACCAGCTATAGTGCCCGCTAATCCAATCCCATTCATCAAAAATAGAAGCGTATCATACCGTTGGTTGCTGAGGTTGAAGAAATTTTCTTGAATGACCTGTTTTACACCACGTTCGCGCATGATTTTGCAGGCCATGGGAGAATGTTCGAGTGCATCTACTGTAAAGCCTTTTTGTTGCAAATGCAGTGCATGGCTACCTACGCCGGCGCCTACATCCAATACTTTTCCATCACAAAGTGCAAGCGCAATGTGTTCCAGCTCTGGAAAATCTTCTTCATCCCTAAAAAAAACGTCTACCGGCATTTCCTCGATATCGCCGTAACTACTGTGTAATAATAGGGGTTCTTTCAGTGCCTGCAGGGTGTGCAGATCATACAACGCCTCGCCGTAAACATCTCGCTCCATTATTCCTTAATTTTTAATACTTGCTTCGCCATGGCGATTTCTTTAGTCGTACCCGTATGTTTGTTTGGTTCGTCGGATAGCTTAATAACTTCCGTCCATTCGCCATCTTCTGGTTTTGCTTCCACCATTTTTAATACGATATTCATGCGCGGAAGGCCAACATCGTTGGTAAAATCTGTTCCGATACCGAAAGAATACCCGATTTTTCCTTCACAGAATCCCGCTATTTTGGCAACCTTTTCATAATCCAGTCCGTCAGAAAAGATGATCGTTTTCGAACGCGGATCGATTCCCTTTTGGTTGTAATGATCAATCGTCATTTGCGCAAACTGGATCGGGTCACCGCTATCGTGACGCACGCCATCAAACAGCTTGGTGAGTTTTTTGTCAAACTGCGTAAAAAATACCTTTGTTGTATAGGTGTCCGACAGGGCAATCCCAAGATCTCCCCGGTAGACATCAGACCAATGCTCTAATCCGAGTAAATTAGCCATTTTGTAACCATATTTTGCTGCGTGAAACATGAACCATTCATGCGCATGTGTTCCTATGGGTGTTGTTTCATATTTCATCGCCAGATGAACGTTTGATGTGCCGATAAACGTTCGTGAAGGATGTTGTTTCAATGTGCGAATCACCAAATCGTGCACTTCATAGGAGTGCCGCCTACGTGTGCCAAAATCGGCTATCGTAACGCCTAATTTGTCGTATTTAATCATTTTGTCCTGCACGATCTGGCAGACATCTTCATTGGACACTCGTTGTAATTGATTGGCTTCGTAATACAATTCGCAGATCAGCGACATGATTGGTACTTCCCACAGGATGGTTCGGTACCAATAGCCCTCGATGGCGACCGATAGTTCGTCGCCATGTTGTTCAATTTTAACCTCTTCGGGATCATAACGGTAACCTTGCAGGAAGTCTAAATAAGTTGGGTCGATGTACGGGCACTTATCGTGCAGAAATTGCTTCTCCGCTTTGCTTAGCTTGAGCTGCGCCATCTCGTTGATCGCTTCTTTCAAGCGTTTGTCAAAACCTGCCGGAAAGGAATGTTTGCCGCGATTAATAAATTCATATTTAGCCTGCGCTTTAGGAAATAATTTGCTGACAGCAAATTGCATGGTGAATTTATAAAAATCGTTGTCAAGTATAGACGAAAGTGTAGCCATCAATAAACAGAAGTTAAAAAAACACGTGAAGTTAATAAAAATAGCACAAATGCAACCCTTATTTATGGCCGTTTCCTCCGATGAGTTTTATATGTTGAAGCCAATAGAAAGTAATATACGCACCTCCCCACTGGTTGTAAAAAGAAAAGCGGAGGTTGATACAACCGTCCGCTCTTCAAGCTTCAATTAAAATAGTATTTTATTAGCGGTCGCCTCGGCGGTTGGTCGCCGCACGACTGCTCCTTCCTTCACTGCTACCGGTCGATCGCTCGCGCGATACCTGTGACCTAGCCGGTTCGCTGGTCCGCTGACTAGCCTGTTGAACTTGTCTGGCTGGAGCCGCTTGGCGCTCTTGACTGCGCGAACGGTTTTGGCTTGGACTGGCCGGCTGCCGATTTTGTTGCTGTTGGCGCTGCGGTTGTACGTTACTCCGGCTGCGTTGCTGCTGCGTGCTGCTACCGCTTGTACCACGTTGTGGCGCTACCGTGCGTTGCGTTCTGTTTGTAGACGAACTGTTACTGCGTTCGCTTTGCGTCGCCCGGTTGGTTTTTGCTCGTTCTGTCGGCTGTGTATTACGTTGCGCCTCTGCACGGTTGCTGTTAGACGAGTTTTGTGTCGTCGTCGAACGACGCGTTGTCGCCTGGTTACTGCGTGGTGTTGTCGACGAGCGCGTTGTGCGGCTTTCCGTAGCATTTCTGTTGTTCGTGCTTCTATTCGTGTTTGTCGTAACTGAACGTCCACTGCCATTGTTACTGCGTGCATCGGTTTGCGAACGATTGACTACAGCGCGCGATGACTGACCGTCGCTACGTACGTTGCTTCGTGATGCCGACGAACTGCCACGATCGGGTCTGTAGATCGATACCGAGCGATTGTCTACACGTGAACGGCCAGGGCGATCAGTCGCACGAATTTCGCGAACAGCTACACGACGGCCGATGTTACGCTCGATATCGCGTCGACCCGGACCACCATAATAGTGGTTATTATTCACGATATACGTATTGTTAATGATCGTGGTGCGGTTATATATATTACGCTGTCCATAGCTCCAATGTCTCGAAATGTATGGATCGTAAATGCGTCTTACAGGCAAGAAAACCCAAAGATTGATCGGAAGTGCTACCGCCATCGTTGCGCGACTTGGTCCCATAGGCGCCCATCCATAATAGCCGCCGCCGCTGCGCCAGTCTACCCAAGCAGGTCCCCATTCGTAATCCGGAATCCATCCCCAACCATTATAATTTGTGTAAACCCAACGTCCGTAGTGAAACGGAGCCCATCCCCAGTCGTAGTTGGATACCCACGTATTTCCGTATTCTGTCATGGTCCAATAGCCATTGGTGCCGTATGGTCGGAAGTTTCGATCGACATCTGGAAACCAAATGTCACCATAGTTAGCATCTCTATCCCATTGTCCGTAAGGCGATAGCTCGTCGTAGAACACATCAAATGAAACTTGTCCATAAGGCTGTGCCGAGACTTTACTCAGTGAAAATACACTGAGCAACATCGCTACAATAGCGATACATAATGTGTGTGTGTTCATGCGTTTCATAGTGTCTTTCTTTAACGGTGAAACTATTGATATTTCAATATTATGACTACAAAAACAATACGAAGGTTTAATCTTCGAAATCATTTGTAAACAAATGGTAATTATTTTGGTTATCTAATTATTAGCTGATGATGGTTTAGATGAAATCATAAAAGTTTGTACATTTGTCGGGTATTTTTTTTGGAATACCGCCATACAGCATCAGCGTTAACTTCATACTTACATGGGAAGTAAATTAGAAAAACTACTTATCGAATTCGCCCGTATTCATCGTTTCATGATGAGTTTTCTTCGCGAAGCGATATCGCCTCCTTATGAATTCAAAGAGATCATTCGTCAATGTTATGAGATCGGTTGGAAATCTTTTCCTTTGATAAGTTTGACAGGCTTTATTGTCGGTTTTGTTTTTACAAAACAATCTCGACCCTCGCTTGAAGAGTTTGGAGCGTCCTCCTGGCTTCCGGCCTTGATTTCCATTGCCATTGTACGCGCATTGGCTCCGTTAGTAACGGCATTGATTGCGTCGGGGAAGGTGGGTTCACAGATTGGTGCAGAGTTAAGCTCCATGAATGTCACCGAGCAGATTGACGCCATGGAGGTTTCAGGCACCAATCCAACCAAATTTTTGGTTTCCACACGGATTATTGCCACTACATTTATGATTCCTGTGCTCTGTTTTTACGTGGCTGGTATCGGTTTGTTTGGTGGCTACTTGAGCATCATCGGCAAAGATCAGTTGAGTATGCTTGCGTTTTTTACGCAGGTTTTTGAGTCGATTGCTGGTCGTGATATTTTTGCGATGGTTATTCGGGCGGTCGTATTTGGTTTTACCATTGGTTTTGCCAGCTCATACGTTGGTTATTACTCTACGAAAGGAACAGAAGGTGTAGGAAAGGCTGCCAACAGCGCCGTTGTGTCGTCGATGTTTTTGGTATTTGTGGAAGAGTTACTTATCGTTCAGCTGCTGGCGCTGCTTGTTTAAATAAATTAGGTATGGAGAAGAAAAAGGCAAATATCAATTACGATGATATCGTTATCCATGTCGATGATGTAAGTAAATCTTTTGGGGACTTACATGTGCTTCGAAATGTGGACGTCAAACTATATAACGGCGAGAATTTGGTTGTTCTTGGTCGTTCTGGTACAGGTAAATCCGTGCTTATCAAATTAATATCGGGCTTATTGACGCCCGATAAAGGTAATGTTCGAGTGCTGGGTGAGGTGGTCAATGATCTCAATGATCGAGATCTTCGCACGTTAAGGCAACGCATCGGTTTTTCTTTCCAGAACAGTGCTTTGTACGATAGTATGACGGTTCGGGAAAATTTAGAATTTCCGCTGGTTCGTAATAAGCGCAATTTATCGCGTGCAGAGATTAATAAAGAGGTCGAAGAAGTGTTGGATGGCGTTGGTCTTTCGCAGGCCATAAACCAAATGCCTTCCGAACTATCTGGCGGACAGCGCAAGCGTATTGGTATTGCACGGACGCTTATTTTACGGCCGGATATCATGCTGTATGATGAGCCTACGGCTGGTTTAGATCCAATTACCTGTCTGGATATCAATTCCTTGATTAATGAGGTTCAGGAGCGGTACAATACATCATCGATTATCATTACACACGATTTGGCTTGCGCCAAGATGGTAGGCGATCGCATGGTCATGCTGTTGGATGGTCGTTTTGAACGTCAGGGATCATTTAAAGAAATTTTTGACACGGAGGATAGCCGTGTCAGACCATTTTATGATTATAATTTTATTGTTTAAAGATATATGAGCACAAACGAAAGGAAGCGTTCGATTACGGTCGGCTTATTTGTATTAATTGGCCTGGTAATTTTGGTTGCTGGCATCCTGGTATTGGGTACGCAGCAAAATAAATTCAGTAAGAATCTGGTTGTTACCACTTACTTTCACGATGTGAAAGGTCTGAAAGTCGGAAACAACGTTTGGTTTTCCGGGGTAAAAGTCGGTATTGTCAAAGAGATTAAGTTTCAAAGCATCGATGACGTGAAAGTGGTGATGCATATCGAGGAGAAATCAAGTGAATTTATCCGTGAAGATGTGGTTGCCAAATTGGGGTCTGATGGATTGATCGGTAATGCCATCGTTAGCCTTATCGGCGGCTCTGATCAGGCAGCGGCCATCAAAGACGGCGACGTCGTAAAATCCGTCAGCGGCACCGATACGGAAGCGATGTTTGCGACCTTGCAGACCAATAATGAGAATCTGGTTGAAATTACCAAAAATTTTGCCTTACTTTCTAAACAGATGGTAGATGGTAAAGGTACGGTTGGCGCGTTGTTAACAGATTCTACGATTGCGCTTTCGCTAAAAGGATCTGTTAATTCGCTCAATAAAGTTATGACTGACGCGAATAACGCTTCTGCCAACTTAGCTATTTTAATGAATAAATTGAATAGCAACCAAGGATTAATTCATGATCTAACGACCGATACTGCCGTGTTTGCAAGCCTTCGGGAGTCGGCTGCGCAGTTGCAGGGTGTGACGCAAACGGCGTCGGCCCTGATGGAAAATCTCAACACGACATCGGCACGTTTGAACGATAAAAACAACGCCATTGGCGTATTGACCAATGATCCGGAAGCGGCAGAAGATATCAAGCAAATTTTGCAAAATTTGAATTTAGGCACCGAAAAGCTGGATGATAACATGAAGGCGTTGCAAAGCAATTTCCTTTTCCGTGGTTACTTTAGAAAGCAAGAAAAAGAGCGGGCAAAAGTTTCACAAGATTCTTTAAAATAACAAAGATTTCAAGGCAGGCACGGCGTGAGCTGATCTTGCCTCTTTCATGAAAATGAGTATAACAGACAAGGATGTCATCTACGAAGATAACCACTATATCGCGATCAATAAGCGTGCTGGTGACATTGTTCAGGTAGATACCACAGGCGATAAGTCTATGGAAGATATGGTCAGCGAATACCTGGCTAAAAAGTACGAAAAGCCCAATGGAGCGTTTATTGGCGTTATTCATCGGCTAGACCGCCCTGTGAGCGGTATGATTTTGTTTGCGAAAACAAGCAAAGGTTTAGATCG
>JAAIGF010201529.1_pt1 | contig 21545 bp, 10 predicted proteins | sample 6487441 | NCBI WGS metagenome assembly JAAIGF01 (sample SAMN13974129, study PRJNA590717) | phyllosphere metagenome | biome: pepper field; feature: multiple bacterial spot infested pepper fields; material: pepper leaves; isolation source: leaves from pepper fields | host: Capsicum annuum ... | reverse complement strand
GATTCGACTGCGTCACGCCCGACCGCGCCGCCAGCTCGAGCTGCGTCAACCCCGCATCCTTCCGAGCAGCGGTGATGAGCTCAGGAGCGCGGAGCACATCGAATCGAGACACCCTTCGAGTATCTCAGCGGTGATATCGAAGGGGAAGAGCGCACAGGCCTTCCCGCCGCTTATGCGACGGTGTTGATGATGCCCGCCGCCAGCGGTGCGGCGACAGCGACGATGATGGCCGCGACGCCCATCCGCCGTCCCCGGTCGCTGATGATCGGGTCGAGCGCCACGATGATCGCGCCGATGACGAAGCCGACCCCGGCCGCCAGCCCGAAGGTCGAGAGCAGCACGGCGACTCCCCCGGCCCCGCCGCCGCCCGTCGCGGTCTGCGCCAAGTCGGACTCCCCGGCGATGGTGCTGCCCATGAGTGCCAGCACGATGAAGCCGGCGATCGCCAGACCGAGCGCGACGCGGGGACGGATGTACGTGCGAGGCTTTGACTCGGTCATCGGCTCCAGGGTAACGAGCCTTGACCGAGCGATCGGACTCTGCGAGCGTCGAGGAATGCCCATCGCCGCCGCTGCCGTCCTGATCATCGGCATGTGCGCGACCGGATGGGCGTGGTCGCGCGTCGCGCTGAAGGTCGGGGCGCAGCGGCTGTCGTGGACGGGGATCTACCCGCCAAGGACGGGCTGGCGGCTCAGGGTGGTTCTGGGCCTCGGCACGGGCATGACGATCTGGGGCGGGATGACGCTCGTTCTGGAGTCCGCGCTGTCGATCTGGCTCGTCTGGGTCGTGCTGCCCGCGATGCTGCTGCCGTGGATCGCCGTGACGGCGCGGCACAACCGGGCAGTCGGCGCCTGACCTACAGGGCCCGTTCGTAGTGCCGGAAGGCGCTGTCGGCCACGAAGCCCTCGGACTCGTACAGCGCCTGCGCCCGCTCGTTCTCGTGCTGCGTCGCCAGGCTCACCGCGACGGCGCCCGCCTCTCGCGCCGCCTCGACGACCGCGCGCAGCAGCGCGCGACCGGTACCGCTGCCCCGCGCCTCGGGCGCGACGAAGAGGTCGTTCAGCACCCAGGTGCGCGCGAGCCGCGTCGACGAGAACGACGGGTACACCTGCGCGAACCCGCCGGCGTCGGCGACGAAGACGATCGAGTCGCCGCGCTCGAGGCGCTCGGCGAGGAAGGCGCGCGCGGCGCCGGCTGCGTGGTCGCGGCCGTAGAAGCAGAGGTAGCCCTCGAAGAGCGGGGTGAGGGTGTCGAGATCGGCGGGCGTGGCGCGGCGGACAGTGGGCATGCGCCGATTGTGGCGTGCTTTGGTGAGCGGCTCAGCGTGGAACTAGGCGCCATTAGCCTCGATCTACTCCACGCCTGAGCCATCCGTTTTCACGACCAGGAGGTGCACGACCATATGCGCAGTTGGCAGCGCGACCTCGGTAACGGCGTCACCCGACCCCGACCGTTTCTCGGACAGCCTTGCTACATTCTCAGCCACTCTTTCGGAACGGCCCGTCGGAATGCCCCAGGCACGCAACTGACAACCGTACGCTTCGCTGGCCAGAGTATGGGCGGGGCCATCGAGGAGTGGCCAATAGCGCTGAAACAGGATCCAGCGCGGCCGCGTCGGCGAGGTCCACGGGAGCGAGTCGGTTGACGTACCGGGCGTCTAGTTCAGACCCCACTCGTCGACAAGGACGCCGACGAGGTCGTTCTGCCGGGCCTCAAGAGTCTCCGGCGTCCAGACGTCACGGGCGAGCACTTGCGTCGTCAGCGCGAAAACCGCCGACCCATTGCGCCCGCGGAAGTAGCGGTCCTTCTTAGTCGCGAACTCGAAGTTCCGCGCCTGGGCGTTCTTGCGGTGATTGAGCAGCAAGAGGTTTCCGAGACGATGCGTCCACTGAGCGCGGGCGTCCTCGTCGAAGTCGACCAGCCAGTTACTCCCAGGAGCAGGGTTCTGCGGCAGCACATGCTCGATACTGATGACCGAGTGGTCGTAGGTTGCACCCGCGTCAATTGCGAGCAGCTCATCGAGTCGCAAGAGCACATAGCGTGCACGTTGAATCTGCATGCGGTAGACCTCGCCCCCGATGGCGACTCTGGCCTCAGCCAGCTCATGAGGTGTCGGTTCGAGCGAGGGAGCCGCGAGACCCTTGCCGTCCTTCAACTCTCGGAGGACCTCGAGGAAACGCGCTGATCGCGGAGTTGTGTACTCCCCACGGAGCAGCGCCACGGCAGCGAGCCGTTCGAGCTTCCGGAGGAAAGCAGCGAGGTAGCCGGCATCGTCTGCGTGATGACGAAGCGCCCAGAGCGCGGCCGGACGCCAGTCTTTGTTGTCAATCCGGGCGAGCCGTTCGAGCCAGCGGTTCACCTCTCGCCAGTCTGAGCCAGGCCCGAAGTTCTGGGCGATAGTCCGCTCGAACGCCGCAGCGTAGGGCAGCAGCAGGTTGTCTATAAACGCGCCAGCCGCATCGTCACGGAGGTAGGTCGTGAGAACTTGATCGGGGAACTCCTTTAAGAGTTCCTTTCGGGCGCGCTCTCCGCTCACGATGGTGCGGATGTCACGGAACAGCTCGGTGAAGTTCTCCGTGCCCAGCGACTCCTCGGCCGCGTCCCATTGCTGGGCGTAACCGGACTCGTCGGACAGGTCTCCGATGACCATCGACTTGAAGATGTCGGCCGGCGCCAGATCAAGGCCGCGGGCATTCATCACACTGAAGATGCGGTGGGCGCTGTCGAGATTCGGCGTCGTGACCACGATAAGGAACGTGCGTGCAGTAATCAGCTCGGCAAGCGACCGGCGACGTTCCGCTGACCACGCGGACAGCTTTTCATGGAGGAGCGCTGCGTTGTCTCGAATACGTCGCTGAGCTTCCGCTCGTACAGCGTTGTCACTCAAGGCAATGAGCGTCTCGATGCCTCCTTCCTCCTGCACATGCTCTTTGAAGAAGACTGCGTCACTACGACGGAGCACTAGGCGCGGACGAGGCGGGATGCCCGCGAGCACACGACCTGGTTCCATGACATGCGCGCCGAGTTCGGCCCGTACGTCCCCGCCCTCGAGATCACGAAGCACCGAGAGCAGGATGGTCAGCGTGGTGAGCCGCTGCTGTCCATCGATGACATCGAAGTCACGTGGAGCTTGCCGCACGAGCACAAGAGAACCAAGGAAGTATGGCTCTTCCTGCCTCTGCCCGAGCGCATCGGCGAGATCCTCGAGAAGCTGACCTGCCTGCTCAACGCCCCACCGGTAAGGACGCTGGTAATCCGGTATGGAGAAGGCGAAGTCGCTCGAGAAGATCTTCTCTACCGGGTACTCGTGCGCCGACAGCGTTCCTTGCTCCAGCATGGATCCCCACTTCCGTGAATGCTTCGCGGCGGTGCCGCGATGTGCCGTCGCCGACTGTAGCGGCTCCTCACGACCGGTATCCAGCCTCGTTCTGGCAGTCGCATACGTCACCATTCGTTACGCAGCCAGCACACCTCTCGGCACGTCGTCAACGACAACGGCTCGTTCGGCGGCGCCGAAGCCGACTCCTCCTTTCGCTAGGCTGATCCGACCTGCGGTTCCGGATTCCCGATGCCTCACCGCGGGTTCGGGATGTCTTGTGTTTGGGGCGGCGAGCGAGGGGTGCATGAAAGCGGATTCCCCGCTCTGGCGCGTGATGGGCGAACCAGCGCAGGCGCATGAGGCTGCGGCGCTTGAGAAGCTCCGTTCACTGCTCCCGGATGACGGGGTCGCTCGTGCGTGGGCCAACGTCACGTTCACCGACCAGGACGGCAGACTGAACGAGATCGATGCTCTGGTCGTGACCCGCTCCGGCATCCTGCTCGTCGAGCTCAAGGGCTGGCACGGCACGATCGCCGGCGACCAGCAGACGTGGTTGCACGCCGGGCGGTCCGAGAACAACCCGCGCAAGCTCGCCAATGCCAAGGCAAAGCGGCTGGCCGGGGTGTTGAAGCACCTCGCGCACAGCGCGGGCAGGGGCGGCGACTCGATCCCGTTCATCGAGGAGGCGGTCGTCCTTCACGGCGAAGACTCGGTCGTGCAGCTCGACGCGTTCGCTCGCGAGGCTGTCTGGGCTCTCGACGGGTACAGGGTTCGAGGGCTCGAGGAGCAGGCGTTTTCGCGCCGGCTCGCGCAACCGCCCTCCCACCAGCCGATCGACGGACGAAGCGCCAAGGTGATCGACAAGCTGATGGAGGCGGCCGGCCTCATGCCGCGCCCGCGGCAGCGGATGATCGGCCAGTACCTGCTCGAGTCCGGCGATCCGCTCGGCGAGGGGCCCGGTTGGCAGGACTACCTGGTGCGGCATCCGCGGGCGAAGACGCAGCACCGCGTTCGGCTCTTCCCGTACCCGAAGGGGGCCGACCGCGGCATCCGGGCGGCGATCGACCAGCGCGCCGAGCGGGAGTTCCGGCTCACCTTCGGGCTGGCGCACCCCGGCATCATCGGCCCGTCGGAGTTCCTCACGCCGGAGGAGGGCCCGGCACTGGTCTTCGCGCACGACGAGTACGAGTCGAGCTTGGAGGCCTATCTCGAAGCCGGTTCCACCACCCTGACCTTTGAAGCGCGCGAGCGGATCGTGCAGCAGCTCATCGAGCTCGTTCGCTTCGCCCACGCCCAGCGCTTGACGCACCGAGCTCTTTCCCCGCTCAGCGTGCGCACGCACGGGCAGCGCGATGGTCATGTCGTCCTGCGGATCAGGGATTGGGATCTCGCGCGACGGCCCGAAGCAGGTTCGACGACCGCGACCGCGATCTCCGCCGGTCTCACCGATGTCGTCGGCGCGGTGAATGACGGGGCGCTCGTCTACCTGGCCCCGGAGACCTTGCGGGGGGCGACGCCGGCGTCGGCGCAGTCGCTCGACGTCTACGGCGTCGGCGCACTCGCCTACCTCGTCCTAACCGGCAGGCCTCCCGCGGACAATGTGGCGACGCTCGAACGCCTCGTCGGTTCGGGTGCCGGCTCGTTCGATCCACGCGCAGCCCTCCCGAGCCTCGACGATGCTTACGCGCTGGCGATCATGTCCGCCACCGCGTTCCAGGAGCTGGACCGCACCATCGACATCGCGCAGCTGCAGAGCGAGTTCGAGATCGCGCGCAAGGACGTTCGGGGCGGCGTGCAGGCGCTCGCCGAGGGTGATCCGCTCGACGCCGGGCCGGACGACATCGTCGACGGTCGGTTCCTCATCGTGCGGCGGCGAGGCGCCGGTTCTACGGGCGTCGCGCTGGAGGTCTACGACGAGCAGCATGTCAACGACGCCCTGGTTCTCAAGCTCGGCAAGGACGACTCCGCGGCGGCCCGGCTGCACTCCGAGGCCTTGGTGCTCGACCGCCTCGACCACCCGCGCATCGTGCGACGTGTCGACGGACCGATGCCGGTCGGCACGCGCACCGGTCTACTGCTGACGGATGCGGGTGTCGACACGCTCGCCGATCGCATCCGCTTGGAGGGGCGCGCCACAATCGAGCAGCTGGAGCGCTACGCGGCGGACCTGTTCGAGGCGGTCGCGCATCTTGAGTCGCGGGGTGTCGTGCATCGCGACATCAAGCCGGCGAATCTCGCGGTCAACCCGGACCCCGCCACCCGCAGGCCGCGGCTGACGCTGTTCGACTTCTCGCTCGCGGAGGAGCCGCTCACGAGCATCCGCTCGGGCTCGCGGCCGTACCTCGACCCGTACCTCGGTTCCGGAGGCAGGCCGGAGTACGACAGCGCTGCGGAGCGCTTCGCGATCTCGGCGACGCTTTTCGAGCTCGCCACGGGCCAGGCCATCTGGTGGGAGCAGGGCGACGCGCCGGCTTCAGCTGATGACGCAGTCGTCGTGCAGACCTCGATGTTCGATCCGGGTGTGGCCGCCGACCTCGCCGCCTTCTTCACCACGGCGTTGGCGCCGCGCGCGCGCGAACGGCACAGCTCGTTGGAGGCCATGCGCATTGCGTGGACTGCGGCTCTCGCCGCGGCTCGCGACGATGCCTCTGCCACCGAGGCGAACGATGAGCGGGCGGAAGCGGCGACGCTGAGCACGCCGCTGAGTGAAGCAGGGCTGAGCACGCGCGCTCTCTCCGCGCTGGGCAGGATCGGCGCGGAGACGGTCGGTGAGCTGCTCGGCGTCCCGCCGATGACGATCAACCAGACGCGCGGCATCGGCGAGCAGGTGCGCCGCGAGATCTCGGCGCGCATCCGGCTCTGGCGATCGAAGCTCGCGGCGACCACCGAGGCGGAGTCGGCGTCCGCACCCGTCGGCCGTGTCGCCGTCGAGAACCTCATGGCGCAGGTCGCGAGCAGGCCGGGCGAGAGCCTGGAGAGCAGGTTCCTGCGACTGCGCAAGTCGGGCGTGCTGCGTCCGATCCGCGCCGATGCACGACGCTGGCTGCACGAGCTCGGCGGTACCGCCACGCTCGACGAGCTCGCAGCGCGCCTGCTGCGCGAGTACGGCTCGACCCTCGGCGGGGAGGCCCGCTTGACGGCGGCCACCGAGGTGGTCCGCGCGATCGTCGAGTACGACGGGCGCACGGCGCAACCGCAGCTGCTCGTGCGCACTATGCGCCATTCCCGCCGTGTGCTGCTCGCCGAGGCCTCCCGCGACGAGGGCGTGCTCGATGGGGACGATCTCGATGTGCGCATCGATGCGCTGGAGAAGCTGAGCGCCCGGATCGACGCACTGCTCGCCACGGAGGAGGTGGTCGGCCGCTCGCGTCTCCTCGAGGCGCGGCAGGCGCTCACCGTCGACGCGCGCGTGCCGGAGGCCCGCCTGACGCAGCTCGCCGTCGGCCTCACCGCGGCCGGAGCGCTGTCGTCGATGGGCGAGGTGTACCGCTCCAACCTCGCCCCCGGGCGCGCTGTCGAGCTCGCGCTCCGTGGCGCGGGGAGTCGCACGCTCGCCCTGGTGACCATCGAGCAGCGCGTGCGCGCCCGCTTCCCGGAAGCGACCGGCATCCCTGCGCGACCGGCGCTCGACACCGCCGTCCGTGCGGCGCTCCCCCACCTCGAGTGGAAGGAGGAGGAGGGAAAGTACGGCGTCAGAGCCGTCGACGATCACACCCTGTCGCAGACCGGCACGACGACCACCTGGGGACGCCCCACCACCGATCCCGCCGTCTCGGCGCGCCTCGCGGCGTCGATCCGCGACCGCGGACCGCTCACGCTGGTGCACCCGCGCCGACTCGACCAGGCGGTTCTGGCGCAGCACCTGGCCCAGGCGCACGGGCTCGTGGTCGTCGATCTGGCCGATCTCGCACTCGAGGCGCTGCGCGGGGCCGCCGAGGCGCGCCGCGTCGACTGGTCGATCGCGCTGCGTGCCGACGCCGCGCCGGACGGCTCGCAGGACCAGCGCAATCTCCGCCAGCTCGCGCGCATCGCCATCACACCCGCGTGGGACGCGCTCACCGCCTCCCCCGCGCCGACCCTGCTCCTCAACGCCGCGGTGCTCGCCCGACTGGAGCTGACGGATCTGCTCGCCCAGATGACCGATCTGGCACGCCCGAGGCCGGCCGCGCGGTGGTTCCTGCTGCCGCGCCCATTCTCGGGCGGCACGCCTGATCTCGATGGACGTCCGATGCCATTCGGCGCGGACGGCTGGATCGAACTGGCAGACCACGCCGACGTCTCCCCCGCGGCCCGTACCGCACGCCCTACGAAAGGTGACCCGTCGTGATCATCGCCTCCGCCCTCCTCAACGACCTGAAGCGCGAGCTGCGCACGCTCGAGGCCGATCTGCGCATTCGCGCCGAGGACGCCGACTCCGACTGGGGTCGACGGCTGCGCGACGACTTCGCTCGCGCCCAGGCCAAGGAGCGCACGGGCCTGCCGTGGATCCAGTGGCGTGATGGCGAGGTGTCGCAGGCTGGCGTGGCGTGGATCATCGCCGCCGTCTTCATCCGCTTCGCCGAGGACAACGAGCTGCTGCGCGGCGCCGAGCTGGACGGCGCGCCCGCGACGATGCCGTGGATCGCCTCCCCTGGCGACGGGCTCGAGCGCGCCGTCGAGAACGAGACCGCCTTCTACGCGGCGCAGCCGACGATGACCGGTCGCGACTGGCTGGAGCGAGCGTTCCGCACGCTCGCCGCGCTGCCCGCGGGCCGACCGCTGGTCGACCCGGAGCACTCGCCGGTGTGGCGCGCGCCGATCTCGGCCGCGGCGGCTGATGAGCTGCTCGCGTTCTTCCGCAGGACGACCGCCGACGGCGACCTGGTGCACGACTTCAGCGACCCGGAGCTCGGCACCCGCTTCCTTGGCGACCTCTACCAGGACCTCTCCGAGTACGCGAAGAAGACCTTCGCGTTGCTGCAGACCCCCGACTTCGTCGAGGAGTTCATCCTCGATCTGACTCTGACGCCGGCGATCGAGGAGTTCGGCCTCACCGGGCTCAAGCTCATCGACCCGACCTGCGGCTCCGGGCACTTCCTGCTCGGCGCGTTCGAGCGCCTCACCGCCGCATGGGCGGCTCAGGCCCCCGCCGTCGATCTGGGCGAGCGGGTGCAACGCGCCCTCGACTCGATCCACGGCGTGGACCTCAACCCCTTCGCGGTCGCCATCGCGCGCTTCCGCCTCACTGTCGCCGCGATCAACGCCGCGGGCATCCCGTCGCTCGTCGCCGCGCCGGCCTTCCGCTACCACCTCGCCATCGGCGACTCATTGCTGGGTGGGGTCGAGTACAACCAGGGGCTCGATCTCGGCGACGGTGCACAGGAGTTCGAGTATTCGGCGGAGGACCTGCAGCAGCATCGCGACATCCTGCAGCAGGGGCATTACCACGTCGTCGTTGGCAACCCCCCGTACATCACGGTCAAGGACAAGGTCCTCAACGCCCGCTATCGCCGTGGGTTCGATTCTTGCGTTGGCAAGTATGCGCTGTCCGCGCCGTTTGCCGAGCTCTTCTTCCGCCTCGCTATGACTAAACCCACCGAGGCTGGCTATGTAGGCCAGATCACTTCGAACTCCTTTATGAAGCGCGAGTTCGGCAAGAAGCTAGTTGAGCAATACTTCAGCGGGATTGATCTTCGGACCAGCATTGATCTGACGCACGTGATCGACACGTCGGGCGCCTACATCCCCGGCCACGGCACCCCTACAGTGATCCTCGTTGGTCGGCGACGCCGACCTGTCGCAAGCACATTGCAGGCTGTCCTAGGGGTTAAAGGTGAACCTCGTCGCCCTGTCGATCCGGCGAACGGAGTCGTTTGGAAAGAGATCACCATTCACCACATGGACGATTCTTTCGATGGCGAATTCATAACGGCCGGGGCCGTTGAACGCACTTTCTTCTCCAAGCATCCGTGGTCACTGAGTGGTGGCGGTGCTGCAGGTGCCTTTGAGGCTCTCGAGGAAGCCGCCACGAGGAAGCTGAGCTCGGCAGTCGAGTCGATCGGATTCGCAGCGATTACTGGCGACGACGACTTCTTCGCGCGTAAACGCCGTTCTGGCTCGACCATTTGGGAAGCCACTCGAATGCGAACCTTCATCGAGGGGGAAGCCGTCCGCGATCACCAATTGCAAACTAGTGATCTCGCGATATATCCATACCCAGAAGCAGATGCTATTCGAAGCCCCCACACGTTCTGGCCGTATCGCGGCAAACTCCGCGCGGGACTCGCGTTCCAACAAACGAGGGAAGATCGCGGCGAGTGGTGGGGCACCTACATTTTGCCGAATCACCGCAGACTCGCGGCGAGCATGCTCATCACCTTCGCGTTCGTGGCTACGCACAACCACTTCGTGCTCGACCGTGGCGGGAAGGTGTTCAACCGTTCCGCACCGGTGATCAAGCTGCCGGACGGGGCGACCGAGGACGAGCACTTCGACCTGCTCGGCGTGCTCAACTCGTCCACCGCGTGCTTCTGGCTGAAGCAGGTCAGCCACAACAAGGGCGACTCCATCGATTCCCGCGGCGCACGTGTTACCGGCGAAGCAGCCTTCGATACCTACGAGTTCACCGGCACCAAGCTCGAGCAGTTCCCGCTCCCCAGCTCGTCGCCGCGCGAGCTCACGCGTGCGCTCGACACGCAGAGCCAGCTTCTGGAGCAGGCCTCGCCGCGCGTCGCGCTCGAAGGCGCCGGCAGCCCTCGTGCTGCACTCGCCGACGCCCAAAGCCGCTGGGAGGACGCGCGCGGGCGCATGATTGCGCTGCAGGAGGAGATCGACTGGCAGGTCTACGCCGCCTACGGCCTCGTCGATGTGGCTCTCGCGCCCGAGGCACCCGAGATCGCGCCGATGGCGCCCGAGGAACGCCCCTTCGAGGTGAGGTTGGCCAGGGCGATCGCCGGCGGTGCCGAGCAGAGCTCCTGGTTCAGCCGTCATGGCCGCGAGCCGCTGAACGACGTACCCTCGTCGCTCGCCCTGCAGACCACGGAGCTCTGGCAGGCACGCTACGACGCGGCCGAGACCGGGCTCATCGGCATGCTCGAGCGACCGGAGTACAAGCGGCGGTGGGCCGGGCGGGGATGGGACGCGCTCGTCGCGGCCGCCGTGCTCGACGCGCTGCTCGATGCGCTCGAGCAGCCCGCGCTGTGGGCCGACGCCCAGGGGCGGCCGCTCGTGCGCTCCGCCGCGCAGGTCGCAGATGCGTTGCGGCACGACGAGCGCTTCAGGGAGCTCGTCGCGTTGCACGTCGGCACCGCCGACTTCGATCTCACGGCAGAGGTCGGCCGGCTGCTCGACCTGCAGGCGGTGCCGGCGTTCGCCCCGCTGCGCTACAAGGAGTCTGGCCTCGAGAAGTTCCGGGCGTGGGAGCAGACCTGGGAGCTGCAGCGCGCCGAGGACCGCGGCGAGCAGGTTGATGTGCCGGTGCCGCCCAAGTACACGCTGGCCGACTTCCGCAAGAGCGGGTACTGGAGCGCCCGCGGCAAGCTCGACGTGCCAAAGGAGCGCTTCATCGCCTTCCCCGGCAGCGCCCTGCCCGACGACGGCACCGCGCTCTACGGCTGGGCCGGGTGGGATCACGGCGACCGCGGGCTCGCGATCGCCCGACTGGCGAACGAGCTCTCCAGCAGCAACGCCCCCGCCGAGCAGGTAATCCCTCTGCTCGGCGCTCTCGTCGAGCTGCAGCCGTGGCTGCGGCAGTGGCACGACATCATCGACGCCCGGTACGGCGTCAGCCCCGCGACCGCCGTAGCGGGCATCCTCACCTCGCTGCTCGACCGCGCCGGCGTCGGTGCCGACACCGTGCTCGCATGGCGTCCCCCCGCAGCACGCCGTGGCAGGAAGGCCTCAGTATGACCCTCTCGCTCAACTCGCCGCTGCGCGAGCTCATCGACATCCCCGATCGGGTCGAGGCCGCCGACTTCGTCGTCAAGCTCGACGAGGGCGTCGCACGTCACGCGCAGACCGTTCGCGACTACGTCGTCACCGACGCGATCGCCGAGGCGGTCGCGCAGGGCGTCGACCTCGTGGGCAGCGCGTTGGCGCGCCAGTCGTCCCGCGGCGCCTTCCTCGACGGCTCGTTCGGTTCCGGCAAGTCGCACTACATGGCGGTGCTGCACCTCCTGCTCGCCGGAGACCTCGCGGCTCGGCAGATCTCCGGGCTCGAGTCCGTCGTGGCGCAGCGTCTTTCGACTCTCGAGACCGAGTTGCTCGTCGTCGACTACAACCTCCTCGGCGCGAGGTCGTTCGAGGATGCGATCTTCCGCGGCTACCTCGACACCGTTGCACAGCTGCACCCGAGTGCGCCGGCGCCCGTGCTGCACGCCAGCGACGGGCTGATCGCCGACGCCCGAGCCCTGCGCGCGCGCATGGGCGACCGCTCCTTCTTCGAGGGCCTCGGCAGCGGCGACAGCGGCTGGGGCGACCTCGGCAGCAGTTGGGACGCCGACACCTTCGACGCCGCAGCATCGCTCGCCCCCGGCTCGGCCGATCGCGACCGCCTGGTCAACGACCTCGCCGCGAACTACTTCGCCAGCGCCGTGCGCACCAGCGAGTGGCTGCCGATGAAGGACGGGCTGCACGCGCTCACCGCGCACGCCAAGTCGCTGGGCTACAAGGGCCTCGTGTTCCTGATCGACGAGATCGTGCTCTGGCTCGGCCAGCGCCTCGGCGATGAGAACTGGGTGCAGGGCGAGATCGAGAAGGTCGTGCAGCTGGCCGAGAACGCGGCCGTCAACCTCCCCGTGCCGATCGTGTCGTTCCTCGCACGGCAGCGCGACCTGCGCGACTTCCTCGGCACGCACATCACCGGCGCGCAGCGCGTCGCTCAGGGCCAGCTCTTCGCCTACTGGGAGGACCGCTTCGCGAAGATCCGCCTGCACGCCGCCGACCTGCCCAGGATCGTCAAGCAGCGGCTGCTCCAGCCCACCTCCGCCGAGGCCGCGCAGGTGCTCGCCGGTGCGCTCGCCGAGGTGAAGCGGGACTACACCGCGTGGGGGTACTTGCTCGCCGACGAGGCCAACGCCGACGAACGCGCATTCGCCGACGTCTACCCGTTCTCGCCCGCGCTCGTCGACACGATGGTGGCGCTCTCCAGCCTCATGCAGCGCGAGCGCACCGCGCTGAAGCTCATGGCCGAGCTGCTGAGCTGCGGCCGGGACACGCTCACCGTGCGGGATGTCATCCCGGTCGGAGACCTCTACGAGCCCATCGTGCTCGGCGGTTCGCAGCCGCTCACCGACGAGATGAAACAGCACTTCGCCATCTCGGCGCGCTTCTACCGGCAGAAGATGCTGCCGTTCCTGCTGCGCAAGCACGGGCTGCGCGAGGGTGAGCCCTCCGCTTGGGCCGCCAGCTCCGCCTTCGTCACCGAGGATCGGCTCGCCAAGACCGTGCTCATCGCCGCGCTCGCCCCAGAGGCGCGCTCGCTCAGCAACCTCACCGCCGCGAAGCTGGCAGCGCTCAACTGGGGCACCATCAACACCTTCATCCCCGGTGCGGAAGCGCCGCAGGTCATCGAGTACGTGCGCACCTGGGCCGCCGAGTTCGGCGAGATCAGCGTCGGCGACGGCGCCGACCCGATCGTCACCGCATCGCTCAGCGGCGTGGACTACGACTCCGTGCTCGACCGGGTGCGTCACGAGGACGGCACCCCCGCGCGTCGGGAGCTGGTGCGACGGCTGATCGGCGAGGAGCTGCAGCTGCCCGCCGACAGCCTGGTCGGACGGGGCATCAACCACGTCTGGCGCGGCCACAAGCGCCCAGTAACCGTGCGCTTCGGCAACGTGCGCGACGAGGCCGAGGTGCTCGACGACGACCTGCTGCACCAGGACGCGGAATGGCGCGTCGTCATCGACTTCCCGTACGACAGCGGCAACCACAGCCCGTCCGACGATGTCGCGCGGCTCAGGAAGCTTCGCGACGGCGCCGGATCCGCCCGCACGCTCGCGTGGATCCCCAACTTCCTCACCGACGCCCGTCAGAGCGACCTCGGCAAGCTCGTCCTGCTCGAGTTCCTGCTCACCGGTGCGCGTTTCGAGGCGCACGCGGACCACCTCGCCCCATCGGACCGGGGCCCGGCACGGCAGACCCTCGAATCGCAGCGGAGCACCCTGCGCGACGTGGTGCTCGGCGCGCTGCGGCAGGCGTACGGCGTCAACGCCCCGAACGAGTCCAACGTCGGTGACCAGCTGCAGGGCAACGAGATCTTCTCCGCGCTGATGCCTGGCCTCTCGATCGCCCCGCCCCCGAGCGGCTCGCTGCTCGACGGGCTGCGCCACGCGCTCGTGAGCGCCTGGGCCCATGAGTACCCGGACCACCCCGACCTCGGCCGCGAGGAGCTCAGCACGCGCAGACTCGCCGAGGCGGTCGACCTCGTCGCCGCGACCATCGAGGCGGGCGGGCGGCGCCAGGGCCTGAACGCCGCCGAGCAGCGACTGGCACGCGAGGTGATCGCGCCGCTCGGTCTCGGAGAGGTCAACGAGAACATCCTCGTCGCCGACCAGGCACGATTCCGCTGGGGCACGAGCCTCGCCCGGTGGGAGAGCGAGCTCGGCGACGGGTTCACGATCGGCTCGCTGCGCGGCAAGTTCGTGGATCGCGGGATGACCACCGCCATGGAGGACGCGGTCATCATCGTCTGGGCTCTGCTGGGCAACGTCGAGCTCGGCGCTGCAAGCCGCGTCGGCGAGCTCCCGGACGGCGCGAGGCCGCGCAAGGCAGACCTCCCCGACGCCGAGGCTTGGGCGAGCGCATCCGCGCGCGCTGGCGGCATCTTCGGTGTCGCACCGGAGTCGAGCATCACCCCGCGCTCCGTCGAGCGGTTCGCCGAGAAGGTGCGGACCGCACTGCGCACGAGCAGCACCGAAGAGTTCGTCCAGCTGCTCGAGGAGCACGCCGCGCTGCTCGCCATCAACCCCGCGGCACCGACCGGACGCCTCGCCAGCGCTCGACGAGTGCTGTCGCTGCAGCGGGCGCTGGCATCGACCACCGATGCCGGCTCGCTCATCACGACCCTCGTGCAGTTCGACGTCCCCGAGGAGCTGAGCGCGCTCGGCCGCACCGTCGCGACGGCATCGCAGCTCGTCGCGCAGCTCGCTGGCACCGACTGGGGCATCCTGACCGCAGCCGCGGCACGCGATGACGCTGGGTTCGCAGACGGGCTCGCCGCGCTCCGGGAGGCCGCCGCTCTCGACGAGTCGGTCATCGGGCTAGGCCACCGCTTGAGCGACGCCGCCGCCTTGGCACGGTCGCTCATCATGAGGGCGCCCGAGCCGACGCCGAGCCCTGCACCTGCACCTGCACCTGCACCTGCAGCCGGAGCGGCTCCGGTGCAGCAGCCGCGCCGGCAGCGTCGTGTGCCGATCGCGGAGCTCGACGCGGCGCTGGCAGCAATCAGAGCGGAGATCGCCCAGGCATCCTCGTCTGACGGCCACGTGACCTTGAGCTGGCAGGTCGACTGACCGTGGCAGCTCCGATCGCCACGGAACCCGCGCTGCGGGAGCACCTCGCCGCATGGCTGCAGGGTCAGCGCCGCAGCAACCTCTTGCTCGTCCGCGCCCGGCCGCAGTGGTCGGGCAACCCGATCCTGCGCATCGGCGAGCACGATGTGCGCATCGTCGAGGGCGTCTCCGGGCTGGCGGCGCTCGACGCCATCCGACCGCCCGTCGACTCAGCGCTGGTGGCGATCCTGACCGAGCTCGACGAGGTCGAGCTCGGCGCCGCCGTCGTCCTCGGCGCCGAACGGCAGCGGGTGAGCGACCTCGACGAGTGGAGCATCGTGCCCACCCTCCTCGGGGTGCGCGGTTCCGACGTCAGCGGCCCTGTCCGAGCGCTCGGCGCCTGGGCGCCCCGGGTGCTGAGCGCGGTGCAGCGGAGCACCCCGTACCCGCCTGCGCCCGGCGGCGTCCTGACCGCGGAGATCGTCGTGACCACGATCCTGCTCGGCATGCTGGACCTCGCACGACATGAGGAGCTCGAAGGATCTCTCAGCCTGACTCCGCTCGATCAACCCGCGACCAGAGCCAGGCTCCTCGACCTGGACGCCCAGGACTTCGCAGCGCTCTGCCGCGCCGTCGATGCGCACGTCTCGCCGCAGCTCGCTCTCGCGCTGCGCGTAGCGGCATCCCCGACCGGCGTCTCGCCGATCGCGGTCGGTCTGGCGGTCGCTGAGCTCTGGGGCACGACGACCGATCACCTCGTGGCGGCCGCGAGGGTGCGCATCGAAAGCTACCTCGGCAGGAAGCCCTCCGACGATGCGGCGCAGCGTTACGGGGAGGCGGCCCGAGCCGTGGCACGCCGCACGCTCGCCTCCGAGGAGCTCCGCGCGCGGCAGCTCTTCGAGCAGGCCGAGGCGCTACTGGGCGACCTGGGCTGGGCTGAGGGTGCAGCAGCATCCTCGCTCCTCGTCGGAGGGCTCCACCAACGGATCGCAGCATTCTCGACGGCGATCCTCGCTGCGGTCGAGCAGCCGTCGGCTGCCGCCTCCCTGATGGTCGATGCAGCCCTCGCCAATATCGAGCGCCACGAGGCGACGTCGCTGTTCGACCGATCGCGCCCCACCGCCCGCATGGCGATACGCCTCGTACGGTGGCTCTCCATCCCGCGCGAGCCGGCCGCTTCACTCGAGCGGGCGCTACTCGAGTACTCCGAGGACGGAGCTTGGGCGGAGTTCGCACTCGGCGATCTCTGGGATGGCGACACCGACTCGACGCTGGCGAGAGCGTACGCCGCTCTCGCCCAGGCGGTGCAGGCCGAACGTCGCGCACAGGACGCGACCGCTGCCGCGCACTTGACTGGAGAGCTGCTCCCCCCATCGACGGTCGTGCCGGTCGAGCGCCTGCTCACGGAGGTCGTGCAGCCCATCGCCCAGCAGCGCCCCACGCTCGTCATCGTGCTCGACGGCATGAGCGTCGCGACCGCCGCGGAGCTCGTCGCCGAGATCCCCGCCCACGGATGGGCGGAGCTCGTGGATGCCAGCTCGCTGCTGCGTTCGAGTGCTCTCGCCGCGCTGCCGACCGTCACCGAGTACTCACGCACCTCGCTGTTCTCCGGCACATTGCTCGCAGGCAACCAGCAGGTCGAGAAGGCTCGCTTCAGCGCCGCACTCGCCGGAGTGCTCTTCCACAAGGACGACCTCCGCGCTGACGCCGGACGTTCGCTGCCGGCCGCAGTCACCGACGCGATCGCCGACCGCAGCCAGCAGGTCGTCGCCGCAGTGCTCAACACCATCGACGACGCCCTCGGAAACGCCGACGTCGATGCCCTCCGTTGGTCGGTGCGCTCCGTCGCGAAGCTCGAGGCGCTCCTCGACGCGGCGCGGTCCGCTGGTCGTGCGGTGATCCTCACATCCGACCACGGCCATGTCGCCGAGCGCGGCAGCCTGCTGCGCGCCGTTCCGCAGGCTGCGGCACGTTGGCGCGATCCGGCGACCGGAGCGCCTGCGTCCGACGAGGTCCTCGTCGTAGGACCCAGGGTGCTCGCGGAAGGCGGTACCGCGGTGCTCGCGGTCTCCGACGGCATCCGTTTCGCTTCGAAGAGGGCCGGTTACCACGGCGGTGCGTCGCTGGCCGAGCTGACCATCCCGATCATCGTGCTCAAGCCGAGAGGCGCGGAGGATCTCGACGGATGGGTCGAGGCACCTCCTCAGATGCCGAGCTGGTGGCACGAGGCATTGCGGCAGCCGTCGCCGAAGGAGACCGCGCCGCAGCAGCGGGCCCCGCGACGGGCTCGTCCCGATGTCGCCATCGCCTCGGCACCGACACTGTTCGATGCCGAACCCGAGCTCGAGCCGGCCGCCACGGATCCGCGGCCCGACCTCATCGAGCAGCTGATCGGCGGCGAGCTCTTCAGCGCGCGACGTGCCCGCGCAGGACGGCACCCGATCGATATCGACACTGCCCGCTCGATGCTGACCGTCCTCGTCGATGGCGGCGGCAGGGCACATCGCGAGACGCTCGCCGCCGCCGCGCGGCTGCCATCGACCTCGATGCCAGGCCTGCTCGCCTCGCTCAAGCGGGTGCTCAACGTCGACGGCTACCCCGTCATCGACAACGACGCCGACCTCGACGTCGTCGTCCTCGACATGTCGCTGCTCCGCGAGCAGTTCGCGCTCGGAGGAGGATCATGAGCACCGTCAGCCCTCGCCGTCGGCGAGAGATCATCGACGCCCTGCGCCGTGGAACGGTCCCGCAGCGCGGCCTCGACGTCATGGCGGTGGGGCTCGATCGGTTCGCGCGATCGCTCGACAACGAGCTCCAAGTCTGCGCGGACGGCGGAGCCGTCTTCAAAGCGGTCCGCGGCGAGTACGGCGCGGGGAAGACCTTCTTCGCACGGCACGTCACCGAGATGGCCAAGCAGCGCGGCTTCGCGACCGCGGAGATCCAGATCTCCGAGACCGAGACGCCGTTGCACCGGCTCGAGACGATCTACCGGCGTATCACCGAGAACCTCGCGACCGAGGCGACACCGCCCAGCGCGTTTCGCGAGGTGATCGACGGCTGGTTCCGCGTGCTGCATGAGGATGTGAACCTCGACGCGCGGCGAGCCGATGACGAGGTACCCAGCGCCGTGTCCGCGCTCCTCGAGCAGCGCCTCAAGTCCGTCTCCACCAGTGCGCCCGCATTCTCCGCCGCGCTGCGCGGCTATCACGATGCCGTCGGCCGCGGCGACAGCGAGAACGCGGACGGACTCGCCGCATGGCTCGGAGGTCAGCCGCACGTCGCCGCCGCAGTGCGTCGAGGCGCCGGGATCCGCGGGGAGCTCGATCACTTCGGCGCCTTCGGCTTCCTGCAGGGCCTGCTCGCGGTGCTCCGCGACTCCGATTTCCAGGGGCTCGTGCTCGTGCTCGACGAGGTGGAGACCCTGCAGCGCGTGCGCAGCGATGTGCGGGAGAAGTCGTTGAACGCGCTACGACAGCTGCTCGACGAGGTCGACGCCGGCAGATTCCCGGGCCTGTACGTGCTCGTGACCGGCACCCCGGCGTTCTTCGACGGCATGCAGGGCGTGCAACGGCTCCCCCCGCTCGCCGCGCGCATCGGCGTCGACTTCAGCGGCGACCCTCGATGGGACAACCCTCGCGCGCCGCAGATCCGTCTCACGGGGTTCCAGCGCTCCAGCCTGCTCGAACTCGGCGCCCGGGTTCGCGGCGTCTACGCCGACGGGAGCGAGGCCGCGGACCGCATCGCCGAGCTGCTGACCGACGACCATCTCGCGGCGTTGGCTGATGCGGTCTCCGGAAAGCTCGGCGGTCGGGTCGGCATCGCCCCTCGACTGTTCCTTCGCAAGCTGATCGATGTTCTCGATCGCATCGAGCAGTTCCCCGATTACAGGCCGGAGCTCATGCTCGGCGGAACCATCCCGGACGCGGAGCTCAACGCCGACGAGCGGGCCGCGATCTCCGGCGTCGATGCGATCGAGCTCGATGTCTGAACCGAGGCTCAGCGCGGCGCTCGAGTACCACGTCGCCAACACGCTCGGGTGGAGCGATCTCCGACCGCTGCAGCGCGCCGCGATCGACCCGATCGTGACCGGCCACGACAGCCTGCTGATCGCGCCGACGGCGGGCGGCAAGACCGAGGCGGCGCTCTTCCCGACGCTCACCCGTATGGCGGATGAGAACTGGTCGGGGCTCTCGGTCATCTACGTCGCGCCCCTGAAAGCGCTGCTCAACAACCTCCTGCCACGGCTCGAGCAGTACTCCGCGTGGCTCGGGCGGCGGACGGCCCTGTGGCACGGCGACATCCCCGATGGCGCTCGACGGCAGATCATCAGCGAGCCTCCGGACATCCTGCTGACCACTCCCGAATCGCTCGAGGCCATCCTGGTCTCGCGGCGCATCGACCACCGACTGCTGTTCCGCGACGTCCGCGTCGTCGTCGCCGACGAAATCCATGCCTTCGCCGCGGGCGACCGCGGGTGGCATCTCGTCGCCGTCCTCGAGCGCCTGCAGCGCATCGCTGCGGCGCCGATGCAGCGCATCGGGCTCTCAGCAACCCTCGGCAACCCCGAAGCGATCCTGAAATGGTTCCAGGGCGGCGGTGCCGCCGCCCGCTCAGGGCGCGTCGTCACCGTCGACGGACCCCCACCATCGACCGACATCGCCCTCGACTACGTGGGCTCGATCGGCAATGCGGCACGCGTCATCGCTTCGCTGCACCACGGCGAGAAGCGTCTCGTGTTCTGCGAGTCCAGGTCCATCGCCGAGCAGCTGGCGTTCGACCTGCGAGAGCTCGGGGTGAGCACCTTCGTGTCCCATTCGTCGCTCTCGCTCGACGAACGGCGGCAGAGCGAGCGCGCGTTCGCCGAGGCACGGGACTGCGTCATCGTCGCGACGTCGACGCTGGAACTCGGCATCGACATCGGCGACCTCGACCGGATGATCCAGATCGACGCTCCGCGCTCCGTCAGCTCCTTCCTCCAGCGGCTGGGGCGGACGGGCCGTCGAGCGGGCACGACCCGGAACGCGCTGTTCCTGGCCACAGAGCATGCGACGTTCCTGCGTACCGCCGGTCTCCTCCATCTCTGGGGCAGCGGGTTCGTCGAGCAGATCACCCCGCCGCCATCGCCACGTCATCTTGCGGCGCAGCAGTTCCTCGCATTGGCTTTGCAGGAGGGACGCTTCTCCCGTACCGATCAGGTGCGCTGGTGGGGCACGATCGGCGTGATGGAGGACGGTGCCGCGGTGCTCGACCACCTCGTAGAGCGGGGGTTCCTCGCCGAGGACGGAGGGTGGCTATTCATGGGGCGCGCCGCCGAACGCGCCTTCGGTGGCAAGAACTTTCTCGAGCTGCTGAGCACCTTCGTCGCCGGCCTCGAGCTCTCCGTCCGCAGCGTGACGAAGGAGATTGGCTCGGTGCAACCGATCTCGCTCAACGAACGCGTGGTCCGCGGCGAGACTCCGCTTCTTCTCGCAGGCCGGGCTTGGAAGGTGACCGGTATCGACTGGAATCGCCAGGTGGTCGACGTCGAACCAGTCGGCACCCGCGGGGTCTCCCGTTGGTCGTCTGATCCGCTTCCCGAGTCGTTCGAGATGGTCCAGGCTCGTCGAAGCGTGCTCCTCGGCGAAGATCCACCGGTCGTGCTCTCATCCCGAGCTGCAGCGCTGCTCCCCGAACTGCGGGAGGAGTGGTCGATGCGCGTCGATGACGACGGTCTGGTCGCCGAGCGGACCGAGAGTGGGCTGACGCTCTGGAGCATGGCGGGCCTGCGCGCGCACGAGACGATCGCCGGCGCCCTCCCACCAACGATCGACGTGCGCTGCGACAACGAGACGATGCGCTTCGACGGATCGTTATCCATCGAGTCGTTGCGAGGGCTGGAGATCGGAACCGCGTTGCCGTTCATCCCCGATCAGGCCGTCGATGGCTTGAAGTTCTCGGTCGCCCTCGATCGCGTGTCGGCACGGCGCACCCTCGCCGAGCGCTTCGTGGATCGAAGCGCAGCGGAGATCGTCGCCGCGTCCGCGATCGTCATGGCTGGAGCTGAGGGATAGCGATACCAGCCGTCTAGGTCCTCGCTGAGGGGTCTCGGCCTAGTTGCATAGAGAATCCCGGTGTCGCAGGAGTGTCCGAAACTGCCGAGTGCCCGCGCCGCGGTCAGCGCTCTGTACTGAGAAGCTCGCCGAGCCAGCTCTCCCCCACCACAGCCACTCCGTACTCCCGCGCCTTGCGTGCTTTCCCTGACAGCGAATCCGGGTCGGCCGCGACGAGCAGCTTCGTCTTCTTCGTGATCGCAGACTTCGGCACGAAGCCGCAGGCCATCAGCTCGGCCTCGATCTCGGCGCGCGGCCTTGTCATCTCGCCGGTGAGCACGATCTGGTCGCCAGGCTCGAGCGCGAAGGCGGCGGCTGCAGTCGGTGCTGCGACGGCGGGTGCGACGAGCGCGGCGGCGAGTCGTGCATCCGGGATCCGCAGCAGCGCCGCCACCGCCGTGAGGTCGGCGAGCTCCGCATTCGTGAGCACCGCATCCGCCCAGGCGATCGCGGTCAGCGCGGTGAAGTAGTCGTCGTGCAGGCGAGCGGCGGTGTCGCGGCTGATGCCGAGCGATTCCGCGGTGGCGACCAGTGCATCCGCTTCGCTGATGGAGAGGTGGCGGTCGATGAGGCAGCGGTCGAGCAGGGCGAGGTAGTCCTGGTGCTCGGCGGGGCCGGCGTGCTCGGGCAGCTTGACGGTGATGCGTCCGAGGAAGTCGGCGGGCT
>JAAIGF010353542.1_pt1 | contig 21604 bp, 49 predicted proteins | sample 6487441 | NCBI WGS metagenome assembly JAAIGF01 (sample SAMN13974129, study PRJNA590717) | phyllosphere metagenome | biome: pepper field; feature: multiple bacterial spot infested pepper fields; material: pepper leaves; isolation source: leaves from pepper fields | host: Capsicum annuum ... | reverse complement strand
GGTCGAGTCCTTGCCGTCCCGACCAGGTGACCCGTCCTTGCCATCCGTACCGGGAGGACCCGGGGTGAGCTCGATGTCATCAATGCGCTTGTCGAGCCGCGAGTGTTCGGCGCCTGCTCTGGCGGTGAGTTCGGTGAACCGTGCGGCGACATCCTCGAGAGAAGTCAGCCGATCATCCCGGTTCAAAACCATCTGCCTGGCGTTCTGCCCGGTCGCTTCGGCGTTGCCGGCTTTCTCGTCGGCCTGGGTGGCGATGCCGCGCACCTGGTCGATCTGAGCCTGCAGTGCAGCTACCTGCGGGTCGTCTCCGCGGTCCATGGCTTCCTTGAGGGCTGCCATGAGTGCGGTCAGGTCTTCGGCGGGCTGGCGGATGTATCCGCGGCTCACGAGCGCACGACCGAGACGATGGAGGGTTGTGCGGAGGTGATCGCGATGGTCTTGCCGCCTCGTACTGCGATGTCGAGGAATGACAGGCCGGGGATCATGTCCGCGGTGGGGTCTTTCGGGGTGGCCGCAGTTCCGGTCTTGACGTACACGGGGGCGGTGCTGCTGTGCACAACGACGCGAACAACGCGGGACCAGATGGTGTTCGAGTCAAGCTCGACGGTCACCGTCTGGTCTGCTGCCACCGGGATCTCGTAGATACCGCGGTCAGTGCTTCGGAGTGTGTAGTCGGCCATGGTCGTTCCCCTCTCACGGGTACGGGATGGTCAGTGCCAGGTGTCGTCGTCCCAGCGGGGTGGTTCGCCGCAACACGCGTCCGCCGCTCGATGCGACTCATAGCGGGTGGTGCAGTCGGGGCACTCAGGCATCGACGTAAGTCCTTGGGGCACGTCCGAGGAACTCCTCTAGCTCCCACAAGCCGAAGCCGCCTCGCTGTGCGATCCGTTCAGCGCTCTGACGCGTTCCATAGCGGCTCGAGTACGCATACCAGGCTTCGAGATGCTCGGCCCAAGAGATGCGCAACTTCTTGCCATTCACAGGGGCGAATCGCTGGTCGTCCACCGTCTAGCCTCCTGGCTTGTTTCGTCCGTATTGAGCCTGTGGGCTTGCGCCGAACCGAGGAATTGAACCCCGTACACGCGGGTTTGGAATCCGCTGCTCTACCAATGAGCTAGTCCGACTTGTGCCGGGAGGCGGGCGCACCTGGTTTGGTCCAGCTCTGCGCCCGCCCGCCGGGTGACGGGTCCTTGCCCGTGTTGCGGCGATGGCCGCGTCTGCTCTCTTGCGCCTTCTTGAGCGGAGCGTCACTCTCAATGAGGGAATTGCAACCCTGGGCTTCCCGCGTACGGGCGTTAAACGACAAAGCCCCCGGCGGTTAGGCCAGGGGCTTTGCAAGCAAGTATCCGGAATCTTCCCATGCCGCCGGATTCTGGAAGCATTCAGGTTGACGCCGGCCTCTGGAAGTTTCGACACTTCTAGAAGGTGAGGTCAGATTAACACGTTGTCGGGTGTTGGTGCTACTCCTTCATCCGGCGAGTCGTTCGGTGACTTCTTCGCCGAGTTCGCTGATTGCTTCAAGTCCGCGCCATTCGGTGATGGGGTCGCAGGCTCTGCAGATGACTGCTGGGTTGCGAATGCTGCCGTGTTCATCGACGTGGTACTTGAGCAGGAGCGGGTATGCGCCAAGGTTGCCTTCCTCGTCGAACCACTCCCGCTTTCCGCATACGGGGCAGGACACGGTGATCTCGATCTGCTTTGGCGGGTCGAGGTGGGATTCGATGATGTTGATGAACGACTTCAACTGGCCCTCGTAGAACGCCGGGTCGTGGGCGTACTGGCTGTACACCACGTACCAGGCTCTGAGGCTGTCCTCTGCGAGTTTCGCCGGTTGAATCTCGGCGATGCGGCACCAAGAGTCGATCGCGGCGTTCATCTTGGCGTACTCGAACACGGCGGCGGAGTTGATGAGGTTGCGGGTGTGTGCTGCCGCCCCGGCCCCGGTATTGGTGTTCCCAGACGGCCTCGCTGCGTCACGGAACCGCTGCAGCAGCGGCGCCTGGGTGACGGGGACGGTGCGGAGGTAGGTGCCGTCGTCCTCCGCCTGCCTGATATTTTCAGTGCGAGGTAGCGTGAGGGCATCGACTAAGTCGAGCAGCGTCATGGGGTCTCCTCGTTGTCGTAGACGCCCACCCCGTATTCGGACCAGTGCTTCTGCTCCATGTCGAATGCTGCCGTTATGGCTGCTTCCTTGGTGGGGTAGATCGTGTCCCGCTCTGGTTCGAGTGGGCGGATGTATTCGTCGCTCGCGAAGTACATGACGAAACCCCAGCCTTCGGGTGCCGGCGGTTTGGTGCGGATGACCGCGTAGCCGTTGTCTGCGCTCATGGGCCCTCCTCGATGCGTCGTGCGATGGATGCGGCGATGTCGCGCAGGATCTGTGCGACGTACAGCGGGTGGGCTTCGTCGGGCAACGTGACTGCCCATTCGTGGCCTCCCGCGGTCACTTCGATTCGCGGCATGGCGTCTCCTTTCGGGTATGGGTGAGGCCCCGCACAACCACCATCGGGGCGGAATGTGCAGGGCCTCTGCGTGGGGAGGATGACCGTCGACCCCACGCGGCTTATGGGTGGGCTAGCGGTCGACCCAGTAGGACGAATCACATCGCTCGGAACAGAGCGTCCATGCGGGAGGAGTCCAACCATGCCGGCGGAAGAACCGACGCATTCGCTCCCAGCGGTATAGGTGAGCTCGGTGAGCGGTCTGTGCGTGCGCTTCCGCCCAGACCTCAGCCGAGATGCGTTCTCGTTCCTCAGGAGTCGTCACTGCGCAGCTCCCGCCAAGCCCTGGCGACGCCAAGGTGGAAGCCCGCGGCGAACAGTGCCGGCGCTTTGACCTCCGGATGCGAAGTGACCTTGCGGTACTCCTCCCAAGCGAGCTCGGCCATCTCCATCCGCTCACTGAACTTCGGCTTGCGCTCGCTCATCCGTCGCTCACCTGCCGGTACGGGTTCTCCGACTGGGGAACACGGTTGCCGGGTGGCAGGTGCGTCCATTGCGCGGTCACGCCTTCCCACCACGCCTTCGCCAGGTGCCGCTTCATCCGATCGTCGGTCTCTTCGACGTACTGGCGATCTTCCTTCGCGGTGATCCTGAGGTTCTCGAGCTCGTCCAGGAGCGCCAGGACCGTTGGCGGGTCGAAGGTGGCTATGTGCTGGCTTTCGATTGGGTCAGGCGCGTAGGCCACCCTCCGCCCGTCCCAACTGTTCCCTGGCTTGTCAGGCAGCATGACCGTCGCTTCGCCGTCTCGCATCCACTGACCGTGCGAACCAAGCTTTGCCGCTTCTGCCACCTTGCGGAGGGCGGACAGGTCAAGATCAGGCATCGAGCGCCTCCAAAGCCTTCGCGTACTTGCGGACCAGGCGGGCGATGGTTTCGTCGTCCAGCTTCGCCAACCGTCGCGGGTCGAGGTTGTCGCGGATGTCGGCGAGCTTCACCGTGCGGGCCATGTGGTTGTCCCTGATGCGCTCGTAGTAGTCCGCGTTCGGCTCACCCGGAACCTTCGTGAGCAACTGGACTGCGGTGATCACCGACCCTTGGATGCCTGCCGCGTTCAGGTCGTCCAGCGTCACCGCCGTGTCCTCGACGACGTCGTGCAGCCACGCAGCGGCTACGTACGTGGCGATGGCTCCCTTGCTGCTCGGGTCAACCTCCACGAAGCCTGCAACGCGTGCCGGGTGCTCGATGTACGGCGCCCCCGTCTTGTCGACCTGACCCGAATGCGCGACCGTCGCAATCGCCCTCGCTATCTCGATCTGGCTCATGCCGATCCTCCTTCCGTCATCGCGTCCCACTCAGCAACCACCCCTGCAGCAGTCAACCCATGACACGCGCACTCCAAACCCCGCCCACACATGAACGGCGTCCAACAACACCCACGACGACACACGTCCCGGGAACGAGAAACGGGCTCAGGCGCAAACGCCCGGCCCGTTACGAGAGACAGCCTTGGTGAGGTCATCACGGCCCCCTTTGCAAATCGGCGGGAAAGTCGCACTGCGGGCAAACCACCATCCCGTGACGGGCAGCGATCAGGCGCTCACGACCGCATCCCTTGCACGGGGGAGCGGCCGCGGCGTGAGGGGCACACGGCCCGTCATGGTCGGCGAGGAACACGCACGCGTAGCCGAGGGGCACGGTGTGATGCGAACCGCCGAGCATGCAGAACGGGTAGTCAGGGCGAGCCATGACTAAAAGGGACTTTCGATGTCAGCACCCGGCGTAGACCACTGCTGGGCCGGCGGTGACTGCTGCTGCGACACTCTCGGGATCACACCAAGCGTCGCGAACTTGATACGCACCGAAGCCGCCGGAGTGCCATCGTTCCGCTCGTACAGATTGAGCTCGGGCTGACCCGTGATCGTCACCAGGTCACCCTTCGTGACCGTCGCCAACACGGCATCCGCGTCACGCTCCCAGAACGCCGCCTGGAACCAGATCGTCGCCCCCGCATCCACCCACTCGTCACCCTGCTTCTTCCGAGGGGTGTGCGCCACATCGACGTTCACGACACGCTTGCCGTTCACATCACGCGTCGTCGGGTCCTGGGCGACGAATCCTTCAACAATCAAAGTTGCCTTCGACATGCTTCACTTCTTCCTTCTTGGTAGAGAGATAGGCCCACCGACGTGCTTCCATTTGAAGCCGAGTGCGATGGATCGAATTGTTGGAACCGATACATCAAACGCTTCGGCGATCGACTTCTGTGGCTCTCCGGTCGCATAGCGATTTCGAATCTCGATCACCTGGGTTTCGGTGAGGACTGCTTGAGCTTTTGCCTCACCCAAAGGGATTCGACTCCTAGCAACCGCATCGTTGGCGTTGTCCTGGAATGTTCCCCAGTACAAATGCTTTGGGTTCACGCAAGGCGGATTATCACACCGGTGGCAGGCAAGCATGCCGGGTTCTGGCGGTCCAGTTACCTGCTCCAGTGCAAACCGAGAAGCGGCGACCTGTGATCCATTCATGCCGAACATGCCGTGACCGGATGAGCGTCGAGCCCCTTGCCATTCCCAGCACTGCGAGTCAGATAGCGGCTCGAAGAACCGGCGGAACCGGTCCTGGGGTGTGACGCTCCCGCGTGGCGGGTGCTTCCTGGACTGGGCAAGCCGCCGCTCTGCCCAAAGCCAATTTTGGTAATGGTTGACGCACAGGCTTCGAGCTCGGGAGGGACGTTCGCAATCAGGCTTCAAGCACAGCTTCTTGGAGGCAAGAGTCGATGGGGTACCATTCATGGCAGCCCTCCAATCAGTCAAGTGATTCGGATGGTTAGGCCCCGGCGAGTGTTGACGCACTCGGTTTGGGGCCGTTCTTATTCTATCGAATAGGCGTTCGAATAGCGACTACCCGATGATCGTTTCGCCTGCCATCAGTTGTTGCCCTTCGAGATCAGTTCGTACTTGCTTGCCAGGCCGCGCCAGGAGACCCAGAACTTGCGGCCGTTGTCGGATCGGATAGCGAGCGTCTGCTCGTGCCCGAAGTTGTACGACATGCGCGCGTCAGTCGTCACCTCAACGCCATCGCTCTTGCGCTTCCACGTCCAAGCCCTTGCTCATGCGTTGCTCTCCTCGTCGTAGATGCGGCGGAACGGGCCGTGGTTGGCCGCGTACTCGTCAGGGGTGTTGATCTCGTAAGCGTGGCCGTCCCACTTGCCTTCGTCGTCGCGCTCGACTTCCTCCAACACAAGGTCCGGGCGCAACCGGATCGCGCAGAAGTCATCGGCGATGGGGAACTCCGCGGCCTCGTACAGGCCAGGGATCATCGGGTACTCGATGTCGAACTCTTCGTCGATCATCAGTTGTTCCCCTCGATCTGCTCGTACGTCGCTTCGAAGATGTCGGGCTTGCACGGGTAGAACTCGCCCTGCACGCCGCGGATGATCCAGTCGCCGAGGTTGACCCAGTGACCGCCCTCGAGCGTGGCTATCACCATGCGACCGTCGCGCGGGTCGATCGAGACGCCGGACTTGGGCCACGGGAGCTCCCCGTTTATGCGAGATACGCAGTCGAACGAGCCCAGCGTGTTGCGCTCGATCCACTGGTAGATCGCATGGGCCTCACCGGTGGCATGAACGTTCGCCGGGTGCTTGCCAGCGCCACCGCCGAGGAACTGACGCGCCTCGATCTCGACCGGCTTCTTACGGTACTTCGTATTCACTTGATTCCCTTTCGCTCTTCCTTGTACCTGCGCATCGCGTTCAGGCACGCTTCACACCTGCACCACCACGACACGTAGCCGTTGACGGTCCCGTGCCTTTTGTCGTCGGCAGCTAGCGGCCTGTTGCGCCTCTCCTGACTCGCCAACCGATTCCGCTCAGCTATCGCCTGAGTGCAGACATCGCAGTGGCAGCCGTGATTCACAGCAGTTGAGACTCCGTGCTTCACGCCCGCCGGTACTCCTTGCTTGATACGACGCGTACGGGCCGCGCTAACCTTTGCCGTATTCGCCGTCCGGCACTCGTCACACCGGCAGCGATGACGCTGATACGTATCTGCCGACCCGTGAACAACCAGACCGCCAACCTTGTTGTAGAGCACCTTCTTGCCCTCACTGCGCGCACTCATCCGTCTCTCCTAAGTCGGTAGTGCTGAAAAAGGCGGAACTCCCAAGGAGAGAGATCCGCCGGCTGCAAAGTCGCGAGGAACACCTCGAGACCGTCCAGTTCCGCGATCATGCGGTGTCCTCGAACACGTCAAACAAGGACTGGGCGTGGTCCTTGCGGATGCGCGACATGATGAGGGGAAGGTAGTCGGCCTCGCGCTCAATGCCGATGACGTTGAATCCCTCACGGATGCACGCCTCGAGGGTCGTGCCGGAGCCGGCGAACGGCTCGAGCACAGTCCCGCCGGCCGGGGTGACGAGGCGGACAAGCCACTGCATGAGCGCGAGGGGCTTGACGGTGGGGTGCTGCACCCCGCCCACGTCGGGCCGCTCCGAGGTCGGTGCCTTCGCCTGCCACCGGAACACGGGGAAGAACCGGGACGCCCCTCCCTCGTCGCCGCGCTGCACGCGGTGGGCCTTGCCGCCACCGGTGAACCACGACGAGTCCGTGACGACCATAGGGTCCTTGTCGACCGTGCTGCGGGTGATGCCGCTTGCAGCGTCGAGCGCCGCGGCCTGGTCCTCGTCGAGCAGCACGTTCGACGGCCAGCGACCGGACGGCTGCACGAAGTCGCCGTGCGCGGTCGCGCCGGGGGCGTTCATTCCGCTCGGGTTGAGTGAGCCCGACACCGCGCGAGCACCGTCAGCGGCGTACGCGCCGCCACCCAGGCTCTCGCTGGTCGGGATGCGGGTGGCCTCGATGTTCAGAGCGCCGGTGCCGTGCTCGAGCACGTTCGCCGCCACCGTCCCCGATAACGGCTTACGCCCAACAACGATGGGCTCGAACGACGGCTTGAGAGCGGTTCCCCAACCCTCGAAGCGCCGCGCGTCCTCGGTCAGCTCGAGCGTGAGCCCGGCCATGCCGGTGTCGCTCCGCCGACCGGGGCCGTCACGGTTGCCGCGCACACCGGACGCCTCGTAGTCCTCGCCCATCGTTGCCTTGCGGATCGCCGACGAGTTCGAGCCGTGACCGAGCTGCATGCCCGTGATCGCCTTCGCCACGTCCATCGACTTCGGGAAGCCGGAACCGTAGAGCCACGCGATCGAGTCGCGGATCTCGAAACCCGCGTCCTCGATGCCGCCGGCGAGGCGGTGCCAGGTGCGGGAGCCGCCGAACGCGAGCAGGTGCCCGCCCGGCTTCAGCACCCGCAGACTCTCCGCTGCCCACTGTCGGCACCACTCCTGGAACGCTGCCGGTGTCTCGTGCCGGTCCCAGTCGCGACCCATGAAATCCAACGAGTACGGCGGATCGGTGATGACCGCGTGCACGGACGCGTCAGGCAGGGTGCGGAGCTCGTCGAGGCAATCGCCGTGCAGGACGGTCACTCCGCCATGGTTGTAATGCTCAGGCATCTTGCTCCTCTCTCGCGCATCGTTCGCACGGCACCGGGTACCCATCGTGTTCCCGGCAGAAATCTGGCCCGCGTTCCAACGCGCGCTGGTCCCGGATGCGGGCTGCGTTGCGGAGGATGTGGACAGGCATCACCCACTTGTCGGACTCCCGGTAGTGGAGTCGAACAGCTTCCACACCCAGGTCAAGGGGCACGTCGGACAGGTCGTCCGCCCACACCCTCGCGATCGACGGCGACACGGGTCGTCCGTCACGAGCCGAAGCCAGCGTCAAGAGCTTGAACGCTTCGGGTTCCTCCATGCTGATCACCTCCGTACAAGCGCTCGAACTCGAGCGCGTTCTCGTCAGCCCTTGTGAGGCGTTGTGGGGCGTTTTGACGGCGCGGGGCTTCCGGGAGTTCATCGGTCCACCGTTCGCCGTTCAGCCAGGCGTCTAGGGCCGGCACGAACTGCCTGTCGGTGGTCTCGGCGTAGCGCTGTCCGAACACCGTGATGTGTTCGACGAGCTCAGGCAGGGGGAGCTTCTTGATCGCCTGCTTGAACTTCTCGAGCGACGCCTTCTTCTCGACCTTCTTGGGCCAGTGAGTCCAAGCGGCATCGAACGCTGACGAGATATCCCGCGGCGAAGGCGCGGAAGACCCTGCTCCCTGATCCCCTGTTCCTCTGTTCCCCTGTTCCTCTGTTCCAGGCGCGAGGGTCTCGCGAGTGTCTCGCGAGGGCTCCGCGAGTGTCCCGCGATCCCTGTCAAACCGGGGGTAGCGCTCCTTGTTCGGCTTGTCGATGCGCTGGTGTCGAGCCCACGACTCGATCTCTAGGAAGCGCCGCTTTTCGACCTCGTATCGGAGGATCAGACCTCTTCGGGAAAGCTCCTGCAACCCTCGCGAGATAGTCGCGAGGGTCTCGCGAGGGTCGTCCTCGAGCGGGAACAAGTCGGCCCGCAGCAACCGCTCCTCATCGCGGCCAACGCCGTTGTCATCGACGTACGACCACAGGCCGATGAACAGCAATCGCGTCTCCCAGTCGAGAGACGCGATGTCATCGGACCGCCAGAACTCTGGCTTGATCGATCTGATTCTCAAAAACTCACCTCCTCGGGTGCTTGTGGGATGGCCCGTCCGTCGTCGGTCAGCAGCACGAGCCCGTGTACCGAGTGCAGAATCGGCACGTTGGTGGGTTTGGTGATGCCGTGGCGGACGATGAATCCGGCTTCCTGAGCGGCGATGCGGTATGACTCGAGGGTTCCGTGGCATCCGGTCGTGCCGGACCCGCAGAGCAGGACGAGGTTGCCGGGCAGGTTGGCCGACTTGTCCTTGGTCCCACCAGCGGCGCGAGCTCGGCGATGGTGCACGCTCCACTGCCATCCGCGTTCGCCGCGTACCTGGTCGCCGCATTTCGCGCATCGTCCCTGATCGCGTTCGATGACCATGGCAACCGTTGAAGGAGTCGGGCCGGTCACCGGTCACCCCACTGCTCGACGGTCACGGGTTCACCGTCCAGTAGATAGGCGTAAGCCATGCACGTTGCGCGCGGCCACGGATGACCGGATTCGATTGCCTCCACCCGCTCAGCGGACAAGACGGCGCTCATCGCGCTCCCTTCCACTGTTCGATCAGCGACTCTTTGATCTGGCCGCTATTCGGGTAGTGGGTGGCGAGCATGCAGGGCCACTCAGTGACCCTGAATACGCCGTCTGCGTCGAGTTCTGCTGCATCACTGCATCCTTGGCAAGCGACGATCGGTGCCACTTCGTGGCCGTTTTCGAGCTCGCACTCTTCGTAGAGGCAATTTGGGCAGATCGGTTCTTCGACGTACGGGATGTGGATTCCCATCAGTTCTCCTCCCACTTCGTGAGCTCCTCGAGAAGGTGGTTCGCGTGCGACTGCAACGAGTACAGAGGCCGGGTCGCGTGGAAGCTCTTCCGGCAGTAGCACCAGACCTGAGCACCTTCGATGCCGAGGATCTGGTGTCGCTCCCACACTTCGCGTCGTGTTGGCCGGTCGGGACGCAGAACAGTGACCTTCACGTCCGGGTGGAGATACCAGGCCCGGTAGGTGCGCCCATCTGGGTAGACCATTTCAAAACCGGTTTCACCCATGAGACTGGTGACGGTTCCGGTGATGGTGACGGTTACCTCGTCACCAGGGCTGATAGCGGTCATGCGCGATCAGTAGTGGCAATAGCCGAAATGTGAGTGTTCGCGTGACCTGCCGGAATATCGATGCGCATGTGCTCCGATCCGTCGCGCATCTTTACTTCGACCCAGCCGTCCCTCAAGTGACGGATGAACTCTGCCTCAATTTCGATTTTGAGCTTGTCGCCGTTCTGGAAGTTGCCCACAATGGCTCCTTTCGGTAGATCAGTTAGACGCTGCCCGGTGGCGGACAGCTGTCATGAGTTGTTCGCCCACCCATTCCGCGTAGGCGGGTGGGATCGATTGAGAAAGTCCGTGCCAGGACATCCAGTCGATGCCGAGAGCTTCACCGGCAAGTTTGACCTTGTCTTGGCCAGGGAAGTCGGCCCCTTTGCGCCAGTGTCCGCGCGATCTAACGTGATCTCCGTAGACGCCTATAACCGGTCCGTTATGGCGGCAAGTTGGCTGCAGACCGTAAACGTCGTCGCTGAACTCAAAAAGCCGGTGGCGGCGCAGTTGGAAGCCAGGAATTCCGAGTCCAAACATCGACCCACAAAGCTTCACTGGGTTATTGAGCGGCGCGCCTTCGACATTTTCGATCACCCAAGGTAGTCCCGCTCGCTCTAGAGCTTCCCGGGTGGGGGCTACTAGGTCGGGGTGATCGGTCCTTGCGTTCCAACTTGTGCGTAGGTCTGAGTAAGCCTGGCAGGGCGGAGAAGCGTGGATCGCATCGAACTCGTGTGCGTGATTCGCAACGAACTCGAGTGCGTCTGCAACGTGATGTTCGAACGGGTACCGAGGCTGCGGGATGATGTCGACTCCGACAACTTCAAATCCTGCCCGAGCATAACCGACCGCTGCTCCGCCTTCACATGAAAACAAGTCCAGCAGAATCGGTTTGGTCATGCGATGTCCTCCAAGTCGAGTGGCGGTAACCAGCCGCGTTCACGTGCTCTACGCCGGCACACCGGAGGCCACTTGCCCGGGTAACCGAGGTCTTCCGGTCGGCTCATGCACAACCGGTTGAAAGTGCGAATCACACGGTCACCATTGCGGCGGGTGACGGTCGGTCGGTTGCCGGTGAGTAGGTCTTTGATGAGGGCGATGGGTAGCCCGGATTCGTCGGCGAGGATTTGCGGGGTCCAACCGATTGCGTAGAGCGCACGTAGTCGTTCTGTTGCTGGCCATGTTGAGGCGAGCATCTTCACGGGGCGGACCCTGTACCGGCGCATGTATTCGGCGTGTTGTTCACGGCAGGTGGTGTCCCTGCAGCCGTGACCGACGTAACAGTTGTTGTTGTGCGGGTGATCAGGTGGGCAAGTCACTTGCGCACCTCAAGAACCTTCTCGAAAGGGTGACGGTCGGTCCACGAATAACCGGTCTCCACAGAGACGGTTTTCGTGTTGACCTTCACGACCTTGTGCCACCCGCCGCTGGTGCGGATGAACCGTGAACCAGCCAGGTCTTCACGGGTGAATCGCACACGGTCACGTTCGGCGATCTGACGGTCCAGAACCTCAGCCTGCAGCCGATAACGCTTGGCCTTCTCTTCAGCCTCCCAGGACCCCTTCAAGGCTCTGTCCGTGGCGGACGATATGGTGTGCTTGGCGCGCTGAGAACCCGAACCCCCGAAACTCAGCAACCCGCCCGCCTCCTCGCGGATCTGATCCAGCCGTGCACGGTGCTTAGCGAGCTCGGCTTCTGCTTCCCCAACAAGTCTCAAAGCCCAGTCGCGTTTCTGTTCCAACGTGTACTCGCTCATTTTGTCTCCCTGGGTACGGGCGAGGGCCGGGACACTTGTTGATGCCCGGCCCTCGGGGTTGTTCGGTTACTGGTTGGTTGCTTGTGCGTGGGCGCTGCGGATGACGGTCAACACCTGCTCAGTCGCACCGGCCGCTTTTGCTGCCTTGCCGAGTCTCATGATCAGGTCCGCGTCGCCGTCAGCCTCCGCCAGCTCCTTCAACCAGTCACGACCCGACTCGTCCTTGATGGTGAGCGGGTGGACGGTGAACGGCGCACGCTTGCCACGAGTCACCGTGAGAGCGACCGTGACGGGCTTGTCGATGTGCGACATGTGCGAGATGCGGATGCCACCCACGGTCTGTCCTCCGAACTTCACCTCGGGGTCGCCGTAGAGGGTGATCTTGCGTCCGGCGTACACGGATGCCTCGCTGCCCCAGCACGCGATGAGCACGCGACGCATCGACTTTGACGGCTTGAAGGGGCGACCGGGGTACTCGACAAGATGGATTTCGACAGGCTGCTCTGCGCTGCCTTGCTTGACCTCCGAGACGGTGACCGTCTTCGAGGCCGTTGCATAGTCGTCGTAGTTCTGTTGATCCGAGCGAGGTGCGACTGTTCCTGACAGGTCCATTTACTATTCCTTTCGGCTAACGGACAAATAGGCCAAAGCCTTGGCAACAAGATCGGCTGAGTCCTTGAGGTGCCCTATGCCGGTGTTGCAAGGGCTACATAGAAGGCCCCGGACTGCACCGGTTTCATGGTCATGATCGACCGAATACCTCCCATTGATTTCACCCTGTCCCTTAGGCGGGCCACCGCAAATTGCACATACACCGCCTTGCGATTTGAGGAGTGAAAAGTAGTCAGCTTCTCGAATTCTGTACTTCTCCCAGAGAAGGTGGCGCCATCGCGATTCTCTGGCAAGTGCCCTGCTCCGCTTGTATGAGCACTCAACGCAAGTAGTTCTCGTTCCACTTGGCGGACGAACTATTCCAACTCCGCAATCCGTGCAGTCGACAACATCAGCGAGCGCTTCCAGGTCCCCATGCAGTCGCTTGCGGTCATAGTGCCTCATGCACCAGCCGAGAGCTTTTCGAGGCCTGTCACATCCTTCGACCGAGCAAAACGGGCTTGGAGGGACGAACCCTCTACGTTTCCGTTGGTAGTGCTTGGTGCAGAGCCCGCGATTGATGCCCCTGCGGTCGCAGGACTCATCTAGGCATTTGGGGCGGCTAGGGTCGTTCTCTCGATCAAGGGTGTAATGCCACTGGCAGAGAAGCTTGGCTTTCTCGAGTCGTTTGCAACCTTCCACCTTGCACGGCCTCATGTGATCTCGATGCTCTCCTCTTCGCCTTCAAAGATCGCCCATGTGGGCGGAGTGAGGGTCGCGCTGTCGTAACCTGGCCAGTTGCCACTTTCGATGCAGTCTCGATAAAGCTTTCTGGCCTGATCGATCTTCACTCGCGCTATGTCGTTCCACATAAAGTCCAGCTCGTATGTGGCCACCAGGAAAGGCGGCATCGGCTCGACTACGAGAAACTTGAAGCTCTCTAGGTCAGTCCCAGTTTCGGCCCGGTGAGCTTCTTCATACCAAGCTCTTTGAATGTGGTACCCGTACCGCCCCACGGACGTGTTGAAGCCCTTGGGGGACGCGTCGCGGGCGCTCTTGAGGTCGGCGCTGTGCACGCCGTCGTACAGGTCGAACCGTGCCCGCACAGGCACCCCGTCAACCTCGGTGAAGATGCTCACTTCACGGCCGCTGATCTGCTCGAGCACCTGTCTCGCGTCCGGGTGCGCCAACACTGCTTCGGCCATTCCGTCTACCTGGGCGGCTTGTGCGGGTGCGATGACCGTGAACCCGTTCGCGCGTTGCTGGTCCGCCCATGCAACCGTTGCGGCCTTGGTGGATACGGCACCGGATGGGGTGAGGTGTTCTTCCGGGTAGGTGATGACCTGCGCACCCACACCGAGGATCTTGGTGTGGACTGCTGTGCCGAGCGAAAACGCTTCCTTGTGCTCCTGCGGGTGAGTGCGGAGATAGTTGAAGCGGGCGGGGGAGTCGAGGATCTGACGGGCGCCGGTGCTGCTGAGCTCCGGACGCTGGTGGTACAGATGCTCGGGGTAGTCGTACTGGATGCCGGTCAGTTCGATCATCGCGAGCGTGCTTCCGCGAAAAGCCTGATCGCCTCGTCGGCACTCATCCCGGACAGCGCTCGCCGGATCTCATTCACCTTGCGCGGCCAAGCGAACTTGGTCCACGCGTTCTGCAGTGCGATCGTCTTTTCATCCTCGGGGTCATCGCGCAGCCATGCGTCGAGCATGTCGCGGCCGATGTCTTCCGAGGACCAGTACCCACGCCGCTTCGACGATTCGATCGCCTCAAAGATGCTTTCGGGCCAGACGCTGTTGAGATCGTGATCGAAGTCGTCGTCGCAGCTGAAGGTCACGTAGAAGTCGTTTCCCGACGGCCTCTCGGCGCGCATGACCCGGAACTCAGCGCGGACGCTTTCCTCCGATGCGTTGGCCCAGTTGAAGTGACCGCGGCGGACGGTGAATCGTGCGCGGTCAAGGTCTTCGATCGTTACTTCGCTGAGCTGCAACTGGTTCTCGCTCATCGGTTCTCCTTGGTGTGTTGTCGCACCCACCCGGCACGTGCAGTCCTCGAGGACTCGTCATGGCCGGTGGATTGAAAAGAGGCCCCGCAGCGGCATTCCGCGTGCAGGGCCCCAATGGTGGAGTGCTGGTGAATTTGATGGCTCACACGGCCTCCTCGAAGTCGTCGGTGGTGTGCCAGACGCGCAGTTCACCGCGCGCCCTCGCACGGGTCGTGTAGTACTTGCGGACCCGCATGTCGTGGATGAGCCAGTCGTCTTCCCACGCGATCTTGTTGAGCGCATCAGCCCAGAGTTTGGCGAGGTTGTCGACATCTGTGCGGCGGTGGGTGCCGAGGTAGAACCGCAGGTCCACGATGAGGAACCCGCGCATCGGGTCGGGCATGGAGAGAGCGGCGAACCCTTCACGGATTCGCCGCTCTTCATCGCGGGTCTCTTTGGGCGTGTACGTGTTGCTGTGTACAACACGGGGCCGTTTCTTCGGTCTCGGTTCACCGCCTAGGACGAGGGTGAACAGCAGCGTCCTGTCGGTCACTGCGCCTCACGTTCGATGCGGAAAGCGTGGCTGTCGATCAACTCAGCGATACCCAGCTCGTGGGCCCGAGCGCGCCCGGGTCCGTTCAGGCTGTCGAAGATGACCTGCTTGACCTCCCGGACGGCATCCGCCTTCACCTGCGCGAGCACGGTCGCCGGGGCGGTGGACAGGATGGCCTGCACGCTCGCTCGGTTCGCTTCCGCATCGTCGTAGTCGCCTGCAACCCAGGCGGCGGCATCCTGTGCCTGCTCGATCACCGCGGCCAGAGCATCGCGCTCGGCGGTCACGGCTTCGAGGGCGTCGGCCATGCGGTTCTCCGCTATCGCGAACTGCCTAACCACCGGATCGTGCGTGCCCGCATATTGCTTGGCGGCAACTCGGGCAGCTTCGACCAGCTCGGCGTGGGTCGGGGTGTTCTCGGTCATGTTGTCTCCTTCATCCCAAGACTGTGGTTCAGCCCTATTCCGGCCCGTAGGGTGCGAACGCGGTGGCTGTTGAATGGTTCGACGGTGTGCCCGTCACCACGCTGGGTGGCTTCGTGGATGCAGCGTGCTTCCGATCCGACGTAGACGATTTGGTCGGGTTGGTTGCGGCGGACACAGAACAGGTGGTCAGTCATCTGCGGGGACCATGCGGACACGCGTGAAGGGTCCGAAGTCGTGCGTGTAGCGTCCGTCGAACTCAGCGTCATCATCGGTGACGCGCATACCGTCGGTGACTACGATCCGCAGGTTCGTGGACCCGGGCGCGATCACCCAAAGGTCACCGTCAGCGTCCCGGTAGAAACCCGGGTCAGTCGGCAACACGAGCCGAACCAACCGCGATCTTCCAACCGTTGCCCTCGAGGATGCGCGCCTCTGCACGACCAACGTCCGAGTAGACGTGTCCGAACGGGCTGATCATCGTGACGAGCGTGTCAGCCCATCGCGGCTTGTTCTTGCGCTTCATGCTCTCCTCCTGATGTCGTTGTCATGCCCGCAGCCCGGGCACACCCACCCGCCGATCGGGTCGGTCAGTTCGAAGTCCCACCACGCGTCAACTTGTGACGACCATGCCCGGCAGTTGCTGCACTTGGCGGCGACGTGGCCGTTGTGGACGTTCTGGCCCGACGACCTCATGCGCCGAGTAGTCCGTTCAACCGTTCCCACAACCGCGACAGGGCAGCCTCACGCATCCACCGAGGCTCGTGATCGAACGGGGGCGGACGCCACGTGACGCGGCGGGTCATCGGATCAGTCCCGGGTGCGCGGCCTCGATGAGCGCGAGAATGGCTTCGGCCTGCGCGAGGTCTTTGCCGGTAGGCGGGTCATCTCGGAACTCGGCCATCGAAGGCCCGGCCCACTTGATCCGGGTGTCCTTGAGCACCCGTGCGATCGCATCTCGGTCGAGCGTGGGCCGCTCGGGGTCGACGGGGACGACCTGCGACAGCGGATCGGCGATCACGAACTGGCCCCCGTCCGCCCGGCGGATGACGAGGGTTCCGGCCTCAGCATCTACGGACAGCACCTCGCCCTCGGTGATGACGCGGACCGGCGTTCCCGGATCGATAGCGTTCATGTCCAGTTCTCCATTGCTTTAGCCCCGCGTTCGGTGATCGTGTAGTGGCCGACGGGTCGGTTGTTGCGGGCTTGTTCCTGTTCGACCCGGTCCAGGTAGCCGTCACGGGTGAGCTCACTCGCCCTTTTGCGCGGGCTATCGCCGTCTACCACCGGCCACCCCAACCGCGACTGAAACACCCGGTAGTTGTCGTTCAACTCCTTCCCCGTCGAGTTCGGGAAGCGAAAGGCCAGCCATAGAACGGCGAAACGAACCTGCTTGAGAGTCAGAACTGCACTTTCCGCAGCAGCGTGGGACGCAAGCGGGTCGGTCTTCCGAGCGAGCTTCTTCATCTGCTGCGCCCCCACCGCCGTATGAGCACGTGCGCCGCATGATCGATTCGCGCGACTACTCGGAACCGGTAGTGGCCCGAAACGGCGGCCTGTCTTGCTCTCCTCCGGATGTCGTACATGTTTCAACTCCTCGATAAATCGTTAGGGAGGTAGGTCGCGAAAATGCGCCTTTCAGCCCCGGGAATCTGGCTGCCGTCCACGCGTGTGCCATGGAGTGCGGCGTGCGCGCGCATGGAAGGCCGTAATGCTCGACGCGATTCCTCCGCGTCGCTGATCCAGCCGCACCAACACTCGCTCCGGTGTCTCAGCGCATCGGAATAGGTGAATCTCAACGCTGGCAAGTTGTTGCTCATGTCACCCTCCAACGGGTTCGGTGAAACAAAGAAGAGGCGGCACCCGTGGGGGGGATAAACGGGTACCGCCAGCGCTGCCGAAGGGATTCGAACCCTCACAACCCCGAGAACGGCTCGGCAGCTACAGGATCAGAAGTTCGCTCGGGTGACCTCGCGACCGATCACACCCGCCTCGCGCTTCGACAGGTGGTGGTGGCGCTCCGGCTCGTGGTCATAGGCGATCACCAGCGAACCGTCCGCGTTCTTGCGGATGATGGTGGCCAGGGAGTCGACGTTCCACGGGCGGAAAGCGCGCTCAACAGTGGTGTTCATGGTTCTTCCTTTCGTCGGCGAACGGTTTGTTCGTGCGCGCCAAGGACTCGAACCCTGGTGTCTGCCAGTCGCGCCGTCACGCCCGTCCTGCATTCCCGCGGCGCTCCTACGCCCGACATGAATGCGTGTAGCACCGTCACCGCCCAGAGAAGGCATGGAGAAGTGACGGCCCCGTACTGCGTGACCTTTTGAAGCTTTTAGGCGCTTTATCTGAAACGGATAAAACGCCGAGACGAGTCGTGACCTCCATCCCCACCACGGGACAGGCCTGCTCAAACTCGCCACCTGTATTGACTTGCCGGACCGGTAGAACGGGGCTTGGTGCCATCACCGGGCGGCTATATGAACTGCGAATCGACCGCGTTTCGGCGCGACGATTAGTGCCTAGGTCGCCGGCGAAAGCGACAAAGGCTGAGAGAAGGTGGGGCGGGGAGAAGAGGAACACCCGCCCCACCCGCGTCACGGAACGGGGGGCGTCTCCGTGACACCGCCGGTTCGGGTCCAGCGGTAGACGATCGGGGCACAACCAAGGCCCCAGAGGATCAGCGCGGCGAACCACACGCCGTTGTGAGTGGGCGCCAGGACGGCCAGCAGCACCGCGGCAAACCAGCAGGCGAGAGTCATGGTGGAGACGTTCACGGCTGAGGCTCCCGGGTGTTCTGGCGTCGCCACGTCGGGTCAATCCGAGGCGCCGGGTGTCGCACATAGCCGAGCTGATGCCACTCGTTGAGGCACTTGTTGCGCGTCTCCTCAGCCACACGAGCATCCCTGGCAGCAAGGTTCGGCGAGAAATCCTGCGAGTCCAAGAGCGCATAGATCGCCAGAATCGGCGAAGTTGACGAATGAGTCAGCGAGAGGGCAAGCGGCTGAACAATCGAGTAGATGTCAGCAATGACCGATTCGAGCGCCGCGGCCCATTCCTTGTCGGCCTGATCGCTCATGCTGCGGCACCCGGCTTCTCGGTCGGGAGGGCACTGAGCCATCTCAGACCCTCCTCCTTCGTGATGAGCGGCTTCGAGTTCACGTACGACGGGATCAGGTTCCCGTCTCGAATCTCCTCGTAAACCTTGGAGCGGGACACGTCGACCGCCGAAGCGAACGCGGGCACCGAGTAGGCGAGCTTGTCAATGAGCTTGTCGAGGTCGCGGGTAGTCACGCGGCCACCTCCTTGAAGAAGTCAGTGATGGGGACGCAGAAAAGGCCCCCGACCCGCACCAGCTCGTCGAACGTGAACTCCGTGATCGACGCGGGGTCGAGTCGGGAGGCCAGTTCGGCGGGGTGCAGGCCGAGGGCCTGAGCGACGCTTTCGGGTGCGCCGCCGTTCTCATCGATGAGGTCAGCGATGCGCTGCTCCACCGTGAGGGTGCCTTCTCTTCTGTCCATGCGTCCAACCTAGCGGTCCATATGGTGACACGCAAGCCCGTGTGGACACTTTTTCGGGTGATTTGGCCCACACATGAGTACGATCTGACGTATGGCAGAACCGAAGTCCGTAGAGAACCGTGCCCTCGGCAAGCAGATTGAGGCTGAACGGATCGCCGCCGACCTCTCGCAGCGCGAGTTCGCCAAGCGATCCGGCATCAACTACGAGACCTTCCGGCGCATCGCCGACGGATCACGCGACATCAACATCACCCAGATCATCGGAGCAGCACGCACCGCCGGCATCACGGCCGAAGAACTCATCCGCCGATCGCTCGAGCGGGTGCCGCAGATCCTCCAACGGGAAATGTCAGAGGCGCAGGCTACGAATGTCGTTGAGTTCCGGAAGAAGCCTCAGGAGATGACGGGCGCGGAACTCGACGCGCTCACGATCGACAAAGCCGCCGTGGAGTACAACGACGAGTCGACGGAGCCCGAAGCCGACGACTAGCAGATGGGGGCACGATGGCGTACGACCCATACGAACACGCAGACCAGCTGGGTATCGAAGTCATCCACAGGCCCATCCGCACCGCCAACGGCATCTGGATTCCCGACCACAACCTCATCGTGCTGAAAGAGGGGATGCGGGTCGTATGGGACCGCTCAACCCTCGCGCACGAGCTGGGACACGCCTGCCACGGGCACAGAGACGCCCGCCCGAAGCATGAAGTTCAGGCGGACAAGTTCGCGGCCCGCAACATGATCGATGACGACCATGCTGCGGACCTCATGAGGTGGATTCCGGACGCGCACAAGCTCGCCGCGGAACTCGGGGTCACGACGCGATTGATGCGGACGTGGTTGAACGTGAACCGCCGCGCCGGTTGAGCAATTCGGACATGTCCAGCATCGCCTTCTGCAGGCGCTCCTGGTTGCCCTTCGCTTTGTAGCCGCGCGTCATCGACACCTTCGAGTGGCCGACGAGCTCACTGATGATGTCTTCGGGCACGCCGGCCAGGTAGAGCAGGTCCACGGCGGTGTGGCGAAGGTCGTGCAACCGAATCTGCTTGTCGATGCCTGCCGCGGCGAGGACGCTCTGCCAACGATGGGAGTCGCTGGTCGGCTGGATCGGCTTGCCGTTGCTCGTAAACACCAACCCCCACGAGTTCGGCTCCGACGCGGCGATGTGGCGTTCCAGGATCGACCGCAGCGGGTCGACCAGAGGGACCATGCGCCATCCCGATAGCGACTTCGGGCGGGTCAGGAACAGCGACCCAGCCAGATGCCGGTACTCGAAGTCTGCCGCGGCCTTCGGGACGCCGGGGGAGACGGTGACGAGGCTCTGCAACTGCCACGACAGGTCCAGGTAGTCGCCCACCCGGTCCAGCTCAAGGCCGATGACCTCTCCGCGTCGCGCACCAGTAAGCAGCCCCATCGCCCACCGTGCGCCCATCTGCGGGTCGTTCGAGACGTGCTCGAGCAGTTGCACCGCTTCGGTCACGCTGAGCGCTTGCAGAGCCGCAGGAGGCTGCCTGGGCGGGTTGATCATCTTCACGGGGTTCTTGTCGATGCGCCCCTCACGGAACGCCGTCTCGAATGCGGACGCCATCACGCGGTGAGCGTTCAGGGCGTATCCGTGCGTCAGGCCGTTGCCGATGATCGCGTCATGCACCGCGCGGATGCGGGACGGGGTGACCTTCGACACGGGCAGCTTCGCCCCCAAAGCGGGGACGATCTGGTTCCGCACCACGGACGTGTACCCGGCAACAGTCTTCGGCTTCCGCTCCCTGCCGATAATCTCCGTGAGCCAGTAGTCGAACCACTGCTCAACGCTCATCGACTTGGTGTGAATGTCGCCGTTGCTGCCAAGCAGCTTGTTGAGCTCGGCAAGCTTGCGCTGAGCAGTCGCCTTGTCCTTGGACCGGATCGTCTTCCGGCGGCGCTTGCCGTCGCGCTGGGGGAGTTCGACGGTCGCCGTCCAGAGCCCACGGGAGTCCTTGTACAGGCTGCCCTCGCCCTTACCCCTCACTGCGCCTCCCGATCGGTAAGACGAGCCGAAGCCCACCGGAGCCAGAATTCGGTGTTGAAGCGAGCATCGAGCGTGTCCGCGGGAAGGCCAGAGAGGACATCCTCAATCCCCTCGGCCAGTAGGTCGCCGTCAATGCCGGACTTGCTGTACGAAGCATGCTCCCTGGCGAGGCTGATGCTCTCTCGCACGCCAGAAAGAATCGCGCCCAGAGCATCGCGCTCGGCGGTCACGGCTTCGAGGGAATCGGCGAGACGGTTGAAGGGGTGCGTGGCCGTCAGCCGCCTCCGATCTGCACAATCGCGCGCCTCAGCGACCAGATCGGCGGGGGTCTGCTCGGTCATGGCGTCTCCTTCGATGGTGGTTTCTGTGTCGTTGCCGTTGGCGGGGACGCCGTTGTCCCCATGTCTTCTTCTCGTGCTCATCATTGCTCCGCATAGTGCAGCCGAAGTGCAGCCTTTGCTATGGACTGACCTGGACTGTTGTGGCCTATTGCGTACAACCTAGCGGCACAAACTGCCGCAAAGCAAGGCCATATGGCCCAACACGATTCTATCTCCTGTAGAAGCGTTCGCACCGCCACGCCGCGTCATCGCGCGCCGCATGCCGACGCGGTCCACCGCCGGCGTGCCGGGAGGCGATCGCGGTGAATCACGCGTTTGTACCCCGAGGATGCGCGGTGCGCTGGT
>JAAIGF010104714.1_pt1 | contig 21604 bp, 17 predicted proteins | sample 6487441 | NCBI WGS metagenome assembly JAAIGF01 (sample SAMN13974129, study PRJNA590717) | phyllosphere metagenome | biome: pepper field; feature: multiple bacterial spot infested pepper fields; material: pepper leaves; isolation source: leaves from pepper fields | host: Capsicum annuum ... | reverse complement strand
ATTTCCGGTATCTTGAACGCCTTGGCACCCTGTGCCTCCGCGCGAAGGCGCGTGACGATGGTTTCCAGGCGGAGGCGTTTCAGCTTCAGCATACGCTCATTGGAAAGAGCCGCCGTTTTATCGAGAGTGAGAAGAATATCGCCTTCCTTCACCACATCGCCTTCGCCCACCATCATTTCCTTGATGATGCCGCCTTCGAGATGCTGGATGATCTTGTTGTTGCCGGTTGCCACGAAACTGCCTTGCGCGATGATGGCCGAGGCGAGCGGTGCCGTACCTGCCCAGTAACCAAAGCCACCGAAGGAGGCGAAGAGGACGGCAAGACCCGTCACGCTGTACATGCGGATGGAACGCGGCACCTCGCTGTACCACTCGATCTGGCCCTGTTCCGATGGCTTTTGCTTGCATTTGAAAACCATGGCATTCAACCTTCTATTCGCGGAGCTTGAGTGTTAGGTTGATCCTTGTTGCCGGAGAGGGCGCGAAGAACCTCCACGCGTTCACCGAACATGGCGACGGTGCCGTCTTTCAGGATCATGATCTTGTCGACGCATTGCAGAAGTGCCGGGCGCTGTGTGATCGTGACCGTGGTGATGCCCTGTTTCTTGGCATGCAGCAGCGCTTTGGCCAGCGCCTGCTCACCCTGCGTATCGAGGTTCGAGTTCGGCTCGTCGAGAACGACGAATTTAGGGTCTCCGAAGAAGGCGCGGGCCAGCGCAATGCGCTGCTTCTGTCCACCGGAAAGCGGTGCGCCATCCGCTGCCACCACCGTCTCATAGCCCTGAGGGAAGCTCGCAATCAGCTCATGAACATCGGCGAGAACGGCTGCCTCGTAAATCTGCCGGTCGTCCACGTCATCGCGCATGCGGCAGATATTGGCCTTGATCGTGCCGGGAAAGAGCTGCACGTCCTGCGGCAAATATCCGATGCTTTCACCGAATTGCCGCTGATCCCAGTTGCGCAGGTCCATCAGGTCCAGACGCACATTGCCCGATGTGGGCAGGATCGAGCCCACCAGCATCTTACCCAGCGTCGTTTTGCCGGAGCCGGAATTGCCGATGATGGCAAGCGATTCACCCTTTCTGAGAGAAAAGGAAATGCCGTTGAGAACCACTTTTTTCTGCGGAGGAGGAACGAAAAGAATGCGTTCCACATCCAGACGGCCTTCCGGGTTCGGCAGGCGAAGGCGTGGAAAGTTCAATGGCGAATTTACCAAAAGCTGCTTGATACGGCCATAGGACGAGGCCGATTTATTGAACTGATGCCAACCCTCGATCGCGCCTTCGATGGGCGCCAGTGCGCGACCGGAAACGATGGAGGCCGCGATGACCATGCCACCGGTCAGTTCGCCCGAAAGCGACAGATGGGCACCCCAACCTAGCAATGCAATCTGGGTAATCATGCGGCAGGCTTTTGAAACGCCGGAGAACATGATGTTCCGGTCTTGCGCCGCCACATGCGACTTCAGCGAACCAGCCGTCTCGCGGCCCCACATTTTTACTGCCTCGGGGATCATGGCCAGCGCATTGATGATCTGCGAGTTGCGGGACATGGAATCGAGGTGAAAATTTGCCCGGCTGAGATAGCCGCTCGCTTCCGCGAACTGGTGGGCCGTGAACTTCTGGTTCAGCCAGGCGATGAAGAACAGCGCTGCACAGCAGATCATGATGATGATGCCGAGATGCGGATGGACCAGATAAACCACCAGCACGAACAGTGGCATCAGCGGCGCGTCCAGAAAGGCGATCAGCGTTCCTGATGTCAGAAAGGAGCGAAGCTGCTGGAGGTCCTGTAATATCTGATAATCCTTGCCGTTGCCATGCAGTGATGCGCGCGCTGCCGCGCTGAGGATCGGTGCGCCAAGCTGCACTTCCAGCTCTACGGCGGTGCGCATGAGAATGAAGCGGCGGATGGAATCCATGAAGGCCTGCAGCAGCACAGCGCCGATAACGGCGATGGTCAGCATGACCAGCGTATCCATGGAACGGCTGGTGAGAACGCGGTCTGAAATCTGGAAGAGATAGAGCGGAATAGCCAGAAGGAGGACGTTGATCGCCACCGTGAAGAGCATCACGATGACCATGTTGCGCCGAACCGCCGCTATGCCCTTGGCAAGGCTTGCAGCAAAATTGACGGGCTCGCTGCGCTTGTGGAAGCCGTTTTTGTTGCCACCTCCACCGCCGCCTCCGCCCCCGTTCAGGTCGGGCTCTTTTCCATTGCCGCCTCCGCCTGTGACCGCCCTGCGCTCATTTTCACGAATGGGACCGTCATTATTATCGATAGTTTTGACGAACGGCATTTCAGTAGGAGGAGACTTGAGGTCCGTTTTGTCAGTCGGTGCATCGCGAAGGGCGGGTTCAACCCGCGGGGCAGTTCTACCCTCGGCGGGTTTGGCCGTTGGGGTTTCGGCAATAGTGGCCGTCGAAGACCATGCATTCGTCTCCGAAAGTTGACGCAGATTTTCAACGGCATCGTTGATCGCTGCCACACATGCTTCGCTGAGGCGGGTGTTTTCATCGAGGCCGCTCGGCTTGTTTTCCAGATTAAGCGGATGCCCCTGATCCAACCTGTTTTTTGAAATGTGATCCATTTCGTTTCCCCTGAAAAGACGTCGCTCAAGCGACGGCGGTCTGCATGACATCGACAGGGTGGGCTTGGGACCAGGAAAGGTCATGGCCGCCATTGATGGTCAAGTCAGCGCTGTGGTCTGTGTGATGTCCGTCATCGAGAAATGCGATGACTTCATTGGCGAGCTTGTCGCCGGTCGGGTGCGTGTCGGTGGCATCGTGCTCCACGATACCGCCCTGGATCAGCACGGAATCGGAATAGAGGTTACCGGCGACGTAAGTCGAACCGCCGAAGCTATCGTAATCGATGATGCTGGCGATGTTGACGACCGCATTGCTGCCAGTGTCGATATGGACAGTGGCATCTTCATTGTTCGCCAGAACCTTCGATGCTGCCAGCGTGACCTGATCGGAATCTCCCAGGACGCTGACCTGCTTCAAATAGGTCACGTCATAGACGTTGCCGGTGATGTAGAGGACGTTGAGGCCCGGATAACCCGCGAAATTGGGGTCCGTGGAAAGGCCCTCCGGCATATGCGGGTCCCGCTCATTGATCGCTTTTACCGCGTCGTTCATGTAATCCGGCATGGCAGCAAAGCGATCGTTGCTGCCGATGTTGTGGATCGAAGCTTCGTTCCAGAGGAGGTTGTTGCCGGATTGGATCGAAGCATCTGGCGCTCCCGTCGCGGCATGGATGGTGTCGTTGTCGTAGAGGACGGCGATTTGCGAGATCATGTTCATATCGATGACGTTGCCGCCAACGATAACCAGATCGTACTGCATGCCGATGCCCAGAAAGCCCGCAAGATTGATTGCGCTGTTGCCGCCCGTCAGTACGCTGACATCTGCACCGGAGGTGGTGACAGTCATCGTATCGTTGTCGGAAACGAAATGATATTGCTCAATCCAGTGGACGAAAGATACGTCGCCCTGCACATAACTGACACGCCAAGCGGTTGGGAAGATCGCGCTATCGGTCGTGTCGCTGCTACCAGCGTCCCCACTATGGCTCCAGTTGCTGCGTTCGAAACTGGCGATGTTGTTGGCCACGGTTCCAGCGTGGTCTTCTTTCACCGAAAATGCTGCGTCGATGCTGTCGTGATCGCTATAAACAAACGACTGTGTGATGGCGTCGATCTGGTGATAGTTTCCCATCACCGCCAAAACAGGAGAGATGACCGAGGTGTCAGTCACCGACAGCAGATTGGCGACTATGTTTGCCCCGGCAGCCACATCCAGCGTGTTGGGGGCAGCCCCATGGCTTTCCAGCGGAATGTCGCTTTTTTCCGGCTCACCCAACGGTTTGGCGATGCCGCGATCGGGCAAAAAGTCATCAATGTCCGGTTTTTCAGCCGACAATACGCCGTTAATATAGGTGCCGTTGATCGATGTGTCAGCAATGACGAAATCCTGATCTCCGCCCGTCCCCAGTGACGTTACCTCATGCTCACGCGATTGCATTACGAAGTCATGCACGTCGCGCGCAATCGACTGGACACCTTCATAGGTGTCGGTGCGGTGGTAGTCATTGAAAGGTGTGAACTGTGCAGCCTCGTTATAATATTCGACAGTACGATGCGTGACGAATGACGTGTCCCGATATTGGTTGGGGCCATCCGTCATATTCAGGTAATCGTCGTCTTCAAGCAGGGTAAGCTGCGAGACGTGCGTGATCGAGGATCCTGGACCGGCATAAAGCATAAGCTCGCTGCGATCTTCCTCATAGCCGCCATGGCCGTGCGCGCGAAAATGGGGCGTGCTCAAGTCCCGAGAAGCGATCTCCCGGAGCTTATGAAGACTGTCTTCAAAAGTGTGGGCATGCCCAGCGCGGGTGTGGTTGAGATGAAATATAGCGGCACGGTATTTCACGCCGGGATCGAAATCCTGCAAGGATACGTCATAATTGGGGTCGTCGTTCGCTGCCGGTCGATCCTGAGGCAACTGGTGATCGGCATCCTCCGAGCGCCCTTCCGTGTAGCGTGTTCTCAGCCGTGCTTCGTCCATGTCTGCATCGAAGAGACCGATGAAGTGGGCGATCATGTCCGTGATTTTGTCGGTGTACATTTGCTCTCCCTCCTCTTCAGACCAAGAGCGGGCCTCCACCAGTCCCAAGTTCTTTGACTGTAGGCGGATCAGCCTGCGATCATGGTCTTCCGGTTAACCCTGAACCGGAAACTGCACCGGCGGACGCCGGTGCAGTTCATGCTTGGGGGAGAAATCAGGAGCTTGCGTCTTCGCCGACATGGTGGGAGTCGCCACCAACCGCGCTGCCGTCGAAGGAGTTGGTGAGAAGGTTTGCACCCTGTACCAGTTCCAGATGGTAGCCGGAGTTCGCAAGGATTGCCGATGCGTTGGCGGAGCTGGAGCCGGAAGCGTCGTCGCCTGTCTTGAGGTCCCAACCCTTGCCGTCCATTTCCATACCTTCCGCGCCATGTGCCGATCCGCCATTGGCGCTGAGATCGTTATGCGCATCCTGGTTGTTCATGCTGATGTTGTAAGCGCTGTCCTGATCGGCCAGATGGCTTGCCTGAACGACGCTGAATGCGCTGTCGGCTCCGTCGCCATTCAACGAGTTATTGAGAATATTGTCCACGTTGAGGGAGAAGGAGAAATCGTCACCGAGATTGAAGGCGATATCGCCGCTGGCGATACCGAGGTTACCGAAATCCTTGACATGATCGAGCGTCGCAAAATCCGTATCGGTCTTGGCGAAGGAGTCGTTGAAGCTGCCCGTCGTCGTCTTGATGTCGGTGTTCGTGTCGTTGTCGGTATAGCTGAACGACTTATTGTCGGAATCCGTGGTGTTGACGACCTTGGTGTCGTTGTCGCTGTAGCTCGAAGTCTTGCTATCGTAGCTCCAGTCGTAGTCGCTCTTTACCGACGTATCGGCATCGTTGATATTGGTCGTCTTGGTGTTGGTCGTGTTGTCGTTGTCGCTGTAATTGGTTGTCTTGCTGTCATAGTTCCAATCATAGCTGTTGTCGCGATTGTTACCGTTGTCAGTAGCCACATCGACGTCGACCTTCGCATTGAGATTGGTGCTGTTATCCTGAGAATTGTAGGTGTTGTCGCGGTTGCCGCCGTTGTTCGTTCCAACGTTGCTGTCATCGACATTGCTGTCATTCGTCGCTGTGTTGGCGAACCCTTCAGAGAGTGCACCGATTTTCGTGATGTCGTCGCCTGCTGGCTGGCTGTTGTAACCCATTTCAATTCCCTCCGAAAAAGAGTTCGGAGCAGCATTTCGAAATCCCTCTCATCTTTTATGGGATTATTTTCGCGCTCACTCCGAGGTTCACATATGCAGACGTAAGCAGTACCGGTCGTCTGCGGTTCGCATTGGCCCTTGTTCGGGCTCGCTGTTTTTGGGACTGCACAGGACGCAAGTTACCGACATGCGCATATCCGGTTCCACGCCACGGAGTGGTGCGGATTGCATGCTTCATTATGTTTGGTCATTTCCCCCTCGGTCGTGCCTGCAACATCGAAACACAAGATGATGCTGTCGTAGCTGGCCGGTTGCGCTCTGTGGCAACGGGGCAGACTGTGTCCGACTTGGCCGAACGTTTCTAGCTGCTAAAAGGGATTAAGCAGGAGGCACTCCCCAGCCGCTTTCAGATAAAGCTGTATGGAAATCGTACAGATATTGACCCACCCGCCAGATCACAGCAAAATCTCAAAACGGTCGCATCGGCTATATTTCTCTTTATTTTCAAGAAAAGCCTTCAGCCTTTGGTTATGAAGCATAAAATTTAAAACTGCTGGCTTTTATTTTTTAATCTTAATTTTTGCTCTGCTTACGTAAGTGTATTCTCAAGCAAAAATTTTTTGCATTTTGACGCCCTAATCAGCGATCTAACCCTTTCGGGCAATTTATTTCGTCGCAATTTCGTACTAATTTTCATCATTAATAAATAACTAATAAATGGCTGCCCGGGGAACTGCTAATCGGCCCGACTGATGTGTGTGGAAGCTCTGGCAATAAGAAGAAGTCAACGCGTAACGCTACAGGGAGGCGTATATGTTCATGGTTGCGTCCAGGGTTATCGATGCGAAGCAAAACAACAAAATCCTATCAACGAGCGGCAGTATCCTTGTCGTAGCCAACGCCGATCTTTTTTCCGAATGTCTCGTGGAGGCGCTCGGAAAGAAATTTCCAGCTTGCGACGTTATCAGCGACGGTCCGTCTGGCAATGTCGCAAGCCGGAATATTCAGGACGTCAAACTCGTCCTTCTTTATAAACTATCCGGCGCACAGCTGGAGGACTTGCTGGACGAGCTCCGCTTCAAGCATCCCAATGCCCGCATAGCGCTCGTCATTGACGCGATCGATATGATCGAGACCTATCTCAAGCAACTGGTCGAAACGCGCATCATCGATGGCGTTCTTCCATTGAACCTGCGGCTCGATGTTTTTCTGGCGGCGGTCGATCTTCTCATAAAGGGTGGCGAGCATTTTCCGTCTGCGTTGCTGGGCAAGCTCACAGCCGGGCCGGAAGTCTCCTCACGTACTGTGTATGATACGCGGGCTGTGGTCGCCAACCGCGCCGATGCGCTTGCTGCGAAGAAAGATGAATTCTCCGCACTGACCACGCGTGAGGTGCAGATACTCGATCTTCTATGCAAGGGAACACAGAACAAGATCATCGCGGACCGCCTGAAATTGTCGGAAAATACGGTCAAGGTTCACGTTCGCAACATCTACAAAAAGATGAATGTGAGAAATAGAACCGAAGCCGCATCGCGCTTTTTCCACAAGGACGATGCAACGAACGACGCTGGAAAATGGCGTAACTGACCGTCATTTCTTGTCCCGTGGCAAGAAACCGGAAAATTCTTCACCTTTACATTAACCGTAAATCTGATTTTCCCGATTTGCGTGTGCGGCATTTACCTGCCGTTTCAGGGTCTCGCGTAATTTTTCTGCATAACGCGAGATCGGGAAACGACGATGAATACCATGCTCAAGGTGAACAGGACCTACCAGACGGATCTTCAGTCTGAGTTCAACACCAAATTGACGGCGGCACATGCCCGTATCGAGAAGAGATTTCTCGATGGCGGCGCGGTTCTCGTTTCCGTCATGGAGATCCTGAACGACCTGATCGGCATTCTCGACGGAATGACGGGCACGCTGGATGGCAAGACCGCAGAAGGCACCATTGCCGGCCTGCGCAAGACCATCGCAGATCTCGCACAATTGCCCGATACCGAGCAGAAGCGCCAGGCTGGCTTCGAAGCCTTGGCCAATATGTGCTCCTCCACGGGTGGGCACATCGATGATATTCACGAGACGATCCGTTATCTCAAGACCTTTGCCGTGACGGTGAAGATTGCCGGTGCGGGACTTGCCGAATTCGCGGGTTTTGCGGACGAAATTCGCGAGCGCATTCAATCGGGTGCCGATGAAGTGGGTCGCTTCGCCGCCAATCTCGAAGCCATGCGCCTTCAGCTTGAAAACGCGCGCTCCTTCTCCTCGAACACGCTTTCGGATTTCGGCACAACCATTCCGCCCATCATCAAGGGCCTGACCGAAAATTCCGGGCGCATTTCCACGCAGCACAAGGAAATGGCCGATATCGCCGCGCAGGTGAAGAAGATTGCCCAGGGCGTGCAGGGAAAGATCGGTTCGGTCCTCTCCTCACTCCAGATCGGCGATATCACCCGCCAGCGCATCGAGCACATTCAGAGCATGCTTCAACTGCTTGAGGAGTTTGTTTCCTCTTCCGACGGTGCTGCACTGGATGCGAATGAACATCACATCCTGCGCGAAGCCTTCATGCAGCTGGCAAGCGCGCAAATGGACGAGACGGCGGCGGACTTCCAGCGCGACTGCGGCAAGATTTTCACGAGCATTTCAAGCTTCACGGACGATGCGGCCCGCATTCTTTCGCTGCGCGATGAACTGGTAGACCGTACCTCTAAGGGCGACAGCAACGTGCTTTCGCTGATGGAACGCGACATTGTAGAGGCTTGCAAGCTGGCCGAGCGCGTCCAGGGCAGCAGCGCGGATGCGGATGAAGTCGTTCTCTCCGTCACCCAGAGTGCGCAGGAATTGCTGCGTGGCATCGAAGTTCTCCGCTCGATCAAGATCGACATTCATTACATGGCGCTGAACTCCAACCTGCGTTGCTCCAAGCTGGGTGATGCGGGTCGCTCGGTCAACGTCGTCAGTGGCGAAATGCGCGTGTTTGCTGGCAAGCTGGAAACGCCAGCCGATGCCATCGTGGAGGATTTGCAGCGCGTCGAGGCTGCGACCCATACACTCGTTCAACAGGGGCAGGGTCTGTCGCAGGATTTCACCGCGCCGCTGACGGAAGCGCTCGAAGCAATCAGAGGTGCCCGTTCCCAGATGGAGCAGGGCATGGAAGCCCTTGCCGCAGAAGGCCAGGCCGTGTTCAGCCGCATCAGCGCTGCCGTGGTCACGCTCGATTTCGAAAGCGAGCTTGGCTCGACCTTCAACGAGTGCTGCGGTATCGCCGCGCAACTGTCGGAAGGGTTCGACGCGGATGTTTCAGCTTTCGCCGACAGGATCGAAGGCCTCGCCACCCGCGTCTACAAACTCTACACCATGGCTCAGGAACGTGACATCCACGTCCGTTATCTGCCTGCCGCCACGGCCTCCAGCGCTGCTTCTTCAGCAGCGGCGGCAAAGGCTGAGGATGATGACGACCTCTTTGCCGATGCGCTTTTCTAAAGCCTGTTGCACATCCTTTAAAACTCGCGAGCGCCCGACCAAAATCGGGCGCTTTTGCATTTTCATGGATCGGCAGAGCGGACTAGGTTAGTACAGATCATCAACAGCATCTGTGGTGACAGGCATGACAGGATCATTGGAAGCAAGGCCGCTTTTCGGCATCGGGCTGGCGGCCATGGGCTATTCCTGTTTCGCTCTTCAGGATGCGCTGGTGAAATGGCTGGTGGAGAGTTACGCGGTGCCGCAGATACTCTTCGTGCGAAGCGCGGTCATCGTTCTGATCACCGGCGTTCTGGCGCGTCATTACCGCCACCCTTCCATTCTCAAAAGCAAATATCGAGGCACCGTCGTCATCCGTGCGGCGCTGATGCTTGTTGCGTGGATGCTGTTTTACAGTTCCGCGCGCTATCTGGGTCTGGCGGAACTGACCACACTCTATTTCTCCGCGCCGATCATGGTGATGGTGCTGTCGATTTTCGTGTTGAAGGAAAAGGTCGGTGCCGGGCGCTGGATTGCCTGCGCAGTCGGTTTCGTTGGCGTCGTCGTTGCTGCCAATCCCGCGCATTCTCCGAACTGGCTGCCCGCCGCGCTCTGTATCGTCGCGGGCTTTTGCTGGGCGTGGAGCACCATCCTCATTCGCCTCGTCAGCCGAAGCGAAACCACGCTGACGCAGATGTATGCGACAAGCGCACTGTTCGGCATCGCCTGCGCGCTGTCCTTTCCCTGGCTATGGAAAAACCCGGATGCGCAAGGGTGGCTTTTGATGATCACCGTCGGACTGGTTTCGACCATCGGGCAATATCTTCTCTATGAAGGCTTCCGCCACGCGCCCGCGTCCTCTCTTGCACCGGTGGAATATACCGGGCTGATCTGGGCCTTCATTTACGGCTATGCCATCTGGACGGAAATACCGGCCATCAATGTCTTCATCGGCGCAATCCTCATCGTCGCCGCGAGCCTTGTTCTCGTCAGTTGGGAACGCCGGAACATGAGAACCGCCAAGGAACGGGTCACCTGACCCAGCAGTACTGCTTTCCGCCGGGAACATCTCCGCCGCCGCGACGTTTGCGAGAGGCCTTCAAAAGGAGAATATCGATGGCAGTTACATATCATGTCGGTGAACACGATGGCGGATTTGCTTACCGTGTTGGCGATGTCTGGTCCGAAACATTTCCTGATCACGACAGCGCGCTGGAAGCGGCGAGAGATGCCGCAGAGCGTCAGCAGATGGGCGGTGAGGAAGTGGATATTTCTTACCAGCTGGCAGACGGACGCTGGCAATCCCAGCATGTCAGCGGCGGCGACCGGCCTGAAACAGACGTTGTCGATGACACTGCAGAGCGCTCGTAGCGCGCTGCCACCCATCATCGTCACGGCACATGTGCCGCCGGGCGATATGGATTATTTCGACCGGCTAAGGCGGGAGCATTTCCCGCCAGAACGCAATTATCTGAAAGCGCATATCACAATATTTCATCACCTGCCGGGACGCGTTCTTGAAGAGGCAATGGCTTTGGCGGCGGAAAGCGTGAACCAGCGGCAGTCCTTCAATGCGTCAATCAGCGGCATCCGGCACCTTGGCGCAGGCGTTGCCTTCGATATCGAAAGCCCGGAGCTGCAGGAGTTGAGGGCCGATCTTTTTCAACGCTTCGGCTCATGGCCCGGTCCGCAGGACAGACAGAAATTCAAACCCCACATCACCGTTCAGAATAAAGTCTCGCGTGCGGGCGCGGATCGGCTTTATGCTGAACTCCGCTCCGACTTTCAGCCTCGTCACATCACCGTTTCGGGTCTCGATCTTTGGAGTTATCTCGGCGGTCCCTGGGAGCACAAGGCCTTCCTGCCGCTCCAGAAAAGCCTGAAACCGTAAATGTGAAATCTTGAGCGATGCTTCTATCCCTTTCAAATATCAGCAAATCCTATCAGACCGCAGAAGGCAAAATTGCCGTTCTGCGCGGCATCGATCTGGCGGTAGATGAAGGGCAGAGCGTTGCTTTGACGGGTGAATCCGGTAGCGGCAAGAGCACGCTGCTTCACCTTGTAGGAGGTTTGGATCGGCCTGATAGCGGTTCGATCCTCGTGCGCGGTCACGATGTGGCGCTTCTGGATGAGGCGGGGCGTGCCGACTACCGACGCACTGAAGTCGGTCTGGTCTTCCAGCAGTTCAACCTCATTCCCTCGCTGACGGTGGCCGCCAATATTGCCTTCCACGCAAAGCTTGCTGGACGCCATAATGCGGATTGGGAGCGGGAGTTGATAGAGCAGCTCGGCCTTTCATCCCTGAAGAAGAGATATCCCGAACAACTCTCCGGTGGCCAGCAGCAGAGGGTCGCCGTTGCACGAACTTTGGCTGCGCGACCGGCGCTGATCCTTGCGGATGAGCCGACAGGCAATCTGGACGAAGAAACCGGAGATACCGTTCTCGATCTGATGCTGTCACTCAGCAAGAGCGCCGGTTCGGCACTTCTCCTCGTCACGCATTCCATTCGGCTGGCCGACAAGCTGGACCAGAAAGTGGTTCTGCGTGGTGGAAAGATCGTTTCATGACGCTGACCGCCTTTTACGCTCTGCTATCGCATTGGCGCTATCGGCCTTTACAGCTTTTGACGCTGGTGCTGGGCATAGCTTTGGCCACTGCTCTCTGGTCCGGCGTTCAAGCAATCAATGCGGAGGCGCGGGCAAGCTACGCGCGCTCGGCTTCCATTCTGGAGCAAAGCGGGCTTGCCCGCCTCGTTGCAAAGGACGGCGGTTCCATCCCGCTGCAAAGCTTTGCCACGCTTCGCCGGGCCGGATGGAATGTTTCTCCGGTTATCGAAGGCGATTACAGGTTCGGCACGGTCAGGATCAAACTGATCGGCATCGACCCGTTGAGCATGCCGAGCGAGGGGAGACTTGTCACCATTTCCGGTTCATCGGAGCTTGTCGAGTTTGTTGGCGGACAGGGTGTTCTCGTCGTGTCGCGCGCGACCGCGGAGCGGCTGGCGGGCGAAACAGACATGCCGCTCAAAATATCCAACGATATTCCCGATGGCGCAGCTTTTACCGACATCTCCGCAGCGGACCGTTTGCTGAACCGTGGCGGCAAGCTCACCCGTCTCGTGATCGCGCCTGATCAGCGTCCGGGATTGCCCGCAATCGACGCTATCGCGCCGGAACTGACAATGCAGACCACGGAAGACAGGCCAGACATGGCTCGTCTGACGGATAGCTTCCACCTCAATCTCACCGCCTTCGGTTTTCTGGCCTTCATCGTCGGCCTCTTTATCGTCTACTCAGCTACAGGACTTGCTTTCGAGCAGCGCCGCGCGAGCTTCCGCACGATACGTGGATTAGGCGTGTCTCTGCGCGCGCTAACCACGATGCTCGTCATAGAGATCATGTTTTTGGCCCTGTTGTCCGGGTTGCTGGGTGTGGTGATAGGTTATTTCCTCGCATCATCTCTTCTACCCGGAGTCTCCGCCACGCTTCGCGGACTTTACGGCGCAAGCGTTCCCGGCAGCCTTTCGCTGCGGCCAGAATGGTGGGCTGCGGGGTTGGGAATGGCACTGGCTGGAACGGCGCTATCATCCGCGCAAAGCCTTTGGCGCGTGCGCGCCATGCCGATCCTTTCCGCCTCGCAACCGCGCGCCTGGGCGCGTGCTTCCGCCATTTCCATGCGGCTTCAGGCTTTGGCGGGTGCGGCTCTGCTGCTTGTTGCGGCGGTCTTCGCCGTGGCGGGTTCGGGGCTGGTATCAGGTTTCATCGTGCTGGCGGGTTTGCTCCTCGGGGCGGCGCTGCTTCTTCCCGCCTTTTTGACCATCATCATCAGGTTGGCCGAAGCGCGTTCGAACAAGGCGCTGACGCTTTGGTTCTGGGCCGACACGCGTCTGCAATTGCCGGGCCTTTCGCTGGCGCTTATGGCGCTGCTTCTTGCCCTTTCGGCCAATGTCGGCGTCGGCACGATGGTTTCCAGCTTCAGGATGACCTTTCTTGGCTGGCTGGACCAACGCCTCGTTGCGGAGCTTTACGTCACGGCACGAGATGAGCCAGAGGCCGCCCGCCTCAGAGCATGGCTGCTGCAACATGCGGAAGCGGTTTTGCCTATCTGGGGTATCGAGGGTGAGGTGCTTGGCCAGCAAATCCAGATTTCCGGTGTCGCGGATCACGCGACGTATCGGGATCACTGGCCGCTTCTCGAACAAGCGCCGGGCGCTTGGGACGCGCTTGCTCAGGGAAAGGGTGCGCTCGTCAACGAGCAGCTTTGGCGTGAAAAACACCTGCAAGTCGGGCAAAATATTGCCCTTCCCGGCGGCTGGAACGTGACGATGGTGGGTGTTTATTCCGACTATGGCAACCCACGTGGGCAGGTGATGGTCGGGGTGGATGCGCTTGCTCGACATTATCCAGATGTCCCGAAACTTCGCTACGGCGTGCGTGTCGACCCGGCACTTGCGCCGGAAATCAAGCAAAGAATGGTCGCCGAGCTTGGCTTGCCGGAAGGCAACATCATAGATCAGGCTTCGCTCAAGAAACAGTCTCAGGCCGTGTTCGAGCAGACATTTGCCGTGACTGCGGCGCTCAACATATTGACGCTTGCCGTTGCAGGTTTCGCGATGTTTGCCAGCCTGCTCACGCTTTCCGGCATCCGATTGCCGCAACTTGCGCCCCTCTGGGCCATGGGCGTGCGGCGCAGAATGCTGGCGCTTTTCGAAGTATGGAGAACGCTCGCCCTCTGGTGCGCTACATTCCTTGCGGCCATTCCCGTGGGGCTGGCGCTTGCATGGGTGCTGCTTTCCATCGTCAATGTGGAAGCCTTTGGCTGGAAACTGCCGATGATGATCTTTCCCGTTGAATGGCTGCAATTGGGTGGCATCGCGCTTGTCGCGGCTCTCACCTCCATTCTGCTGCCGGTGCGGAGGCTGGCGACGATCGATCCTGCCGATCTGCTGAGAGTGTTTGCCAATGAACGCTAGTCGCCTCTGCTGCCTCATCCTCATGCTCCTCACTTTCGCTCCGGCCTTGGTTCATGCTCAGGGCTTTGCTGGCCTCGGATCGGATGCGGAAGGTTTTACAGTTCCCAAACGCGGCACCGAACTCTCCTTTCCTAAGGACCATGGGCCCCATCCCGATTTCAGGATCGAATGGTGGTACGTCACTGCCAACCTGACGACGGAAGACGGACGTTCGCTCGGTGCCCAATGGACGCTGTTCCGTTCTGCGCTTGCGCCCAAGGACGTTGAAGGCTGGTCCAGCCCGCAAATCTGGATAGGCCATGCGGCTGTGACGACAGCAGATCATCATTATGTGGCGGAGCGGCTGGGCAGAGGTGGGGTCGGTCAGGCTGGTGTCAACGCCTCGCCGTTCGAAGCGTGGATCGATGACTGGCAAATGAAAGGTGATGACGCTGCGGCCGCAATCGATCATTTGTCCCTGAAGGCAACCGGTCAGGACTTCGGCTACCATCTGGAGCTTGCAGCCAAAGGGCCGCTGGTGCTTCAGGGAGATCGTGGATTCTCGGTCAAGTCGCAAGCGGGTCAGGCGAGCTATTATTACTCCCAGCCGTTTTACGAAGTGACGGGGGAGGTCATTCTGAACGGTAAAGCCGTGAAAGTCACTGGAAAGGCGTGGCTTGATCGGGAATGGTCCTCACAACCACTTGCCTCGGACCAGACCGGCTGGGACTGGTTCTCGCTGCATCTCGCTTCCGGTGAAAAGGTCATGGCGTTTCGCCTGCGTGATGCGGGTCCTGGCTATATCTCCGCAAACTGGATTTCAGCGGATGGCAAGACGATGCCTCTGGCATCGGGCGATGTGGTTCTGGAGCCGTTGAAGCGCGCAACGGTGAATGGCCGCGAAATCCCAGTTTCCTGGCGCGTCAAAATTCCCTCGAAAGGGCTCGATATCACGACCAGGGCGCTCAATGACGCATCATGGATGGCGACGTCCACGCCCTATTGGGAGGGGCCGATCTCGTTTGACGGAAGTACGAACGGGGTAGGCTATCTGGAAATGACCGGGTACTGAACCAACCTGTCCTTGCCGCATTAAGCCTTGAAGAAGAAGCTGAGCTTACCGATATTTTATGAATGTAGTCAGGAGTGACCGCTTTGTCGGCGGTGATTGAGTAAGATTGCAAAAAGAACACATCGAGCAGACCTCCCGCTTTCAGGTCGATCTTTTAGACGACATCCACAGCGCAACATTTGAATATTTCTGGGCCGGGTCCAACCCGGTCAGCGGCCTGCCGCGAGACCGAATGCGATCCGACGGCAATGTCATTAATGAGATTGCGTCCGTCTCCGGCATCGGTTTCGGTCTTCTGGCCATTGTCGTCGGTGCGGAGCGAGGCTGGATCAGCCGTGAGCAGGCGGTAACGCGGGTTGCGAAAATGCTGCAATCGCTCTCTTCCGCTCCCCGGTTTCACGGCGCGTTCCCGCACTTCCTGCATGCGGCTACGTTAGAGGTCATTCCCTTCGGCAAGCGGGACGATGGGGCCGATCTGGTGGAGACCGCGTTCCTGATGCAGGGCGTGATCTGCGTAAGAGAATATTTTGCTGACGACAGGCCAGAGGAAACGGCGATCCGAAAGGTTGCGGATGAACTGGTTCGGACCATGGAGTGGAACTGGTTCACGCGCGGAACGGATGGCCCGCTTTTCTGGCACTGGAGCCCCAAATTTCGCTGGGCGCGCAATGTCCCGATCACGGGCTGGAACGAAGCTCTGGTGTCCTATGTGCTGGCTGCGGGGGCCGAGGCACATTTCATTTCGTCGGCCAGTTATCACAATGGCTGGGCGCGGCACGGGGATATGGTCAACGGCAAGGAGTATCTCGGCACCGTCCTGCCGCTTGGAGAAACATTTGGCGGGCCGCTTTTCCTGTCACAATATTCGTTCTGTGGCCTGAAACCTTATGGCCTGAAGGATCGCTACTGCGACTATCAGAAGCAGGTCGAGGCTCATGCGCGCATCAATCACGACTATTGCAAGTCCAAATTTCCCGATAGCCCAATATGGGGACTGACGGCTTGCGACGGACCGAAAGGTTACCGCGCTTTCTCGCCCACCGTCGATGGCGGGGTTATCGCACCAACCGCTGCGCTATCCAGCTTCCCCGTTTTGCCCCATCAGGCGCAAGCGGCGATGGAATATTTCGCGGCTTATGAGAACGGCAGGCTGGTGGGTCGTTACGGTTTTGTCGATGCGTTCTCCCCGAGAACGGGATGGGTGGCGGAAACGCATCTGGCAACTAATCAAGGCCCAGTCGTCGCGATGATGGAGAATTACCGATCCGGCCTCCTGTGGCGTCTTTTCATGGGTGCGGCAGAGGTGAAGCGCGGCCTCGAAAGGCTGGAATTCAAATGGTCCGGGCAAGTCTGATATTGGCTACCCTTCGATGAAGACATCCGTACCGACTTTGACAACGCCGTTATCGATGATGTCGCAATAGATGCCAAGGCAGCGGTGGTTGTTGCGCAGGATCGTTCTTAAAACATCCGGCTGTTCCGGCAAATCCGGCTGGGCGATGAGGGTCATGCCGCAACGTTTGGTACGCTCGATAACGATGGCCCGAACGTGCCCGATATGCAGGATGGCACCGATCCAGCTATCCTCTATGAAACCGTCTTCTTCCTCCGTCGCAAGCAGCAGGGAGGGCCGAAAACGGCGGGCATCTGCCTCTTTGGATGCCAGCTGACCTTCCAGCATCTTGAGAGAGCCTGTCGTCAGAAGGTGAAGCGGGCTTGCCGCGTAAGACCGGCTGATAACAGGAAGCTTTGGCTCCAAATTCGCGGGAACATCGGCATATTGTCCAACTGAAACGGAAAAGCCGAAGTGAGCGGTGAGCCGGTCATGCAGTTCCGCATCGCTGACCCTGAACTCTGCGCCGTCTGGAAAACAAATCCGGGTTTTCCCTTCCTCATCTATCCAACTAGAGAGAAAAAGCGCTGGTCGCCAGCGCGGATCTTTTTCCGGTGCAGCCAATATGCCGTCCGCATCGAACAGTCCGAACTGGCGGTCGCCGGACAAACCTTTCTCATCCACGGATGCTGCTTCGCAAGCTTCGCCTCCCAGCGAGCTTACCGGATACCGCCAGAGTTGCTTTACGTGGCCGATCTTCTTTATCCCGGCAAAACCTGTCTTCCGTTCCAGGGTTTCGGCAGGAATAGCATCAGGCAATGAGAAGCTCATAGGTCTCCGTTTTCGAAATATCGTCAAGTATCGATGCTGCGACCGTCTCGCCGATTTCTGCAGCGCTGGTGATGCCCTGGATGAAGGGGTGCTTGTGCAGCAGATAAGGGATAGCGGCACAGTAGAGCCTCGTATGAAGCGCGCCGCCCGATCTTATGCGATAGTTCTCATCGACATCGATCCCGCCAAGATGCGCGACAGCTTTCTGCTCCTCGCCGGAAAAGATGCTGGCTTCGGCTGGGGTCGGTGCCTGTCTGACGATCTCTTGCGACACAAGGCTGCGGAAAGGAATGTCGGAAGCGGAGCGGGCACTTTGGCCGGTCGCGTCTATGAAGGTATCGAACTCCAGCGTAATATCCTTCATTGTCACGGTCGCGCCACGCTTTCCTTCGGTGGTGGATATTTCGTAATCCGCTCCAAGCTTCTGGATTTCCAGCACACCTACATTGTGGAGCGCCAGCAGCCGCTGGATGGAGAGGTGCGGAACGGTCGCATATTCATCGATGAAGATGCTTTTGAAAGATTTGCCGAAGCGTTTGAAATCCGTCTGATCGAGATGAGGCACAATCCTGGCGATGATTTCATGGGTGATCATGATCGCGTAGCGCCATGGCACGGTGAACTGAGCCGTCATGTTGTGCTGCGCTTCCGCAAGGTTGAGCGCAGCCCAGGCGAAAGGATCGGTACCGGAACGTCGCGCATAATAGGCGTCCGCGAAGTCATCTACGGTTAGATCGGATAGCTCGATCTCCATCGCATAGTCCGGATCGGCGATAGACAGTTCGCGCCTGAACAGCTCGAACGTCGCATCCAGAAGCCCGGCGGCACCACGCGAAATAAGCTCCTCCACCGCTTCAACCGTGCAAACCCTCGGCGTCTCGTAGGGAAGGGGGCAGAAGAAATCCGCTTCCGGCAGCAGGCCCTTGCGAGACATCAAGGTGGCGTGAAAATCCTCGCTGCCATTGGCTCGGCTGTAGGTCAGCGCCCCCACCTCGTCATAGATGAACAGTCCATTGGACGTGGATACGGTCATCAAGGCATCGATGGCGCTGAGAGATGTACCGAGAATGCCGAGCTTTCCGCCATGAATACCTTCCAGCGCGGTCGCAGGCCATGGGGAAATGAAGTAGCCGGGTTTCGTCTCGGTCGTGTCAGGCCAGTCATGGCCTGTTGCCATCACCACATGATCGAATGTCGTGCCAAACGGGTCTGCGCCTTCGACCACGATGCGTATTTCGCCTTGTTGGATTGCGATATCTGTCACGCGATGCCCGGCCCTGACCGTGACCTTGTGCCCGTTCCGCTCTGCAAGCGAAAGCAGGAACTGGAACTGCTGGTGAAAATAATCACCCAGCACCACGCGCGGATAAAACTGCCGCTCGTTGATTTCGGCTCGCACAACGCCGAAGCGTGCAAGATAATCGTCTGGTCGATCTCTCAGCCAATCGACAAGCGGCTGCGATATGAGAGGGATTTCGATGCTGGGAATGTTGGAGAGCATCACGGGATCGTTGATGCCGGGGAGGTAAGGCGTACCTTTGCCCGCTTCCATCTCGGCTTCATAAACCGTAATTTCGAGCGGTGTGGTGGATGTCGCCAGATTTTTGAGGGTGTAGATCCCCGTAGGCCCCGAACCGATTATACCAACTCTGTTTTTCATGCGACCTTACCAACGCCCTGTACCGGGTGGTTAAGCATCTGAACCAGCGGCTGGTTCCATGCGTATAGGCAGTGTCTAATGGCGTACATTGTGGAGGAGGGAGAAGATGACGCACGAGTTTATACAGAGCGTGCCGAGACATAGCCGCGCAGCCCGCGTGTTGCACTGGATTGTCGCGGTTCTCGTGTTCATCACATGGCCACTCGGACTGATGATCGGCTTCGTCAAAGACGAGGTGAAACTGGACTTCTATCTCGTGCATGAAAGCTTCGGTTTTCTTGTCCTCTGGGTCATGCTGTTGAGGGTGGGGGCGAGGCTTTTTCAACCCGCTCCTCCCATCCAGGGACCAGCGATAGAACGTATCGCAGCCCACACCGTTCATGGCTTGCTCTACCTCTTTTTGATCGTCATGCCGGTTTCCGGCTTTCTGGCCACCAATGCTCACGGGTTTCCGCTGCAATGGTTCGGGCTGGTCCCGATCTGGAGCCCACTTGGCAAATCGCCGGAGATCGCGCCAATGCTTTCGGCCATACACGGGTGGAGTGCTTGGATCATTTTGGGTCTTTTCGCGTTACACATGCTGGCAGTGATCTTTCATCACCTGATCCGCCGAGACGCCACGCTTTACCGTATTCTTTAAACAGGGACGTCGATGCGCAATCTCCACATGACTGACAGGCTCTGGACGCGGCTTCTCTCTATTCGCGATGGGAAGGACGCGCTTCGCAGAAGAGAGGCCGATCCGGCTTTTGCGCTTTACGGCCCGATTGCTTCGGCGCGCGACGGCTTCGTGCTTGCGCAGGTCGGCCAGTCCCTGGATGGGCGCGTCGCCACGCCGAGCGGCGATGCCCGCGATATTTCAGGGCCGGATGGCCTTGCGCACCTGCATCGCTGCCGCGCTCTTGTGGATGCGGTGATCGTCGGTATCGGAACGGTCCAGAACGACAATCCGCGTCTTTCCGTTCGAGAGGTGAAAGGCCCCAACCCCACCCGCGTCGTGATCGACTGCCGTGGCGAACTGACGGGCGACGAGGGATTGTTTCATGATGGCGGAGCGCCGGTCATTATCATTCAGGGGCATGATGCTCCGATGTCTAACCACCGCGCCGATGTCGTGAGGCTCAAACGTGGTCCTTCAGGTCTTGATCCGCATGATATTTTGAACTGTCTCGCTGAACGGGGACTGAAGCGCATACTCGTGGAAGGCGGAGCAAAGACCATCGCGCGCTTCATCGATGCCGGTCTGGTTGATCATCTCCACGTGTGCATCGCGCCCCTGATCATCGGCTCCGGCCCTTGCGGCATATCCTTGCCGCCGATTGCGCAGCTTTGCAACGCGCATCGCCCCGCCGCAGACGTTTACGGGCTGGGAAGCGATGTGCTTTTCGACTGCCGCCTGAAGGCGCCCTTAGCGACGACGAAGGGCCAGAAAATCCGTATGACCGACAATGCAGATGCTGCCGTCTACGCCGATGTTTGAGTGACGGAAGTCGAGCCAGTCCTTGAAATCGGCAGAAGCGATATTGCCGATCTCCTGAATTGGCCGACGAAGTCCGGTCAGGAACTCTCCCTGTAGCTGCGCCTGCGATGGACCCAGACGCCAGGGGCTGGTTGCCGTCTCCACCGAAAGTCCCAGTCCTTTGCAAAGTGACGAGAGGTGCTGTGTCGCATCCGGTCCAAGTGCTGGTCCGAAACCCTTGTCTGACCGCTGGTGTCGGTTGAAATCGTGAACGACCTGAGCATCCAGCGGATGCTTCACCGTCCACTCCATCACACCATCATAATTGAGAGCAGCATAGAGCCCGGCGCCCTTATGCGACAGCCGCTCCACAAACCTGTCGCAGAATTCTGCCGAACACAGATCGAACAAAGCTGAGGCGGTGACGAGGTCGACGTGTTCCAGCAGCGTTTCATCCAGCGTATTCAGGTCGGCGCAGTGAAATTCCACATCATCTAAGGCGCCGATTTGACGCTTTGCTTCTTCCAGAAGCGCTGTCTCGTAATCCAGAAGCCTCCATTTGGTGTTGGGTAGCAAGGGCGAGAGAGTGCGGTAGGTCGAGCCCGTACCGCACCCGATATCCATGATGACATGCGGCTGCGGGCGGGCACCGAGATGGTGATGGACCTGTTCGAGTATCGGCTGGGCTCTTGCTGCACGGTCTGCCGGTTCGCGAAGTTTAAGCCAGTCCTTATCGAAACCGCTCATGCCAGTTCTTTCAGTGTTTTCGAAATGATCTCCGAAGTATCTGCCCAGCCGGGCAAAAGCGCGCCAGCGCGTGATGCCGCTTCCGCTAGACGCGCACGTTCCCGAGGATCGCTCAACAAAGTCCGTAACGCCGCCGCGATTGCATCCACGTCGTCCACCGGAAGCAGAAATCCAGCATCAGCAGGTACGACGTCCGGCACCGCGCCAGCCTTGCAGGCAATGATCGGCAAGCCGTGAGACAGGGCTTCAGCAAACACCATGCCGTAACCTTCATAGCGGCTTGCGAGTGCGAAAATGTCGGCTTTTGCGT
>JAAIGF010011778.1_pt1 | contig 21604 bp, 20 predicted proteins | sample 6487441 | NCBI WGS metagenome assembly JAAIGF01 (sample SAMN13974129, study PRJNA590717) | phyllosphere metagenome | biome: pepper field; feature: multiple bacterial spot infested pepper fields; material: pepper leaves; isolation source: leaves from pepper fields | host: Capsicum annuum ... | reverse complement strand
TCCATCAGCCGGGGTACTGAAGAGGCACACCATCATTGCCGTAAGTGCGGTTGGGTATGATTCCCTCCAATCCCATGGCAGACAAAGCCGAATAATGCTCCTGGCAGGGCGTTGTTCACATTCATGCCTTGAGCATGTGCGAATGAATCTGCGCCTCCACCGGCTGATTCGTCTCCGCATAGCTCGAGCGTTCTTTGTCCTCCGGAATTTTCCGGAGCCAGATCAATTTAGGGAACACACCGATGACGACTGCACGCATCCTCGACTTCATCAATACCCGACGTCCTGAAGGTCCCTGCCTCGTGGTCGATCTCGATGTCGTGCGCGACAATTTCCACGCGTTCCGGCACGCTCTGCCAAACAGCGCGATCTATTATGCCGTCAAGGCAAACCCGGCTCCTGAAATCCTGAAGCTGCTTGCCGGCCTCGGCTCCAACTTCGATTGCGCCTCCGTGGCTGAAATCCAGATGGCGCTCGATGCCGGTGCGACGTCGGACCGTATCTCCTTCGGCAACACCATCAAGAAGGAACGCGATGTCGCCCGCGCTCACGCGCTCGGCATCGATCTCTTCGCCGTGGACAGCCATGAAGAAGTCGAGAAGGTTGCCCGTGCAGCCCCCGGCGCCCGCGTATTCTGCCGCGTTCTGACCGATGGTGAAGGTGCCGAATGGCCGCTTTCCCGCAAGTTCGGCTGCGTGCCGCAGATGGCTGTCGATGTTCTGGTCTATGCTCATCAGCTGGGCCTGGAATCCTACGGCGTTTCCTTCCACGTCGGTTCGCAGATGATGAACCTCGACGCATGGGATGCAGCCGTTGGCGATGCCAAGCGAGTCTTCGCTTCCCTTGCCAAGCAGGGCATTCACCTGCAGATGGTCAATATGGGCGGCGGTTTCCCGACCAAGTATCTTCGCGACGTTCCTGCCGCTGAAGAATACGGTCAGGCTATCGACAACGCGCTGCGCAAGCACTTCGGCAACCAGATTCCGAAGACCATTATCGAGCCGGGTCGTGGCATGGTTGGCAATGCCGGTGTCATCAAGGCGGAAGTCGTTCTCGTCTCCCGCAAGTCCGACAACGACAACCACCGCTGGGTGTTCCTCGACATCGGCAAGTTCGGCGGTCTGGCCGAAACCATGGACGAAGCCATCCGCTACCCTATCCGCACCACGCGCGATCAGGATGCGATGGAGCCTTGCGTTCTGGCCGGTCCAACCTGCGACAGCGCCGATGTGCTTTACGAGAAGAACATGTACCCGCTGCCGGTCTCGCTGACCATCGGCGACGTAGTTCTGATCGAAGGAACGGGCGCTTACACGACCACCTATTCGGCGGTCGCGTTCAACGGCTTCGAGCCGCTGAAGGCCTACGTGATCTAAACCTAAAAGCGATCTGAGTGAGTGTGCCGTCCGTCTGGGGCGGACGGCTTTCTCCCGGATCTTCCGTTCCGGCCTGCGCGAAGCTTCGTTCAGGCGCAAACCCTGCTTGCCGCACCTCTGTCCAGCCGAGGGAAAAACGTGAGCTGAAACGGGCCGGAACGGCTCTTCGCATTCTCTATCGCATGTCGTCTTCGCAGAGCCGCTCGCTGTTCATGCGCGACATTGTTTCATTCGGATGCCGCTTTCGTGGGCGGCTTGGTGACGGGAGGCCGGGATGGCCGCTGTTCTCAATTCGGTACGTGCATTCTTCACGCCGCAGACTTTTCATATCGAAGCGGAACACGCTGGCGACGTCGTCGCGCGTGAAAACCTGCTGGACCGCGCCATGGGCCCGGGCCGCCGCCGCAAGTCTTCCGAAAAGCTGCGCGCTGGCCGCGTGCCCGCCGAAGGTCTGGCATTGGTCGCCCGCGATGAGGATGGCCATGTGATCGGCACCGTTCGTTTGTGGAATGTCGAAGCAGGCGTTTCCCGCGAAGGCCGCCCGGTTGCAGCCCTGCTGCTTGGCCCCCTTGCCGTCGATGCTGCCTATGAAGGCAAAGGCATTGGCTCCGCCCTGATGCGCGCTGCAATCGCCGAAGCAACCCGCCGCGACCACGGGGCGATCCTGCTGGTGGGCGACGCACCATACTACGAACGCTTCGGCTTCTTCGCCTCGAAGACCCAGCACCTCGTCATGCCCGGCCCCTTCGAACGCGCCCGTTTTCTGGCGCTCGAACTGAAATCTGGCTGGCTCGACGGCGCCGCTGGCATGCTGGTGGCAAGCGGCCGCAGGTTTTCCTAAGGGTATTTGCTCGCGGCTCAAGCGAAGTCCGCATCCACTGATTTGCTTTGCATATCCTCTGTTCTGCTGAACAGAGGATATGTGCGTTTAAAGCGAGTGGTCTTGAAGTTACTTATGCTGCCCGTTTTTCGGTGTTCCGGCCGTCGCTATCGATATTGAACCTGCCAACCAACGTTGCCAGCGATACTGCAGCGTCTGCAAGCGCCTGTGTGGTGGCATTGGTTTCTTCCACCATGGCGGCGTTTTGTTGGGTCATCTGGTCGAGGCTGTTCACGCTGGCGCTGATTTCCTGAAGGCCGAGGGATTGTTCGCGGGCGGCGGTGGCGATGCTGTCGATGTTGAGATCGATCCGGGAAACGACGTCCTCGATTTGTGACAAGGCCTTACCTGTCGATTGGACGAGGTTCACACCCTCGGCGACTTCTTCGCTCGATTTGCCGATCAGGCCCTTGATCTCGCGGGCGGCATTGGCCGAACGTTGGGCGAGTTCGCGCACCTCTTGTGCAACGACGGCGAAGCCCTTTCCGGCTTCACCGGCGCGTGCGGCTTCCACACCGGCATTGAGTGCCAGAAGATTGGTCTGGAAGGCAATATCGTCAATGACACCGATGATAGAGCCGATCTCTCCGGATGCGCTTTCGATGCGGTTCATAGCGGAGATGGCGTTGCCGACGACGGTGGAGGAGTGAACGGCGGAACGGCGCGCCTCTTTCACCAGATCGCGCGTATCATCGACGCGGGAGACGGACGTCTTGACGGTGGAGGTGACTTCTTCCAGCGCTGCTGCGGTTTCCTCGAGCGCCGCTGCCTGCTGCTCGGTTCTGCGGGAAAGATTGTTGGCGCCATCGCGCATCTCCTGGCCCTGATGGTTCAGGAGGCCTGTTTCCGATAGTACATCCTGAAGCGTGGCGCGCAGCGTTACCAGAGACGCGTTGAAATCACTTCGCAAAGTCTCGAAGCGTGGGTCGAAAGGCCTGTCCAGAGTGCGGCTGAGATTGCCGTTGGACAACTGGTTCAGGCCGCCTCCAAGCTGCTCTATGGCGAAACGAAGCGCCTGCGCATCCGCCAACCTTTCGCGTTCACGCTGCTCGCGTTCCTGCTCGGTGAGAACACGGCTGTCTTCCGCTTCCGCTTCCAGCCTCTCCTTGGCAAGGCCGGCGCTGCGGAAGACGGCCAGTGCCTTGGCCATGGCACCGATTTCGTCGGCGCGGGTGAGATGCGGCGGTTCATCCTTGAGATCGCCGCCAGCCATCTTCGTCATGGCGGACGTCATTTGTACAAGCGGACGAATTGCCCGGCGTCTGAGAAACAGGGTCGAGCCGATACAGAGCAGAATCAGAATTGCGCCGAGGCTATAGCTGGCGGTCTGGAGAAAGCTGGTCTCGGAGGCCGCGTAGGTTTCCATCTGCTTGCCATAGATATTTCCCATATCCACGAGCTGATTGACCGCTTCTTCATGCGCATGAAACCTGGTCCGAAGACCCGTCATGGAAGCCAGGATTTTCGAAGCGTCTTGAGACGCGAGCGCGGGCAGAGCCCCGGTCTCCAATTCCTTCCAGAAAGCGTCTCCCTTTATCAGCACGTCGTCCTGCAGTTTTGCCTTTAGATTGGCCGGAAGCGTGGTCCCTTTCCAATATTCCCGCCGCTCCTGATATTGCGCCTTCAACTCGGAAATTCGCGCCGTGTTGGCTGCAATCGTATCCGGGTGCAGTGCGCTTTCATTGGCCAGCGCATAGGTCTCGATGACGTAGAGCGGTGGCGGCAAAATATCCGCTATCAAATCCTTGCTGTCGACGATCTGCTGGTAGATCGGCCCGTTCACCTTAAGCCTGTTCAGTGCTTCCGCACCTGTGAGAAGCGTCAGAATGACCCCCGCGACGAGCGCGATGCCGGTTGCCGTAACGATTGCTGAAATCGAGAGTTTCATAACGCGCTCTTGGCTTTGGTTGACGTAAGGTAAGTTACGTCGAAACGTTTATTTTCGCTTATGCTCAACTATACTTAAATCAAAATCATGTATTTACGATTAATTGTGTATATTCAACTGCTGCATTCATTAGTTGCGACTAAATCTCTGTTTTTTCTTGCAATGCATCTTCGGTTTTATTTGCGACGCAGCAATAATTTCAGGCGTTTGATCTGGCTCAAAAGCGGCAACTCGTTTGGTGGCTATTAAGGAAGGGAAGCGCGCGAGAGCAGGGACATGCACCCTCTAGGGGCTTAGCAGGTATCTGGAAGAACCGCGCTTGATGACAGATCAAGGAGAGAGCCCGTGTCCGCGAAATTTCGCAAAGCCATTCTTATGTTCACCGCCGCATGCTGCGCTGCACCCGTCGCGGCTTCTGCGGCGGATATCGCGGCGGTTGCGCCAGCACCGACGGCGGAGGAGGCGATTGCCGCTTCCAGCCCGTGGATGATTCGCGTTCGCGGCCTTGGCGTGGTGACGCATGATAGCGGCTCTATCGATGGCACGCCGGGGGTCGGTCTGGCCTATTCGGATACGATTATCCCGGAACTCGATATCAGCTACTTCTTCACGGATAACATCGCAGCTGAGCTTATTCTCGGCACCACATTTTCCAAGATCAAAACCACAGGTGCGCTGGGCGAAATCGATGTGGGCAAAACCTGGCTGCTGCCGCCAACGCTGACGCTGCAATATCATTTTACCGATTTCGGTGCCTTCAAGCCTTATGTGGGCGCGGGTGTGAACTACTCGCTGTTCTATAACCAGTCCGAGAAGGGTAACTTCACCAATCTGGATGTGAAGAACGATTTCGGCGCAGCGCTTCAGGTCGGTTTCGACTACATGGTCACAAAGAACTGGGGCGTGAACTTCGACGTGAAGAAGATTTTCCTGGAGACCAAGTGGAGCGCGGATATGGGCAACGTTCCAATCAGCGGCAAGGCCAAGCTTGATCCGTGGCTGATTGGTGCTGGTGTTACCTACCGGTTCTAAATTTAACAGAATAAGAAGCTGCGGAAGACCGCAGCTTCTTTTTTGCCCACCTCAAAAAGCGCCGCTAAATCGTGTCGCGATGCTGCTTCCCGAATAGGTGTTGTTGGGGTCCTTGGAGTCACTCAGGCGGCGGGTGAACTCCACTTCAAGCTTTCTGTTTTTGCCAGCATCGAAGGCAAGGGTCGCGACGAGCCGCCGATCAATGGTTTCGTCATCATAATAGATCCATTCCCTGCGCGCCCGCTCCAGCGCGATATCGGCATCAAGACGCTCCGTCAGCTTTGCCTTCATCGCCAGCCTCCAGCGATGCTGGAATTCGGCTATCGCATCATCGAGATCGTAGATGGCGTAATCCTGCGTATAGTCGCTGGTGAGTGAGAGGTTTTCGTTGAATTTCAATTCGGCTTCCGCGCGCAGATATGGCCGGGTGCGCTCCACCGTCTTGCCAATTTCATCGCCTGAAATTGTTGTCAGCCCCGCTTCTGCCAGCACCGTCAACCGGTCTGCGAACTTGCGACCGAAGGCAAGGGAGCCACGCAGGTTGGTGGCAGGGTAGCGTCCATAGGCGTCCTGCTGCGTTTCTGGAACGAGGCTTTGATTGTAGGCAACCGTCGCGCCTATCTCTCCGCCTGCCAAATCGCGGATGTGGCTGAACTTCAATCCGAGAAGTGCCTCGTTGGCCTCCAGGCGAAATGGCGGTATGCCTTCGATCTTGAAGCGCGCCTTGCCTTTCATCAGGCTCGTGTAGCTGACGGCAAGCGAGTTTCTGCCTCCGAGAGCTGCAAGAGTAACCGAGGATGAAACATCCAACTTGTGATCCAGCTGGCGAAAGCCGATCACTCCCTCGGAAGACTTTTCGAATATATCCCCCGCATCGCTGCGCGTGCCGCGCATCTGCATCTGCCACTCCAGCCGGTCGGAGAGCTTTTGAGAAAGGGAAAAATTGATCCAGCTATTATGCTCATCGGCAAAGCGATAGCGGGGCACAAGAACTTCCTGATGATTGAAGGAATAGCCGAATTTCGTCTCCTCACGCTCCAGTTCGCCTTCGAAGCTGAGCGTGGAGCGCAGGCTGAAAGCGCCGACATTGTTGGTGTCGCTGAAGTAATTCGTGTCGTAACCGGCTTCGGTAGTGTAGCTGACACGCGGTTCGGCATGGGCCTGTATGCTGGTCAAACAGCAACCGGCAAGAATAACCGCGACACGCAGCTGCATAGATATCTCCAATAACTAATTGAGATATATCTTATATATAGATGGTTAATAAAGTTTGCTTTGAGGGCACATACGGTTATGAAAGGGGCTTGAAGGAAGAGACGCTTGGCGCTGTTTCGCCGCTGCTTCCAATTTGATTAAACTCGCGAATATTAATATTAACAATTCATTATAACATTAGCATGCGCTTGCATTAGAATCTCCTAATTGTACTGTCCGGTCACGCCAGACGGCGTTGATCAACAGCTCAGAGGAGAGAGAAATGCTTACGAAAATCGCTTGCGCTACCGTTGTTCTTACCGTTGCTTCGCTTGGCCCTGCACATGCTGGCGGCCTGCTCGGCGGTCTTCTTGGTGGTGGCAGCAAGGGTGGTCTCATCAATGTATCGCCCAATGTCAATCTCGGCCTGAAGGGGCTTCTGTCCAATAACAGCCTGCTGAATGGAAACAAGACCGGCGTTCTCAGCGGCAACAATACGTCCGTGGATGGTATCGGCAACCACAACAGCAATGATCGCGACCGCTGCTGCGGCAAGAAGCGTCGCCGTTGATGCGATTGAAATGGTTGAATGCGGAAAGGGAGCGGAGGGCTCCCTTTTTTGCGTTAGAAGGAAGGCATTCCGCTATTTGACCGGGCGGTCCTTATCAGTTAAGGAATTCGCACGGGCGAGAGTCCCGGCCGTCCGCAAGCCCTCAGGGCTCCGGTGAAATCTCTCATATTCATTCCGATACGGTCATTCCTTTCAGGCATGTATTCGGCGGTAATGCGGACCCCTCCTGAACGATACATGCCGATACAGGAGAGCCGCCATGCGGAACACGACGACATTGCCAAGTATCGAGACCCTGAAAGATCATGCAAAGCGCCTGCGCGCCAGCTTGACGAAAGAGGGCACGAGCATCAACCACGCCCGCTCGCTTGAGTTGATCGCTGTCCAGTACGGCTATCGCGACTGGAACACGCTTCATGCCGCGCTAGGCAACCGACCACCGTTCAACCCCTATATGCTTGGCTCCCGTATCAGCGGATATTATCTGTCGCAGCCTTTCACCGGCTCCATTCTCGGGGTGCAATCGCTTGGTGGAGATCCGGAGCGTTTTCGTCTGACACTGCATTTCGATGATCCGGTCGATGTGGTGACGTTCGAAAGCTTCTCCGCCTTTCGCCAACGCGTCCACTGCAACGTTGACAGTAGCGGACGGACGACGGAGCGTACCTCCGATGGGCGGGCACAGGTGGAACTGATCTGGTGAAGGGTCGCGGAGGTGGCGGCTATTGCGTCACCTCTGGCCGCCGATTGCTGAAAGTTAAGCTGAAATATCGACAATTCCGCAATCGCCCGCTTCGGACGCGAAGGCGAGGAGTTTGCCGGTGGCGCTCCAGGACAGGGCGGTGATGGCGCCCTTGCCGGGGCGGCGCAGCAAGGCTTCCTTGCCATCGGCAACACGCACGCCAAGGATCATGCCGTCGATGAAGCCGATGGCGAGAACGTCTTCGGCAGGGTGGAAGGCAACATGGGTCGCCATGATGTTGGCGCGGGTGCCGAGCTCGAGCGGCGCCTTGCCCATCGGGCCATCCTTGCTGGCGAAAGGCCAGACGATGGCCGCAGGCGCGCCGGAAGAGGCAAGCCACTTGCCTTTGGCGGACCACGACAGGGATTTTACCTTGGCGGGATAACCGGTCATGCGCATGTGGCGGGCATCCGCACCCTTGGGCGCATCCAGCTTCCAGCCATGCAACGCATTTTCCTGCATGGAGGTAACGAGGAACTTGCCGTCCGGCGAGAAGGTGACACCGGTATGGGCGCCCTTCCATTCCAGATCGACCGGATCCCCCGATGTCGCCACCCAATGCAGTGTTACGCCGTTATAGCGGGCAGCGGCGATGCGCAAACCCTTGGGCGCAAAGGCAATCGCCTCCACCGTGCGCTCTTCGGTGAATTCCTTGGTGGTGCCATCCTGCAGGCGCACGAAGCTGGATTTGCCAACGGCATAGGCAACCGCATTCTGCGGGCCGCCAGCCACGACGCTGATCCACTTGCGCGGCACATGGGCAAGCTCCATCACGGAACCATCATGGCCGATGCGCTGGACCTTGCCGTCCTCACCGCCGGTCAGAAGCGTGGCGCTATAGGGATCGCGGATGCAGGTGAGCAGACCCTGATGCGCCTCGGTCACTTTCTCGCCGCCATCCAGCCGGTGGATGGTGCCTGCGGCGGTGGCAAAGATTGGAATATCGCCCAGAAAATGCGTCGCGACGACGTGGCCTTCAAGGTCAAGAGGAGCAACGGTGGGCATGGGCTAAAGGTCTTTCTGTGTATGTTTTTTGGTTAGTTCGCTTTTTTGCCGTCATCCTCGGGCTTGTCCCGAGCATCTGCCAACGCCCGTTCGTGGCAACGTGGTCAGATCCTCGGGACAAGCCCGAGGATGACGGTGGAGGGGGAGATCGATCAAGCCGTCGCGAGGCACGCCTTGAAGCTGTTCTCCAGCTTTTCGCGATCCAGCTCGCGACCGATGAAGACGAGGCGGGATTCGCGCTTTTCGTCTTCCTTCCACGGACGCTGGTGGTCACCCTCGATGATCATGTGCACGCCTTGAACGACGTAACGTTCCGCATCGCCCTTAAAGGCAATGATGCCTTTCAGGCGCAAAATGTTAGGGCCGTCGGTCTGGGTCACCTTCTGAATCCAGGGGAAGAAACGCTCCGGGTTCATCTCGCCGCCGCGCAGCGAAACGGACTGGACCGTCACGTCGTGGATCGGGGAGGGGGCGTGATGGTGGTGATCGTGACCATGACCATGATCGTGGTGATGGTGGTCATGATCATGGTCGTGATGGTGGTGACCATGGTGGTCATGATCGTGATCATGGTGATGATGATCGCAATCCGGGCCACAGACATGGTCTTCATGGCCGTGTTCGAGGAAATGCGGATCGTTTTCCAGCGCGCGCTCTAGATTGAAGGCGCCCTGATCCAGCACGCGGGCGAGATCGACACCCGAACGCTCGGTCTTGTAGATGCGCGCGGAAGGATTGATGGCACGGACGATGTCTTCGATGCGCGCCAGTTCTTCCGGTGTCACGAGGTCGCTCTTATTGATGACGACGACATCGGCAAAGGCAATCTGGTCTTCGGCTTCGCGGCTGTCCTTCAGGCGCAGCGGCAGGTGCTTGGCATCCACCAGCGCCACTACGGCATCGAGTTCGGTCTTGGCGCGAACATCGTCATCCATAAAGAAGGTCTGGGCGACGGGAACGGGGTCGGCAAGGCCAGTCGTTTCCACGATGATGCCATCGAAACGGCCAGGGCGGCGCATCAAGCCTTCCACCACACGAATAAGGTCTCCGCGCACGGTGCAGCAAACGCAGCCATTGTTCATCTCGTAGATTTCCTCGTCGGACTCCACGATCAAATCGTTGTCGATGCCGATTTCGCCGAATTCATTGACGATGACCGCATATTTCTTGCCGTGGTTTTCAGAAAGAATGCGGTTCAAAAGCGTGGTCTTGCCCGCGCCGAGATAGCCGGTCAGAACGGTGACCGGGATCGGCTTGATGGCTGTTTCGGTGCTTGCTTGGCTGAGCGTGTCGGTCATGGGAAACCTCGAATGGATGCGGCCCGGAGTGGCCTGAACAAAACTGTTGCTGTCCATATAGGCGCGTGAAGCAGGCAGTTCAAAGAAATTCTGTTCAAGAATTTTGATGGCTGCTGGCGAAGGCGCTCACATCGAAGGCATGGACATCCTGAAGCAGTTCGATAAGCCCTCTTACCGCGTGGGCTATGATTTTCTCGCCTTTTTCAGCGCTTGCCGCTGCCGCATTTCCCGCAACGCCGAGGGGATTGAGATCGGACATCTTCCAGCCAAAGGCATGCGGACCATAGGCGCGCAGATGCTTGAAGCGATTGGAAAACTCCCGCTGGCGCGATGAAAAGGCCTGCGCCTTTTCCATTGCCACATGTTGCGGGCAAAGCGCCAGCATCACGGATGTCTCGATATCGCCGCCATGAATATCGATGGCCTTTTCCTCCGGCGCGATCAGCCCTTCCGGCAGGCCGAAGCGCGTCCAGCTGGTGGCAACGGCCAGCATATCGAAGCGCATCCGCGCCTCTGTGGCCACAATGGTCATGAGCGGGGAATTGCCGCCATGGGCGTTCAGCATGATTATTTTTCGAACGCCCTGCTCATGCTGCTGTCTGGCGATCTCCAGCCAGCGTTCGACTGCTTCATTGAAGCCGAGCGTTTTCGTGCCCGTCACATCCATATGCTCGACGGAATAACCAACCGGCTCGACGGGCAGAAAGGTGACGGGCAGTGTCTCCGGCAACGCCTGTTTCAAACGTGCGACGATGCCTTGCGCAATCAGCGTATCCGTCTCGAAAGGCAGATGCGGGCCATGCTGCTCATGCGCGCCAAGAGGCAGAACGACGATCCTTTCGGATGCATCGAATCCCGCTGTTATCTTTTCGTCGTCAAATTGCGTGTATGTGTTTGCCATCTGGCGATCCGCGCCTGTATTCGTTAGATGTTACAATATCATATAGTCGTTCGCGATCTGACATAAAGGCACGCGCTGAATGAGCAAGGACAAGCTGGCCAAAAAGGACAAGACGTCCAAGAAGAGCAAGACGCGCAAGAAGAAGGATTTGTCCTTCAGCCCGGAAGAGCTGGCGCAGTCCATCACCCAGGCCGCTCGCTCCATGCGCACTGCGCTCAGCCATAATCTCGCGACCAGCGGTCTTTATGCGGGGCAGGACGGTGTCATCCTCGCGCTTGCGCAGGAAGGCAGCATGACGCCGGGCCAGATCGCTCAGAAACTCGGCGTAAAGGCGCCCACCATGACGCGCACGATTGGCCGCATGGAAGCGCAGGGTTTCGTCGAGCGCAGCGCAGGCGATGGTGATGGTCGTTTGACGCTGGTTAAGCTGACTGAAGCGGGTGCGCAGAGCGTGGAGCACATCAACACATCGCTTGCCGCCTGCAGCGCGCGGGCGGTGGAAGGCCTGTCTTCGAAAGACGTTAAAAATGTCGTCAAACTCCTGCGCGCTATCGACGCAAATCTTCAAGCGTTTGAGTTAATCGATTAAATTTTTTATAGATCGATTTAAAGCTTCTTGAAACTCTTAAACCTGTTGCGTGTTTTGTTTAAATTGTTTAGCGCGATTTAAACGCCGCTGAATGCGGAGCGCATGGTCAGGAGGGGACAAGTGGCGCAAAAGATAAAGCTTTCCACCATTGCCGAAAGCCTTGGGCTTTCCACCGCAACGATTTCGCTGGCACTGAGAGACAGCCCCCTCGTGGCGGGTGACACGCGCGAGAAGATCAAGGAACAGGCGCGCGCGCTTGGCTATATCTATAACCGCCGCGCCGCCAGCCTGCGCACATCGCGCTCAGGCATTGTCGGCGTCGTGTTCCACGATGTGATGAACCCGTTTTACGGGGAAATTCTCAAAGCCATCGAAAGCGAGCTGGATCGCAGCCGCCAGACCTTCATTCTTTCCAACCATTACGATTCCGTCGAGAAGCAACGTACATTTCTTGAGACCCTGCTTCAACTCGGCAGCGATGGCGTCATCATGTCTCCTGCCATCGGCACGCCGACGGAAGACCTGAAGCTTGCGGAAGAAAACGGCATGCCTGCCATTCTGGTGGCCCGCTCCATGGATGGCGTCGATATGCCGACCTATCGCGGCGACGACAGCTACGGCATCTCGCTTGCCACCAACCACCTGATCAGCCTCGGCCACCGCACCATCGCCATGGTCGGTGGCACGGACCAGACATCGACGGGTCGTGACCGCTATCAAGGGTACGTGAACGCGCTTCGCAAAGCGGGTATCGAGGTCGATCCGAACCTGCGCATTCCCGGTGCGCGTTCCAAGCAGGGTGGCTTCGAGGCTGCTGTGAATTTTCTGTCGCTACCGCAGAAACCGACAGCCGCCGTGTGCTGGAACGACCTCGTCGCTATCGGCCTGATGAATGGTATCTCCCGAGCGGGCTTCGTGCCGGGCAAGGATATTTCCGTCACCGGTTACGACGATCTGGAAGAAGCTTCCATTGCCACACCGGCGCTGACCACCGTTTCCAACGGGCAGGCGGAAGTGGGGCGGCTCGCGGCACGCGCTCTGCTGGACCGTCTGGCAGGCAGCCACGAGCCGGATGGTATTCACCTGATCAAACCGGAAATGCGGATAAGACAATCCACCGGCCCCTGCATTCCGCGCCATTGAGCTTAGTCGAACCGAATAGGCTTTAAAGCGGGTTTCGGTTTCTGTGACGATGCGTTAGCTTGCCTCCGAACTCATAGGAGGAATTACCGCACATGTCCGATAACAAAGCCGTCGTTCTCGTTCCGGGGAAAATCCACCCACGCGTGCTGGAGCGCTTCGAAGGCAAGGTCGAGGTCGTTTCCGCACCTGCCGATGCCACGCCTTCCATTTCTGCGGAAGTGGCGGAACGCATTCGTGCCGTGGCCGTTTCCGGCGGCTTCAATGCGGCGTGGATCGATGCGCTGCCCAATCTAGAAGTCATCGCCAATTTCGGCGTCGGCTATGATGGCGTCGATGCAAAGCATGCTGCATCGCGCGGAATCGTCGTCACCAACACGCCGGATGTGCTGAACGACGAGGTTGCCGATACGACGATTGCGCTGCTGATCAACACCGTCCGCAGGCTCCATCAGGCGGAAACCTATCTGCGTGACGGCAAGTGGGTGAAGGAGGGACCGTTTGCGCTTTCGCCCTTTTCGCTGCGCGGACGCACCGTTGGCCTGTTCGGCATGGGCCGGATCGGCCAGGAAATCGCCAGGCGGCTCGAGCCCTTCAAGGTCAAGATCGGCTATCACACGCGCAGCAAGCGCGACGAGCTTTCCTATACCTATTATTCCTCACTGACCGAGATGGCGAAGGCCGTCGATATCCTCATCTGCATCGTGCCCGGCACGCCGGAAACCCACAAGGCGATCAATGCCGAGGTGTTGGCCGCACTCGGCTCCAACGGCGTCTTCATCAATGTCGGGCGTGGCTCCAGCGTGGATGAAGATGCGCTGATCAAGGCCTTGCAGGACGGCACGCTCGGTGCCGCGGGCCTTGACGTGTTCTACGCCGAACCCAAGGTGCCGGAAGCTTTCCTCTCGCTCGACAACGTCTCCCTGCTACCGCACGTGGCCTCCGCCTCCGTGCCCACCCGAAACGCCATGGCTGATCTGGTGGCAGACAATGTTCTGGGTTGGCTTAGCGAGCGCAAGGTGCTGACACCGGTGTCGGAAACGCCGGTCAAGGGCTAGGAAGACTTGGCGGCGGCTAAAGAGCCTTCGCCGCCTTATACTCTCGCACCGCATTGCCAAATGCCTCGAAAAGCGCGCGGGATGGGGCGTCGGTTTGTGCCCAATATTCCGGGTGCCATTGAACGCCAATGGCAAAGCCTTTGGCATCGATGACGGAGACGGCTTCGATGGTGCCGTCTTCTGCAGTTGCTTCCACTTGAAGTCGGGGGGCGGTTTTGGCGATGGCTTGGCGGTGGAGTGAGTTGATCTGGATTTCGCCAGCCACACCAAGATGCTGCGCGATACAGGAGCCTTCTGCGATGCGGACGGGTTGACGGATGCGGAAGGCGTGATCGCGGTTTCCGTCTTCCGGTTTGCGGTGATCCCACACGCCCGGCTGCTCCTGAATTTCACTGGCAAGCGTGCCGCCCAGAGCCACATTCAATTCCTGAATGCCCCGGCAGATGGCCAGCATCGGGATGCTCCGATCAATCGCGCGGCGAATGAGAGGCAGGCTGGTGGCATCGCGACCGCTATCGTAAGGCCCGTCGCTCTCCTTGGCTTCCACACCATAAAGAGACGGATGGACATTGGTGGCCGAACCGGAAACCAGAAGCCCATCCACGCGATCCAGAATCGCATCCACATCATTGCCCTCCTCAAAGGCTGGCACGATGAAGGACATTACATCCGCAACCTTGAGCGCCGCAGCGAGATACTGCGTCTGCGCGGCGTGCCACTCGGCGCCATCCAGAATTCTGATATCTGCGGGGATGGCGATGATGGGCTTGGACATGATGGCTCCGAATTCTATGCCGCTTTGTAGCGCTCGGTTGGGAGGGCGCGATTATTGTCTCAACTTATGTGTGTCGCAGGTTAAAATCGAGTGCGATTTCTCCAAGGCAGCCAGTGAAACTTCGGCAGTGGCTGCGTCAAGCCTCATGGCGTTATTCGCCTAAAGTATAAGGCATGGAAGTAATATTACGGTTGCAAATAAATCTTGAAGCAGAGCGCTCCGAGATTTTTGCGAGCCTAAGCATTTGCGGCGATCTATTCGTGTCTCTGCCGCTTGTCAGTTGCATTACGTCATGCTTTTCTTGCGTGATCCCTTACCGGCCGAGGGGAATGAAACTGCTGGTAGGGCTTTGTATCTGGGAGGATATCATGGATCGGCGTTCGTTCATCAAAAAGGGTGCAGTTGCAGGTGCGGGTGCTGCCGCGGCAGGCGTTCTGGCTGCACCGGCAATCGCGCAGCAGAATACAAAAATCACGTGGCGACTGACCTCGTCATTTCCCAAGTCGCTCGACACGATTTTCGGTGGCGCGCAGGATATCGCCAGCCATGTGAATGCGGCGACAGACGGTAATTTCAACATCCAGATATTTGCGGCGGGCGAAATCGTTCCCGGCTTGCAGGCGGCGGATGCGGTGTCTTCCGGCACGGTCGAGATGTGCCACACATGCTCCTATTACTATGTCGGCAAGGACCCGACATTCGCCATCGGCACGGCCATCCCGTTCGGTCTCAATGCGCGCCTGACGAATTCGTGGTTCTATGAGGGCAACGGCAACAAGCTGCTGAATGAATTCTATGCCAAGCACAATCTCTACGGCATGATCTCCGGCAATACCGGCGTGCAGATGGGCGGCTGGTTCCGCAAGGAAATCAACACCGTCGATGACTTCAAGGGTGTGAAGATGCGCATTGCCGGTCTGGCCGGTAAGGTGGTGGAAAAGCTCGGCGTCGTGCCGCAGCAGATCGCGGGTGGTGATATTTACCCCGCTCTCGAGAAGGGCACCATCGATGCGGCTGAATGGGTCGGCCCCTATGACGACCACAAGCTCGGCTTCCAGAAAGTGGCGAAGTATTACTACTATCCGGCCTTCTGGGAAGGCGGTCCGGTCATCCACTCCTTCGTCAATCTGGACAAGTGGAACAACCTGCCGAAGAATTATCAGGCTGTCCTGCAAGATGCTTGCGCTTTCGCCAACACCAATATGATGGCGAAATACGACGCGAAGAACCCGACGGCAATCAAGCAGATCGTGGCAGAAGGCGCGACGTTGCGGCCCTTCAGCCAGGATATTCTGGATGCCTGCTACAAGGCGGCGCTGGAAGTCTATGCGGAAATTTCGGCAACGAACCCGGACTTCAAGAAGGTCTACGAGGATCAGGTCGCGTTCAAGCGTGAAGGCTATCTGTGGATGCAGCTTGCTGAATATACTTTCGATACATTCATGATGATCCAGCAGCGTAACGGTAAGCTTTGATCTCGCTAAGCGGAGTTGTATAACATGAAACCCGGATCGAAAGGTCCGGGTTTTTATTTTGCCTCAAGCGGTTGCTGCTGCTCGACAAATACAATCTCAACGATATGATCGCGAAAGTTGAACGGCGAAGCAGAACACTTTGGAGACCAGCCGAAGTATCGGCGAGGATAGGCCGCGCCGACCTTGGCAAAGGCCTTGCCGTTTAACCGTGAAGGCAACGCGATGCGCAAACCGCTTAGCATTACGTTTATCCTAAAGAAAAACCGGACAAGCTGGTCAATAGCCGTCCGGTTCACATTCTTTAGCAGATAAGCAAACGGAAGGTAGGGCTGCAACCCTGCCTTCCACTTCACCAATATAATACGTTCCGTTACACGTAACAAGTGTTTCCGCTTACGGACCGATCTTCGGTGGCTCGCCAAGGCTCGGCATGCCCGGCAGACCGTTGCCGCCCCCGGGTTGAGCGGGTGCGCCGTCCATGGGCGGCAGGCCGAAATTGGGCATTGTGTTGCCGCCGCCATTGCCGAAGGCTGGGACCTCGATCTTAATCGTATTGAGATCCACCGCCGGAGCCTTGTCCAGCCAGTAGGTAACCGATTCAGGCCAGAAGATGACGATGGCAACGAGGATCAGCTGCATTCCGAGCCACGGTATAGCGCCCATATAGATATCTGACGTCTTCACCGTTCTTGGTGCGATTGAGCGTAGATAGAACAGGGCAAAGCCGAAGGGCGGGTGCATGAAGCTGGTCTGCATGTTGATGCAGATGAGCACACCGAACCAGATAAGGTCGATGCCGAGCGATTGGGCAATCGGCGCCAGCATCGGGATGACGATAAAGGCGATTTCGAAGAAATCGAGGAAGAAGGCGAGAAAGAAGATGAAGATGTTGACGAAGATCAGGAAGCCGATGGGGCCGCCTGGAATTCCCGACAGCATATGCTCGATCCACAGCGAGCCATCCATGCCCTGAAAGACAAGGCTGAAACAGGTTGCGCCGACGAGGATGAACACCACCATCGATGTGATGTGCATGGTGGAATGCATGCCCTGCTTTACGAGATCCCATGTCAGACGGCGGTGTGCTGCCGCAAGCGCCATGGCACCGACGACCCCAAGCGCACCCGCTTCCGTTGGCGTTGCAAGGCCAAGGAAAATCGTGCCGAGAACGAGGAAGATGAGGACGATGGACGGCACCATACCAGCCAGCACCTTGAACACCAGCGCCCGGTTCAACTCTCCGCGTGCCTCCGGCGGAAGCGCTGGAACATCCTTCGGTCTGAACACGGACAGGAACAGGATGAACAGCATGAAGATCGCGACTTGCAGGAAGGACGGGCCGATTGCACCGAGATACATATCGCCCACGGAACGACCCAGTTGGTCTGCCAGAACGATGAGGACGAGAGATGGTGGAATGACCTGCGTGATGGTGCCGGAAGCGGCGATTACGCCTGTCGCAAGCCGTGGATTATAGCCGTATTTCAGCATGATCGGAAGCGAGATGACGCCCATGGTGATGACGGAAGCGGCAACTGTGCCGGTGATGGCACCGAGGATCGCTCCGACGAGGATGACCGCATAGGCCAGGCCGCCGGGAATGGCGCCGAACAGTTTGCCTGTTCCTTCCAGCAGGTCTTCGGCAAGGCCGCATCGCTCCAGAATGGCCCCCATGAAGGTGAAGAAGGGAATGGCCAGTAGCAGATCGTTGGAGATGATGCCAAAGATGCGTAGCGGCAGCGCCTGCAGGAAAGCGGGCGAAAAATGCTCGGTGAAGATGCCGATGATGCCGAACAGAAGCCCGACCGTGGCGAGAGAGAAGGCAACCGGAAAGCCGTAGAGCATGAAGATGATCATGCCCAGGAACATCATCGGCGGCAAAATACCATATTCGAACATGGGAATATCCTTGAATGAGCGCCGGTGTTACTGGAGCGGTTTTTCGTATTTGGTGTCGAGCTGGTAGAGCCCGTTCAGCGCAGCGATACGCTTCACCAGTTCGGATATTCCCTGCAGGACGAGGAGGGCGAAGCCCGCAAAGATAATGAGTTTGACCGGCCAGCGGATGAGCCCGCCTGCATTGGAGGAGATTTCGTTTTGCACCCAGGAGAGGTGGAACATGGGCCAGCTGAGCCAGGCCAGATAAAAACAGCCCGGCAGAAGGAAAAGCACGATGCCAATGATATCCACCCAGATGCGCGTGCGCGGCGCAATCGCGCCATAGATGATATCGACGCGCACATGCTCATTCATGCGAAGCGTGTAAGACGCGCCGATGAGAACGATGAAGGCGAACATGTACCACTGGATTTCCAGCCAGCCATTGGAGCTGTAGTTGAAGACGTAGCGGACGATGGCGTTACCGGCGCTGACAAGGCAGCAGATCAGAACGAGATATCCTGAAAATCTACCCATCGCTTCGCTGAGCGCATCTATGGCGCGGCTGAGTTTTAAAAGCGCTTGCATTCTCTTCCCCTCTTTGTCCCTTTGCGGGTTCGTGGAAAGGATGCTGTCACTGCGGAAGCCCAAAGCGATGCCCCCAGCTTCGCCCCGTTCATCCGCCATCAGTCCTCCCACACTAAATCGTGTATGGGCAGGATTTACGAATTGCAACTAGGAAGAATGTCTATAGGCCGCTGAGCCTCACATTACCTTGCTTTGTCGATTTTTATGTTGCGCATCTGCATGCTTCAGCGGCGCTGAAAGCGATAAGCATTTTGCGCACCGAGGACGCAACCCTTCCATTGCGTCCAACTCGAACTTCGTGTTACGTCTTTGGCAGGAGCGTTCTGCGGAACGCGTCGTTGTCAGGGAACCAGCCTCCGCAGGGTGGAGTGGCAATGAACGCACCGAAGATGAATTGAGGGGAATGAGGCATGAGCGAACACCATAACGGTCCTTTGGAACTCGGCGCGAAGATGGATTATTCCGATCACGAGAAGACCTATAATGGTTTTCTGGTCGCATCCAAATACGGCACCATGCTCGTGACTGTTCTGATGATTGCCATGGCTGTCGGCTTCTTCACGACAGGCGGCTTCTTCGGCGGCCTTCTCGTTTTCGTCATCTTGTCGATCGCGGGCTTCGTCCTGCTGCGCTAAGCGCTTTTCGAACAGATTTTAAGACTATTTGAGACTGCGCGATGACATCCGATTGGATTGCATTCGCTTGAAGATTCTTATGCGTGCCGATCCGGGCCAATCCCGGAAAGGCCGGGAGGGCGTGAGACTTGAGCAGTATTATTTTTGTTGCCAAAGAGATTTCACCAGATGAACCGCGCGTTGCGGCGTCACCGGAAACGGTAAAGAAGCTCGTTGCTCTCGGGCTTGGTGTGGTGGTGGAGGCGGGGGCCGGTCTCCGGTCTCGTATTCCCGATGCAGAATACGAGAAGGCAGGCGCCACAATCGGCAAGGCAACGCAGGCGAAGACCGCCGATGCCGTGCTGAAAGTCCGCCGCCCGACCGAGAAGGAAATCAAAGGCTACAAGTCCGGCAGCGTCGTCATCGGTATTCTGGACCCTTATGGCAATGAGACGGCACTTGTATCAATCGCGCAGGCTGGTCTGACTAGCTTTGCGATGGAGTTGATGCCGCGCATCACCCGCGCACAGTCCATGGATGTCCTCTCCTCGCAGGCCAATCTTGCCGGTTATCAGGCCGTAATCGATGCGGCTGCCGAATATGATCGGGCCATGCCGATGATGATGACGGCGGCTGGCACCGTGCCTGCCGCAAAAGTCTTCGTCATGGGTGCGGGTGTGGCCGGTCTTCAGGCTATCGCCACCGCGCGGCGTCTGGGGGCGGTGGTTTCCGTAACCGATGTGCGACCTGCGGCAAAGGAACAGGTGGCATCGCTGGGTGCAAAATTCATCGCTGTCGAAGACGAGGAATTCAAGGCGGCGGAGACTGCTGGTGGCTATGCCAAGCAGATGTCGGCAGAGTATCAGGCCAAGCAGGCTGCGCTGGTGGCGGAGCACATCGCCAAGCAGGATATCGTCATCACCACGGCGCTCATTCCCGGAAGGCCCGCGCCCCGCCTCGTGTCACGCGCCATGCTGGCTTCGATGCGACCGGGAGCGGTCGCGGTGGATCTGGCCGTCGAACGCGGTGGTAATATCGAAGGGGCCGAGGCGGGCAGGATCGTTGAGGTCGAAGGCGTCAAGGTCATTGGCCACAACAACGTCCCGGGCCGTATCGCGGCATCCGCTTCGCTTCTTTACGCCAAGAACCTCCTGACCTTTCTGGAGACGATGATCGACAAGGATACGAAAACGATTTCCGTGAATCGCGACGATGAATTGGTGAGAGCCACGATGCTGACCGATGCGGGCGCCGTGGTTCACCCGAATTTCTCCACGCCTGTTACCGCCCAGCCCGCAACCAGCCAGTAAGGAGCCGAGCAATGTCGAATGAGGTCCTCAATGCGGCTATCGAGCGGCTGGATCAGGCGGTGGAGGCGGTCAAATCCGCGGCTGCGCAAACGCCCGATATGGCGGATGCCGTCAGCTTGGCCGCCCATGGCGTTTCCGGCGGCGCGATCGATCCTTTCGTCTTCCGACTGGCAATTTTCGTACTGTCCATTTTCGTCGGCTATTATGTCGTGTGGTCGGTCACGCCCGCTCTGCATACGCCCTTGATGGCCGTTACCAATGCCATCTCCTCCGTCATAGTCGTGGGCGCGCTTCTTGCCGTCGGGATTTCCACATCCGGTATCGCTACCGGCTTCGGCTTCGTCGCGCTGGTTCTGGTCTCGGTCAACATCTTCGGCGGTTTCCTCGTCACCAGCCGCATGCTGGCCATGTACAGGAAGAAGGACACCAGCGGAAAGGCGCAGCCATGAGGATGAACCACCTTCCTGTTTTCAGCCGTATAAAGGTGGTGGAATAATCGATGAGCGCTAATTTCGCTGCATTTCTCTATCTCGTTTCCGGCGTTCTCTTCATCATGGCGCTCCGGGGCCTGTCGCATCCGGCCACCAGCCGAAAGGGCAATATTTACGGCATGGCCGGTATGGGAATTGCCATCGGCACGACCCTTCTTCTGGCAACGCCAAGCTTCGGTGGCCTCGTGCTTATCCTGCTGGGGCTCGGAATTGGCGGCGGTGCTGGCGCCTATATCGCCCGCACCATTCCCATGACCTCCATGCCGCAACTGGTAGCAGGCTTCCACTCGCTGGTGGGCCTTGCAGCGGTTCTGGTTGCCTCTGCGGCCATGTACTCGCCTCTTTCCTTCGGCATTGGCGATGTCGGCTCCATTCATGCCCAGGCGCTCATCGAAATGTCGCTTGGCGTTGCGATTGGCGCGATCACCTTTACCGGATCGATCATCGCGTTCCTGAAACTGGACGGACGCATGTCCGGCAAGCCCATCATGCTGCCGATGCGCCATGTCATCAATGCTGCAATCGCAATGGCGATTGTGGTGCTGGTGGCAATTCTGGTTGGAACCGAAAGCCATTTCGTCTTCTGGCTGATCGTGCTCCTGTCGCTGGTCTTCGGCGTCCTTCTCATCATCCCCATCGGCGGGGCGGACATGCCCGTCGTGGTGTCGATGCTGAACAGCTATTCCGGCTGGGCGGCGGCGGCGATGGGCTTCACGCTCAACAACACGGCGATGATCATCACCGGGGCGCTGGTCGGCTCCTCCGGCGCGATCCTGTCGTACATCATGTGCCGCGCGAT
>JAAIGF010299863.1_pt1 | contig 21609 bp, 17 predicted proteins | sample 6487441 | NCBI WGS metagenome assembly JAAIGF01 (sample SAMN13974129, study PRJNA590717) | phyllosphere metagenome | biome: pepper field; feature: multiple bacterial spot infested pepper fields; material: pepper leaves; isolation source: leaves from pepper fields | host: Capsicum annuum ... | reverse complement strand
CAAAAATACGGCTACCGATACAGCCCTTAACTAGTAAACCATGGTGGTCAATTTCGTCCGAAATCACATGGTCAATTTCCGCCGGAATCGGTGGTCAGTTTGATCCGGAATCGGGTGGTCAATATCACCGAAATCTCCAATAATAGACAAACGACATAAAATTATTGTGTGTGTGGATATGTTAGGAGAAGGGTTTGATTTGCCAGAGTTAAAAATTTCAGCATTTCATGATGTAAGAAAAAGTCTCCCCATTACCTTGCAGTTTGCAGGTAGATTTACACGTACTAATAGAGATAATAATTTAGGTAAAGCAAGTTTTATAGCTAATCTGCATCAACCGAGTTTAAGTGACGAGTTAAGTTTGCTTTACGCAAAAGAATCAAATTGGAACTCAATATTGCCAACATTAAGTTTACAAGCAACACAAGAACAAATAGATTTGCAAGATTTTTTATCAGGATTTAATCATTTGGATGAATCAATTATACCATTTCAGGAAATTCGTCCAGCTTTCAGTTCTGTTGTTTACAAAAATCAAACTGATGATTGGTTTCCTATGAACTTTAAAGCAGGGATAAAAGGCTATGAAAATTATGATTATAAATTCTATGACATAAATAGGGATAGAAAGACCTTAATCTTATTCTTAGGAAATAAGAAACCTGTTGATTGGGGTAGTTTTAACGATGTTTATAATATTGAGTGGGATATATACATAGTTTATTGGGAGCAATCAAAAAATTTATTATTTATACACTCTTCGGATAAAGGAAGTCACTATAAAGAATTAGCAAACGCAATTATTGGAGATAATTCAATTCTGATTAAAGATGAGAATGTATTCAGAACTTTTTATAATATTGATAGGGTAAAACTTTTCAATTTGGGCTTGAGAAAAGGACTTGGCAAGGATATAACTTTTCAATCCTATTACGGAAAAGGTGTGCAAGAAGGGCTCTCTTTAGCAGAAGAAAAATCAGGCATCAACAATAATGTTTTTGGAGTTGGTTTTGAAAATGGAAATATGACATCTATTGGTTGTTCCAGGAAAGGCAGAATTTGGTCTTATTCAAGAGGAACAATAAATCAATTTTTGAATTGGTGTGATGAAATTGCTATAAAATTGACAAACGAAGAAATTGACCCCAACAATATTTTATTTAAAAACACTATAAAACCTCATAAGGTTTCAATTAGACCAAATGCTTATCCTATTTCAGTAGATTGGCATCACAATATTTATAAAACGGTTGAAGATAAGGTCGTTTTCAATATCAAAGGAATAGATTATGATTTGTCTAATATAGAACTCAACACCTTAAATCCTGACAACGATAGTCCATTATGTTTTTCTTTAGATACGGATATGGATAGCATTGCCTTTCAATTGAATTTAAGTGAAACTCCTGTCAACGGTAACATACTATTCAGCTTTGATATCCTAAAGACTGCGATAATAGATGGGACTGTAAAAATGGGTTCAAAAAATTACTCTGTAACTGAATTTTTCAATGAATTTCCTCCAAAATTTTGGTTTCATGATGGTTCTTTTTTACAAGGAAATGAATTTGTAAAATTTGATGAAGATATACTTGATTACCCTAAAGATGAAATTCAAGTTTGGGATTGGCAAGGGACAGACCTAAGTAAAGAGTCAGAAGGTTTTGCCAATATCAATAACACTTCAATTCAATATTTTTGCATTGAAAAGCTAATTCAGCAAGACTACGATTTAATCTACAATGATGACAATACTGGGGAGATAGCAGATATAGTAGCAATAAAAAATAATGAAAATGAAATACATATCGACCTATTTCATTTAAAGTTTGCAGTGGGAGGAGTTATATCAGGTGAGATTAAAAATTTCTATGAAGTTTGCGGTCAAGCACAAAAATCATTGGTTTGGAAATATAGAGAAAATGCCGATTTTTTTAATCATTTGATTAAAAGGGAATCTAAAAAACAAAAAAGGGGACAAACAAGGATTAGAAAGGGAAATATTGAGTTATTAGAGAAGTTACTATTTGAAGCAAAATGGAATAAAGAATTATTGTTTAATATAACCATTATACAACCTGGTTTTTCTCAAGCAACAGTAAGCAGACCTATTCTTAATTTATTGGGAGTTACCGCCAATCATTTGAAAAAAGAAGGAGGAATCAATTTAAAAGTAATTGGAAATGGCGCATAGTTAAGTTACAATCCAGCCCCCCTTTCAGCCCCCTAGTAAAAAATAAAAACCTGTAAGTTAACAACTTACAGGTTTTTTGAGTGCGCCCACCTGGGCTCGAACCAGGGACCAAAAGATTATGAGTCTTTTGGTCAGCTAGGCCGAGTATGGTGCTAAACCTTCGTTTCTGACTTACAGAGGCAATTTATCGATAATTATTTAATTGTGGAAATTTTGCGTTGTAACCTATTTGTAACACTTTTCATTCTGTAACACTCATTATTTCGCGCCTATTTGCGATAGTCTTCCATCAAACTATAAAAATATTCACTGTCATCGTTTTTTGATATTATACTCACCAAAAGATCATTTTAATTTATCTCAGCATCTTTTACTATTAAATAGAAGCCCATATAACATTGACTGGCGCCAATGTATGACTAATCAACTTAGCTGATCGAAGGGATGTAGAACTTGTATCATACTCCCCAAATATTGGACAACTGTATAAATGTTTAAATTAGCACTTGAAGATGTAAAAAATAACCCAGGAAATTTAGTGCAAACTTTAGGTCGAAAGTTGCCATAGAAGCGAACAAAGAACAGCCGACTATCCAAGATCTAGCGACGAAGTACGAGCTAAACCCAATACAGATCAATACGTGGAAACAAGAATTTAATCTTCCCTTAGCCAGCTAAAACTAAAGAATTCCAATCAGAATTGCTATTCCAAAAGGAACTCTGTCGGCATTAACTGCCCCAAGGAAGAATGAATAATCCATATTTGGAACTTAAAAACAGACCCGTAAAATTTATTTGGAACACAAGTGATGTTTGAATAGTCTACTAGGGAGACGTCAAGATGACTTTATTTTTGCGTTTGGTTGTTTTCCCCATGGTTTCAGGTTGGTTTTACTCTTGCAGAGCTATTTAAATAGCTTTGATTACACCTCTAGGATTGCACCTCTTGATAAACGATGATTAAAAAGTCTTCTATTCATCCACATCTGACGAGGAAGGCCCTGGAAATGTAATGTTTAACTGATCGAATAGAGAGCGAACCTTTTTTCTCCAACTTGATCGAGCAACGGCCCAACTCTTTTGATCTTTTATAATGTCAACTCTATTTTGTGAATGGTGAGGCCTTGATTTACTGCTTTGTACATCACCCTCGTCAAACCTCAATAAAGTTAAGGGTTGATCTAAAGGATTAGTCTCACCATCGAGATCAAAAATGTTACGGTGCTCCTCTCCTGAAAATAGAGAACGTTTTCTTTCAAGTTGATCAAAAAGGTCTATCAATGGGAATTTCTCAGAAAGGAGGTCAAGATCATAAATATCCTTTTGTGTAGCACGGTTAGCCGCCGACATCATCTTAAATAAGGCAATATCCAGTTCCGATACGAATTTGATACCATCTATATCTTCCAGGTTATAGAGCATTTTCATATTTTGAAGAACTTCTACCTTAATGGTTTCTCCATCGCATATAATAAAAAAACGAACAAAAATATACTGGTCATCTATATCGCATGGAAATTGGAATCCAAATACACGTGGGCCATAAAAATTCTCAACCTCGTCTTTGATTCTTTCATAACCTGTTTTTCCGATAATATCAGGGAAAAAGATGTCAATGTCAGTAGATTTTCGGTGGTTGTAGCGGATAGCTAAGTTAGTGCCACCACCTAAAGCAGACCCCTCAACACTTTTAAAAGATTGCACTTCACGAATAGTCTGTAAAAGACCTTGAGAAATAGCGGACATTATTGGTACCGTAAAAATTGCTTAACATGATAACGACGAGCAACAAGCTTGCAGACCTCATTACTAATACGTTCTTTTGTTTTTTGCAATTCTTTAACGATCTGCGTTTTGCTATAAAGTTGTTCCAAGGGTTGGATATCCTTAGCAAAAGTCTCTTGAGTTGTAGCAATTAGTGCCCTCGGGATAATAAAATCCCTATCATCCAGAATATCTAAATTCTTCGGATCGACATCCCAAAATAAATGTTTGGGAAAGATCTGCGATATGTCCTTTATTACGCTCATTTATACAAAAATACAGCATATTAGGAACAAAAGAAAATTAAAATAAAACAAATTTGGATACAAGTCACCTATTTTATAACCGTACGATTTTGAGACTTATGGACAGTCTGGACAAATATGGTACAACAGCGTTCTTTCTGCTGTACAAAGCAATGGTTAATGGTTTCAATGGGCCAATTATTTTGTTGGACATTGGACCACTCGATACATAGAGCGACATAATTTCGCCTCCCTTGTAAAACAACGATTTTAATTCTGAAGGACAAATAAAGGACAAAATGGAGCGAAATGAATAAAACCCGGATTATTTAGAATAAAACGGGCTCCTAATTAAAGTTTTAAATAATAGCTTTCTAGATATTTTTAGTTATCGTCGCTTTAATCAACAACCAATCCCAAAATGTGCAATGATTTCGGGATTGGTTACTGCGCAAGATAAATGAAGTATACTTAACCCACCGCTAACAACTCGACGTTAAGTCCAAAGTCGAACACGTTATATAAATGGCTAAAAGACGATCTATTCAATGGTGGTGGTTGATCATTACTTTATATTGTTTGTGATCAAAATCTATTCTTGTACGACCATAGTATCTATCTCTAATTCGTAATACGTTTGTCCGCCTAAATTTGACGCTTGCGTGGAAGGCGAAACTTTGCCAGAAAAATTTACTTTTTGATTATCCTTTGGAAGTGTTGCTGCAGGATTGGAAATCAAATAGATAGATACTTCATCCACCGTGCCGGGCGTGTGTACACGTAAAGCAGCTTGGCTTGTTAATTCGTCCGTGACAAAAGTACCTATCGCTTCATTTATCATATAAACGGAATCCTCTACTGATCTATCACTCGTTGTGGTTTTGGAGAGGGTATCAATAGCTGACGGCTCTTTACCAACAGACCGTTTACCATCGCAACCTACAGCTAGAGACAGCATCGTAATTGCACCGTAAAATACTGATTTGTTTAAAATTTTCATGTTTTATGTTTTTATGAATTTACCTTATAACGAGTTAAAGCTGAAATAGCAACATATAAAGTAACTTTTTTCGATAATAAATAATGTTTTTATATCCATTTGCATACGACTTTTTGCAGTATTTTTTACTACGGTTTTCATTCCAGTATAGCGAGCATTTAAAACCCCTTAAGCCAGATCGACCTAAGGGGTACAGACTGTCCTGGACTCCTGGACTTCTTTAAAATTGTCGTCTAAAACCTAGTTTCGTCTTTATTTACTTTCAAATATATATTTAAGCTTTACACTCTAAAAGCATCATTACAGATCTACCTTCGATGCGGACTTTAGAAGCAGCTTCAAAGCGGGTGGGCTGATTTTTATCGGTATCGTCGGTATAAAGCTCCAAACACCAGGATTTTGCATACTCGGGATTTGGTAATTGATAATCTAGTGCTTCATGATGCGCATTAAATATTAAAAAAACATGGTCATCCGAAATCCGATTTCCTTTTTCATCTACGGACCGTATTCCGTTGCCGTTTAAGTATACAGCCAGCGATTTCGCATAACTCGCTTCCCAAGCTTCTGCTGGCATAGGGTCTCCCTCGGGCAAGAACCATACGATGTCTTCAATGCCTGTGCTACGAACAGGTTCTCCAATAAACCATTTACGACGAGTAAATGTAGGATGGCTCTTACGAATGGCAATAACTTTCTTTGTAAACTCTAGTAAATCCTGATCTGCTTTTTCCCAATTGTACCAGCTCAATTCATTGTCTTGGCAATATACATTGTTATTACCATGTTGTGTGCGTGCAATCTCATCTCCCCCTAATAACATGGGAACTCCTTGCGAAAGAAATAATGTAGCTAAAAGATTTTTACGCTGCTTTTTGCGAAGGTCGTTTACTTGTTGATCATCAGTAGGCCCTTCTATTCCACAATTCCAAGATCGATTATGGCTCTCTCCATCATTGTTACCTTCCCCGTTAGCGTCATTATGTTTTTCATTATAACTTACCAAATCATTAATAGTAAAACCGTCATGAGCGGTGATAAAGTTGATACTCGCTGTAGGCGTGCGTTTATCATTTTGATATAAGTCGGAACTGCCCATCAGCCGTCCGGCAAACTCCGCCAACGTATGATCTGCGCCAATCCAATAATCTCGAACGCAATCGCGGTATTTGCCATTCCACTCTGCCCAAAGGCTCGGGAAACTTCCAACTTGATAGCCCCCCTCTCCAACATCCCAAGGTTCAGCAATAAGCTTTACCTGCGAGATGATAGGATCTTGGTGGATGATATCAAAGAAAGCACTAAGTTTATCTACATCATGAAATTCGCGCGCTAAAGCGGAAGCTAAATCAAAACGAAATCCGTCAACATGCATTTCAGTAATCCAGTATCTTAAGCTATCCATAATAAGTTGCAATACATTAGGAAGATTAGCATTTAGCGTATTGCCAGTGCCCGTATAATCCATGTAAAATCGTGCATTGTCGGTCAGTCTATAATAGGAGGCATTATCAATTCCTTTGAACGATAACGTAGGCCCCATGTGATTACCTTCTGCAGTATGGTTGTATACTACGTCCAAAATCACTTCGATACCAGCTTTATGCAATGCTTTAACCATATCTTTAAACTCAGCAACCTGTCCACCGTTTACTCCGCGGGAGCTGTAACGAATATCGGGGGCAAAAAAACCAATAGTATTGTAACCCCAATAATTGGTAAGCCCCTGGTCTTTTAAATGCTGGTCAATAACATATTGATGAACAGGTAAAAGTTCAACAGCGGTAACACCTAAATCCAATAGATATTGTATAGTTATTGGGTGTCCAACGGCTGCGTAGGTGCCCCTAATATCTTCAGGAATATCGGGATGTGTACAGGTAAAACCTTTGACATGTGTTTCGTAAATCACGGATTTGTGAAGAGGGGTCTTTGGAAATTTGTCATTTTCCCAGTCATAGTCTCCGTCTACCACTACCGCCTTCGGAATTTGCGAAGCATTATCCTGTCCGTTGAAGCTAAAATCCTCTTGGTCAGATTGTACATCATACCCGAAATTAGCATCGCACCATTCCACTGCTCCCGCTATAGCTTTAGCATATGGATCAATAAGAAGTTTGTTTGCATTAAAACGATGGCCATTAGCCGGCTCATAAGGGCCATGTACACGATATCCATAGTGCTGTCCAGGCTTCAATTCCGGTATAAATCCGTGCCATATGTCATGCGTGTGAGCAGTTAACTCGATACGATCTTCCTGGGCTTCTTGTTTTTCATCGGTAAATAGGCAAAGTTCAACTTTCGTTGCATTACGGCTGAATAAGGCAAAATTGACGCCTTCAGCAGATGGTGTCGCGCCCAGTGGGTAAGGCGAACCAGGATAAACTTTTGTTTTCATGAGTTGATAAGATCAAATATGATTATCGAACCGCGTTTAGACTAAAAAGTTATCCGATTATGAAAAACAGGTAATACATCATTGTAACGGTTATTTATACTTGTCATATAAAAATTTAATCGGTCGAAGTGGAATTGAATAAAATAGATATAATTTATTTGCTCGATTAAGAACAAAAGTAATTATCTGGAACCATCTTTGACGTTGCCTTTTGCTTCATCGGACATTTTAGTCCAGGTTTCGAATGCTTTAATGGCATCACTTGCACATATCCGCGTGAATTGGACAGACTGATCTTCGATCTTAATGCTTAATTCGTCCAAGATGAATTGATCCCCAAAACCTGCCCACTCTGCATCACGTTTTGTATTGCCATAATAAACCTCCGTAATATTCGACCAATATATAGCGCTTAGACACATGGGGCATGGCTCCGCTGATGTGTACAATGTACAACCGCTTAAATCTGCTTTTCCGATTTTTTTTGCTGCTTTACGTATAGCGTTGATTTCAGCATGAGCGGTGGGATCACAGTCTGCCGTCACAGAATTGCTTTCCGCACTTAAAACTTTACCATCCCGAACTACGACGCAGCCAAAAGGACCACCATGTAGGGTTTTGAGGTTCTGTTCCGATAGCGCAATGGCTTGCTTCATAAATTTTTCGTGGTTTTCCATATCTTATGTTACTACAGTGATAGAGGAATAGTGATACTAAATACAGATCCCTTTCCAATTTCGCTTTCTACCCAAATAGTTCCTCCATGTTCAGAAACTATTTGTTGGGAAATAAACAATCCTATACCAGCACCGAAATAATTATTGTCATTCGCAGATACACGGTAAAATCGCTCGAATATTCTTTTATGATTTTCCTTTGCAATTCCAATACCAGTGTCTGTGACAGAAATTTTAGCAAAATTTCCGACCCGACCTGCATGCAAAATGACCTGATTAGCCCCCTTCGAATATTTTGCTGCATTGGTTAGTAAATTTGTAATTACCTGAGAAAGCTGGCCTCTATCCCCTACAATACTTAGCGCAGAATCGCCGTAAAATACAAATTCATGTGTGCTATAAGCCTCTGCAACCTGTTTTATTGGATTCTGAATAATATCTTCAATGCTAAGTACCTCTGATGACCGTTTATTAGTTCCGGCGGTGAACATTGATGTATCTAAAAGATTTAGAACTAATCGGTTAAGATTTTCAAGAGATTCCATGGCTTGAGTCATCCTTGTTTCATACCCATCAATCTCGCCTTTGTTCAACATGCGTTCCAATAGCTGCAAATTTCCTTTGACTACTGTGATAGGCGTCTTCATCTCGTGACTTGCAATAGCAATGAAGTCATCTTTCTTCTTTTCAATTACATGGCGCTCAGTGACATCTTCCATAGCCAACAAGATCCAATTTTGGTAAGTCTCGCCGACTGTGATCTGAGATGCATTCAGTATCAGCCTGCGATTTCCGATATATGGAAAATCATGAACCACCTCAAAATCTTCAAATGGATTATGTTCCGGTAGAACATTTTCTAGCAAATTTATAAGTTCTGCTATATCCCAAGATCCTTCCAAGACGTCGGTAAGCTTTTGACTGACCAATTCGGTTGAATTGACTTTAAAGAACTTTTCGAAGTGACGATTTACCAATACAATGTTAAGTTCAGGATCAAGAACAATTAGACTTTCCCGAATAGTTTCAACTATACCTGTCAAAAATTGCTCATGCTCTTGCAGTTCCTTAGTACGCTCTTTAACGCGTTTCTCCAAGTTTTCTCGCTCTAGAATCAAATTATTCTCTGCCTGTTTACGCCGAGTTATATCATTTTGGATGCCTATAAAATGTGTAACAATTCCTTGATCATCGAAAACTGGCGATATTGAAAGCTCATTCCAAAAAAAAGTACCATCTTTTTTGTAGTTACGGATGTCTACTTGGCAAGATTTTCCCTCTTTCACAGCTTCCGCAATAGTTTGACGTACTTTCTGATCTCTGTCGTTAGCTTGAAGAAATCGGCAATTATGACCAATAATTTCGTCTTTATTATAACCAGTAATCTCGCAGAATGCCTGGTTGCAATAAATTATCGGGTTGTCTGGCAAACTGTTATCCGTGATCACCACCCCGTCTACAGACGCATCAAGCGCTGTCCCATATATTTTACTTAAAGCCTTGGCATAGTCTGGCATGATGTTTTTTCTAAATGAATATATACGCATATAGAAACGAGATTATCAGCTTAATGTTTTGAAATCTTAAAGCGACAAATAATTTATTTACCTAGTTATGAAATAAAATCTCTTCTGTAAGGAGTCTACAAAGATATTGTCTTTAATTACTATGTGAGACAGGGTCATTTTTTATACGTCTAAAACAGCGTCTGGCTTCTTACAATCTAAACTAAGCAATTGGTATGCGAAACCAAAATTTAGCACCTCTACCCAATGTACTTTCAACGCCAATAGAACCATTATGTTTACGAATTATTTCGGAACAGATATACAAACCAAGTCCTAAGCCCTTACTGTTATCTTGTTTGGTATTAGCCTGCCAATATCGGTCGAATATGTTCTGTGCTTCATCCTCTGTCAACCCTGGTCCAAAATCGCGCACGGAAAATTCTACAAAATTTTCATCAATTGTCGCTGACATAATGATCTCTGTACTTTGTGGAGCGTATTTATATGCATTGTTTACGAAGTTTATTAGCACCTGTTCAAGCCTGCTTTTATCTCCGCTAAGTTGGTTAGGCAATCCCAATACGGTCAATTTAGATCGGTCTTTTTTATCTAGATGGGCAATTGATTCAGAGAGGAGCTCATTCACATCAAAAACACTTATATTCAAACCTATTTTTCCATCAGCATATCTTCCAGCATCAAGGTATTCGTTTAGTAATGACTGGACTTTTTCTATTCCAGTATCACAGGATTCTATGAGTTTAACGGCTAATTGATTTTCAATTTTTGGCTTTAACCTTTGAAGCATCTGAATACTCGCTTTCAAAACGGTGATTGGTGTTTTTAACTCATGGCTAGCAACGGACAGAAATTCGTCCTTTTTACTTTGATAATTTTTCTTTTCAGTGATTTCTTGTGTTACCCCAATTATTCTGGTAGCCAGACCATTATCATCATACTGCGGAGTACCATTGGACTGTATCCAATGTATAGAATCGTCCTGCCATTTGATTTGATACTCTATATTAAACGATTGTTTATTCAGGAGTGCCAGTGATATGGATTCGGTGAATGCGTCATGGTGTTGGGGTAGTATACATTCCAGCAGATCGCTATAGTCAAAGTCTCTATCAATTAATCTTCCGAAATTCAGTTTGCACTGATTACTACACGACATTTGACCACTTAAAAGATCAAGGTCGTAGCTTCCCAAGCTGGCTGCTTGCAATGCATTTGTAAGCTGCATCTTATTAAGTTCGAGCTCCTTGTTTAGTTTAGTTTAGTTTAGTAAGATTTGAAATAAGATCACGTTCCTCATCTGCTACCCTTATTAAATTCTCATCGACCATCGCCCGCTCTTCAACTTTTACCGCGGAGGTTATAATAGCAATCGTATCGCCGGCGGTATTTTTAATAGGTCGATGATCAAAATCAAATGGCGCTTCCACCAAAACACCATTGAAATCGATAGTAGTGTAAGCGTTTATGACGTTCATCGGCTTTTCTTCATCCCAGACTTGTCTTAGGTTTGCGATAAGATTTACCAACTCTGGCGCGACGGTAACAAGCGTAGATCCAGCTTCGATAGCTTTTTTGTTCCACAGCGACAGAATCGCTTCATTCGCATAACCAATGTGCAGGTCGTACGAAGTAAATATTATTGTAGGCCGACCGTTCTTAGTAAGCATACCTAAAATATCTGTCGCGCTTAAATGATTTGGTGTCGGGAGGCTTGAACTCGTTTTCAATTTATACCTTATTATGGTGAATTTATAAACTTTTTAAAAGCAAATAGACATCGTTACGCACCTGATGGAAATAGCGTGACATAATAAATTCTCTTAAAAATTTGCTAACTTTTTCGCATGTTTCAACAAATGTATCGACATTCCGCGGCATATGTTTAATTAAAATATAAGGTGGCGCTAATAAGTATTCAAGATACTACGCAAATACGATTAAGCTAATGTGAATGAGAGCAAAAGCAAAAAAATAGTCTGTTTACCGAAACAAATATATTAAAGATAAGACAGAAAATAATATAACCTTCTTCACAGTTATATCATTTTTGGACCCTTACATTAAAAGTTTTTGCACCAAAGTTAACTTTAAGCGGTTGGTAGCGAATAGGCTGCCATAAATTCAATACCGGATGTTAATATGGGTTGAGAGGTCGACTATAAGTCTTCCTCATCTCGAAAAGAATAGTAAGATTTCTCTGTCAAAATCAGGTGATCAAGCAGCGGTATATCCAAAATCATACCAGCCTCAACAATCTTTCGCGTTAGTTGTCGATCAGCTTGACTGGGTTTACATGTGCCGGAAGGATGATTATGAGCAACCGACACCTTACTCGCATTGCACTACACTCTAAAGTTTCGAATTTATAGAGGAATAGTCACATGCCGGCAGCCCCAGATTTGGCGATGTGCAGGAAATATTGCACATATCTCGCATTAGCTTTGCAGCCTCTGTGCGATACGCATAGGTAGCATCCTGACGGAGCTTCAACAATTTATTTATCAATGCGCGTAGCACATCTATCGAAACCTCGACGTCATCACTGTAGCGCGAATCCAGATAAATGGTATCTAAAAATTATATCAATTTAGCATCCATGGGATCATTTTTGTCAAAGGCTACAGAAAGAAACGTACAATGTGACGCTAAGTAAGCCTGATGCTCAACGATGGAATGACGTTTGGGTTACCAACGGTAAAGGAGGAAGAACGATAAGTTTAAGATAAAAACGCATGGCAAATTTTGTATCCCGCCTATGAAGGGAAGCTAAATATCAAAATCTAGCAAAAAAGATCGGCATGCCTTATAACCTGTAACGCAGTGAAAGGGCGCGGTAAATTTCCTGTGCCAAAGATTGGTCCTGATCTGAGCTAGCAAAATGCCATCGACCCTCGTGTAGCGATATGACATGCACCAAGCCATCTAATAAAACTTTGATCTGCGTATCGTCTCTCCGGAGTTCTCTCTGCAAAACCTGAAGTTGATAGTCCTGTCCTTTATACGATACGCGTAAAGGTTGGCCTCTGTAAGGATGTGTGTTTGCTGCCGACTGTCTCTTCCAAATGTGTAGCCTGCGAATCTACTAATAACCCTAAAAATATTAGCAAATAAAATTAAATTTTTGAATTGCTAGCAATACCGCCATGTGGCGAGTAAGCCTGGTGGTGCCATGTGTTCGATTAGTCGTTAACAATATTATCCGCGTAGCTCACAGCAGGCTCTCCCACCCTATCACTTTAGACGTTGTTCAACAAAACTTGATAATCTTCACTCCCTTGCACAAGCGCTACAACCTTCTATAGATTCAACGGTAGTTGCAACGTCTCACCTTTCTTTTGTCCTAGATAATGCATATGGCGCAAAAGCGATTCCCACTCATACTATCGCTACAAAATAAATACAGCTTTATCCGCAACACCCAGACACGGGAATGGCCGTAAAAGATTGGCGCGTCAGCTTATTAAACGGATTATGCACCGTCCATTTATTTAGCGATAAGCGCAATGATAGCTACAATATCAGATAGCATTCGGTAAGATTAATTAGATAGAATAGGCGAAATAATGATTTTCGCCTATTCAGTTTATGACAAAAGTAGCAGACTACAGCGCAAGAAGTATCAGGCGACTTGTGCCAGACTATACACTCGGCGCAGCACCACCATCCACTGCGTAATTAGTGCCGCTAATGTATTTCGCAGCATTGGAGGCAAGAAAAACTACCAGATCAGCAATCTCTTCTGGTTCAGCCATTCTTCCTAGAGGTACAACTACTCTATCAACTACCGAATTGAACGTAGCTTCGTAATCACTACCAGCCGAATTCGATAAGTTCTCAATAAATTCTGTCATCAAAGGCGTTTTTACGATGCCAGGCGATACCACATTGACGCGAATCCCTTTTGCGCCAAGCTCATTGGCCAGTGCCTTGCTGTAAACGTTTAAGGCAGCCTTAGCGGATGAATATGACATAGTCATGTCCCAGATAGGCTGTTTGGCAGCACCCGTAGAAATATTAATTATCGATCCAGATCCCTGTTTTATCATCGCAGGCAGTAGTGCTTTATTCACACGAACGGCCGACATGAAATTAAGTTGCCAATCCCTCTCCCAATGCTCATCGTGAAGCGTGCTATAACCACCACCCGGACTCAAGTTAGCACCGGCATTGTTTACGATAACATCAATTTTGCCGTAGTGCTCCAAAATTTCGTTAGCTATGGACTCACCAGCGTCTGCTAGAAAATGATCTACTTCGATAAAATGTTGTCCCTTTACCAATTGGTTTGGTTTTGATCTTGCGGTCACTATCACTTTGGCGCCTAAAAACGTTAGTTTATCGGCAATGGCCTTCCCGATGCCTTTTGTGCCTCCTGTTATCAAAACGACCATACTATTCCATGAATTTTCCATTGTTATTCTTGTTGATAAGTTGTAAAGTAAGCTACAATACTTTATTTTTGAAAGTAGTTACACGAATGTATAGTAATAACACACAGTAAAGGAATGCAAAGAATCAGTAGCTTATGTCTAGCAAAAAAATAACAAAAAATACAGAGCGTTGCGCCCTACAAGAAATTTTGGGCGTTATTGGCGGAAAATGGTCTATGTCTATCATATATGCGCTCAGCCACCGCACCATGCGCTTCAGTGAAATCGAGCGTATCATCCCAGGGATAAATACCAGGATGCTAGTCAAAGAGCTCAAAAACATGGAGAAAAATGGAATTGTGACAAGAGAAGTTTTTGCGACTGTGCCACCTACTGTGGAGTATACGTTAACCGCTAAGGGCAAAAAGCTAAATCCCATTATCAATGAGCTCTATAAATGGGGGGAGGAATATGTAGATAAGTCTAAGTTGTAATACGATGAAACTGGTAAAGCATTTATCAGATGGTAGTTAAAAGTTAACCTGCTACAAAATATAATCATTTGAAGATTTTAAACTGTTTAATTGAATTTTGCTATCAGCATAACCCGGTCTTTTCGTACATCCTTCTCTAACCGCATTAGGCTATTACTAATGGGTAAATTAAAGATTAAAATAAGATTAGAAAATTAATCCTCGGCGGTGAACTTTAATCCTTTACAATCGTTAGATTAACAGAATAATTTATAATGACGTGTTTTTGAGGAAATCCCCGTGCGGTGAAGCATGGGGATTTCTATTTAAAGAGCAAGTTGGTGCTTTTGACGCACTTTTTTAATAGCTTTTCGCCATATGGCTATTTTCTAAAGTCTACAACACAAATCTTCCATCCCACCATTCACTGCCGTTGCTGCGCACCAGATTCGTTTTAAATTGACACGTAGCAACGTAAATAGGCGCTGAAGTAAAAACCAGCACCATGTCGCGTGCCGTGATCCAAACCATCGCAGCTTATTATTATGTATACGGGATCTCCAAAAGTCTTCAATAGTAATTTTACCTTGCTCGAAATCTAAATAAAATGTGAATAAATTCTAATCGAATATGGTGGATGTAAAAACGAAAATGTAAAAAGCCAGTTATAATAAAGGTCTATGAGACCATGTTTTTGGGGAGTCTCCGCACCGGAAGGTGCGGGGTCTCGTTTTTGCAGATCAGATGTAGAAGTTGTATAATAATGTACTATGTTGATGTATAAAATATACTAACAACCAACAACCTGATCGTAAGCCTCTACTCCTATACGGGTGGGGGCTTCATTTTTGTACAAAACTGCACTAAATCTGTAAGTTCCATTACTGATCTTTTTCAGAGGATCGTCCGAAATCAACACGCGATCTAGATTATTCTTGCTCCACTTTCGATTGGAGCGTTTTAGCCGATCACTATTAAACTGTAATTATTATACTGTACAGAAATCTTTAACACAATAAAATTTTAGTAATTTTTAAATAAATAAAATCAATATCATTTGATTCTCGGCACGCTTTGTAACATTTTAAATAAAGTTTAACTACCTAATTTTTTGATATAATTATTTCGTACGTTTGATGCATAGTCCTCTCCCCCGAGGACATAATTTTCATAAGCAACGGCTTCCCATAGAAATATGGGAAGCTTTTTTAAAAACGAGATGGAAACCATCATACAGAACTTATAAACCAAATGAATGACAGTAAAATCACCATGAGTGGCGAAGAAATTTGTTTTATCGTCAAACCTAGCAGCTCTGACAACATGCTAGTATATCGTACCGAATCGGATGCTTTAGATATTGCAGATCGCCTATCTTTTGAAACCGGAACAGACTACATGGTCTTCCCCAGTTACTTAGATCCTAAGATTGTTTCATATTGACAACGAAAGAAAGGTATATGAAATGAAAACCTAATTGACAATTCTTGTTGCATTATTTCTTTATCATAAGTCTATAGAAAAATGTCCTATTTTGCGGAAATAGGCCGCAAATAAATTTAGCCAAAAGATTGGTAAATATGCAATATTGTTGCTTTAATGTATTTTTTTTGTATTTTTGATATGCGTTAGGTTTTATGTAGATGCAACTCTCGTGAGTCTACAGTATCCGCAGAGCAACGAACGTAAAATCTGGTATTGCAAAATATACCCATAACAAGGCGTTCAAAACTGCTTTGAGGTATTCTTGTTTTCTGTTCCTTCTGCTTTAAGCAGAGGGATTTTTTGATCGTTAACTTACTACTAGAAGCGTAAAATTCCTAATTACACAAAAAATATTTAACTAATCGCCAATATTTCCAACACATATTATGCAAAGGAAATCAACTTTTAAGATTGAAAATACATACATAGGATTGTAGAATAATCGATATGAACTGGAAGGTCTCCTGTGGATTTTTTTAAAATTCATAGACATATCCCAGCGAGACGTAAAAAAATCTGAAGGAAGTTCTTTAAGTAATCAAAATTATAGGTAGTTTGAATACAGTAGGTTCCTTTTGAATGTTCCTTCTGAAGGAATATAATCTATCATTATACTTGGTGTGGTATATTTTTTTTTCATAGTTGGACGTATCATTTCTCTATCCGGATGTCTATTTATAATGGGCCTCAGTAACATTTAGTGCTACTTGATGTCGAAAGCTATGTTCCCGACTCGTCGACATTACTTTTAGTATAAAGAACATAACCATAAATAGTTTTGGATTATTTAAAATTCAAAAATCGATAGGTGGTTTCGATACTCTAATTCCTGTTCATGTTTTTGAGAAGACTGTAGAGTCCGACCTTAGATTGCATTTAAAGTAATCATTTCATAATTACACTTTTATATTTAAATACAATAACGTAAGCAAGCCGGTCAACTTTGACAAGCTTTGCTTATGTAAGATCCATGGGTTGAAACTAAAAATCGTCAAGCACTTAAAACACAGTAATGGCAAAGCAAATACTTCTTAACAATTCCTTTGGCGAACTTTTTGAATTCGTCAGATTCTACCGAAAAGAGCTATAGTACAAGATTGCAAGACGGTGAGGTATTTATTAGGTTCAAAAATCTATTTTTATAGATAGATAATTCTTGCAATCCTAAGAACTGCTCACAAACCAATTCACTTTAAGTCATCATAACCCCTTCGTTTTGTGAGACAAAATGCGCTAGGATGTACATGTTACATGGCACATACATCCTGACCAAAATAGGTGTTTTTGCCCATGCTATCAATTAATGAATATTTTGAACAAACACGCCTTCTGCAAAGAACAAAAGACAGAGAAAAAATGCTAATTAGCAATTATTTGGATACAGCATACGTATATTGTCGCCGGCTGAATTTAAAAGATTTATTATCTTTAGCATAGTAAACCCTAATCCTGCTCTTATTATGAAGCAAAGCCTATTGATCTCCATATACCTACTCGTCACCTACGCCACAAGCATTGCGCAGCAGCAAGCTGAACAAAGCCAAGTGAAAACGGATACGATCCATAGCGAAATATTAAAAGCAGATCGCGCGTATACAATCTACCTGCCTAGAAGCTACGACACGCAGTCTCAAAAAAAGTATCCAATCCTTTACTTGCTGCACGGCTTGTCGGGAATGAACTCCAACTGGTTTGATAAAGCTAGCGTAAAGCAAGTGCAGGATCAGCTGGTGGCAAGCAGCGAATCGGTCGAGATGATTATTGTCAGCCCGAATGCCGGAGGAGATCCGGAGACGGAGTGGAACGGTTATTTTGATATGCCGGGCTGGAAATACGAGCAGTTCTTTTTTAGGGAGCTGTTGCCACATATAGAAAGTACGTACAGGGTTATCGGTAATAAACAAAATAGGGCCGTGGCCGGGCTGTCCATGGGCGGGGGCGGTAGTGCTGCGTATGGGCAGAAGCATGCAGATATGTTTGGATCGGTGTATGCCATGAGTGCTTTGATGGCGATTCCTGCTGATCGCTTCATTCCGCAAAACCAAACAGCGCCAAGCAAACGCCAGTTGCTCACCAAATCAGTGATCGAGAATAGCTGTGTAGACTATGTTGCTAACGCTTCTGAGGCACAAAAGGAGCAGCTAAGAACCGTAAAATGGTTTGTAGATTGCGGCGACGATGATTTCCTATTGGATACCAATATCGACTTCTTGCGTGCCATGCGTGCTGCCAAAATTCCGCTAGAATTTAGAATCAGGGATGGTGGGCATGATTGGCTTTACTGGCACTCTGCCCTGTATAGTTGCCTGCCATTTGTATCCCGAAATTTTCAGCCTTAGTCGGGCATTCTACGCTAGCAACAATTGCGAATCCCAGCTTTATCATCGTATTTTTTCTTCAATGATAGCAAGTTTTGTCACTGATCCCCTTCTTGCGACAGACTTCCCCGATTTGGGTAGAAGGCTTTCCTTGCTTCCAATGCGACCTGAGCCTCGGTAAATTTTAATCTTTCCATAGCTTTTCCTCCCTTTTAAAATTAATAATGTAGACCCTAATGCTCTACGTTTAAATCATCCAATTTTTTGGAGAAAGCGGCATTGACCGAATTACTCGACCTTAGTTTTAATCCATTCCAGCACTTTACCTATGCTGACACCACTTTCGTTGGCAGGTATAAAATCTGCCGGTGCGTTGATAAATATCCGGAATTTGCCAAAACATCACTTAAAACCAGTATACATAAAGTCTATCAGGATAGACTGAATATTTTTAAGGGATATCTCGTGGACGAAGGTATTGATCACAAGCGGATTAATCAGATAATAAAAGACACATTTTCAATTTTGTTACGTCTTATAAGGTAAATCGTGGTTGGGGGAAAAAAAATATAATCACTATCTCCAAGCAATACACACCTTCTTGCAATTTTTTCTAGACAACAAGTACGGCTACCTTGATGAGAATGTTTGCGAAAAAATAAAACGTCTTTACGTTTACAAGAAAAGAAACACACCATTCAACAATATGATCTTTAGAGATTTATTGGAACGTATGAAAAGTGAAGATCCATACCTATATTTATTTAGCCGGTTTATTCACTATAGCTCAATGCGGCAAGATGCAGAACTTTACTCACTTAAGATATATGATATTGATCTTTACAGACGAGTAATTTTGGTGTCGATCGAAAATTCGAAAAAGAAGAAAATTCAGTACAGCCCTATGGATGATGAGTTTTTGGAGATCATTATTAATATGAAACTAGAAAGGTTAATAAAACTGATTATGTTTTTACCACATCAGCAATCCCTGGCTCAAGGTCTTCATATTAAAGATTTTTTCTAAAACGGTTTATCCGAGCGAAAAAATCTTTGGGTATAAGTAACGGTAAAACGCTCTACTCCTACAAGCATACCATGTGCATCATCTGGTGGAAAATGGTGAAAGGCTCTATAATATCATTCGCTTACCAGGCATCAGACCCTGGGTGAACTTATGTACGATTTGAAAGATATGTGTGTGACCTTGGGCGATGAAATCAAGTTTAAAAGCAGGAGCATATAACAGAAGGCTAGCATCAATATTTTCACAAAAAACAAACATAGACCTCTAGATGGACAATGGATTAACGGCATCATTATTGGTAAGTACCAATCAATAAATAAATTATATGACGTATGAATATTTTGAGTAAATTATCTATTGCCATTTTTTGTCTATTATTGGTCGCCGCATGTAGTAAGGATGATGAGCAAAACAGTATGGGCGGTTCGAGAATTAAAAATTTTGGGAATAAAGAACAGGTGATTGCATCAGTTGGTACTTTCTTGGAGGGCTACACAGAAGGAGGAATAAATAATACGATATTCTATATGGGTGACAACTACCCCACCGATATCGCCGATACGTATTATAATATCCCATTCAGACGTAACGCTGCAGGCTATCAATATACTAAGGAAGTAATGGGCCGTACCACCTCAACGTATGAAAGCTATGAGTATATAACTTCTGAAACTGCGTTTGAAGGATATCTAGAAGTTTTGGATAACAGACTCGATAACAACGTTTATAGCAATGTTAGAATAGCAAAATCACCTCATAATAATGAAAGATCTCAGACATTCATTGCGCATATTGATCTAAAAGAAGAATACAATAAATCGCAAGTCCTGATGTTGCATACTATACGAAGCGGCTTTGAAGGTGATCCTAACAATGCGCTTCCGGTAATCGATGACAATACAGCAGTCACACACCTACTTGCACAGTTAGAGGCACTCTGATTAAGCGCACTAAACAAAATACAAGAAGGCTAGCAAATTTCGCTAGCCTTTGCATTTAATTTCAACATTCTGGCAAAATCAATAATATCCTGAATCGGAATATTGTTTAATACGTACCTAAATGAATATTCTATCAGATTTATACTTGAGTTTATGGATACATCACTATTGAAGATTGCAACTTCGTAATGTATCTTGACTATACTATATTCATCTAGTCTTCTGCTCGTTGTGTCGATATGTTGCTGCGAACAATAGTAGAAAACGCAGCGATTATCGCCTACCGGTATTACATCGTAATAATCTTTGTGAATTAGTCTATTTCGAACTGCCAGATTCTCTGACCTTATTGTTCATCTCTTCGATATCCACACAACAAAAATATTTAACAAACAATCTCTTCTCAAATTAAATGTAAAATAGTTATTTAAGGCTTCCCGTAAGTTATCTTTGTAATTACAATGTAGATTTGCATCATGAAATTTGCCATCATTCCCATAACCGAACGGCTCCCGACAGCAGAACACTTCAAGCATCCATTAGACAAGGTTGTTTTTAATGATGTCAATGCAGTGAAGTTCCTAATAGAAAAACAAAAGGCATCCTTAATTAGCCAGCAGGAATGGATAGACCAAGGTTTCTTTAGCTGGCTGGAAGAGACATTAAAATAAGATTAGAAATGTAACACAGTTGTGCGAACTTTAATTGTGTACAAACGTTAGACTGATGAATGGTTTATATTCAATGTGTTTATAATATCCCCGTGCTGTGAAGCATGGGGATATTTATCTAAAAGCCCAGTTGTAAATCTTGTTAAGCTCTCGAATCTCGTTTTCATCAAAAGGATGTTTATTATCCGTGTAAGATAAAAATAGTGAATCCCCCACTGCATCTTCAATGATTGCTGAGCTACAATGGCGGTTGTGGAAGTGATATATGGCAATGCCAATAGGCTTGTTCTCCAAGGCTACCATAATGTAAACAGTGCTACTTGTCTTGAATAAAATACAGGCCTGACGGAGGCCACTTTAAAAACTTCATGAGCGTAACCTACCAGGTCACGCTTCTGGCCAAGCCCTATAGCTTTTTTCTATTACGTCTTTTAAAGAGCGATATGTAGAGTCTGCTCGGCATCGATCTACTTATATTGAGCAAATTCCCTTTCCATATCCTTCATTTGCTTGGGTT
>JAAIGF010188907.1_pt1 | contig 21621 bp, 19 predicted proteins | sample 6487441 | NCBI WGS metagenome assembly JAAIGF01 (sample SAMN13974129, study PRJNA590717) | phyllosphere metagenome | biome: pepper field; feature: multiple bacterial spot infested pepper fields; material: pepper leaves; isolation source: leaves from pepper fields | host: Capsicum annuum ... | reverse complement strand
TGGGAAGCTCTGCTGGCTTACGAAAAGCCCGAGCTTGATGGCAGCGAATGGACGGATGCGGACGCTGTTCCGCCCGCTCAGAAGATGGCCTGAGGCTCGACGGTGACCCAATACTTATTTCTATCAAGCTCGCATTACGGTCTCTGCAAGGAGGAAGCACAATGACTGATACTCTGACCGGCGACGTTATCGATAACGTCCTCGGCCTCGAATCCTCGGATGAATTGTTCAGGCTGCGCGAACAGCGGGCCAAGATGAAGCATTTGACGCAGACGAGCTACAATGCCGCGCTTCGGCCAGCCGAACCCCGCAATTTTTCCTATGCGCTGCGTGCAGCCATCGCCGCCCGTATGTCCGCACTTTGGAAGGCGGATGAGCTTCAGGCTCATTATCTGACCGCTCTTAAATCGGAGAATGCGTCAGATGACGTTGTAGAGATTGCCAACCCTGCATCTGCTACACCGGGCGATGTGAAACTTACGACAATCCTCGCCCATGTCGACCTCGTGACACTGTCACCGAAGGAGGCGACACGGGCAAACATCGACAAGCTCTATGCCGCAGGCCTGGACGATCGCGACATCGTCACACTGGCCGGACTGATTGCCTATGTGAATTATCAGATCCTCGTCGTGGCAGGTCTGAAGATGATGAGGGATAACTGAGATGTCTGAACCCGTTCACGAATTCACCCTCGACGCACTGGAATGGAAGCCATACGTCAAGCCAATCGATCTGGCGCAGGCAACCCCGGAACAGCTGGACGCTATGAAAGTGACGCCGTCCAACACCAAGGTTTCAGATTACGTTCTCGTTCTGGCAAACGAACCCGAAGCTCTTAACGAACGCACGCCGCTCTTCAACGACATTATGTATAGCGAAGGCGGCCTTTCCCGTGGCGGTCGCGAAATCGGCGCGCTGGCAGGCTCTTTCGTCAATAAATGCATCTATTGTGCAGCCGTTCACGCCAATCGATACATCCAGCTGGAAAAACGCCCGGAGGTTATCGATGAAATCTACAACAGCGGCCTTGAAGCCGATCTGCCGGAGTTCGAGCAGGCACTGTTCAATTTCGGTGTCGATCTGACCGCACACCCGAACGAGGTTGGTGTTTACCAATTCTATCACCTGCGCGAAATCGGCCTCGATGATCTGCAGATACTGGACCTCATCCACTCCGTTGCGATCTTCGGCTGGGCCAACCGGCTGATGCACACGCTTGGCGAACCGCATCGGAAGGCTTGAGTGGATACATCCATCACCGATGGGGCGGACAGACCGGTCCGCCCATTTACCGTTGCGCATCGCGATGTGCTGAAAATCGCGATCCCTATGATGGTCGCCTATTTGTCGACCCCGCTTGTCGGGCTGGTCGCGACGGGTGTGATTGCACATATGCGCAATGAGACACTGGTCGGCGGGGTAGCGCTTGCCTCCGTCATCTTCGACGTCATTTTCGTTACATTCAATTTTCTCCGAGGGGCCACGACAGGCTTCACCGCGCAATCCATGGGTGCCGGAGATCGCATCGGCGAGCAGCGTATGCTGCTGAGCGGACTGATGATCGCCTTCGTGGCGGGCCTGCTACTGCTGGTGTTTCAGGTTCCAATCGGCGCCCTTGGCATGGCTGCGATGGGTGCCGATGGTGCGGTTGCCGAGGCTGCTGCGACCTATTTCCACTGGCGCATCTGGTCCGCGCCCTTCGTACTTTTCAACTTCGTTGCCTTCGGCTGGCTGATCGGTCGTGGAGAGGCCTTGTGGAGCATGGTGCTCCAGACATTACTGAATGGCCTGAACGCCGGTTTGAGCTATTATTGGGTGATAAGGCTCGGCCATGGCGTCGAAGGCGTGGCGATAGCCTCGCTCGTTGCCGAAGCGGCCACCGCCATTGCAGGAGCCCTCCTCATTCTCACGAAAACGGACAGGGCGGCATGGCGCATGCCTGACCTTTCGGCCATGAAGCGGTCTTTCGCCGTTAACGGCGATATGATGATCCGCTCCTTTGCGCTGCTAATCGGACTGTCGTTCTTCACCCGCCAAAGCGGCTTCCTCGGTATCGAGGTTCTCGCTGCCAACACCATCCTTTTACGCTTCTATTTCTTCGGCGTCGCATTTCTGGATGGCGTCGCGACTGCGGCTGAACAGCTTGCAGGCCGTGCCGTCGGCGCGCGCTACAGACCTGCTTTCGACCGGACGATCCGCCTGACCACCATCTGGGGTCTGGTTTTCGCCGCTGCCGTATCATGTGCCTTCCTTGCGGCTGGCGATTGGGTGATTTCGCTGACTGCGCCGACAGATGCCGTTGCCGCTCTCGCCGACGAATACCTGATCTACGTCGTCGCCCTCCCTCTCATCGGCATCATCGCCTTCCAGATGGACGGCGTCTACATCGGCTCCACATGGTCGCGACAAATGCGCAATCTGATGGTAATCTCGCTGCTGCTTTATTTCGCTGCGTGGTCGATATTGCAACCGCTCTATGCCAATAACGGCCTCTGGATCGCGCTGCTCCTGTTCCAAGGCGCAAGAAGCATTGCCTTCCGACTAATGTTACCGAAGCTCGCGGCACGTACCTTTGGATGACATCAGGTCCGCTCCTTGAATTGCCACCCGCTATAATGCTTTCTCCATTTCGCCCCTGTACCCAGGGAGAATGCCATTCTTCCGACAAATGCTTTTCTCAATAAGCGAGAATGGAAAAGCTTACCTCATACATTCCTGATGATGTTTACAGCCTGCTCTTGATGGGCGCGGTGGCTTTTGTCGTTATCTGGCTTGCAGCTTTCATCATTCGCAGGCTGATCGGCTTTGCCATTTTGGCTGCGCTCGTTATCGGTGGAGCGATGGTTTGGCAGAATCCCGGTTTGTTGGCGGCAGCGCCGCACATTATCGGAAACTATGTCGGTGGGACCGAAAACGCTCGCTGAACTGGCGTTGAAAGCATATGCTTTGACAAACAAGATATGATCTCGCGCCAGTTGATCATCTAGCTCGACAGAACCATCTATAGCCTGATGGCAAAGAAAAAGACCAACATAGTCCCCTCATTGCTTGAGACATGGACGCTCTCTCCGGCAGCGACCATGGGCTCATCCGTGCGTGCCAAAGGTATATTGATGGAGTTGCGGGCAAAGCTCGCCTGGTCGGTGCGCAAGCAGTTGGACATCAAAGGCATGAGCCTGACGCTGGCGATGCAGGAAGAAGACAAAGACGAGTTTCAGGCTGCTTCAGCCACTGTCTCCAAACTGCTCGAAAGCATCGAGAATCTGTCGATCCTGCCGCGTGAAATCGAAGACATATTGACGATTTCGACCACGGAAAGACGGCGCTGGCTGGACGATGGACGACTGCCAAGTGGCGGCATCCGAAGCGTGAAGCTGCGGGGACGCGCCAAAAAGATAACGTTCCACGTGTTCGAGCCGAAAGTGGTCGAGGAACTGCTCAACAGCGGCGTCATCGATGAGTGGCGTGAATACGACCTCGCCGCCAAGGCCGAGAACAGACGGAGGGCGGCGCATCAGGCGAAACTGACGCGCTCGCTGAAGAAAGCTAAGGCCAGCCGTGGTGCGGAACGCACCTCCTCCGACCTGAATGGCTGGGAAGAGTTCGACCGCGACGGGCTCCTTCGTTGACGTCAGACGGTAGACGCCGCGGACAAAGGCCCCTGATGCACGACGATACGCGCATGGTAGGGCACACGCGAATAGAGGTCGATCACGTCCTGGTTCACCAGTCTCACACAGCCCGATGACGTGGCCTTGCCAATGGATTGCCATTCAGGCGAGCCATGCAGGCGGTAGAGCGTGTCTTTCCCGTTTTGGAAAATGTAAAGCGCGCGTGCGCCGAGCGGGTTCTTTATGCCCGGGTCCATGCCGCCATTCTCTACAGAAAAGCGAGCGAGGTGAGGCTGGCGCGCGATCATTTCGTCCGGCACCTTCCAGCGCGGCCAGGGCTGGCGCCAGTGGACCACGCCCTCGCCTTCCCACGCGAAACCATCGCGCCCAAGGCCCACGCCATAGCGCATGGCGGTGCCGCCGGGCTCGACCACGTACAGAAAGCGGTTAGGCGTATCCACGACAACGGTGCCGGGCGTCTCACCCGTTGGGTCGATCACGCGCTGCCGGTAATATTTCGGATCGATCTTCTCAAAGGGTATCGCCGGAAGAGAATGCCCACCATCCTCAAGCGCCGCATAGCGCTGCCTCAACTCCGCCTCGTCCGGCGGCACGATTGGTCGGCGGGCGACCGCCGGTAAAGGTGCTGGCGCGGAACTGGTCTGGCAACCGGCCAAAGCAGCGGTTGCGGAAAGTGTGCCGAACATGAAGGTGCGCCGGGAGATGCGCTGTAGACGGGTCATGGGAGAATCCAGAAATGAGGGAACCTCGTTTTCCTCAAATCGGGCATGAGTGACAAGGTGGACGAGATCACATAATCGGCATCGGTCATGCTATGGCAGCGATCCCCGCCTAGTGTCCTAATCCATGATCGACATCGTGATGCGGCCAGCAAGCCGACCCCCGGGAGGCAGGATCTTCAAGCCTCTGCCTTGCCGCTCCGCTTCAGGCATGGACAGAACACCTGCCGCCATCGAGACTGGCTCAATGCAGAGGTAATTCTCCATTCGATGGACAGCGAGATGACTGAAAACCGGGTCCGCCTCCAGCAACACCTCACCCCCGGCAAGCGTCACGCGTGCAAGTGACCAGTCGCTGAAATGCAGGGTATATCCGGTTGCCGATGGAATGGCGGGGTTGGAACGCCGCTGCGGGGGATCGACCGTCGGAACATTCAGCGGGGCCAGCGGATATTCCAGTCTGGCATCGGTTTCAGCGTGAGATGAAACCGGTGCAGCAATGTAAGGATGCCAGCCAAGACCGACAGGTGCGGCGATGTCCGACCGATTTGTGATCGCCAGTTCCACGACCAGGCGGTTGGCTTCCAGCCGAAAATGTTGTTCTGCGAGAAATGAAAAGGGCCACTCCTCATCCGCTTGATAATCGAGTTGCAGCGTAAGACGATCATCTGCGTGAGCCGCGACGCTCCACGGTCGGCGATGCGCTGGCCCGTGAATGGCGTCGGGCGCCAGAGCCGGATGCGCACGCAGATGGTGTTGAACACCGCCATGGATAAATGAGGCGTCGTACAGGCGGTTGTGGTAAGGAAAGAGTGGATATGCGCCCGCGCGCGGCCACTGATAAGGCTCGAAACGAGCCTCCTGAGTGGGCACGAGAATCTGTCCCAGCCTTGCATGGCTGAGATGGGTCATGCGCCCGCCCCATGCGGGACGAAAGCGGGCCGATAATGGCCCGCTTGCAATAGAAACCTCCTCAGGCGAATGCATAGGATCCGTCGGGACGCTTCGGCACGCGCCGCTGCCAATGGACATAGCCGTCTTCCTGCATGGCTTTTTCGTCAATCTCGACGCCCCAGCCCGGACGATCGGGTCGCAGTTCAAGGTAGCCGTCCTTCGGCAGATAAGGATCGACGACGTAGCGCGTGACGTCCTCTTCCTTGACGAGATCGTTACCGCCATAGGCATAGACCTGTCCCTTCGGCAGGCGGTATTCAAGTATGCGGAAATTCTGTTGAGCCGCAGAAAAATGCACATTGACCGCGGTTGCCAGAGGCCCCATCGGGTTGTGCGGCGCAATGCTGACAAAGTGGGCTTCGGCCAAAGTTGCGATGCGGCGCATTTCCGAAATACCGCCGACCACGCAGATATCCGGCTGGATGATGTCTGCACCCTTTACCTGAAGAAGGCGAAGGAACTCATTGCGATTATAGAGACTTTCGCCCGTTGCGAGCGTGCAATTCAGGCCCTGTTTGAGATCGCCCCACATCTCGATATTTTCCGGGCGCAGCGGCTCTTCGTAGAAAAGCGGATCATAAGGCGCAAGCGCATTGCCAAGCTGCCGCGCAGCGGCGGGCTCGAAAATCTTGGCATGGGCATCGAAGGCAATGTCGTAATCTGCACGAACGGTTTCGCGCAGCGTGCGGAAATATTCGGCGGAACTGCGCACCACCTCACCCCAACGATGCGCATGGATATCCACACGCCATGGGCTGAGTTTGAAAGCGCTAAAGCCCCAACCTTCGTTGAGACGGTCGAACTCGTCTTTGGCGGCTGGCGCATCTGGAGCGGTATAGACGCCCGCATAGACCTTGATGCGGTCCCTCACCTCACCGCCGAGCAACTTATAGACTGGCACCCCGGCAGCCTTTGCCGCCAAATCCCACAGGCAGTGATCCAGCGCAGAGATAGCCGACAGGCCGAGTGCGCCGGGCGGGAAGCGGTTCTGCTGCAACATCAGGTTATAGAGAAACTCTACCCTCGTAGGGTCCTGTCCTGCTAGGAAGTTGTAGAGATAATCCAGAACCGGCGGCAGCGCGAGATCGGGCCCATGATTGTAGCATTCGCCCCAGCCGGTCAGCCCATCATCCGTATCCAATGCCACGATGACGCGCGGACGGTCCTTGTCGCGGGTGACGAACACCCGCATGCGATCGATTTTCATGCCTCAGTCTTCCTCATGAATTCAAGCAGATGGAAAGTGCAGCGTCATCGGGCGGCAGCGCCGTTTTTGACTGGCGCCGGCTCGACATAACGGAACCGCCGTGTCCGGTCCCGATCCCGCGGGTCCGGCCTCGGGATGGCGGAAAGCAGAGCCTGCGTGTAGGGGTGATCCGGAGCGTTGCAGACCTTTTCGGCCTCTCCCACCTCGACCAGCTTGCCGCGATACATAACGCCGACCCGGTCGCACATGTAGCGGATGACGCCGATATCGTGGCTGATGAAGATATAAGCGAGGCCCAATTCGTCCTGCAGCTTCATCAGCAGATCCAGCACCTGAAACCGGACAGAGACGTCCAGCGCAGAAGTGGCCTCATCGGCAACGATGATGCGGGGTTTCAGCGTGATCGCGCGCGCGATCCCGATACGCTGTCGCTGACCACCGGAAAAGGCATGCGGATAGCGTTCACGCCCGTTGGGGTCCAGACCCACCTGCTCCATCAGGGAACAAACGCGGTCCTCCAACTCCTTGCCCTTGGCCACGCCATTGACGAGCAGCGGCTCCCCAATCACCTGCGCAACGGTCATGCGCGGGTTCAGCGATCCGAAGGGATCCTGAAACACCATGCGCAACTCCCTGCGCGCAGCTTTCAGTTCCTTGCCTTCGATCTTAGACAGATCGACAACCGAGCCATCGGCTCTTCTATACAGCATCTCGCCAGCGGTTGGATCATAGAGCCGCATGATGGAGCGGCCCATGGTCGTTTTACCCGATCCACTTTCACCGACGATGCCAAGCGTTTCGCCGGGCAGAAGCTTGATGGAAACACCATCCAGCGCCTTCATCTCACCGAAATGCATGGACAGGTCTTTCACTTCCAGTATCGGTGCTGCAGTCTGATCGAGCGGCGGACGGGCAAGGCGGATCTCGGCCTTCTGCTCCAGTTTCAGGACCGAGCCGATCAGCATCCGCGTATAGGGATCCTGCGGATTGTGGAAGATTTGCTCGACCGTTCCATATTCCTTCACCACACCATGATGCATGACCAGCACGTCATCCGCGATCTGGGCGACGACGCCCATATCATGCGTGATGAACAGCACGGCCATGCCGTGCGCCTTTTGAAGGCGGGAGATGAGGTCGAGAATTTCTGCCTGCGTGGTCACATCCAACGCCGTCGTCGGCTCATCGGCAATGAGAAGCTGAGGCTTGCAGGCAAGCGCCATGGCGATCATGGCGCGCTGACGCATACCGCCGGAATATTGGAAGGCGTATCGGTCCAGCGCTTTTTCAGGGTTGGGAATTTCGACCTGCCGCAGCAGCTCGATTGCTTCTGCCCTCGCCTGCGCCTTGCTCATTTTCAAGTGAAGCCGCAGAGCTTCCGTGATCTGGTCGCCGACCGTATGAACCGGAGAAAGCGACGACATCGGCTCCTGAAAGATCATCGCGATATCGGCACCGCGAACAGCGCGAATGGCGCGCCCTCGCGGGTCCAGTTTCGCCAGATCGGTCGATGAGCCATCCGCCTTGTTGAGGATGATCGAGCCGGAGGCGATATAGCCGGGACTGTCGATGATCTGAAGGATCGAGCGCGCCGTGACCGACTTGCCGGAGCCGCTTTCACCGACCACGCAGAGCGTCTTGCCCGGCTCTATCGAAAAGGAAATATCGTTGACGGCGCGGAAAACGCCGGTACGCAATGGAAATTCCGTCACGAGGTTGCGGACTTCAAGAAGGGGCTTTGCAGGTTTCATCGAGACGACTTCGCTCATCTAAAGGCCCTCACTTGTTATAGGGGTCGGCTGCATCGCGCAGACCATCGCCGAGAAGGTTCAGCGCCATCACCGCAACGACCACCGCGACACCCGGCAGGAAGAGCCATGGGGCTGTCGCAATCGAGCGGATGTTCTGCGCCTCACGCAGCAGCACGCCCCAGGAAATCGTCGGCGGTTGAAGGCCGAGACCGAGGAAGGACAGCGACGTTTCGGCAAGGATCATTGCAGGCACTGCCAGCGTGACGGATGCGATGATGTGGCTTGAGAAGCTGGGCAGCATGTGACGGAAAATGATGCGTCCTTCCGGTACGCCATCCAGTCTTGCCGCGGCGACGAATTCTTCCGTTCTGAGAGACAGGAAGCGTCCACGCACCACACGGGCAAGCTGCGCCCAGCCGGTAAAGGACAGGATGATGGTGATCATCATATATTGCAGCGTCGCGGGCCAGCCCTGCGGCAGCGCCGCCGCCAGAGCAAGCCAGATGGGAATGGTGGGCAAGGACAAGACGAAATCGATCACGCGCTGCATGACGAAATCGAGGCGTCCACCGTAATATCCCGATATGCCACCCAGCATGATGCCAAGGACGAGCGAGAAGAAGACGCCGACCAGACCGATGGACAGTGAAACCTGCGCACCCTGAACCACGCGGCTGAAGACATCTCGCCCGAGGCGATCTGCGCCGAACAGAAAGAGCGGGCGTGTCTTGTCCGTGGATGCGAGCAGGTGGACATTCGAATTGAACAGGCCGAGCACCGAGTACTCATATCCACGACCGAACAGTTCAATCGGAATTTTCTTCTTCGTATCTTCTACGAAGATTGCGGCAAGCGTTTCCGGGTCGCGCGTCAGTTTCAGCGGATAGTAGTGCAGCCCAATTGAAAAACCATCCGTCGTATCGAAGAGATGCACGCGCTGCGGCGGATGAAACGTAGAACGGGCGTTCTGGAGAATGGGATCGTTGATGGCGAAGAAGCCGGGCACGAGCGCTACGATATACATTGCTATCGTAACGAAAAGCGCTGCCATGGCGAGACGGTGCCGCTTGAATGCCCACCAGATGAGCTGCCACTGAGAGGCAACGGCTGCGCGATCCGGGCGCGTATCGATGATTGTTGCGATGTCGGTCATGGCGCCCTCCTATTCGAGCCGGATACGGGGATCGACCAGCGCCAGCAGGATATCGCTGATGAGCGATCCGATAAGCGTCAGGGCGCAGATGAGGAGCACGAAGGCACCGGCGAGATACATGTCCTGCGCCATGAGCGACTGAAGAAGTAGCGGCGCGGCGGTTGGCAGATTGAGAACGATGGCGACAACCACCGAGCCCGAAATGAGGTTGGGCAGAAGCCATGCAATGGTAGAAATGAATGGGTTCAGCGCAATTCTGAGCGGATATTTCGTCAAGAGACGAAACTCGGAAAGACCTTTGGCGCGCGCAGTCGTGACGTAGGGTTTCGGCAATTCATCCAGCATATTGGCGCGCATGACGCGGATCAGGCTGGCCGTTGAAGAGACTGCGAGGATGGTGACGGGCAGCCAGATATGCGCCATCAAATCCATCATCTTGGCGATACTCCACGGCGCAGTTTCGAACTGGGCCGAGAACAGGCCACCGACATCCGCCCCGAACTCTACCGCGGCGACATACATCAGCACCAGCGCGAGCAGAAAGGACGGGATGGAAAGTCCGAAGAAGGAAAAGGCGGTAAACATGTAGTCGCCAATGGAATATTTGCGCACGGCGGAGAAGACGCCGATAGGCAGCGCAATCGCCCATGTGGCCAGCAGACTGGCAATTGCCAACACCAGCGTCAGCGCCATACGCTCCCAGATCAGACCCGAAACCGGCTGTTGCCACTCGAAGGACATGCCGAAATCACCGTGGCTGATGATGCCCCATATCCATTTGAGATACTGGATGATCATAGGGTCGCCGAGACCGAAACGCTCGCGCAATTGCGCGGCGGTATTCTGGTCGATGACTTCATTCGAAGCGGCAAGCGTAGCGATATAGGTCGTCACATAGTCGCCGGGTGGCAACTGGATGAGGACAAAGGCAAGGAAGCTGACGGCAAACAGCGATGGGATCATCCAAAGCAGCCGTTTCACGATGAAGACCAACATGTCGTTCTCACAATCACGTTTTGCAGCATATCCGCCTGCAGAAAGCGGATATCTGCCACTCGACCCAATCGAAAAGTGTCGCCGCGCGAACGGCGACACGCATCAGTCGTTTAGCTTGTGAAGGTGAACTGCTGCGGCAGCGCCGGACCAGGGTTCGGCCAGGACCAGCTGTCCGGTTCTTTTTCCGGAACGTTGTGGAGATTGTTCCTGATGATGCCGAAACCGCCAACCGCCAGGCAGACGCCAATCGTTTCGAATTCATCCGCAGCGATATCGAAAATCTGCTTCATGATTTCGCCGCGCTTGGCAATATCCGCAGTCGAACGCGCCTCGTCGAAAAGCTTGAACCGCTTCTTCTGGCTTTCCGGTGGCTCTTCGCCCTTCTGGCCGTTGGACGTGTACCAGAGCGCCCACGGAATGGCGTAGCGCGATCCCTGCGGATGGAAGGCGAAGAAGTCGCGCGGGTCGAGCATCGGGTCCAGTCCGCCGGGTCCCGGCCAGACGGCGGCATCATGGGCGTTGTCATCACCGCGCGTGTAATACAGAGCACGCTCGATGGTGTTGACCTTGATATCGACGCCGATCTGCGCCCACTGGGCCTTTACCAGTTCAAGCGTATCCACGAGATCGGGATAGAGCGTGGGAATGACATCGATGGAGAAGAAGATCGGCTGACCGTCGGGACGAAGGCGAATGCCGTTGTCATTCTTCTTGTCGTATCCGGCCTTGTCCAGAAGCTCGTTGGCTTTATCAGGATCGAACTCGCTGAACTGCCGCCCGAGCTTTTCGTGATACCATGGATGCGTCGGACGTGGGCCAGCCTGATAGGCCTCGCTCTGCCCGAAATAAACGATCTCGATGATCTCTTCGCGATTGAGTCCCAAAGACAGGGCCTGCCGGAAGGACTTGTCCGCAAACATCTTGCGCATGGCAGGATCTTTGTGGGTGATGTTGAGGTAAATCTGGCACTGCTGAGCAGCCGAGGGTATCAGCGTCATCAGCCGGTAATTGCCCTTTTCCATGTTCTTGGAGAGCGTCGGCTTGTTGGCAAGAACGCTGATGTGGCGTTCCTGAATATCGATCTTGCCCGAGATTACGTTCAGCATCAGGGATTCTACATCCTGTGAAATGCCGAAATTGATCTCGTTGATATAGGGCAACTGGTTGCCCTCGGTATCGACCTGCCAGAAATACGGGTTACGGGTCATCACGACGCGCGTCGCGCCACCGGAATATGGCTCCTTGACGACCCATGGATCCAGCGTCGGCTTGTCGACATTGGACCAGCGGGACGGGATTTCGATATCGCCGCATTTGGCGCGGAAAAGCTCGGTCCAGCTGGAAACGCCCGCTGCCTTGATCTCCGCATCCAAGGCCGCATTGTATTTCGGCAGGAACTTGCTGCAATAATGCTTGGGGAACAGCGTGGGGTGCTGGCCGAGCGGTGTCGCGAGGTTTTCGAGATACAGCGCGTTTGCAGCCGCAAACTTGAACTTTACCGTGAAATCATCGACCTTCGATACATCGACGGCCTTGCCTGCCACGGATAGCTGCGCCGGGGTGGCGCTATAAAGCTCCTTGTTCTTGATGCAGTCTTCGATGGCGAAGACCACGTCGTCGGCGGTGAAAGGATGGCCATCGGACCACTTCACGCCCTGTATCAGATGGAAGGTGAACTCGGATGCGTCTGGGCTGACTTCCCACTTTTCGGCAAGGTTCGGCAGAACCTCGGTGAATTCCATGTTCCAGCGAACAAGGCTCTGATTGCCGACCATGCGCAGGATGCCGTTATGGTCCGACGAGCCGCGCAGGCCACGCCGCAGGGTGCCGCCATAGGTGCCGACCTTTTCGAACGGCGTCACCACCATCGGGTTCTTCGGCAGACGATCCGCCAGAGGCGGCAACTTCCCATCCTTGACGAGAGCGGCCAGTTCAGGCGCTTCCTTGCCAGCAGCAGCGCTGGCCGAAGTGCCGACGAGAGACAGCGCAGCGACGCCCCCCAGCCCGGCAATAAAGGTACGGCGCGTCACGCCGTGCGAGATATCATCCCCATCGCGCATCGATAGATTTCCTCCCAAAAGATCGCAGGTCGCAGCAAGGCACAAAACCTCATTGCTTCAGCCCTTCTGGCCAACCCGCGTGCCAATCCTCCATCGGCAGGGTGACCATATGGGTGTTTTCAGATGATTACAAGTATTGACAGATTTTTACAGATTTTTTATTCGTGGATAGAGTTTTCGTTATCAGGCGCCTTGGTTGCGTTTGGGAGTTGATCGGCTCCCGGACCGCCTATAGACACGCGTTTGACCACATAGGATACGAAAAGCTGAAGAGATTCAGCGATTTGCGACGAGAGGGCGCAGATGGATAATCTGACCACATCCGCTCCCCCCAGGAGCGAGACACGGCTAAGCGACATCGTGTACGAGAAGATCGTCGGGATGATCAGCGATGGCCGCTTTCCGCTGAACGAGCGGCTGCCTTCTGAACAAAGCCTGGCGTCAATGTTCGGCGCATCACGCCCGGTCGTCCGCGAGGCGCTGGAAAGACTGCGCAATGACGACCTCATCGTGTCGCAAAAGGGTTCTGGTTCCTATGTGCGCCAGCAGCCCGATTCCTCGGTTCTGCAACAGGTTCCTGTCGGCTCGCTTGCCGACGTGCAGCGCTTTTTCGAATTCAGATCGGGCCTCGAAGCATCTGCCGCGGAACTCGCGGCGCGCAACTGGCAACCTGCGGATAGATCGCGCATCGAGCAGGCGCTTGCAGCGCTGGAGCTCTGCCTGGAGCGGGGCGATCTGGGCGCGGAAGAAGACTTTGCCCTGCATGACGCAATTGCCAGAGCGAGCCATAACCAGTTTCACATAACGGTACGCACCTGGTTCAAACCCCACTTCGCTATCGGGCAATCCGTAACACGCAGTCTCAGCCTCAAACGCACGCCTCAACATGTTCGTGACGTACAGAACGAACATACCGCAATCGTTGAAGCGGTGTTCGAGCGACAGGAGCAGGCCGCTCATGACGCGATGAAGGATCACATACTGAAAGCGCGCGCCCGCATGTTCAAAGGCGTGGGAGGTAGCGGGTGATCTGAACGTCCGAGTGAATGACGCAACACGAATGATGGAGGAGAATTCGTGAGCCAGCCCCGCATAATCGAGCCTGCAATTCACACACTGATCGACACGCCTCTGCGAGTAGGCGAATCACCGACATGGGACGAGCGAACCGGGGACCTGTGGTTCGTGGATATTCTGGCCCCGGCGATTTTCCGCCTTTCAGCAGCCGGAAAGCTTCAGCGATTCGACATGCCGACACAGATCGGCTGTCTCGGTCTTTGCCAGAGCAACCTCATCGTCGCGGCGCTGAAAACCGGCGTTCATCTTCTGAACCCGGAAAATGGCAGGCTGGAGCTTCTTTGCGACCCGGATGATGGACGAGCGGACAGCCGGTTGAATGACGGAAAAGTTGGACCGGATGGCCACTTCTGGGTCGGGACAAGAGATGAGGCCGAGGTCCCCACCGGCAATGCTCGCCTCTATCGCGTTTCGCCGGGCGGCGATGTTGAGCGCTTCATAGACGGCAACATGCTGACATCCAACGGTCTTGCCTGGAGCCCCAATGGAACGCGGATGTACCATTCGGATAGCAGCGGGCTGCTGCTTCAGGTTTTCGATTTCGACGTTCAAACGGGCAAACTCGGCCCCGCCAGACGCCTCCATGATTTTCAGCCGAATGAAGGCAGGCCGGATGGCGCCGCGACCGATAGCGAAGGCTGTTACTGGAGTGCCGGTGTGCAGGCGGGCAGGTTGAACCGCTTCACCCCCGATGGCGAACTGTTCGAAATCTACAGGATGCCGTTCAAGGGGCCGACGATGCCCTGCTTCGGCGGCCCTGACCTGAAGACGCTCTACGTTACCAGCCTCGTGACGGACACGAACGGCATTACGACAGCAGGAACGCTGGTGGCTTTCGAGGCGCCCGTTGCTGGCGCACCGGTCCACAAATTCGCCCTTTGACGATAGATTTCACTCCACGGGAGACCGATTGATGACGACATTTGATATTCGCCAGACGCTGCACGGCATTTCTGGCGTACCCGTTACGGCATACGACTCCGATGGAGAGATCAATTCCGACATTACCGCCGAGGCCTATGCCCGTGTGGCGAGGGCTGGAATCCACAACATCGTCGCCGCTGGCAATACGGGCGAGTTCTATGCTCTTACGCCTGCCGAAATTTTGAAAGTTTACGAGGCCGCAATCAAGGGCGTGGGCGGTGTCGCCCCCGTCACCGCAGCAATCGGGCGCTCTCAACGCGAGGCAATTGCGATGGCGCGAACCGCGAAGAAACTCGGTGCCTCGGCAGTGATGTCTCACCAGCCGGTCGATCCGTTCGCCGCCCCGCAATCGCAAATCGACTATTTCCTTGGGCTTGCGGAAGACAGCGAGCTTCCTCTCGTCGCCTATGTGAGAGCAGATGGGTTTGCGGTGGACGATATGGTCAGGCTCTCCAGCCATCCGAATGTCGCGGGTATCAAATTCGCCACCACCGATATCATGTTGCTGTCCCGCGCCATTGCCGCCTCCGACAGCAATGGTGCTCTTTACATCTGCGGACTCGCAGAGAGCTGGGCGCCAGCCTTCGCCGCGGTGGGAGCGCGCGGTTTTACCTCCGGTCTCGTCAATGTCGCGCCGCATTTTTCCATGCAGGTTCACGAGGCTCTCTTGGCAGGCGATTTCGACGGTGCCCGCAAGATCGTAGAGAAGATCGAGTTGTTCGAGCGGCTGCGCACGCGCTACAGAAACGGCGCCAATGTGACGGTGGTGAAGGAAGCCATGGAAATCATGGGGCTGCCGGTCGGTCCGGTGCGTGCGCCCGGGCTCGTGCGACTGGATGCGCAGGATCGTGCTGCCCTGGAAGAGCTTCTTACCAGCTGGCAATGAGTTTTCGCTCAGCGCCTAACGCGAGTGGGCGTTGATCACTTCCAGAAATGCCTCCCCGAAGCGTTCCAGCTTGGATGGCCCGACGCCGGAAATATCCAGCATCTCATCCTCGTCGGAGGGTCTTTCGGTGGCAAAGGCAACGAGCGTCGTATCGGGAAAAACGACATAGGGCGGAATGCCGAGGTCTTTTGAGATTTCCATGCGGGTGGCGCGCAGTGCGTTGAACAGTTCAAGATCCGCACCCTCCAGACCGGCCTTGGCATTTGCGGAACTCGCGGAAGACGAGCGTGCGGCCTTGCCCGTCGTCGGGCGATCCTTACGGAAGCGCACCTCCCTCTCCCGCTTGAAAACGGCGCGCGATTCCGGCTCGAGCTTCAGCGCCCCGAAAGCCGTGTGATCGACGCTGATCAGCCCAGCGGCCAGAAGCTGCCGGTACACGGACTGCCATGTCTTCGCCGGCAAATCCTTGCCTGCGCCGAAGACCGGCATGTGAACGTGTTCGAAGCGGATCGTTTTTTCGTTTTCGTTGCCCATGAGCACATCGACAAGATGCCCAGTGCCGAAACGCTCACCCGTCCTATAGATCGCCGCCATCGCCTTGATCGCGGCTTCGGTTCCATCCCATGTCTCGACCGGCTTCAGGCAGGTATCGCAGTTGCCGCAATTGCCACCGTGAGACTCGCCGAAATGCTTCAAGATGGCTTGTCGCCTGCAACCCGCAGTCTCGCAAATCCCCAGCAGAGCGTTGAGCTTGGCACGCTCTATGCGCTTGATTTCGGGGCTCGAGTTGCCGTCATCGATCATGCGGCCCCGCTGGATCACGTCTGCCATGCCGTAGGCCATCCAGACATCCGAAGGCAATCCATCGCGACCGGCGCGGCCTGTCTCCTGATAATAGGCTTCGACCGAACCCGGCAAATCCAGATGCGCGACGTAACGCACATTCGGTTTGTCGATGCCCATTCCAAACGCGACAGTGGCGACGAGGCAGAGCTCTTCTTCTTTCAGAAACGCATCCTGATGCCGATCGCGCAGCTCCCGTTCCATTCCGGCATGGTAAGGCAGCGCATTGATGCCCTGGGCGTTCAGCCAGTCTGCCGTATCATCCACCTTGGCGCGGGAGAGGCAGTAAACGATGCCGCTCGACCCTTTATGCCGAGAAAGAAAGCGCAACAATTGCTGCCTCGGCTGGTCCCGCTCGACAATTTCATAGGCGATGTTGGGCCTGTCGAACGACGTCGTAAACACTTCTGCAGACTGTAGCTGCAATCGCTCGATAATATCGTCTCGCGTATGGGGATCGGCTGTTGCCGTCAGCGCCATGCGCGGAACGCCGGGATATTCTTCCACCAAGCGACCAAGCTCACGATATTCCGGGCGGAAATCATGCCCCCATTGGGATACGCAGTGCGCTTCGTCTATAGCGAAGAGAGACAGCTTCGTTCGGCCGATGAACTCCTTGAAACCCGGCGTGACGATACGCTCCGGCGTCACATAGAGAAGGTCCAGCTGCCCGGAATGAACCGCCTGACGCACCTCCATGAACTCTTCTCGCGACAGGGAAGAATTAAGTGCGGCAGCGCGAACACCCAGTTGCTTCAACGCCTCCACCTGATCGCGCATCAAGGCGATTAGTGGTGATACGACGATGCCGAGCCCTTCCCGGCACAGCGCCGGAATCTGAAAGCACAGCGATTTACCCGCACCTGTCGGAAACAGCACAACGGCGTCACCGCCTGCCATCACCTGATCGACGACTTCCTGCTGCCTGCCGCGAAAGGAAGAGTATCCATAAACCTGCTTCAACAGGGAAAGCGGACTTTCACGGCCCGTATCGACAAAAAGATGATTGGTGGGGCTCTCGGACTGCGGCATGGAATCGCTCGTTACTGTAAAGGCACTCTATGCCATAGAGTGCCTTTGAGCGCGAGCCTCGAGACAAATCTACGCTATTGGCTTAGGCCTCAACCGGCTCCCGGACATCATCCAGAAGAAAATGGACGATGACATATTTCGTCTCATGCACCCTGCCGCTTGGTGCCGTGACCTGTTCCACGCCGCCATCTGCCGGATGCCACTGCTGGTAATGGGGGTTGTTGGCAACAAGCGTGATGGCAGAGCCCGCGCGGCTTCCTTGCAGACGGAAGCGGGTTTCGGCAAGCGGCCAGATTTTCTCGTAATCCTGCTCGGCAAGCCGAACTTTGAGTGCCTTGCGGCTTGCCGTATTATCCCCGCCTGAAGGTGTTATCGTGACCTCGTCTGCGTTTTCAAGCAACGCTGCGAATTCGTCCGGCCAGTTTCGTCTCATGAAAAACGCTCCTCCCAAAGCCTGTCTCTATCAACGAGAACAGTTTCGCTGCCCTGAGGCGCAAGTCAACCTAAATTCTTGGGTGGCGCAATCCGGCCCGTATCCGCCTTACGGCTGCTTGGGTTGCCAGGCATGAGCGAAACGATGCACGCCTTTCGGCTCGAAGGAGAGCGCGTTCTCTTTACCCAAAAGCCTGGCGCACAGCCAGATAACGGAAAGCCACATTTCCGTTCCCTGCAATCCCGGTCTATCAGGCTCGCTGAACGGATAACCTTCATTCTCTACCCACCGCCCGTCGAGCCGCCGGAGCAAATCGGCAGCAATCTTCCGAGCCTCTTCTTTTCGATGTTCCGTTTGGAGACCACATAGAAGCAGCGGATGGACAGTATCGAGCAGGTTGCAGGCGTTGAAGGAAACGCCGTGAAAACCCTCATAGTCCCGATAGTTGGTCAACACTGAGTCGATTACAGCCTCTGGATAGGGGACCGGCAGATCGAACTGTGCGTAAGTGCCCCTCGTCAAGCGATAGAAGCCGTTAACCGGCTGAAGAAGCCCCTCCTTTACAGTGGCCTCGCCCCACAATCCGGTTTGTCTGTCCGCTTTCAGCGCAAGCCATCCCATCAATGTGGCGAGATTTTTTCCGAGTCCGAAGTGGTGCTGGTTAAAGTAAAGTGCGGTTCCTATGGCATCGACAGTCGCGCCGCAGTGCCACGCCCTTTGATCCCACGGCAATTCTTCCAGCCATGTCACCAACGCCTCCGCATCCAGAACCTCTACAAAGGCGATTGGGTGAAGCGGCGCGGCGCCAAGGCATTCGAGAGCGTAGCCGACGGAGAGGATGTTATAGAGCGCGGAAGGATCTCGCTCGGGTGGATTTCCATAGGGCCGATCCGGCTCGGAGAACAGACCCGTCGTCGGATCTTGCAGGGCCTGGAGTTGCTCTATGACCGGTTTCGTGTCGAAGACGTTGTGCTGCTGGCCGAAGGCGGAAGCAATTTCGATGGCATCGCAAAGATGCCTGATCTTGCCTTCGACTTTGCCGGAAGCATCCGGCGAAAGGAAGCGGCCTTCTACGCTGTAATGCTCAATCGCCTGCCGCCAGTTTGATGAGAGCTGAGCATCCAGTCGCGCCAAGAGCCGATCGACGTCCTCCTGTTTTGCAGAAGGCATCGACGTTTTACGGCTGCCGATAACACGCGCGGGAACCCCGCCCATGATGGCATAATCCGGCACTGTCCCTCTCACAACCGCGCCCGCCGCGATGATCGCGCCCTTGCCGATCACCGTTCCATCGAGCACCACGGCGTTCGCACCGATCCAGACATCCTCACCGATCTCGATCCCGAGACGGGTGAGAGGCTGTCGAAAGATTGGAACGTCGAGGCTTTCGAAACCATGGTTGAAGCCGACGATGCTGACATGGGAAGCAATACGGGTGTCATTGCCGATGCGGACTTTGCCGGAGATGCAGGCATAGGGATTGATCGAGACATTGCTGCCCAGTTCCAAATCGCCGCGGACGATGGCGTTTCCGGCAATCCAGGAATTCTCGCCCATGATCAGGCGATCAGTATGCACCTGCGCGTTCTCGGCAATGTAGACGTTGCTGCCGAAGCTCGCCCCGGCATAATCCACGAGCGCTGCCAAACGGGCCTGATGATCTTCATCATCTATATCGTTCTGCGTCCGCTCCCATGTCAGGATATTCAGCCTTGCTTGCCGCTGCTTACGTCCCGCACCGAGTTCCATTGCCTCAACTCGCGCTTTTCAAATCGAATGCTTCCACACGCCGTCCTTCGGACCGGAACAAGGCTTCCAACGTTGCGATATCAGGAGGAGCAGGTGCGTTAGCCAACGCGGCGTTCGCTGCTTCGCCATTCGGCAGCGCCATCGCTGCGGTTATCAACACCGTTTCGCCTGCGGATATGCCTGCGCGCAACTGCGGAACCAGCGTGCGCCCGTGAATGAGGTTGGTGTTGGCGATTGCCTGATGCGCCACGCCCTGTCGGCGCGTATCGTGCGACAGATCGATGATCGCGCTGATATCTTCCGCACCGAAACACACCGCACGCCCCTCGCCGGTCTCGACCATGTCCGCATTGAAGTCGGCGCGGGAAATGGCAAATCCGCCCTCGGATGTTTCGAGCGCGCGCGGCGTGGTAATCCTGTGCAGTCTCACATGCCAAGGATTTTGCGGTACGAGCCAGGTTTCGATGACGACATCGCTCCAAGGTCGCCAGCGGGAATAGAGGCAATCGCGCGCAATCAGCGCCTCTTCCATCGTTTCGCGGGTTCGGAAATGAACGCCATCATCTGAAAGGCCAAGCATGCCGTCAAAGCTTGCCGCAGCGAAGTGACGATCATCTGCTTCCATGTTGAAGGAATAGCGGGTGGAATAGATGAATTTGGAGTATTTTTCCTGCGCGCCGCGCATCTTGTCATGCTGCTGGCCGGAGGAGAGAAGCACAACATTTCCGGTGGTATGAAACGCCACCATTCCCGGCTTCGGCAATGGTATCGGCTCGTCAAACTCCTGCGCAGCTTCTTCATCGACTGACCAAAAAGGATGATCCTGCGGCAGAGCCAGCGGCAGGAAGAACTTGAGCGCCCAATAGGGTGAGCAGGGCGAATTATAGCTCTCGCTCATCAACAGGTTCGGGTAGCCGTAACCGATGGACAGAACACCATCGCGATCACACATGGGGCGTTTCGACCACCATCTGATGTGACGCATGTAGTAGCCTTTGATCTCTGGCCAAGGCAGAGCCTCAAGATCGGCAAAGGCCAGACCTCCCCAGAAACCGCCTGCTGCAAAGCGATATGTCTGGCTACGCCCGAAGGCGACCGAGGCTCCGTCGGGACCGAACCAATGGCGGATATCGCTTGCAAAGCGTTTTGACCGCGCGAGAAAGCGCGCCTTGCGTTCCTCATCACCCTTGGCAAGCACCGTATAAATCAGGCCGTAGAAATGCATGGCGAAGGGAATGTAGTGATCGACCCGCCTGACGGGACCGTCGCGATACCAGCCATCGCCGATATCGAATGCCTCCAGCTCATCGAGATAATCCTCGGTCTTTTTTCTGTCGAACGGGATGCCGACGCGCTCCAAGCCAAGATCGATCAGCACGCGGAAAAACTTCCAGTTATTATCGACGAACTCCCGTTCGCGGGCCGCAACCAGGTACGAGGCAATATTGGATCTGTCGTGATCGTTCAGCGGCTCCCAGATATGCTGCGGCACCATGGCGAGCGCGAAACCGATGGCTGCCAGTTCCACAAGCCTCTGATTTCTATCCGCAACATCGCCCCAATATTCCTCATGCGCGGGATTTGTGCCGTTTGCCAGACCGCGTCGGTAAAGGTCCCAATGCGGAAAATCATAACCGCCTGCGGCCAGCGGGACGATGCCCCAGAGAGGCCGCGCGAAACCTTCCAGTTCCGCTGCCGGATAATCGAATATAGCGCCGGTGGCGCTCAGCCGCACCCGCGCTCCGCCATCGGAAAAATACGGCAGCAGAGGGCTGAACAGATCCAGCACCGCCTTGGCGAGATCGTCTCTTGTCAGAAGCGGGTTGTGAAAAAGCGGATTGGCACTGGCGGTCTGTTGATGCACGGCCTTGATCTTTCGATATCTGGCAGGAAGGCCGCCGCAGCGTCTGCTGCGACGGCCAAACATATTTACTTGATGGCTTTGACGCCTTCGTCCATCTCCTTGAGACCATCATCAATGGAGATGTTATCGGTCATCAGGGAATCGTGGACGCGGTTCAGCACGACCTCGATACGGGCGGCATTCGGATTGACCGCCATTTCGAGATAGGCCTTGCCAGCCTTCAACGCTTCCTTGCTGTTTTCATCCTGTGGGAAGCCGGGCAGCGCGGCGATCTTCTGCGCGACATCGTCCGATCTCAGTGCCGGGAATGTGCCGGTGGCGGCAACGATTGCTGCCCC
>JAAIGF010045888.1_pt1 | contig 21627 bp, 17 predicted proteins | sample 6487441 | NCBI WGS metagenome assembly JAAIGF01 (sample SAMN13974129, study PRJNA590717) | phyllosphere metagenome | biome: pepper field; feature: multiple bacterial spot infested pepper fields; material: pepper leaves; isolation source: leaves from pepper fields | host: Capsicum annuum ... | reverse complement strand
GGTCAGCGCCATGGCCTTCGCGCCCTGGTGTGCCGTGACCTTTTCGCTGCGCCGCTTCGCCCTGGTGATGATCGCCGCCTTCATGCTGCTGGGCGTGCTGTGCCCGCTGGCGCCGAACCTGCCGACCTTCCTGCTGCTGCGCGGGCTGCAGGGCCTGGCCGGTGGCGCGCTGCCGCCGCTGCTGATGAGCGTGGCCCTGCGCTTCCTGCCGCCGGGCATCAAGCTGTACGGCCTGGCCGGCTATGCGCTGACGGCGACGTTCGGGCCGAGCATGGGCACGCCGCTGGCCGCATTGTGGATCGAGCACGCCGGCTGGCAGTTCGCGTTCTGGCAGATCGTGCCGTTCTGCGTGGCCGGCATGGCCATGGTCGGCTGGGGGCTGCCGCAGGACCCGCTGCGGCTGGAACGCTTCGCCCAGTTCAATGGCGTGGGCCTGGCCCTGGGGCTGCCCGCGCTGGTGATGCTGGTGCTGGGCCTGACCCAGGGCGCGCGCCTGAACTGGTTCGATTCACCGCTGATCACGGTGCTGCTGGGCGGTGGCGGCGGCCTGCTGGTGCTGTTCTTCATCAACGAATGGTTCCACCCGCTGCCGTTCTTCAAGCTGCAGCTGCTGGCCCATCGCAACCTCAGTTACTCGCTGGTGACCTGCATCGGCGTGCTGTTCGTGCTGCTGGCAGTCATCTCCATTCCGTCCGGCTACCTGGCCAGCGTGCAGGGCTATCGGCCGCTGCAGACCGCACCGATGCTGCTGTGGGTCGCGCTGCCGCAGGCCATCGCGCTGCCGCTGGTGGCCACCCTGATGAACCAGCGTGCGGTGGATTGCCGCTGGGTGCAGGCGACGGGACTGGTCCTGCTGGCCGCCGCCTGCTTCATCGGTGCGCACCTCGACGTGCAGTGGAACCGCGACAACTTCCTGTGGGTGCAGCTGCTGCAGGTGGTGGCACAGCCGATGGCGGTGCTGCCGCTGCTGCTGCTGGCCACCACCGGCCTGGCGCCGCAGGACGGTCCCTATGCCTCGGCCTGGTTCAACACCGTCAAGGGTTTTTCCGCGGTGTTTGCCGGCGGCGTGCTCGACGCGGTCGGGCAGTCGCGGCGCCACCTCCATTCCACGGCGCTGGTGGACCACCTGGGCAACCAGCCATGGCTGCCGGCCAGCACCGATCTGCCCGCCCGCCTGCACGCCCAGGTACAGGCGCTGACCTCGGCCGACCTGTACTGGCTGGTCGCGCTGGTGGCCCTGGGCTGCCTGCCGCTGCTGGCCTGGGCCACCCGCGTCCATCCGCCACGTGCCGTGGCCTGACCCCCTTCGCAAGGAATCCCCCATGACCGTCAACAAGACAACCCTCAACACCGGCCTCGCCCTGGGCGTGCTGGCCCTGGCTATCGGCGGCTGGCTGCTGCTGCGCGACGGGCGCTACCAGCGCACCGACAACGCCTACGTCAATGCCGATTTCACCGTGGTTGCGCCGAAGGTGGCCGGCTTCGTCAGCAGCGTCGACGTGCAGGACAATCAGCGGGTGAAGGCCGGTGACGTGCTGGCGCGCATCGACGACCGCGACTACCAGGTGGCGCTGCAGGCCGCGCGCGCTGATCTGGCCAATGCCCGCGCGCAGCTGGCCAATGCGCAGGCTGCGCTGGCCCAGCAGGGCTCGCTGATCGAGCAGGCCCGGGCCAGCGTCGATGTCAGCCGCTCCGAGCTGACCCTGGCCAGCGCCGACCAGCAGCGCTACCGCGAACTGGCCCGCGATGGTGCCGGCACCGTGCAGAACGCGCAGCAGGCGCAGTCGAAGCGGGCCGTGGCCAATGCGCATCTGCAGCAGGGGCAGGCGGCATTGAGCACCGCACGCCAGCGCACCGACATCCTGGCCGCCGGCGTGCAGTCCGCACAGGCTGCGGTGCAGCGCGCCGAAGCGGCACAGGCACGCGCGGAGCTGGACCTTTCCCACACCGAGCTGCGCGCGCCCATCGATGGCGTGGTCGGGCGCCGTGCGGTGCGCGTGGGCGCCTACCTCACGCCGGGTACGGCGGTGGCTGCGGTGGTGCCGCTGCAGCGCGCCTTCGTGGTCGCCAACTTCCAGGAAACGCAGATGACCCGCATGCACGCCGGGCAGCCGGTGGAGCTGACGGTGGACGTGTTCCCCGGCACGCGCCTGCACGGCCACATCGACAGCATTGCCCCGGCCACCGGCGTGACCTTTGCCGCCGTTGCGCCGGAAAACGCCACCGGCAATTTCACCAAGGTGGTGCAGCGCATCCCGGTGAAGATCGTGCTGGAGCCGGGCCAGCCGCTGGCGGAGCAGCTGCGCGCCGGCATGTCGGTGGAAGCGCGTGTGGACCTGCAGGGCGGGGAGGGCGCATGAACGCCCCGAGCGTGATGAAGACCCTGGCCACTGCGGCGCTGTGCCTGGCCGTGGCGGCCTGCACGATGGGCCCGGACTTCGTACGGCCGCAGGCCCAGCTGCCGGCACAGTGGCAGGGTGACGCCGTGGCCACTGCGACCCTCGACGACGATGCGGCGTGGTGGGCGGGCTTTGATGATCCGCTGCTGGGGCAGCTTGCGCAGCAGGTGCTGCAGTCCAACCTGGACCTGCAACTGGCGGCCAACCGCGTGCAGCAGAGCCGCGCGGCGCGTGGCATCAGCGCGGCCGACCGGCTGCCCTCGGTGGCGGCCAGCGCCAGCGGCGTGCGTGCCCGCAACAGCGAGGTGGGCCTGAGCGATCCGTCCGGCAACGCCGGCCGCGAGGACTACGGCCTGTTCCAGGCTGGCATCGGCCTGAGCTGGGAACTGGACCTGTGGGGCCGAGTGCGCCGCCAGGTGGAAGCCGCCGACGCGCGCGTGCAGATGGCGGAGGAGGATGCGCATGCCGTGCGCATCGCGCTGCTGGCCGAAACCGCGCGATCCTACCTGCAGCTGCGCGCAACCTCGCAGCTGCTGGCGATCACCGAGGACAACCTGGGCATCGCCGCCGACATCCAGCGGCTGACCGAGGCGCGGCAGCGCCAGGGCGTGGCCAGCACGCTGCAGGTATCAAGCGCGGCGGCGCAGGTGGCCGCGCTGCAGGCACGCGTCGCGCCGCTGCGGCACCGGCAGTCGCAGCTGCGCAACGCGCTGGCGTTCCTGCTGGCCAGGCCGCCGCAGGCGCTGGATGCGCAGCTGCAGGACGTGCGCAGAGACTGGCCGGCACTGCCCGACGTGGCCGTGGGCCTGCCCAGTGAACTGGCCGAACGCCGCCCGGACATCCGCCGCGCCGAAGCAGCGTTGCATGCGGCCACCGCGAACATCGGCGTGGCCAAGGCCAGCTTCCTGCCGCGCATCACCTTGAATGGCGATGCCGGTTTCCAGGCCAAGCAGCTGGATGACCTGGACGGCTGGGATGCGCACCGCTTCAGCATCGGTCCGTCGATCAGCCTGCCGATCTTCCAGGGTGGGCGGTTGAAGGCAAACCTGGCGCTGAGCCGGCTGCAACAGCAGCAGTCCGCGCTGCAGTTCCAGCGCACGGTGCTGCAGGCCTGGCATGAAGTGGACGATGCCATCGATGGCTACGCGGCCGAGCAGCAGCGCACGATGCAGCTGCAGGTTGCGGTGGCGCAGAGCGAGACGGCCCTGGGGGCGGCGCGGCGCCAGTACCAGGCTGGTGTGGTCGACATGCTGGATGTGCTGAGCACCCAGCGCATCGCGCTGGACAACCAGGCCGCGCTGGCCAACAGCCAGGCCACGGCCGCGATAGCAAGGGTGGAGCTGTACCGCGCGCTGGGCGGCGGCTGGTAATTACATGGAATCGCCGGGCATGGCCCGGCGCTACCCATCGTGGCGGTAGTGCCGGCCGCTGGCCGGCATCCCGGTGGATGCCGCGGTTGCCGGCCAGCGGCCGGCACTACCAGAACGTGGCCTCAACGCACGTCGCGCAGTTCCCAGTGGTGGCCGGCCAGCAGGCGCAGGCGCTGCTTGAACACATCACTGTCGATGCGGGTGGTGGCCACCAGGTTGATCCGCAGGTCCTTCTGTTCGCCAGTCACGGTGGCGTCCGGGTCGGTCACGCCCCACTGCGGTTCCACGGCGTCCGGGTCGGGCTGCTTGGCCTTCCAGCGCTCGAACAGGGTGCCGCTGCGCAGGGCATCCTGCAGCTCCTCGGCGAAACCGCCGGCGCTCTGCGAATGGAAGGACAGGTCAGGGTCGTTGCCGCGGGCCTTGGACGGGTCGGGCAGGCTGATGTGGTACTGCGCAGGCATGGTTCGTCTCCTTGAGGTGCGGCAAGGCTGGCACAGCCGCAGTGCAATGCTTGTGTACGCCAGAACGGCTTATTCGAAGCGATGCGGCCCATCGGCAAAGCCGATCGTCACCGCGCCCTTGCCCACGTTGACCATGCCGGTCAGGCTCATCACCGACTCGTACACCGCCACGTCGTGGCTGGCGCACAGGTCCTTCATCGCGGCATAGCCGGGCAGGGCACGCAGTTCCTCCAGCTCGCCGCCATAGCTGACGCAGACGGTGGGGGTCATCAGGCCGTTGCGCACGCGCTGGCCGACCACGCCGAACAGCTTCTGCACGGCGTTGTCGAAGCCCTTGATCTTGGCCACCGGCCCGGTCTCGCCCTTGTAGCCGTGCAGTACCGGCTTGATGTCCAGCGCGCTGCCCAGCGCGGCGCTGAGCAGGCCGACGCTGCGGTCGCCCTTGTGGCGGGCGCGGGCGCGCATGTAGTACAGGTCGCGGGTGACCATGTAGCCGTGCACGTTGCCGAACAGTTCTTCCAGCCGCTCGCGGATCTGCTGCACGCTGGCACCGCTGTCGCGCAGCCGCACCGCTTCCACCGCGGTCACCGCCTGGGCGGCGAACAGGTTCTGGGTATCCAGCACGCGCAGCGCGAACGGCGAGTTGTAGCCCGCCGCCTGGCGCACCGGCTTGTAGTCGTTGAGGATGGCGAAGCTGGCCTGCAGCGCGTTGTCGTGGATCGGACTGCGCGTCTTGGTGATGGTCATGCAGAACACGTGGTCGTAATCGATCACCAGCTGCTGCAGGAACAGATCGCGGATCTGGTTGACGCTGAAGGGGATGGTTTCGGCTTCAGCACCGTGCTCGGCCACGTGGGCGTGCAGGAAGCTGAGCGTCGCCTGCTCGTCGCGGTGGTCGGCCAGCACCGCATCGCCGATCCGCACGGTGATCGGCAGCACCACGATGTTGTGTGCGGCAATGAAATCCTGCGGCAGGTCGCAGGCTGAATCGACAACAATTCCGATGCGCATCCGGCTCCCCCTCCAGGGCGGTTGTAGGTTCGGAATGTGAAAGCTATCGCAATTTCATCCGGGGCGCGCGAGGGAATCACGCCACTGCCTGTTCAGCGATTGCGCTGCACCGCCACTGGAAGCGTTACCACGGCCTGCCAGTCCGGACGCTGCAGCAGGCCGGGGTCATCCAGCACGGCGGCCATCATCGGGTGCGCATCGTTGCCCCAGAACAGTTCGCCGTCGATGGACAGGGTCGGCACGCCGAACAGGCCGGCGTCGATCGCGGCCTCGGTATTGCGGCGCAGCTGTTCCTTCACTGACGCTTCGGCGCAGGCCGCCTGCACGTCGTTGATGCCCAGACGGGCCGCCGGTATGCGCAGCGTTTCGGCGCTGTCACCGGTATTGCCTTCGCGCCAGATCCAGTCGAACAGCACATCCACCGCCTGCGTGCTGGCCCCGGCGGCCAGGCACAGGCGCAGCGCGGCCAGCGGGTTGAACGGATGGGCGGGCGGGAAGCGCAGCGGCGTGCCTTCGGTTTGCGCCGTCCACAGCAGCTGCCGGTAGATGAAACGGCGCTTGGCCGGAATCTCGGCCGGGCCGAGGTTGCCCAGGTGGTGCAGCACCGCGCCGAAGGCGATCGGCACCGGCTGGATGGCTGCGAACTGCGGCAGCTGCTTGACCTTCTGCCAGTGCAGGTAGGAGTAGGGCGAGACGAAATCGAAGTACCAGCGCAGGGTCGGCATCGGCGGATTCCTCGTAGGTCAGGGCTGCGCGTTGTGCTGCAGGTAACGGTCGCGCAGTTCGGTCTGGCGCGAGCGCATCGGCATCGCGCCCCCACCCAGCCAGACCTGTTCGGCATAGTGCGCCACATCCAGCGGGTCGCCTTCCCACAGCACCAGGTCGGCACGCTTGCCCGGTTCGATGGTGCCGATCTGGTCGGCCACGCCCAGCACCTGTGCCGGCACCCGGGTCAGCCCGGCCAGGCCGTCGGCCCACGGCAGGCCATTGGCCACCGCATTGCCGGCCAGCTGGCGCATCTTGCGCGCGTTGTGCGAGGCGTCGTCGCGCTGGGCGAAGCTGACCGGCACGCCCGCACGCTGCAGGCGCGCGGCGTTTTCCAGGGTGGCGCCGATCTGGTCGAAGCTGGTGGGCAGGTTGCCCAGCGCATCGACGAACACCGGCACCTGTGCCGCGGCCAGTTCCGCGGCCATCTGCCAGGCCTCGGCGCCACCGGCGATGGCGATCTTCACCTTCTCGCGTGCGGCCCAGCGCAGCAGCTGGCGGATGTCGGCGGCACGGTCCACTTCCACCACGATGCGGCCCTGGCCGGAGAGATAGCGGGCCAGGGTGCGGCGGCCGGCGGGCGTCAGCAGCGCATGCGGCGAATCGGCGGCGACCTGGCCGCGCGCTTCGTCCACCATCTGCTGCAGCAGCATCCACTGCGCCGCGCGCGACTGCCCGGTCAGTTCCGACGCGGCCGCGCCCAGGCGCAGGAACAGCGCACGCGGGCCGATCGGGTCGGCACTGCCATCCAGGCGCATCACGCCGCCCTGGCCGGCCACGAAGCCACCGCCGGTGGCTGCGCCCAGCGCGATGAAGCCGATGCCGTCCAGGCGTGCCACGGGAATCAGTACCGAGGCCGGGTTGTAGGCGAGGGTGACGTCGAATTCCGGGCGCAGCGGCTGCTCGCCGATCTTCAGCGTGCTGTCCACCGTGCTCGATTCACCGGAGACCTCTTCGATGCCGATCTCGGTGATGCCGCCGAACAGGGCCGGAGTGAGCGGGCGGCCGTTGGCCTCCACCACGGCCACGCCGCCCGGTGCCGCCAGGCCGGGGCCGACCGCGCGGATCATGCCGCCCTGCACCAGCACGTCGGTGTTCTGCAGGCTGCCGCGCGCGCTGGCGGTGTGCACCGTGGCGTTGCGCACCAGCAGGTCCTGCGCCGATGTGGTGCCTGCGATGCCTGCCAGCACCATGACGGTAGCGCCGAGCCATGCTCGGCGGCTCTTCCTGACAGGCTTCGTAGTCTGCGTGGAACGGCCCATCAGCGCACCTCCTGGCCAAGCTGGAAATCCGAACGCGGCGTTGCCGCCGGCGCACCGCGGTCATACAGCCGCCGGCCATCGACGTACACCTGCTCGGCCAGCGCATACGAACTGAAGGGATTGCCGTTCCACACCACCACGTCGGCCATCTTGCCGGCCTCAAGGGTGCCGGTCTGGCCTTCGATGCCCAGCGCCTTGGCGGCGTTGGCGGTCATCCAGATGATCGCGTGTTCCGGGGCGATGTCCGGCATGCGCGCGCGGCGTGCTGCGGCCATCACCTTGGCCGCTTCCTGGTTCAGGCGCTGGATGCCCTCGGGCGAATCGGAATGGACGATGGCGCAGCTGTTCTTCGGCCGGTCGACCAGCGCGATGTTCTCGGCGATGCCATCGAAGGCTTCCATCTTGAAGCCCCACCAGTCGGCCCAGAGCGCACCGCAGACGCCATCGGCGGCCAGCCGGTCGGCCAGCTTGTAGGCTTCCACGCCGTGGTGGAAGGCGGCCACCTTGAAGCCGAACTCCTTGGCCAGGTCGAGCATGGTGGCCATTTCGTCGGCGCGGTAGCAGTGGATGTGCACGCGGATGTCGCCCTGGATGGCGCCGGCCAGCGTGTCCAGCTTGAGGTCGCGCTTGCCGCCGGCATCACCGGCGCTGTCGCCCTTTTCGCTGCCGAACCAGCCCTTGCGCTTGGCCGGCTTCGGGCTGTTCTTGGCGATGTAGTCGGCCGCGTCGATGAAGGCGGCGCGGTAGCCGGCCACGTTGCCCATGCGCGTGGCCGGGGCGGTGCCCTTGCCGCCGTAGACGCGCTTCGGGTTTTCGCCGCAGGCCATTTTCAGGCCCCACGGTGCGCCGGGGAATTTCATCGCCTGGTAGGTGGTGGCCGGCACGTTCTTCAGCACCACGCCGCGGCCGCCGACCAGGTTGGCCGAGCCGGGCAGCACCTGCATGCTGGTGACGCCGCCGGCCAGGGCCGCGGTGAAGCCGGGGTCCTGCGGCCACACCGAGTGCTCGGCCCAGACATTGGCGGTGACCGGCGCGGTCATCTCGTTGCCGTCGCTGTGCGCGCTGACGCCGGGGCTGGGGTAGACGCCCAGGTGCGAGTGGACATCGATCAACCCGGGGGTGACCCACTTGCCCTGCGCATCGATGCGGGTGATGCCGGTATCGGCCTGCAGCTGCGGGCCGACGGCGACGATGCGGCCGTCGCGCAGCAGCACGTCGGCATGCTCCAGGCGCTGGCCGGTGCCGGTCAGCACGGTGGCGTTCTGGATCAGCACCGGGCCATCGGGATGGGCCTGATAGGTGCTGGGGTAGGGGTCGGCGACGAAGCGCGACGCGCCCACCGCCGGTGCGGTGCTCAGTGAGGCCAACGCCAGGCCGAGGCCGGCGCGCAACAACGTGGATGGCATGCAGATTCCCCTGGCAGGCGCGTGAATCCACCGACGCTATCCGGCGCCGGGGGCGGTTGCCAAGTGACGTTGGGCAGGGGCGGATGTAGGAATTTCCCTATACAAAAATTGTGAATGAATCATTAATTTTCGGTGACACCTGCGGTGTTCGAACGCAGCAGCGTGTGGCTCTCCCCTTGCTGGCAGCCCTGTGCCAACGCGCATGGCTGGCATCGCACTTCCCATGGAACTCAAGGACGTACCTGTTGATGAGCGTTTCCACATCGTACCGTACCGCTGCCGCGCGCCGCGCCTTCCTGCCCTCACCACTGGCTTCGGCCATTGTCGGCTCGCTGCTGGTGGCGGCCTCGCTGCCGGCCCTGGCCCAGGGCAGCAGTGACGAGCTGTCGCGCTACCAGTTCCAGCGCAGCCTGCAGGCTGCCTTCGCCGCCCCGTCGCTGGCCTCGACCGCCGCCCCGTCGTCGGGTTTCGCCCCGGCTGCAGGCGATGACGCCGCCGAGCCGATCATGGGCCAGGCCGGCGATGCCGCCAGCTGGCGCAGCAGCGAATTCAACAACGACTGGGGCCTGGGCGCGATCAATGCCGATGTTGCCTATGCCCGCGGCCTGACCGGCAAGGGCATCCGCCTGGGCGTGTTCGACAGCGGCAGCGGCCTGGACCACGACGAGTTCGCCGGCAAGGACCACCGCAGCATCCATATCGCCGACCTGCTGGAAGACGGCAGCCTGTGCGGCAACACCGGTTTCATCGACGGCCCGGATGCCTGCTTCAGCAGCGACGGCGACGATGTCTCGATCGAATACACCGCGTTCGACGCCAGCGTCCCGCAGAACATCCGCGACATCATCATTTCCGACCCGCGCTACGTGCAGCCGGGCGTCTCCTTCCAGACCCACGGCACCCATGTGGCCGGCACCATCGCCGCCAACCGCGATGGCAACGGCACCCATGGCGTGGCCTTCGGTGCCGACCTGAGCGTGGCCAAGCTGTTCTTCAACAGCGCGCAGGTGTGGGCGCGTAACGCGGCCGGCAGCTACCAGGTCTTCTCCATCGGCGGCGTGGGCCCGGACAGCACCGCGTTCGAAAGCATGTACGCGCAGATGAACGAACAGGGCGTGCGTGCGCTCAACCACAGCTGGGGCCTGAGCAACGAGCCGACCACCGTGGAAGACGTCGACGGCCTGTACGAATACAACATGGATTACCTGGACATCTTCGCCGAAGGCTCGCGCAGCAACGGCATGATCCAGGTGTGGGCCGCAGGCAACAACCAGGTCTACGCCGATGAGGCGGAAGACGCGCCGATCGCCGGCATCTACGCCACGCTGCCGCGCGCCTTCGCCGACATCGAGCCGTACTGGCTGAGCGTGGTGAACGTGGCCGAAGTGGCGCCGGGCAGCTATGTGCTGGACAGCTCCTCCAACCGCTGCGGCCTGAGTGCCAACTGGTGCCTGGCCGCGCCGGGCACCGACATTCTGTCCACCGTCTACGGCAGCGATTCGGCGCTTGACGCGCAGCTGGTCGACGGCGGCAACGGCAACGTACTGCTGGAAGTGCTGGAACGCGTGCCGACCTACAGCTACGGCTGGATGACCGGCACCTCGATGGCGGCCCCGCACGTCACCGGCGCACTGGGCCTGCTGTTCGAGCGCTTCCCGTACCTGGACAGCGCGCAGGTGCGCGACATCCTGCTGACCACGGCCACCGACCTCGGCGCCGAGGGCGTGGACGATGTCTACGGCTGGGGCATGATGAACCTGGCCAAGGCCGTCGAGGGCTATGGCTCGCTGCGCGTGGACACCGACGTGGTGATGAACCAGAAGGCCGGTGGCCTGAAGGTGTGGGAAGGCGATGCATGGGACGACTGGACCAATGACATCGGCGGCCCGGGCAAGTTGACCAAGAGCGGCATCGGCTGGCTGCGCCTGAGCGGCGACAACAGCTTCAACGGCGCCGTGGTGCGCGAAGGCGTGCTGGAACTGGACGGCGTCAATACGCTGACCAGCGCCGTCGAGGTGAACGGTGGCAGCCTGCTGCTCAACGGCACGCTGGAAAGCACCGCGCTGAACGCCAACGGTGGCGTCAGCTTCGTCACCCGCACCGGCGTGCTGGACGGCTCGGACCTGAGCGTGTCCGGCGGCGTGGTCTCGTTCAACGGCGTGCAGACCGGTGGCCAGACCTTCGTCGGCGCCAAGGGCACGCTGAAGGGCGTGGGCGAACTGGGCGACACTACCGTGTCCGGCATCATCGCGCCGGGCAACTCGATCGGCACGCTGACCATCAACGGTGACTACGTGCAGACCGCCAGCGGTGTCTACCAGGCCGAACTGGCCCCGGGCGGCCGCAGCGACCTGCTGCACGTCACCGGCACCGCCACCCTCGGCGGCTCGCTGGTGGCACTGCCGGAAGCGGGCACCTACTACCTGGGTGAGCAGTTCAACTTCCTGCAGGCTGATGGCGGCACGATCGGCCAGTTCGCGAGCACCGATTTCAGCGCGTTCTCGCCCTTCATGCAGTTCAGCCTGGTCTACGGCGCTGCCGGCGCCCGGATCGAGGTGGCCCGCGGCGCCGCACTGGCCAGCGCCGCCACCACCGCCAACCAGCGGGCCGTGGCCGGCGTGGCCGACACCCTGGCCGTCGGCCAGGGCCTGCCGCGTCCGCTGACCCTGCTGTTCCCGGAACAGGTGGGGGCGGCGCTGGACGGCCTGAGCGGCGAGTTGCACGCCGCCACTGCGGCAGCGCTGGTGGAAAGCAGCCGCAACGTGCGTGATGCCGCGCTGTCGCGCCGTGCCGGTGCCACCGCACCGGGCGCCAGCGATGCCGATGCAACCGGCGTCTGGGTGCAGGCCATCGGTGGCAGCACCACCCTGGACGGCAACGCCAACACCGCCCGCACCCAGGCCAACAACAACGGCCTGCTGGTCGGCGTGGACCGCGAGTTCGGCGGCTGGCAAGTGGGCGTGCTGGCTGGTACCGGCCGTACCGACGTCAAGCAGCAGCAGGGCCGTCGTGCGCGCTCGAAGATCGACAACACCCACTTCGGCGCGTACGCCAGCCACAACTGGGGCGGGTTCGGCCTGCGTGGCGGCCTGGCGGTGAGCAACCACGACGTGGACACCACCCGCGAGCTGGCGTTCTCCGGCTACACCGACACGCTGAGCGCCCGCTACGACGCCCGCACCCGCCAGGCGTTCATCGAAGCGGCCTACCGCTTCGGTGGCCGTGAAGCCGGCCTGGAGCCGTACCTGCAGGTGGCCCGCGTGGAAGTGGACACCAAGCACATCGACGAGCGTGGCGGTGCCGCCGCCCTGCAGGGCCGGGTCGACGACGCCCGCACCACCGTGGCCACGGCCGGTGTGCGCTTCGACAAGGGCCTGAAGGCCTCGTTCCAGCAGGACAGCTGGCTGCACGTGACCGGTGGGGTGGGCTACCGCCGGGCCAGCGGCGACCGTGACCCGTCGGCAACGCTGGCCTTCGCCAGCGGCAGCGACGCGTTCGTGGTCAGCGGTGCGCCGATCGCCGACAGTGCAGTGGTGGCCGAGCTGGGCCTGTCGGCCTGGCTGACCGAGCGCCAGCAGCTGGAACTGGGCTACAGCGGCCAGTACGGTGATGAGAGCCGTGACCATGGTGCCAACCTGCGCTGGTCGGTGCGCTTCTAAGCGCCCGGCGCGGCAGTAACGGTTCCCGGGCAGCACGTGCCGGGAACCCCCAGGAGGGCGGCCGCAGGGCCGCCCTTCTTTGTTGCCGGGGCAGGTGAAGGCCGGCGGACACGCGCCTACAATAGCGGCCCCACGCCGTAGCGGATGCGCCATGAAGAGCAAGCAGGAAATCGTCGACAACTGGCTGCCACGCTATACCGGCGTGCCCCTGGACCAGTTCGGCCAGCACATCCTGCTGACCAACTTCGGCGGCTACCTGCATACCTTCGCCGAGCTGACCGGGGCGCCCATCGTCGGCCTGGACCGGCCGATGGCCAGTGCCACCTTCGACGACATCACCATGATCAACTTCGGCATGGGCAGCCCCAATGCCGCCATCATCATGGACCTGCTGTCGGCGGTGATGCCCAAGGCCGTGCTGTTCCTGGGCAAGTGCGGGGGGCTCAAGCGCAAGAACCAGCTGGGCGACCTGGTGCTGCCGATCGCCGCCATCCGCGGAGAGGGCACCTCGGGCGACTACCTGCCGCCGGAAGTGCCGGCGCTGCCGGCCTTCGCCCTGCAGCGGGCGGTGTCCACGATGATCCGCGACCTCGGCCACGACTACTGGACCGGCACGGTCTACACGACCAACCGCCGGGTCTGGGAGCATGATGAGGCCTTCAAGGAGCGGCTGCGGGCGATGCGCTGCATGGCCATCGACATGGAAACGGCCACGGTGTTCGCTGCCGGCTTCGCCAACCACATCCCCAGCGGGGCGCTGCTGCTGGTGTCCGACCAGCCGATGATCCCCGACGGGGTCAAGACCGAGGCCTCCGATGCCAAGGTCAGCTCCCAGTTCGTGGAAAACCATATCCAGATCGGTATCGAGGCGCTTAAGCTTATCCGGCGCAACGGCAAGTCGGTCCGCCACCTGCGCTTTGACGAATGATGATGATGGTCTGGCGCCGCGCGCTGGCCCTGGAGAGCAGGTGATGGACGTTGCCGCGCAAGTAGTGGAATTCTGGAGCGAGGCGGGCCCGACGAAGTGGTTCGCCCGCGATGACGCGTTCGACGCGCGGTTCCGCGAGCGGTTCCTGGAGGAGCACTACGCGGCGGCGTCGCGTGGGCGCGAACACTGGCTGGGCAGTTCCGAGGGCGCGCTGGCGCTGATGCTGCTGCTGGACCAGTTCCCGCGCAACTGCTTCCGCGGTACCGCCCATTCCTTCGCCACCGATGGCCTGGCCCGGCATTACGCCATGCGCGCCATCGAGGAAGGCCTGGACCTGCAGCTGGTGCCCAAGCTGCGTGCTTTCATCTACCTGCCGTTCGAACATTCCGAAGATCCGTTCGACCAGGATCGTTCGGTGGCCATGTTCGACGTGCTGGGCGACAAGGAATACCTGCAGTACGCCGAAGTCCACCGCGACGTCATCCGCCGCTTCGGCCGCTTCCCGCACCGCAACGCCGTACTGGGCCGCATGCCCAGCCCGGAAGAACTGGATTTCCTCGCCGAAGGCGGCTTCGCCGGGTAATAAAAAAGGGGACGGAGGGGATTAAGTCGTTTGTGCCACAATCGACTTAATCCCCTCCGTCCCCTTTTTTGGCGGCCGATCAGTACTTCGGCACGCCGTTGTCCACTTCGTCCGACCAGGCGTCGATGCCGCCGGTGACGTTGAACACCTTGGTGAAGCCCAGGGTGCGGAACTGCTCGGCAGCCTGCGCGCTGCGGCCACCGTGGTGGCACAGGAAGGCCAACGGCGTGTCCTTGGGCAGGCCTTCCAGCTCGGCACGGCCGTTGCCGTCGAAGCTCTTGAACGGCACGCCGACCGCGGCGATGGCGCGTTCGTCGGCCGGGCGCACGTCCACCAGGGTCACGTTGCCGGCACGCACCAGGTCGTCGGCGTCACGCACGCTGATTTCCTGCACCGGCTTGGGCGCGTTCGGGTTGTCGATGGCCAGGCCCTTGCCGCGGATGTCATCGACCCAGTCGATGGTGATGCCGTCGGCGCGGCGCGCGCTGGACAGGTCGAACTGCACGCGCAGGCCGTTGGATTCGGCGGCGATCGCGCTGTCATCGTGCGGGGCCAGCTGGAAGTTCGGCTGGAAGCGCGCATCGATGGTCAGCTGCAGTGAAGCGCCCGGGGCATCGGCCAGCGCGCCCTTCAGCATTTCCACGGCGGCCGGGGTGACGGTGATGCGCGGCGGGGTGCGGTCCGGTGCGGCCAGGCCGAGCACGGTGCTCAGTTCGCCGCTGGCGGCCATCTGCAGGATGATGTCGCTGCCACCGACCAGTTCGCCGTCGATGTACAGCTGCGGGATGGTCGGCCAGTCGCCATAGACCTTGATGCCTTCACGGATTTCCTGGTCGGCCAGCACGTTGACGTGGGCGAAATCGACGCCCAGGTCCTGCAGGGCGCCCACGGCCTTGGCCGAGAAGCCGCACTGCGGCATCGACGGCTGGCCCTTCATGAACAGCACGACGCGGTTGTCGTTGAGGAGGGATTCGATGCGCGAACGCAGGGCGGGATCGAGGGACATGGGCAGTCTAGGGTCCGTAAATTCGAATCACCCATTCTACGCCCCATGGCATCATGGGGCATGACCAACGCAGGAACATTGCATCGCATCCCGACCCGGCCGTGGCGCTGGCTGCCCTGGCTGGTGGCGTCGCAGGTGGCGGTGATCCTGGTCTGGGTGCTGGCCGGCTGGCACTGGGGGCTGCCGCTGATGGTGGCCAGCCACGCACTGTTCATGGTGCCGGTGTTCCTGCCCAACAGCCGCTTCTACACGCCGGTGCTGGACCGCCTGCCCGATGCGGGCGACAGCGTCTGGCTGACCATCGACGATGGCCCCAGCGAGGAGACCCCGGCACTGCTGGATCTGCTCGACCGGCACCAGGCGAAGGCGACCTTCTTCCTGGTCGGCGAGCGCGCACTGGCGCATCCGGCCCTGGTGGAAGAGATCCTGCGTCGCGGCCACGACCTCGGCAACCACAGCCATACCCACCCGCAGACCCGCTTCTGGCGGCTGGGGCCGACGCAGATGCGTGCCGAGATCGAAGGCTGCCATCAGGCGCTGCAGGCGGTCAGCGGCCGCCCGACGCGCTGGTACCGCTCGGTGGTGGGCATGACCAACCCGTTCGTGGCGCCGGTGCTGGCCGCGCTGGGCCTGGTGCGGGTGGGCTGGACCGCGCGTGGCTATGACGGCGTGGGCTGCACGCCCGACGGCGTGATGGCGCGCCTGCTGCCGGACCTGCAGCCCGGTGCCATCGTGCTGTTGCATGAAGGTGCCGCACATGGCCACAACCTGGCCATCATCGAGCGCGTGCTGCAGGTGCTGGACCAGCGCGGGCTGAAGGCGCGGCTGCCGTCGCTGTAGCGTGGTAGCGCCGGGCCATGCCCGGGCGGCGGCGCAACGCGCCGTAGCGGTGGGATGATCTGTAGCGCCCGAGCCTACGCTCGGGCGGCGGCGCAACGCGCCGTCAGGGCAGCCGAGCATGGGCTCGGCTCTACACAAGGGATCGCTGCGCTACCAGCAGCCAGCTGTTGAACGGTGTGCGCCCATGCAGCGGCCGCACCTCGCCCACCTGCAATCCGGCTTCGGCCAGCGTCGCCCGCAGCAGTGCCGGGTCGGGGTAATGCCGTGGCCGCGTGCCCATCCAGCCGACCAGCCAGGCCAGCCGATCAGCCACGCGCGTGGTGCGGTCGCGGCGGTCGCCGGTGGCCAGTGGCGTGCGCAGGAGCAGGCTGCCACCAGGCGCCACCCGTGCGCTGGCCGCTTTCAGCAGGTCCAGCTGCGGCTGTGCATCCAGGTACTGCAGCACATCCAGCAGCAGCACGTGCCCAGCCTGCGCAGGCAGGGGCGCCTGCACGTCCAGGCAGTCGAACCGCACCTCCTCCAGGTCGCCACCGGCCCGCTGCGCGCGGGCGATCTTGCCGGCATCCACGTCCACGCCCAGGTAGGGCTGGCCGCGGCCGCGCTGGCGCAGGACATGGGCAAACAGACCCAGCCCGCAGCCCAGGTCGAGCAGCGGCAGGCCATCGTCGGGAAGGTGCTGCAGCACGCCGTCGTACAGCGGATCGCTGCCCAGCTTGCCGCGCGTGTAGTAGTAGTCGCGGCGGTTGCCCCAGGCCTGCACCGGCCGGAACGCCTCGGCGATGGCCCGTGCCTGGCCGCGCTCCAGCGGCGAACAGTTCAGTGGTGTGCCGTTCCCTGGCAGGCCATCCATCGCTCAGTCCGTTCGCTGCAGCAGGCGCGTGGCCACGGGCAGGGCGCGTTCGGCCCACAACGCATACATCCGCGCGGAGGGATGCAGGCCGTCCTCGGCGATCATCGCCGGGTCGGCGCCGTGCGTGCGGCTGATGTCGGTGATGTCGACGAAGGCCACGCCCTGCTGGGTGCTGATGACCTCGGCGGCGGCGTTGAATTCGTCGGTCTCGATCTCGATGCGGGTCAGGTCACGGCCGCTGCCGGCACCGAACGGGGTCGTGCCCCAGTCGGGGAAGGACAGAACCAGCACGCGGCCGGCATCGCCACCGGCAAAGCCGATCGCACGCTGCAGCAGGGCCTCGAACTGCTGGCGGTACTCGTCCAGCGGGCGCCCGCGGTACTGGTTGTTGACCCCGATCAGCAGGCTGACGAAATCGAACGGGCCCTGCGGTGCGGCGGCATCGATGCCGGCGTCCAGTTCGTCGGTGGTCCAGCCGGTGGTGGCGATGATCTGCGGGTCGGCCAGGTCCACGCCCTGCGCACGCAGTGCGGCAGCCAGCTGGTGCGGCCAGCGGCCTTCAACCGCGACCGCTTCGCCGATGGTGTACGAATCGCCCAGCGCCAGGTAGGACAGCGCCACGCTCAGGCCACCGAGCGGCGCAGCTTCAGCGGCACGACCTTGGTGGCGTCTTCGGCACGGCGGGACAGCACGCGGTCGATGCGCGCGAACACATCGCGCATCACCGAGGCTTCCGGCAGCAGGGTCACGCGGAAGTGGTGGCGGTAGGGCACGTTGAAGCTCGAGCCCGGCACGACCAGCACGCCCTCGTCGTTCATCAGGTCCAGCGCGAAGTTGTGATCGTCGAAGCCCTTGGCGGCGGCACCGACCACGGCCGGGAACGCGTACAGGGCGCCGGCCGGGGCGACCAGCGACAGGTGCTCGCTGGCGTTGCAGGCCTCGATCACCGCGCGGCGGGTTTCATACAGGCGGCCGCCGGGGGCGCACAGTTCGGAAATGGTGTCCGGGCCGTTCACCGCGGCGTCGATGGCGTACTGGCCCGGCACGTTGGCGCACAGGCGCAGCGCGCTGAGCAGGTCGAGCGCGGCGCGGAACTCGCCCAGGCGCGCGTCGTCGCCGGTGAGGTGGGCCCAGCCCACGCGCCAGCCGCAGGCGCGGTGCACCTTGCTCAGGCCACTGAAGGTCAGGCACGGATGGTCGCCGGCCAGCGGCGCGACCGGCTGGAACACCGCGTCGTCATAGAGGATCTGGTCGTAGATCTCATCGACCAGCAGCAGCAGGTTGTGGCGGCGGGCAATCTCGACCACGCGCTCCAGCAGCTCGCGCGGGTAGCTGGCGCCGCTGGGGTTGTTCGGGTTGATCAGCACGATGGCGCGGGTGCGCGAGGACACCAGCGTCTCGATCTCGGTCGGGTCGGGCTGGAAGCCGTTCTCCGGCGCGCAGCGGTAGTACACCGGGCGGCCGTCGTTGAGGATGGCCGCGGCCGACCACAGCGGGTAGTCCGGCGAGGGCACCAGCACTTCGTCGCCGGGGTTCAGCAGGGCGCGCAGCGACAGGTCGATCAGCTCGCTGACGCCGTTGCCGACGAACACGCGGTCCGGGTGGGCATCGGGCGCACCACGGCGCGCATAGGCGGCGGCGATGGCTTCGCGGGCCACCGGCAGGCCCTGCTGGTGGGTATAGGGATCGGTGCGGCCCATGTCATCGGCGATGGCGTGCTGCAGGTGTTCCGGCGCACGGAAGCCGAAGTTGCCCGGGTTGCCGATGTTCAGCTTGATCAGCTTGCGGCCCTGCGCTTCCAGCTCCCGCGCTCGCCGGGCCAGCTCTCCGCGGATCTCGTAGCGCACTTCGGAAAGGCGCTCGCGGGTGGCCAGGGGCTTGTGCGAGGGGGTGGACATGGGGCTGGGCCGTCAAAAGGCATGGGGTTTCCATCCTACCGGAATTGCTGCAGTGCATGGCAAGGCCCCAGGGCCTGCCGTTGTTGGGCTGGCAGGGCATCGGGCCGGTTAGAATGGCGGCGATGACCCAGACCCCCGATTTCAACGCCCTGCAGACCATCGGCTGGCCCTGGCCGGGCCCGCCGCAGCAGGCCGACTGGCAGGCCGCGATGGCCGAGCACCCGCAGGCCCGTCCGGCGCGGGTGATCGAACAGCACCGCACCCATTACGTGGTAGCCGATGGCCCGGAGGCCTCGATCAAGGCCGAGTCGCTGCCGGAATGGCAGCGCCCGCGCTTCCCCAGCCATGAGCGGCCGGCGGTGGGCGACTGGGTGCTGCTGGACGGCATCCGCATCGTCGCTTTGCTGCCGCGGCGTACCGCCATCAAGCGTGGCGCGGCCGGCGAGCATTACCACCAGCAGGTGATCGCGGCCAACATCGATACGGTGTTCATCGTCTGTGGCCTGGATGCCGACTTCAACCCGCGCCGCATCGAACGCTACCTGCTGCTGGTCGGCGGTGGCGGTGCCGAGCCGGTGGTGGTGCTGACCAAGGCCGACCAGACCGAGTACAGCGAAGACGCGCTGGCGGTGCTGGAGGAGCTGGAGATGCAGGGCATCGCGCTGCACGCGATCAATGGCCTGGATGCCGACAGCGTGTCCGTGCTGGAACCGTGGCTGGGCGCGGGTCGCACGGTGGTGCTGGTCGGTTCGTCCGGTGCCGGCAAATCCACGCTGACCAACACCCTGCTGGGCGAGCAGCGGATGAAGACCAATGCGGTGCGCGCCAATGATTCGCGCGGCCGCCACACCACCACCCACCGCGCGCTGATGCCGCTGCCGATGGGCGCGTGCCTGATCGATACGCCGGGCATGCGCGAGCTGAAGCCGACCGGCGAAGAGACGCTGGCCGAAGGTGGCTTCGCCGATATCGAAGCGTTGGCGGCGCAGTGCCGCTTCAACGACTGCATGCACCAGCAGGAACCGGGCTGCGCGGTGCGCGCGGCCATCGATGCCGGTGAGATCGAAGAGAGCCGGCTGCAGAACTACTTCAAGCTGAAGGAAGAAGTGGCCGCCGCCGCTGCCAAGCTGGCCGTGCGCCAGGCCGAGACCGCGCAGGAGCGCGGTGGCAAGAAGGGCAAGGGCCAGCAGTTCCGCCCGGCGAGCAAGAACCGCCGGCGCTGATGGGTATCGCGGGGTCGGATCCCATTGCGTCGCAATGGGCTCTGACCCACGCAATGGACCCGCCTCTGCCTGCTCCTGGTGGGTGCCAACCTTGGTTGGCACGGGTGTGTCCGAAGCCCCGCCTGCGGCGGCTGCCAACCGAGGTTGGCAACTACCGGGAATGCGCGCCCTTGCTCTGGTAGGTGCCAACCTTGGTTGGCACGGGTGTGTCCGAAGCCCCGCCTGCGGCGGCTGCCAACCAAGGTTGGCAACTACCCGGATGGCCGGCTGTGCTCTGGTAGGTGCCAACCTTGGTTGGCACGGGTGTGTCCGAAGCCCCGCCTGCGGCCGCTTCCAACCGAGGTTGGCAACTACCGGGTTCCGCTTGAAACGACCAAACCCGGGGCAGGGCGCTATAGTCCGCCCATGGAAACGACCGCGACGCTGGACCATGACGTGGCCCACCATGCGGCGCTCGACGCGCGACTGGTCGAGGCCGTGGGCGGCATCCGCCTGCTGGGGCTGACCAGTTGGCCGGCAACGGTGCAGGCACCGTTCCTGGACAGCGTGGCGCGCGGCCAGCCGGTGCTGCCAACGGTGGACTATCCCAAACTGGACTTCAGCGAGGAACGCCGCGCGCTGGCCGCCATCGCCGCCGAGTGTGATCCCAGCCATCCGCTGGGCCATTACGTGCAGCAGTCCGCGCAGAGCTGGGACCTGGCCGCGCAGCTGCTGGAGGGCCTGGGCACCGCGGCTGTCGATCGCTGTTCCGTGCAGCTGTTCGGTGCGCCGGAGCAGCCATTGCCCGGCAACGGCCCGAGCACGCGCGAGGCCGCCCGCCACTTCATCCAGATCGCCAGCGAGCTCGACAGCGAACTGCTGGCCCCGGAAGAACAGGTGCCCGTCTCCGCCATCGCCCTGCAGCTGCAGCTGCAGAACGATCTCGATGGTTTCTTCGAATCGCGCATCATCCAGGTGCAGCTGGACCCGGAGCTGGTGTCCAAGGCTGCTGCCGGCCCGACCCGCATCCGTCTGCGCACCAGTGCACGCTTCAGCGCCTACGACCGTGCGCAGTTGTTCCACCACGAAGCGCTGGTGCATTCGCTCACCGCCTTGAACGGCCGCGAACAACCTGTGCTGCCCAGCCTGGCGCTGTCCTCGCCGCGGGTAACCGCCACCCAGGAAGGCCTGGCCACCTTCGCCGAGCAGATCACCGGCAGCATCGACATCGAGCGGTTGAAGCGCATCAGTCTGCGTACCGAAGCCATCGCGATGGCGCGCGAAGGTGCGGATTTCATCGAGGTCTACCGTTACTTCTGCGATGCCGGGCAGAACCCGGAGGAAAGCTTCGCCTCGGCGCAGCGCGTGTTCCGCGGCGTACCACCGAGCGGCGGCCAGGCCTTCACCAAGGACACGGTGTACCTGCGCGGACTGGTGTCGGTGCACACGTTCTTCCGCCACATGCTGGCCGAGGACCGCCTGCAGGTCTGCCGCTGGTTGTTTGCCGGCAAGATGAGCCTGACCGACGCGATCGCGTTCGCACCGTTGTTCGAGAGCGGCGTACTGAAGCCACCGCGCTGGCTGCCGCACTGGGTCAGCCGTGCGAATGGCCTGGCAGGCATGCTGGCGTTCTCGCTGTTCGCCAACCGCATCCGGATGGACCAGCTGGCGCCGGAGTGAAAGGCGCGGTGGAAACCCCGCCGAAAACAATCAAAAAAATCAAAAAAAGAACCGGGGTCAGAGCCCGTTGCGAAGCAACGGGGTCCGACCCCGTGCCGACCAACGGTCGGCACCCACCATCAGCAGCAGGTTCCATCAGCGGCAGGTTCCAACAGCTCGCTGGAAACTGTCGAAGGCGGGGCACTGTGGGTTTGCGGGGTGTGAGCCGCATGGGCCCGAGGCATGCCTCGGGCGGGTTGGGCAGGACGCCCAACCCCGGTCTTGCCGTGTGCGCAGGACAGCGCACACGAGCAAGCGGCGACCAAGC
>JAAIGF010016921.1_pt1 | contig 21633 bp, 14 predicted proteins | sample 6487441 | NCBI WGS metagenome assembly JAAIGF01 (sample SAMN13974129, study PRJNA590717) | phyllosphere metagenome | biome: pepper field; feature: multiple bacterial spot infested pepper fields; material: pepper leaves; isolation source: leaves from pepper fields | host: Capsicum annuum ... | reverse complement strand
GGGCGGTTCAGGGAGAATCCGGCGTGGGGACCAAGCTACAAAGCGGTCGCAAGACCCAGAGCCGAACGGTCGCCCACGCCGGGCTCTCGGCACCTAAGATGCCAGATCGGCAAGAGATAAGAGCCGACCCCACGGTCGGCTGCTCTTCGGCCAGCGCGCGACAACCCTGCCGCGCTTACGCGCGGCGAGCCGACCATGGGTCGGCTCCACCGGTGCGCCGCTCGCGCTTAATTCTTCATATTTCTGCTGTCGTCCGTCTCATGCGCTGAGACTGGCCCCGGCTAGGGTGCGGTGATGGAAACTGTCCGTAAACTCGCCATCCTTGCTGATGCGGCCAAGTACGATGCCTCCTGCGCCTCCAGCGGCGCCGGTCGCCGCGACTCCCGTGGCACTGGCGGTGTGGGCAGCACCGAGGGGTCGGGCATCTGCCACAGCTACACCCCGGACGGCCGCTGTGTCTCGCTGCTGAAGATCCTGCTGACCAACTTCTGCATCTACGACTGCGCGTACTGCATCAACCGGGTCTCCAGCAATGTCCAGCGCGCGCGCTTCAGCGTCGATGAAGTGGTGGCGCTGACGCTGGATTTCTACAAGCGTAATTATATTGAAGGCCTGTTCCTGTCCAGTGGCATCATCCGCAACGCGGACTACACCATGGAGCAGATGGTCGAGGTCGCCCGCCGCCTGCGCGAGGAGCATCGCTTCGCCGGCTACATCCACCTCAAGACCATTCCTGAAGCCTCCCCCGAGCTGCTGGCCAGCGCCGGCCGGTACGCCGATCGCCTGTCCATCAACGTCGAGCTGCCCACCGAGGCCGGGCTGGCCACCTTCGCCCCCGAGAAGACCGTGCAGTCGATCCGCGGTGCCATGGGCGAGCTGCGCTGGCGCATCGATGAGGCGCGCGAAGCGCGGGCCCCGGCCACACCGGCAGCGGTGGCCTCGCCGACGGTCAAGCGCACCGCGCGTCCACGGCCTCCCCGTTTTGCGCCTGCCGGCCAGAGCACGCAGATGATCGTCGGCGCCGACGGTGCCAACGACCGGCAGATCCTTGCCTCGGCCGATGCGCTCTACGGCAGCTATCGCATGCGCCGGGTCTACTACTCGGCCTTCAGCCCGATCCCCGATGCCAGCCGCAAGCTGCCGGTACAGCCGCCGCCGCTGGCCCGCGAGCACCGGCTTTACCAGGCCGACTGGCTGCTGCGTTTCTACGGCTATGGGGTCGAGGAAATCACCAGCACCACCAGCGACGGCATGCTCGACCTGGACATCGACCCCAAGATGGCCTGGGCCATCGCCCATCCCGAGCGCTTTCCGGTCGACCTCAACCGGGCACCGAAAGAACTGCTGCTGCGCGTGCCGGGGCTGGGCGTGCGCAACGTCAAGCGCGTGCTGATGGCCCGCCGCCACGCGCGCCTGCGCGTGGCCGACGTGGCCCGACTGAAGGCACCGATGGGCAAGCTGCTGCCCTTCGTGCAGCTGGCCGACCACCATCCGCGCAGATCGCTGGACGACCCGGCCGCGCTGCGGGCGCGGCTGGCGCCGCCGCCGCGTCAGGGCTCGCTGTTCGACGCGCTGCCGGCCGCATGATGCAGCGTGGCTCGGTGCGCGTGGACCCGCCGTGGTCATTGCAGGCGTGGCGCGATGCCGCGCGCCGCGGGTTGCAGGCCAACGCGGCACCGGCCGAACTGGACTGGCTGCACGGCACCGACGCCTCGCTGCTTGATGCCCCGGCCCTGCCGGAAGCCACCGATGACGGCGCAGCCGGCAGCGTGCCGCGCGCGTTTCTGGAGCTGGCCGAAATCTGCCTGTGCCACCGCGACCCGCAGCGCATGCCCCTGCTCTACCGCATGCTGTGGCGGATCCGCCATGGCGAGCGTGCCCTGCTGTCCAACCCGGCCGACGCCGACGTGCTGCGTGCCATGGCAATGGCCCAGGCGGTGCGCCGCGACAGTCACAAGATGAAAGCATTTGTGCGCTTCCGCGAGATTCCCGGCCAGGCCGACGCCTTCATTGCCTGGTTTGAGCCGGACCATTTCATCGTCGACCGCGTGGCGCCGTTCTTCGCACGCCGCTTTGCCGGCATGCGCTGGGCGATCCTCACCCCCTACCGCAGCGCGCACTGGGACGGCCAGACACTTTCCTTCGGTCCCGGTGCCAGCCGCCAAGATGCGCCGGACGATGACGCACGCGAGGACCTGTGGCGTACCTACTACGCCAGCATCTTCAATCCCGCACGGCTGAACACCCGCATGATGCAGCAGGAAATGCCGGCAAGGTACTGGCGGCACCTGCCCGAGGCCAGCCTGTTGCCGTCGCTGGTACGCGACGCCGCCGGGCGCGTGCAGGAGATGCACGATCGTCCGGCACAGCCACCGAGCCGTCGCATCCCCGCGCGCAGCCTGCTGCCGCCCGCCCCTGCGGGCGACGACCACGCCGACAGCCTGGCCCAGCTTCAGCGTCAGGCCGAAGACTGCCGCCAGTGTCCGCTGTGGGAGCCGGCTACACGTACCGTCTTCGGCGAAGGCCCGGCCGATGCCCGGGTGATGCTGGTGGGTGAGCAGCCCGGTGACAAGGAGGACCTGTCCGGACGACCGTTCATCGGCCCGGCCGGCCAGCTGCTGGACCGCGCGCTGCAGGAGCTGGGCATCGAGCGCGGCCAGCTGTACATGACCAACGCGGTCAAGCATTTCCGGTACGAGCGCCGCGGCAAGGTCCGGCTGCACCAGCGGCCGGACAGCGGCCATGTGCAGGCGTGCCGGCCGTGGCTGATGGGCGAGATTGCGCGGGTTCGTCCCGAGCGCATCGTCTGCCTCGGCGCGACCGCTGCCTCGTCGGTGTTCGGCCGTGGCTTCAATCTCGCACGCGACCGCGGTCGCTGGCACACGCTCGACGACGGCACGCGTGGCTTTGCCACCGTGCACCCGTCATGGGTGTTGCGCCAGAGCGATGCGGGCAAGCGTGAGGCCGCTTACCAGCTGCTGGTGGAGGACCTGCGGCAGCTGGTGTGATGGCGGACGGGGGTGCCGGGCAGAGCCCGGCACAGGTTTTAATGCCGGGCAGAGCCCGGCACTACTCTACGGTGACGCTCTTGGCCAGGTTGCGCGGCTTGTCGACGTCGGTGCCGCGCGCCAGTGCTGCATGGTAGGCCAGCAACTGCACCGGCAGGGTGTGCACGATCGGGCTGAGCACGCCGGCATGGCGCGGGGTGCGGATCACGTGCACGCCCTCGGACTCGCTGAAGTTGCTGTCCTGGTCGGTGAACACGAACAGCTCGCCACCGCGTGCACGCACTTCCTGCATGTTCGACTTCACCTTTTCCAGCAGGCTGTCGTTGGGCGCGATCACCACCACCGGCATGTCCTCGTCCACCAGCGCGAGCGGGCCATGCTTGAGCTCGCCAGCCGGGTAGGCCTCGGCATGGATGTAGGTGATCTCCTTGAGCTTCAACGCACCTTCCAGCGCGATCGGGTAATGCAGGCCGCGGCCCAGGAACAATGCGTTGTGCTTGCGCGCGAACTGCTCGGCCCACACCGCGATCTGCGGTTCCAGGTTCAGCACGTGCTGCACGCTGCCCGGCAGGAAGCGCAGCTGCTCCAGGTAGTCGGCTTCCTGCGCGGCATCCACGCGGCCATGCAGCTTGCCCAGCACTACGGTCAACTGGAACAACGCCGCCAGCTGTGTGGTAAACGCCTTGGTCGAGGCCACGCCGATCTCGGCGCCGGCGCGGGTGTAGCAGACCAGCTCGCTGGCGCGCGGAATCGCACTCTCCGGCACATTGCAGATCGACAGCGTGTGCCGGTGCCCCAGCGACTTGGCGTACTTGAGCGCTTCCATCGTATCCAGCGTTTCGCCGGACTGGGAAATGGTCACGATCAGGTGTTTCGGGTTGGCGTGCGCCGCGCGGTAGCGGTACTCGCTGGCGATTTCCACGCTGCACGGCAGCCCGGCAATCGACTCGATCCAGTACCGCGCGGTCAGACCGGCGTAATAGCTGGTACCGCAGGCCAGAATCTGCACGCCTTCGATGCCGGAAAGCACCGCCTCGGCATCGCGGCCAAACAGTTCGGGCGGGAAACCGCCGGCATCGATCGCCGCTTCGATGGTGTCACCCAGCGCGCGCGGCTGCTCGTGGATTTCCTTCTGCATGAAGTGGCGGTACGGGCCCAGCTCCAGCGAGGCCAGCGACACGTCGGACAGGTGCACATCGCGTTCGACGGCGGCGTCCTGTGCATCGAACACCTGCACGCCCTCACGGCTGACCAGGGCGGTATCACCTTCTTCCAGGAAGATCACCCGGCGCGTAGCCGAGACGATTGCCGAGACGTCGGAGGCCACGAAGTTTTCGCCTTCGCCAAGGCCGACCACCAACGGGCAGCCCATGCGGGCGCAGACGAAAAGGTCCGGCTCGGCCTGGCTCATCACCGCCAGCGCATAGGCGCCGGTCAGCTCCTTCACCGTGGCCTGCAGCGCGGAGAGCAGCGTGCTGCCGGTCTGCTTCAGGTGATGATGCATCAGGTGAGCAATCACCTCGGTATCGGTCTGCGACTCGAACGCGTAGCCCAGCGCACGCAGTTTCTCGCGCTGTTCCTCGTGGTTCTCGATGATGCCGTTATGTACCAGCGCCACGCCCTCACTCATGTGGGGGTGGGCATTGGCCTCGGTAACACCGCCATGGGTGGCCCAACGGGTGTGGCCGATGCCCACGCGCGTGTCGAGCCCTTCGGTGGCCGCCGCGCCGGCCATTTCGGCCACGCGCCCGGTCCGCCGCACGCGGCGGATCTGCGCGCCGTCGAGTACTGCGATGCCTGATGAATCGTAACCACGATATTCCAGCCGGGTCAGTCCTTCGATCAGTACCGGCACCACATTACGATCAGCGATCGCACCCACGATTCCGCACATGCTGGTGTCATCCCTTGTCCAATGGGCGACAGTATATCCCGCGCCATGGGACAGAGATTGACCGTTGCCGACCGGAAGGCGACAGCGCCGTCAGGCTTCTTCGCAGGGACCCGAAGCGCCATCACCGCTGCCGCCGATGGCGCTGCCTTCAGGCCGCGTCGGCCTGGTTTTCAGGCCGCGCACGGTCAAATGCCGACAAGGCCAGGCAGGCGGCCTCGATCCGCTGCAGCACCGGGTACGGCGCCAGAGGCAGGGCGAAACGGCGCGCATTGTAGAGCTGCGGCAACAGGCAGGCGTCGGCCAGCCCGGGCTGGTCGCCGTGGCAGAACTGCCCGGTGTCGGCACTGGTCGCCAGCATCGCCTCCATGGCAGCCAGCCCCTCGGCCATCCAGTGCAGCGTCCATGCGCTGCGCGCATCGGCCGGGACGTCCAGCTCCCGCTCCAGGTACTGCATCACCCGCAGGTTGTTGACCGGGTGGATGTCGCACGCGATCAGCTGGGCGAGCGCACGCACGCGCGCACGGCCGGGGGCATCTGGCGGCAGCAGGGGCACGTGTGGATGGATCTCGTCCAGGTACTCCAGGATTGCCAGCGACTGGGTCAGCACGTTATCGCCGTGTTCCAGCGTCGGCACCAGCTGCTGCGGGTTGAGCTGCCGGTAGGCCGGCCGGTGCTGTTCGCCACCGTCGCGCACCAGATGCACCGGCCGCGCCTGCCAGGACAGGCCTTTCAGCTCCAGCCCGATGCGTACCCGGTAGGCCGCACTGGAGCGCCAATAGGTATGCAGGACCAGCGGCGCGGACGCCGCCGCCCCGCGCTGTGCGTCGCCGTGGATCGCGTCCATGCTCAGGGAGCAGCCGCCTGCTCGATGCGCTGCTCGATCGCACCGAAGATGCTCTTTCCTTCTGCATCGAACATCTCGATGCGCACCACGTCGCCGAAAGACATGAAGGGCGTGCTCGGCTTGCCGTCGCGCAGCGCCTCCACCGTACGCAGCTCGGCAAAGCAGGATGCGCCCTTGCTGGTGTCCTCGTTGGCGATGGTGCCCGAGCCGACGATCGTCGCTGCACCCAGCGGACGGGTGCGGGCCGCGTGGGCCACCAGCTGGCCGAAGTTGAACTGCATGTCCACGCCGGCGTCCGGCGCACCGAACCACTTGCCATTGACGTGGGTGACCAGCGGCAGATGGACCTTGCTGTCCTGCCAGGCCGGGCCAAGCTCGTCGGGCGTCACCAGCACCGGCGACAGCGCCGAGCGCGGCTTTGACTGCAGGAACCCGAAGCCCTTGGCCAGCTCGGCGGGAATCAGGTTGCGCAGTGAAACGTCGTTGACCAGACCGATCAGCTGGATGTGGTCGGCTGCCTGCGCGGCCTCCACACCCATCGGCACGTCGTCGGTGACCACCACCAGCTCGGCTTCCATGTCGATGCCAAACTCTTCGCTGGCGACCTTGACCGCATCGCGCGGGGCCAGGAAGCCGGCGCTGGTGGCCTGGTACATCAGCGGGTCGGTGTAGAAGCTCTCCGGCACTTCGGCACCGCGGGCGCGACGTACCCTCGCCACGTGCGGCAGGTAGGCGCTGCCATCCAGAAACTCATACGCGCGCGGCAACGGCGAAGCCAGCGCCAGCGGGTCGATGTCGAACACGCCGTCGGCATCGCCGGCCTCCAGCGCGTCGAACAGGGCCACCAGGCGCGGGGCCACGCGGCTCCAGTCTTCCAGCGCCTGCTGCAGGGTGCTGGCGATGCCGGTGGCACGCACACCGCGCTGCAGGTCACGCGAGACAACGATCAGACTGCCGTCGCGGCCGCCTTCCTTCAGGGAACCAAGCTTCATGGATGGGTGTCCGGTCTTTGGGCAAACAAGTTTCAAGTGTAATCAAACGCGGAGCACAGCCAAGCTGCACTGCCGCATGCCCCTTTATACCGTGGCCGGCGTGGCACACGCTGGAACCTGAACAGGCCATTTTGCGCGCCGTCTCAAACACGATTAGAATGCGCGGGTCTGCAGCGGCCGTCCGTTTCCCTCCGGGATCGCCGGCGAGCCCGGTCACCCGACCCCTCGCCCGCCCCCACTCCGACGCCGTTCGTCACGCATTCCAGCCTGTGCTCCGCGCCGGCTGCACCCAATTCTCGCAGCGCGGTTCACGGGAACGCTCCGAGTCAGCCGATCTGAACGATCTGCCCCCGCTTGGCCATTCGGCCAGGCGTTCCTTGTTTGTGGAGCAATCACCCGATGTCTTTTGAATCCCTGGGCCTGGCGCCCTTCCTGCTGCGTGCGCTTTCCGAGCAGGGTTACGAGAACCCGACTCCGATCCAGGAGCAGGCCATCCCGCTCGCCCTGGCCGGGCGCGACCTGCTGGCCGGCGCTCAGACCGGTACCGGCAAGACCGCCGCTTTCGGCCTGCCGCTGCTGCAGCACCTGGGCACCGCCTCGCAGGAAGTGCGCACCGGTGGCCCGCGCAAGCCGCGCGCGCTGATCCTGGCCCCCACGCGCGAGCTGGCCACCCAGGTGCACGACAGCCTGCGCGGCTACAGCAAGTACCTGCGCATTCCCAGCGCCTGCATCTACGGCGGCGTCGGCATGGGCAACCAGCTGGACATCCTGCGCCGTGGCGTGGACCTGCTGGTGGCCTGCCCGGGTCGCCTGATCGACCACCTGGAGCGTCGCAGCGTCGACCTCTCCGGCATTGAAGTGCTGGTGCTGGATGAAGCCGACCGCATGCTCGACATGGGCTTCCTGCCGTCGATCAAGCGCATCCTGGCCAAGCTGCCCAAGCAGAACCGCCAGACGCTGCTGTTCTCGGCGACGTTCGAGGACAACATCCGTCAGCTGGCCTTGGAGTTCATGCGCAACCCGGAGCAGATCCAGGTGACGCCGAAGAACACCGTGGCCGAGACCATCGCTCACCGCGTGCACCCGGTCGACGCCGCACGCAAGCGCGACCTGCTGCTGCACCTGCTGGCCCAGGACAGCCGTCAGCAGACGCTGGTGTTCGCCCGTACCAAGCACGGCAGCGACAAGCTGGCCACGTTCCTGGAAAAGTCCGGCATCAAGACCGCGGCCATCCACGGCAACAAGAGCCAGGGCCAGCGCCTGCGCGCCCTCGGTGACTTCAAGGCTGGCCGGGTCACCGTGCTGGTGGCCACCGATATCGCCGCCCGCGGCATCGACATCAACGAGCTGCCGAAGGTGATCAACTTCGACCTGCCGATGGTGGCCGAGGATTACGTGCACCGTATTGGTCGTACCGGCCGTAACGGCGCCACCGGTGAAGCGGTGTCGCTGGTGTCCCAGGACGAAGTGAAGCTGCTGCGCGCCATCGTGCGCCTGCTGGGTCGCGACATGGAAATCCGCGACGTGGCCGGCTACGAGCCGCAGGTGCCGATCCGCTGGGGCAACAGCGCCCCGGGCAAGGCCGAGCAGCCCGGTGGCGAGCGCGCCCCGCGCAAGCACCAGCGTCGCCCGCACGGCGAGGCACCGCGCAGCGCGCATGCCGGCCCGAAGAAGCCGGGCGGCGGTCGTCGTGACGGTGCACCGGGCCAGCAGCGCGCAGGCCAGGGTCAGCGTCGCGGCGGAAGTGGCAACCCAGGCGGCGGCCGCGGCCGTGGTCAGGGCGGCAACGGCGGCGGTAACCGCGCCGGTTGATGTCTGCCGCTGAGGCAGGTTGTGCTGAGAGACCCGGCTGATGCCGGGTCTTTTTTTTGCGCGTGCGATCAGGCCGCGACCGTTGCACGTCCGGTAGGTGACGACCGTTGCTCGCCCGGTAGGTGACGACCGTTGGTCGTCACGCCATTGCTGCCGCCCTCTGACTTTCCCGCAGCAGATCGCAAAGGCAGCCGCGGAGATCAGAAGCACAGCCGAGCACGCCAGGCCGCTTCCAGCTCCAGATCAACAGCGTGACGACCAACGGTCGTCACCTACCAGATCAAAAGCGGAAGCGGGGGCGCAGCCCCCGCCAACCCCGCTATCCCCGCGGTTTGGCAGGGTTGAGCAGGTTGCCGAAGAACAACGCATTGACCAGCAGGCGCTCAGTGCCGTGCCAGTACTTGCGGTGCGCCGGGTCATCGGCAAACAGCACCACGTTGCCCTGCCCCTGCGGCGACACCAGCAACCAGGCCGAACCAGCCACCCGCGACCGGTTGCGCTCGGACAGATAGCCGTTCACCCGCGGCTGGGCATCGATGCGTACCACCGTCGAATACGCGTTGGCGCTCGGCTGCAGCACCACCGTGCTTTCCTTGTTCACCGCCAGGGCCGCGCGCGGCACGCCAAAACCCAGCGGATGGCTGGTATCCACATCGGCACTGAGAATGTTGCCGCTCACCCGTTCGATCGCCGCGATGTCGCGCTGGTCGCCAAATGCACGCCGTTCAGCCGCGCCCGTATCTTCCTCCACGCCCAGTCTCTCGCCCTCGGCCAGTTTCTGTTCGATGGCCCAGCGCGATGCCGTGCCATAGGTCACCAGCGATCCCCCGGCCTGCACCCAGCGCTTCAGGGCGGCCACCGCCGTCGCATCCACGCCGGTGTAGGTGCCGCCGGCCAGCACGATCGTGGTGTAGCGGTCCAGCGGCACCTTGCCAAGCTGGGCAGGGTCGATCTTGCTCGACGGCACCTGCAGATGCTGGTCCAGCAGGAACCAGCTCGACCCGATCTCGGTGGCGCTGACGCCCTCGCCCATCACCAGCGCGACCGTCGGCTTGCGCAGCGCCTTGACGCTGTCGCTGCCCAGATCGATGCCGCTGCGGCTCTGGCCACTGGCCAGGGCGAAGAAGCGCACGCCACTGTCTGCGGCAACCGCCTGCACTGCGGCGTGCAGCTCAGCACCCTGCAGCGGCTGCCCAGCCACCGGCAGCACCACCGTCCCAGCGGCGAACGCACGCTCACCCTCGCCGGTTGCCGCACTGAAACCGCGCAGCGCGGCGCGCGTTGCCAGCCCTCTGGCCTGCAGCGCGTACAGCGCGCGCGAAGCGTTCTGGTCGCGCCAGTCCAGCGCATAGGCATACGTCGCCGGCCCACCCACCACCTCACCCTGCGCGGGTGATGCGGCAGCAACCCGCGCACCCTCGGCGATGCGGCTGCGGCTGCCGGCAAAGGCCAGCCCGTAGGCCGGTGCGATGGCATAGGAGGTGCTGCCGTAGAACACATCACCCTTCACAGGCGGAGTCTCGGCAAAGATCGAATGCACCAGACGGAACTGCGGCTGCGCGGTGGGCACAACGTACGCACTGCCCGGCTCGAAACGCTGCCCATCCACGGTGACCGCCGCAGCCAGCGCATGCACCTGGATCCGGTGCTGCAGCAGCAGGTCCAGCAGACGGCGGGTCAGGCTGGGATCATGCGCGTCGCCGAATACAAAGCTGCGCACCGGCTGCTGCCCGGCCTGCTTCAGCGCCGACTGGAAGAACGACTTCTGCAGGGCGAACAGCCCTTCGCGCTCGGCCACCGCGCCGCGCACGGTGCCCAGCCCGGTAGCGACCTGGTTGCGGATGGTGAAGGGGAACGTGAGCAGGCCGTTGGCCGACTCCTGCACGCGTCCACGCGAGCTGGCCTGCTCCACGGTGACCCCGACCGCACCGTGGAAATCAGGATAGGTCGAGCCATACACCGGCGAGAAGTTGTCGTAGTTCTCACCGGTGTAGTACAGCGAGCCCAGCGCATCCAGCGACTGTGCGTGGTACTTGGCCAGAGTCTTGTTGAACTCGTAGGAAGCGGCCGGAATCAGCGGACTGTGCATGCTCTTCGGCGAGGGTTCGAAGTAGTACGTGCTGTCCTTGCCCATCTCGTGGAAGTCGATCTGGACGTTGGGGTACCACTGGTGGAAGAACGCGATCTTCGGCCGCGTCTCCTGCTGTGTCAGCGCCAGCCAGTCGCGGTTGAGGTCGGTGAAATAATGGTTGGTGCGGCCCTGCGGGAACGGCTCCACATGTTCCTTGTCGGCCGGGTCGGCCGAGGCCGGCGAGGACGCCCAGGCGTTGTGCCAGTTGGCTGCGCGATCACGTCCGTCCGGGTTCTGTGCCGGGTCGAACAGCACCACCGACTGCTGCAGCCACTGTGCGGTCTCGGGGCTGCGATTGGCCACCAGGTAATAGGCGGTAAGCATGGCTGCTTCGCCGCTGGAGGTCTCGTTGCCGTGCACGCTGTAGCCCAGCCACACCACCACCGGGCTGTCCCCGGCCGCGCTGCGTGGCTGCGCCGGGTCGGCCAGGGTCGCATGCTGCTGGCGCAGCTGTTCCAGGCGCTGCTGGTTCTGCGCCGAAGTGACCGTGGCGATCAGCAGTGTGCGACCTTCATAGCTCTGCCCGATGCGCTGCACCTTGATCCGGTCTGACAGCCGGGCAAGCTCGTCGAAGTAGGCCACCAGCTGGTCGTGCCGGGTGTAGCGGCTGCCGATGGGATAACCGAGAAACTGCTCCGGCGTCGGGATGGCAGGATCGAACTGCCCGGCCTGCGGGAAGAACCAGGCGCTCTGCGCCTGTACCGGCTGTGCCGGCAATGCCAATGCCGCACCGGCGGCAACGAACAACAACAGCAATACACGACGATGGAAAGACACTGCAGATCCCCGATGATGAAGCGGTGCAGCAGCAGAGACCCTGCTGCTGCACCGGTGTGACAACTCAGAAGCGGTAGTCGAAGCCGACGGTGAAGTAACGTCCGCGCAGGTCGTACTGGCTGAAGTCGTACGGCGCGCGGATGCCCGGGAACGACGCGTCATACGGCGGTTCCTCGTCGGCCAGGTTCTGCACCTTGGCGTACACGGTCAGCTGCTCGATGCCGCGCCAGGCCAGATACAGGTCGAACTGGCTGTACGAATCGACCCGGTCCTGTACGGCGCGGGCCGCGGTACTGGCGCGCTGGTCGTAGCCGCTGGTGTAGTACCAGGTCAGCGCGGTGCTGAAATCACCCAGCGTCCAGTCCAGGCTGGTGGTGGCCTTGTTCTTCGGCAGGGTGGCACCGAGGTTGCTGCCGGCGTAGTCCACCAGCGGCCCACCCACCACGCTCGGTCGCCGGTAGTCGCGCACATGCGTATAGGCCGAGCCCAGGTTGAACACGCCGAAGCGGTCGGTGGGGATGCGCTGGCGCAGCTCCACGTCGATACCGGAGGTCTTGAGATCGCTGAGGTTCTGGTAGCGGTTGTACACCGCCTGCAGCTTGCCGCGCTCGTCGCGCTGCACGGCGCCGGGCACGTTGCTGGTCACCAGGGTCTGGGTGTTGTTGGTACCAACCAGGTTTTCCAGCTCGATGCGGTAGTAGTCCACGCTCAGGTTGGTGTGCTGCCAGGGGGAGAGCACCACACCGAAGTTGTAGCTGCGGGTACGTTCTGGCTTCAGGTCGGTATTGCCGACAGTGAAGAAGGTCGGATTCTGGCGCGAGCCGGGCAGATCCGGGTCGAACGGGTCCACCACACTGCCGTAGGAGATGCTGGTGCTGTCTGAGTTCTCCGACAGCGAGGGCGCGCGGAAGCCCTTGGAGGCTGCCGCCCGTACCAGCAGCACGTCCAGCGGCTGCCAGCGCAGACCAACCTTGGGCGAGAACGCGTCGCCGAAATCGTCGTAGTGGTCGGCGCGCGCGGCCAGCGACAGCTCCAGCCTCGAGGCCAGCGGCACGTTGGCCTCCGCGTACGCGGCGCTGACCTTGCGCTCGCCATGTACTTCGGCGATGGCCGGGCGCACCTGCAGGCCGGCATCGATCTGCCACGGGTTGTTGGAATCCAGCTTCTCCCGACGCCACTCCGCGCCGGCGGCAAAGCCGACGTCACCGGCCCAGGTACGGCCCAGCGTGCCGGAGATCTTCGCGTCCACGCCCTGCAGGACCGATTCGGCCGGACGCAGGGTGGCGATGTTGATGCCGTCGAGCACGGCCTGCGGCGTGGCAGACGGGTTGAGCAGGTTGTAGCTGCCGCTGGCCAGTGCATCGGCCAATGCCCAGCGGTTGGCGAAGCCGCCGGAGACGGTTTCCCGCTCGCTGCTGCGTGCACCGAACGCGCCCAGTTCCCAGTCCCAGTTCCCGGTGCTGCCGCGCACGCCGACCAGGCCGCGATAGGACTGCGAGCGGTTGGTCTTGATGGTGCCGCCGAGGTTGAAGAAGGTGTACTCGATCGGCACTGCAGTGCCATAGGGATTGTAGGGGTTGCCCGCCGGCAGGCTCGAGGAGACCGGCTCGGCCAGCCCGGTTTCAGCGTTGAGCGCGAAACGGCCGCTTTCCAGCGTGAAGAACGGACTGCTGCCGAACCACGAGACACCCTTGACCTCGCTGTACAGCACCTCGCCGAAGGCTTCGACGGTGTCACTTACCCGGAAGGTGCCATTGGCGTACGCCTGCCAGCGCTTGGTCGAGGGAATCAGTGTGGTGAAGGGCGCCTGGTTGAAGCCGCAGGTGTTGCCCGCCAGCCCATCAATGGGCGCGCTGGCCACCAGCGTGGTGCCTTCCGGGCACTGCCCGTTGGCGTCCAGCATCGGCACCGACGCGCCGCCGACCAGATAACGTGCGCCCTTGGCCGACCAGCCGTTCCAGCGGCCACCGGGCTGGTCGCTGTAGATGCCACTGCGGGTCAGTGCGCGCTCGTCCTGGTCCAGGCGGTCGCGGTTGTAGCCTTCCAGGCTGACCAGGATGTTGTAGCCGTCGGTGTCCAGATCGCCGAGGCCGCCGACGAACTTCAGCTTGGTCTCGTCCAGCCCGCCCTGGTCGGCGGTGCCGACGCTGCCGCCGATCTCGGCGCCCTGGAAATCCTGCCGGGTGATGATGTTGACCACCCCGGCCACCGCATCGGACCCGTACACCGCCGATGCGCCGTCCTTGAGTACCTCGATGCGTTCCACCGCAACCAGCGGCAGCGCGTTGAGGTTGACGAAGGTATCCGACAGGCCATTGGCCGGGAAACCGTAGTTGGCCAGGCGCCGGCCATTGAGCAGGACCAGCGTGTTCTTCTGCGAGAGGCCACGCAGGCCGATGCCGGCTGAACCCGAAGCCCAGCCGCTGTTGGAGGTCTCGTTGGCGGCGTTGCCGGTGTTGGCCGAGATCGAACGCAGCACATCGGCGACGCTCGCTTTACCGGTGGCCTGCAGTTGTTCGCGGCCGATCACCTGTACCGGGTTGGCGGTTTCGGTGTCGCTGCGTTTGATGTTGGAACCGGTCACGCGCACGGCGGCCAGCGTACTGGCATCGCCAGCGGCGTCGGAGGTGGTATCGGCGGCAGCGGACAAAGGCGCGGCCAGGGCGGCGGCCAGAGCCGCCACGAGCAGGGTGTGCTGGGGCATGTCGTTCTTGGGTGGTGGGGGAAGCGTGCTCCGCAGTAATCCATGCCAGGCCATGAACCGGCCAATAACATCTCTTCATACGGATATAAGGAAACTACCATCCCTTCATCGCGATGAAAAGATTTAGTTGCCACTGATACCCTGCCGGTGCCGCCAGCCCCGGTACAATGGCCACATGGAAATCTTCAAAGTCTTCATGGTCGAGGCCGCCCACCGCCTGCCCAATGTGCCGCCGGGGCACAAATGCTCCCGCCTGCACGGCCACTCCTTCCGGGTGGAACTGAAAGTGGAAGGTGAGCCCGGCCCCGATACCGGCTGGATCATGGATTTTGGCGACGTCAAAGCCGCCTTCCAGCCGATCTACGATCGCCTCGACCACCATTACCTCAACGACATCCCGGGTCTGGAGAACCCCACCAGTGAGAACCTGGCGGTGTGGATCTGGAACGAACTGAAGCCGGTCCTGCCGGCCCTGAGCGAGGTCACCCTGCACGAAACCTGCACCTCAGGTTGCCGCTACCGGGGGCCGTCAGCCTGAGCTCTGCGCCTGAGGCTGAACGGTTTCAGCCGGTGATGGGGTGATTGTGCAAGGCCTGTTGCAATGCAACACGAAAGGCGTATGCTGCATTGCATCAAGGCAAACGCGTTCCGGCCAACACCGACCGCACCCGCCACCAGACATTGCGTGGGTCCCTCCCCCCGCGCAATCGCAGGACCCGACAGATCCCTCCCTCTGTCGGGTCCTTTTTTTTTCGACGCGCGGCGCATCCGCCCGCACACGCAGGGGGTGTCCGCTGCCAGCTCCTTCAGGCAGCCCTCTCTCTGCGCTCCCGCTCCCGCGCCTCGAACCACGCCAGATACATCAGCAGCGTCCACAGCAGCGGATGCCAGCGCCGCTCGCCGTCCAGCAGCGCCTGCCACATGCGCTGCACACGGCCATCATCCACCAGCCCGGCCGCCTGCAGCCGTGCCGGGGCCAGCAGTGCCTCGGCCCAGCCGCGCAGCGGGCCGCGCAACCACGCCGCCACCGGCGGGCCGAAGCCGCGCTTGGGCCGATAGACCAGCTCAGGCGGCAGATAGCGGCACAACAGCGCTTTGAGAACTGCTTTCTGCTCGCGGCCGCGCACTTTCAGCGCCATGGGCAGCTGCCATGCGTGCCCCACCAGTGTGCGATCCAGAAACGGCGAGATCGTCTGCAGGCCACAGGCGCGACCGGCGGATTCGACCTTGGTCATCAACCCGTTGCCCAGCTCCATCATGAAGTCCAGGTACTGCACGACGGCCTCGGGGCTGCCGCCGATATCCAGCGCGCTCTGGCCGCACAGTGTGGCCGGCTCCTGTGCGCCGGGCAGCAGGTCATGCGGCTGACGCCAGCGCATGATCCGCATCAGATAATGGTGCACCGGGTCGCGGTCACTGCACTCGTCCAGCAGCGCGGCCCAGCCGCCCAGACGCCCTGCTTCACCCTGGAGGGAGGCGCGCCGACGCGCCCGGTCGGCCGCAAACGCCGGCAGCCAGCGGCTCAGCCGTGCCATGGCCACGGCACGACGGTAGGCGCGGTGACCGAAGAAGAGCTCGTCGCCGCCGTCGCCGGTCAGCGCCAACGTGGCCCGCCCCGCAAGTGCCTGGCTGGCCAACAGGGTCGGCAGCTGCGACGCGTCGGCGAACGGCTCGTCCCACACCGCGGTCACCTGCTGCACCAGCGGCAACGCATGGTCGGCACTGCACAGCATGGTCTCGTGCGCTGTGCCCAGTCGCCTGGCAACCGCCTGCATCCAGCGCGTCTCGTCGTGCGCAGCCTCCTCGAAGCCGACGCCCACGGTCGGCAGCGGTGTCGCGCTCCCCCGCTGCACGATGGCCAGCAGCAGCGAGGAATCCACGCCGCCGGAAAGAAAACCGCCACACCCGCTGCCACAGAAGGGAGCCAGCACCGTCTGCAGGCGTGCATCGAGCTGATCCACCGCCTCGGCCATCGAAGCTCCGCCCCTCGGTGCGACCTCTTCGCAGGTGTCGCGCGGGTCCCAGTACCGCTGCTGGTCAAGGTCCGGCACGTGGGCGCCCGCGCCCGCGTCCACGTCCTGGGCGCGCATCGTCAGACTGCTGCCTGCGGCCAGCTTGAAGCTGCCCGCGTGGATGCAGTGCGGCGCCGGGACATGGCCGTGGCGCAGAAACAGGGCGAGCACCCCTCGGTCAACCTCATCCACGAAGCCCGGTGCACAGCGCAGGCCGCGCAGGCTGGATGAAAACGCCCACCCTTCGCGCAGCCAGGCGTAGTACAGCGGCCGTTGTCCCGCAGGGTCGCGTGCAAGCAGCAGCTGCTGGCGTCGGCCGTCCCACAGCGCCAGCACGAATGCGCCGTCAAGGCGCTTCAACACCGCCGCCGGCGACTCGGCGCACATACGCTCCAGCAACCCGGCGGCATCGAGCAGCCGGGCGCTGCCCATCTCATGCACGCGCCCTTGCAGCACCAGCAGATGGTTGCCGCATGCCGAGCGTGCCGCCTCCTCGGCACTGGCCAGCTGCAGCTGCGCGGGCGCGTCCTGCAGGACGGTCGCGGCGCCCCCATCACCCGCTGCCAGCATCTGTCTGATCGCCGCCTCGGCGCAATCGGGCGCCAGATCGCCCCTGTTCCAGAAACCACTGATGGCCATGCATGCTCCGCACTGATCGACGCTGGCCATGGTGGCCAGCAGACGGATCAGCATCAGCAGGCGGTGCGTGCTCGGTCCATACGAAAAATCGCAATCTTCAACCGCGCTCAGCCACGCGGCAGCACGAACGCAAACCGCGCGCCGCGCGTGCTGGGCTCAAGCACCAGCGTGTGCCCGTGCAGCTGCACGATGCGCTGCACGATCAGCAGCCCGAGCCCGCCATTTCCGCCACGCCCGCGCTCACTGCCCGGCGATTGCCGACGCAGGCGTTCACCGACGCTCGGGTCGATCCGCGCTCCATCGTCCTGCACCAGCACGCGCACCCCGGCCGGATCGGGCGACAGGATGACCTGCACCATCGAGGCGTCCTGCGCATGGCGCAGCGCGTTGTCCACCAGATTGGTCAGCGCACGCTCCACCAGCCCCACATCCACGCACACCAGCGGCAGTCCGGGCGGAAACTCCGCATGCAGGCGCACTTGGCATGCCTGCGCGGCAAGTTCGAACTTCTGCAGCACGTCCTGTACCAGCTCAGGCAACGCGAACGTTTCCAGTTCCAGCGCGACGCCCCCATGCTCCAGCCGCGCCAGCTCGAACAGCGAGCGGGCCAGTGCGCCGACCTTGCCACTCTGCGCCAGCGCCACGGCGAGGTAACGCCGACGCTCCTGTTCGGAGAGCGTGGTTTCCTTCATTGCCAGCGTTTCCAGATAGCCGTGCAGCGATGCCAGCGGCGTGCGCAGGTCGTGGGAAATGTTGGCCACCAGTTCGCGCCGTTGCAGGTCCTGCTCGCGCAGCTGCTGCCACTGGTCGGCCAGGCGTTGGGCCATGCGCGCATGGGCGTGATTGAGGATGGCCAGTTCGTCGCGCGTGCCGGGCCTCAGTGGCTCGGGGGCCTGCGCGGGCACTGGCGCATCCACATCGAACTGCTCGATGCGCTTCGTCAGCTGACGCAACGGGCGGGTGATCCAGTAGAAGGTGAGCAGCGCGGCCAGTACGCCTGCCAGCGCGACCAGCGCGGCCGACCACAGCGTGGCGCGCCACTGCCCGCTGGCCGCCAGGTCATCGGCCAGCATCTGCCGCTGCTCGCCGACCAGCACCACATAGATGTAGCCGGCCAGCCGACCCTGTACCACCAACGGGGCCGCGCTGAATATCTTGCGGCCGTCTGCGCTGCGGGGGTCATCGCCGAGGATCGGCAGCGGCGCGCCGTCCAGCAATGCGCGCAGCGGGCCCAGGTCCACGCGCTGACGGCGCAGATGTCCGGCTGGCGCGTCATGCCCGATCACCTCGCCGCGGGTATCGAGCAGGTACACCTCGACACTGGGATTGACCGCCATCAGCTGACCGAACAGGCTGCGTACCGCATCGTCGCGCATCCCGCCGGCGTCCATCAGTTCGCTGCGCCGTGCGATATGCGCGGCGAGGTCCAGCGACAGCCGCTGCACAACCTCCTGCTCATGGTGCACCGCCTGCCGCGCCTGCATGGCCAGCAGCGCCATGCCACTGAGTACCAGCAGCAGCGCTGACAGCAGGGCCAGCTTCTGCCACAGCCGCAGCCGACTCATGCCGTCCCCACGCTGTCGTCCACCAGCTTGTAGCCGCGTCCCCACACCGTCAGCAACCGGCGTGGCTGCGCCGGGTCGCGCTCGATCTTGTTGCGCAGGCGGTTGATGTGGGTGTTGACGGTGTGCTCGTAGCCCTCGTGCGCATGCCCCCACACCTGGTCGAGCAGCTGCATGCGTGAGAACACCTGGTCCGGATGTCGCGCGAAATGCATCAGCAGGTCGAATTCCCGCGGCGTCAGCTCCAGTGGTTGGCCATCGCAATGCACCGCACGCGCCAACGGGTCCAGCTGCAGCCCGCCCAGCACCACGGTGCCGGCATCCAGGCGCGCATTCTGCGCCATCGCATCGGCCCGCCGCAGCAGCGCGCGTACCCGCGCCACGAGCTCGGGCATCGAAAAGGGTTTGGCCAGGTAATCATCGGCGCCCAGCTCCAAACCCACGATCCGCTGGGTCTCACTGCCGCGCGCGCTGATGATGATGACCGGCACATAACGGGTCATCGCCCGCGCACGCTGGCACAGCTGAAGCCCGTCCACCCCCGGCAGCATGACGTCCAGCACCAGCGCATCCCACGGCCCCTGCTGCTCCAGCAGCGCCAGCCCCTGCCTGCCATCTGCGGCCAGCTGAACCTGGTAGCCCTCGTCGGACAGGTGCATGCACAGCAGTTTGCCGATGTCGGCGTCGTCTTCGACAACAAGAATGCGGCGGGAATCGGTCATGAGCCGGGCAGTTGGGCAGAGGGCCTGATTGTGGTGCAGCCGGTCGACCAATGCATAACGAAAAATTGAACCCTGCGTGAGGACCCGTTGACCTGTGCGGGCGCAGGATGCAGCCATCCGTCCGTGGAGTAGGTCATGTCGTTCAACCGACGCCAGTTCCTGGGTCTGGGCACCCTCGCCGCCAGCGGCCTGCTGCTGGGCCTGCCTGGCTGCAGCCAGGCCAACCCGGCCACGGCCGATGTGGCCGCCAGCCGTACCTTCCCGTTCATGCTCAGCGATGCCCAGTGGCGCCAGCGGCTGTCACCGGCGCAGTATGCGGTGCTGCGCGGCCACGCCACCGAGCGCGCCTTCAGCAGCCCGCTGGACCGCGAGCACCGCCGCGGCATTTTCCATTGCGCCGGCTGCCAGCAGGCGCTGTTCGACGCCGCCACCAAATTCGACAGCGGCACCGGCTGGCCCAGTTTCTATCGTGCGCTGCCCAACGCCACCGGCCAGGATCGCGACCGCAGCTTCGGCATGCTGCGCGTGGAGGTGCACTGCAGCAACTGTGGCGGCCATCTGGGCCACCTGTTCAACGACGGTCCGCGCCCTACCGGTCTGCGCTACTGCATGAACGGCGCCGCGCTGGCGTTCGTCGCCGCCGGCGATGACGGCAGCGGCGGCTGGCGCGTGCGCCGCTGATTCCCGCCATTCCTCTTTCTGCGGAGCTTGATTGATGATTCTGCTGCTGCTCGCCTTCTTCGCCGGCATGCTGACCCTGCTCAGCCCCTGCATCCTGCCGGTGCTGCCATTCGTGTTTGCCCGCGCCGGTCGCCCGTTCCTGCGCAGCACCCTGCCGCTGCTGCTGGGCATGGCCCTGACCTTCACCGTCGTGGCCAGCATTGCGGCGGTGGGCAGCAGCTGGGTCGCGCAGGCCAACCAGATCGGGCGCTGGCTGGCCCTGCTGGTAATGACGGTGTTCGCGCTGGCATTGCTGTGGCCTGCGCTGGCCGAGCGCCTGCTGGGTCCGCTGCAGCAGCTGGGCGCGCGGCTGGGCGCACGTGCGGATGCTGCCGATGCGCGTGGCAAGGGCGGTGCGGCCACCTCACTGCTGGTGGGCATTGCCACCGGCCTGCTGTGGGCGCCGTGCGCCGGCCCGATACTTGGCCTGGTGCTCACCGGCGCAGCGCTCAATGGCGCCAGTGTCGGCACCACCGGGCTGCTGCTGGCCTATGCCGCCGGTGCCGCCTGCGCGCTGGCTCTGGCGGTATGGGTAGGGGGGCGGGTGTTCAATGCACTCAAGGCACGGCTCGGGCTCGGCAACGTACTTCGGCGGGCCCTGGGTGTGGCCGCGCTGCTGGCCGTGGTGGCGATCGCGCTGGGCTGGGACACCGGCGTACTGACGCGCCTGTCCAGCGCCAGTACGGCGCGGCTGGAGCAGCGCCTGTTGGATGCGGCACCCGGCGCAGCGCCGACGCCGATGGCCAGCGCACGTCCGGCCGGCAGCGGCCCGTTGCCGGTGGAGGGTGAGCTGCCTTCGCTGGCCGGCGCCACCGGCTGGCTCAACAGCCCGCCATTGGACGCGCAGGCGCTGCGCGGCAAGGTCGTGCTCGTCGATTTCTGGACCTACTCCTGCATCAACTGCCTGCGCGCCATGCCCTACGTGCACGAGTGGGAGCGGCGCTATCGCGACCATGGGCTGGTAGTGCTGGGCGTGCATACGCCGGAGTTCGCCTTCGAGCGCGACGTGCGCAATGTGATGCGCGCCGTGGACAAACTCGACGTGCAGTACCCGGTCGCCCTGGACAACAACTACGCGATCTGGCGCGGCTTCAACAACCGCTACTGGCCGGCGCATTACTTCATCGATGCGCAGGGCCGCATCCGCGCCCATCAGTTCGGCGAAGGCAACTACGCCAACTCCGAGCAGGTCATCCGCGAGCTGCTACGCGAAGCCGGTCAACGCAACCTGCCGCCCCCTGCCGATCCGGCCGCCGCTACCTTGAAGGGCGTGGAAGTGCAGGCTGACATGGGCAACCTGCGGTCGCCGGAGACCTATCTGGGCAGCGCGCGGGCCGAAAACTTCAACCCGGCCGGTGGGCTGGGGGGACCGACGCCGAAGGACTACCGTGCCGCGGACACGCTCGCGCTGAACCAATGGGCGCTGCAGGGCAACTGGTCGATCACCGACGAAGCCGCGCAGCTGCAACGGGCCGGTGGCCGCATCGCCTTCCAGTTCCACGCCCGCGACCTGCATCTGGTGCTTGCGCCGGGCGCCGACGGCACGCCGGTGCGGTTCCGCGTGTGGCTTGACGGCAAGCCATTGCCTGCCGATGCAGCCGGGATCGACGTCGACGCCCAAGGCCAGGGCCAGGTGGATGAGCACCGGCTGTATCAGCTGATCCGCCAGAGCGGGCCGGTCGGCGAACACCGTTTCGAGATCGAGTTCCTGGACGCAGGCGTTCAGGCCTATGCCTTCACCTTCGGCTGAGGAGAGACAGATGAAACTGCCCATCGAACGCGCGGTCGCACTCGGCGTCGCAGCCGCAGTCGCAGC
>JAAIGF010028040.1_pt1 | contig 21690 bp, 19 predicted proteins | sample 6487441 | NCBI WGS metagenome assembly JAAIGF01 (sample SAMN13974129, study PRJNA590717) | phyllosphere metagenome | biome: pepper field; feature: multiple bacterial spot infested pepper fields; material: pepper leaves; isolation source: leaves from pepper fields | host: Capsicum annuum ... | reverse complement strand
CCCTTCGCGGCGGGCCCTCGGAACAATGATGGAGCGAGGGAACCCCAGCGCAGCTGGGGCCGTATGCCGGGGCTAGACCTTTTGGTTTCTTTTGGGGCGATGCCAAAAGAAACCCGCTCGACAGAGCGGAACCGAACGTATGAGCAACACGATAACGCTGGCAAACCACAGCGCACGTAGCGTTTTCCAAAAAGGCATCCAGACGCAAAGCGTGTGGAACGAGCAGCCCTAGAAACCTCGAGGCTAAAGCCTCTCCCACGATTTCGGTTGATGTCTGCTCTTGCCTTGAAGCTGCCTTCAGCGCATTTTTCGCTTTTTTACAAGTCGCCTCGGTTGCCCTGAGCTGACCTTGGGTTTAGCCTAACCGTCCACTTCCCGCCGGAGTTTCGTCCAATGCGCCAGTAATGCCGTCGTGCTCGCACGACCTGTGATCGTCCGCCGTGGCCTTGTGCCGCGCGTTTTCACGGCATTGCCTGGAGTCATTCATGACGAACCCGCCTGTTATCGCGCTCGAGCGCGTGTCCTTTCATTTTCCCAATGGCCAGCCGCTGTTCGATGCGCTGAGCGAAACCTTCGATACCCGGCACACCGGCCTGGTGGGGCGCAACGGCGCGGGCAAGAGCGTGCTCGGCCGCCTGCTTGCCGGGCGCTTGCAGCCGACCGCAGGGCGGATCACGGGGCAGGCGCAGGTCGCCTATCTGCCCCAGGATATCCAGGTGGCCAATGGAACGCGGGTGGTCGACCTGATGGGGTTTGCTGCGCCTTTCGATGCGCTGGGTCGCATCTGTGCAGGCTGCATGGACGAGGACGATGTCGAGACGCTCGAAGGCCGGTGGGATATCGCCGAGCGTCTGCACGCGGCGTTGCACGACGAGGGCCTTGGTCACCTCGCCCTGCAAACCCCGGCCGCCATGCTCAGCGGCGGCGAGCGCACGCGGGTGGCGCTGCTTGGCATGTTGCTCAGCGGTGCCGACCTGCTGATTCTCGATGAGCCCAGCAACCATCTGGATCAGGCCAGCCGTCAACGTCTTTACGAGCGCTTGCGGCAGTGGCCTGGCGGGCTGCTGGTGATCAGCCATGATCGTCAACTGCTCGAAGGCATGCAGCGTATCGTCGAGTTATCGCCAGGCGGGCTGCGCGCCTACGGCGGCAATTACAGCGTCTACCGAGACGCTCTGTTACGTGAGCGACAAGCCGCCCAGCATGGGTTGGAGCACGCCCGTACCGAACGCAAACGGGGTGAGCGGGAGTTGCAGGCACAGCAGCAACGCCAGCAGCGCCGTGCTGCCAACGGAGCGCGTGCAGCGCGGGACAGCAACCAGGCGCCGATTCTTCTGGGCCGGCAGAAGAGCCGTAGCGAGGCCAGCGCCGGACGTTTGCAGCAGCGTCTGCAAGAAGCCCGTAGCGGACTCGATGGGGCGGTGCGCGAAGCCGCTGCGCAGGTCGATGAGCACCTCGGGATCGAGCTGCATGGCAGTGCTGCAACGCTGCCCGAGGGCAAGCGGGTGTTGAGTCTGCGTGGTGTGCAGGCGCCGTTCTCGGCTGCCAGCCTGCCGGATATCGACCTGTTCGGGCCGCGCCGGCTGGCGATCACCGGGCCCAACGGTTGCGGCAAGTCGAGCGTGCTGGCGATGCTCGCCGGTCGCCTATCAGCCGTTGCTGGAGCGTGTCGGGTCGAGGTGCCGCTGGCCTACCTGGATCAACAACTGTCCTGCCTGCCCGCGGCGCAAAGCGCGCTCGAGCACTTGCGTCGCTGCAACCACGGGTTGCCCGAAGCGCTGGCCCGCACTCGGCTGATGCACCTGGGGCTGGATGCTCATCGGGCGTTGCTACCCTGCGCACGGCTCAGTGGCGGTGAACGTCTGAAGCTGGCGCTGGCCGGGGTGATCGGCAGTGAGCCGGCCTCGCCCCTGCTGCTGCTCGACGAACCCGATAACCATATCGATCTCGACTCGCTGTTGGCCGTCGAAGCCATGCTGCGCGACTACCGCGGGGCGCTGATCGTGGTCTCCCACGACGCCGCGTTCATCGAGGCATTGGCCATCACCGATCGCTTGCAGTGGACGGCCCAGGGCTGGCAGTACGAGCGGGCGTGATCGGTGAGCTGACGTAGCTCGGGTCGAACCTAGTGATGCCCGGGGTGGGTGTCCCCGGTATCGCTGCGCTCGACGCCAGGCTACGGCGTCAGACCAGGTGGCGCATGCGGATGGCGGCGTCCACCAGCATGCGCTCGGTGCCCGCCCAGCCGAGGCAGCCGTCGGTGATGGATACACCGTAGCGCAACTCACCGCCGAGGCTCTGGGCGCCGTCGAACAGGTGGCTTTCGATCATCACCGCACGCAGGGCGCCGTCGCCGGCCAGGCGCTGGTCGAGCACGCTGCTCAGCACCTCCGGCTGGCGCAGCGGGTTCTTGCCGCTGTTGGCATGGCTGCAGTCGACCATGATGCGTGGCGCGATGCCCTGGCGCTCCAGCTCGGCGCGCGCGGTGGCGACGCTGGCGGCGTCGTAGTTCGGCCCCGCGTGGCCGCCGCGCAGTACCAAGTGGGTATCCGGGTTGCCGTGGGTGTGCACCAGTGCCGGGCGGCCGTGGCCGTCGACGCCGAAGTGCTGGTGAGCATGGGCTGCCGAGCGCATGGCGTCGCAGGCGATGCCCAGGCTGCCGTCGGTGCCGTTCTTGAAGCCCACCGGCATCTCCAGTCCGCTGACCAGTTCGCGGTGCACCTGGGACTCGCTGGTGCGTGCGCCAATCGCCGCCCAGCCGAGCAGGTCGTCGAAGTAGCCGGCCACCAGTGGCTGGAGGATCTCGCTGGCCAACGGCAGGCCCAGCTCCAGCAGCCTGAGCATCAATGTGCGCGAGCGGCGCAGGCCTTCGGCCATATCGCCGCTGCCATCCAGCGCTGGGTCGTAGACCAGGCCCTTCCAGCCCACCGTAGTACGCGGTTTCTCGACGTAGGCGCGCATCACCAGCAGCAGGCGATCACCCACCCGCTGGCTGAGGGCGGCCAGGCGCTCGGCGTATTCGAGTACGGCGGCATCGTCGTGCAGGGAGCAGGGGCCGACCACCACCAGCATGCGCGGGTCGTGACCATCGAGAATGGCGCGGATCGAGTGGCGCTGTTGCTGCACCTGGCGGGCAAGGGCCGCGGAGAGTGGCAGTTCTTCGCACAACTGGGTGGCACTGGGCAACGGCGAGGTGTGGCGGCGGCCAGGCTGGGCGACCAGGTGCAGATCGGCGGCTTTGGCGGTGGAGCGGGGATTGGCGGCTACGGACATGGTGATTTCCTCGGCCGGCGCGGATGTTACCGCGCGCGGCGCACTATCTGGCTCGATGGGATGTTCGATTGAGTGGTTGAGCGGCGTCAGCGCCGGTAAATCGCCAGCTGTAGCGGTAATAGGTCTGGTAGGTGATGCAGTTGATATAGGCGGTCATGGTGAAATCCTCTGTGAACAAATCGATGTGCCGGAAAAAACAAAACCCCCGGTCGGGAGGCCGACCGGGGGTTTCGAGAAACTGTCTGGTGGCGACCCTGGGTTACTAGGGCGCCTGTGGGGTATCAGGCGCGCCTGTGGCTAAACCAATACCCATAAAAATAAGCGGCTGCAGCGACCACCGATGCCTGGGCACGCGCGATCACGATGCAGGCTGCATCGAGGCGGGTGGCGTTCAGGATCAGGGATGTGGACATGTGCGGCTCCGTTGAATGGCTCGAAAGTAATCCAGGGTGTGTGCGATTGCAAGCGTCGATGGTGAATGGCCGCTGTTATTCGAGGAGATACAAGGCTTATGTGGCAGCGGGCGGGGACGCCCAGTCCAGCCCGCGATTCGCGCGCATGGCGCGCTCCCACATTCACTGAGTCGTAATCAGGTTTCCTGCCTGCCGATCCACTTGCCCACGGTTGGCGCCTGGTAGCTGTCGATCGCCTTCAACAAGGCCTCGATGTCCTGCTCGACGATCAGCATCTCGCGGTGCGGCGCCTTGACGAAGGCTTCGTCGACCATGTGATCGAGGAACCCGGCGAGGCGGTCGTAGTAGCCGTTGATATTGAGCAGCGCGCAGGGTTTCTGGTGGTGGCCGAGCTGTGCCCAGGTCCACACCTCGAACAACTCCTCCAGGGTGCCGACGCCGCCGGGCAGGGCGATGAAGCCGTCCGACAGTTCGGCCATCAGCGCCTTGCGCTGGTGCATGGAGTCGACGATACGCAGGTCGTCGAGGCCGGTATGGGCCACTTCCTTTTCCCACAGCGAGCGCGGGATCACGCCGATCACCTCGCCGCCTGCCGCCAGCGCGGCATTGGCCACGGCGCCCATCAGGCCGACGGAGGCGCCGCCGTAGACCAGGCCGATGCCGGCCTTGGCGAGGGTTTGGCCGAGGCGGGTAGCGGCCTCGAGATAGACGGGATTGGTGCCCGCATTGGAGCCGCAGAAAATGCACAGGCGCATCGAAATCTCCCTGATGGTTAGGGTCTGTTGACGTTTCAACGCGAGCCGCGTTGCCGTGCGTGAAACGTCAACAGACCCTAGGATGCCAAACCAGCGACCTTAGCAGACGAGCGGGGCAGCGCACGACCGCTCGCTGGTACAATGCGGCCTTTGCCCAGCCCGGATCGACCGATGACCGACACCGTCCATTTTCCCCTCGCCGCCGTGGTTGGCGCCGACTCCCTGAAGTTGGCGCTGTGCCTGGTGGCAGTCGATCCGGCGATTGGCGGCGTGCTGATCGAAGGCCCGCGCGGCATGGCCAAATCGACCCTGGCCCGCGGCCTGGCCGCGCTGCTGGATAGCGGTGTGTTCGTCACCCTGCCGCTGGGCGCCAGTGAAGAGCGCATCGTCGGTACCCTCGACCTGGACGCTGCGCTGGGCGAGAGCCGTGCGCAGTTCTCGCCCGGGCTGCTGAGCAAGGCCGATGGCGGGGTGTTGTATGTCGATGAGGTCAACCTGCTGCCCGATCACCTAGTCGACCTGTTGCTCGATGCGGCGGCCAGCGGCGTCAACCATGTCGAGCGCGACGGTATTTCCCATCGCCACGCTGCGCGCTTCATCCTGATCGGCACCATGAACGCCGAAGAGGGCGAGCTGCGCCCGCAACTGCTCGACCGCTTCGGCCTCAACCTGGCGCTGGATGGCCAGCCGCAGCCTGGGGCGCGTGCCGAGATCGTGCGCCGTCGCCTGGCCTTCGATGCCAACCCGCAGGCCTTTGTCGCCACCTGGGCCGGGCAGCAGCAGGCATTGGCCGAGCGCTGCGAGCAGGCGCGTGCGCGGGTGGCGACCATCCCTCTCGATGACAGGGCGCTGGAGGCGATCACCGGCCGCTGCTTCGAGGCCGGTGTCGATGGTCTGCGCGCTGACCTAGTCTGGCTGCGCGCCGCCCGTGCCCATGCGGCCTGGCGCGGGGCCGCGCGTATCGAGTCTGTGGATATCGATGCGGTGGAGGACTTCGTGCTGCGCCACCGTCGTCGTCACACACCGCCGCAACAGCAGGCGCAACCGCCGGCCAGCCCGCCGCCCCAGGCGCCGAGCGAACAGCCGGCAGCCGGCGAGGGCAATTGGGGCGAGCTGCCGGCGCAGGCGCAAAGCACCGGCGAGCGCCGCGAGCCGCCGCGCTGGGCAAAAAAGCCCTAGGCATTCCCCCGCGCGCCAAGGCGGGGACGGATGCCAGACCGACACCAGGCAAACAGGCAGGCGGGCGCAGCGGTGCCAAGCGCCCAGGCGACCGCGGCGCCATCGATTGGCTCGCCACCTTGCTGCAAGGCAAGCCCAGGCGCCGCACCGATCTGCAACGCCGACCGCGCAGCAATGCCCCCACCCAGCTATGGCTGATCGTCGTCGACGCCTCGGCCTCGACCCGCCGTCATGGGGCCTTGAGCAAGGCCAAGGGCTTGCTGGCCGAGCTGTTCGAGCGCGCCTACCGGGAGCGTGCGCGAGTCGCCGTGCTCGACGCCCACGGTACCCAACCGCACTGGCACTGGCAGGGCCAAAAGGCATCCGGCGCCTTGCAGCAGTGGTTACGTGAACTCGGTGCCGGCGGTGGTAGCCCGTTGATTCCCGCGCTGCAGCAGGCCCACGACTGGCTGCAGCGGCGCCAGCGCCTCAGACCCGGCGAGGCGCAGCGCCTGTTGGTGATTACCGACGGGCGACTGCGTGAATGGCCGGCGCTGTCCACCAGCCCGTGTCCGGCGACCCTGGTGGATATCGAATGCGCGCCGATCCGTCTGGGGCGCGCCGTGCAACTGGCGGCCGAGCTGGGTGCCGATTACCGGCATGTCGATGACCTGGCAGCCTGCTTGCCGCGGTCTGCCTGGCGAAGCGGGTGATAGCTCCGGCAGTGGCGATCGGCTGTGGCTGTCGCGGTCGAAAAAACGCCAACCCGTCGCGTCATCTGCCATAGGCGCAGGTGCCAAGGGCAGCTAGCGGTCTGGCGGGCTGTAATCTGCAAAGCGAATGGGCGCATTGGGTGTCGCGGTCGTGACCTGATGGGCATCCATGACCAATGCCTCGGCATCAGGGTCCTCGCTGTCATTCGGAACCCAGTTCTCGAAGATGCGCTTGTGAAATACCCAGTCCTTCAGCTTGGTGTCGTAGCGGAAGGTGATGTAGTCAGTCCAGTGCTGACCGCAAGCGACACCGTTTTCGATGGTGAAGTAGCGCTTGTTGATGACCAGCCCCCTGCCGTCGTCGCCGAAGGGATCGCACTGGCCGCCTTCGTCGACTCTGAACACCACCTGGTCATTGCGTTTGCTGAGCGCGTAAGAGCCATCGGTGCGCTGTGTGAACAGCAGCAGTGGCCTCGCTGGCGCAGGCTGCTCGCTGCTCAGGGTTGCCTCTTGCGATTTGTGCACCACGACCAGGTAATCGGCCAACGCGTCATCATTCAATTCGCCGGACGCATGACGCAGAACCGAATAACCCTCGGGTATCTGTTCGAGAATGCTCGCCGGAAGCTCATGGGCACTGGCCAGGGAGGTGATCAGCAGCAAGCTGTAGACAAGGTTCTTCATGTTGGAGGTGGCTTCCTGGAAGGTCTGCAGTCGCCTGTTCAGCTCGCCCCTGCAGCGATAGGGTGATGGACTGCAACAGCATACCCTGGCGAAACATTGCGTACACTGGCGGGCTCACTCAGCGACAGGGCCTTTCCTCGATGCATACCCTCGACCAATTGCGTTCCGGCCAGCTCAAGGGCATCAGCCGCCTCGACCTGTGCGCGTCGCTCACGCAGTTTCCCGAGGAAATCTTCACCCTGGCCGACAGCCTGGAAGTGCTCAACCTGAGCGGCAACCAGCTGAATGATCTGCCCGAGGACCTGCACCGGCTGCAGCGGCTGCAGGTGCTGTTCTGCTCAGAGAATCGTTTCGAGCATGTGCCTGAATCCGTGGGACGCTGCCCGTCGCTGCGCATGGTCGGCTTCAAGTCCAACCGCATTCGCGAGTTGTCCGCCAAGGCCCTGCCGCCGCGGCTGCGCTGGCTGATCCTGACCGACAATTGCCTGCAAACCTTGCCCGACGAGCTGGGTGACTGCACTGATCTGCAGAAGCTGATGCTCGCCGGTAATCGCTTGCGTGAGTTGCCGGCGACTCTGGTGCGTCTGGAGAAACTGGAGCTGCTGCGCATCGCTGCCAATCAGCTACCCGCCTTGCCGGATTTCCTGCTGCAACTGCCCAGCCTGGCGTGGTTGGCCCATGGGGGTAATCGCCTCGATGCCGACGCGCCGGCGTCGCGCACGCCCGATGTGCGCTGGTCCGATCTGCAAATCGGTGAGGTGCTGGGGCAGGGTGCATCCGGGATCATTCACCGCGCGGATTGGCAACGGCCCGATGGCCAGCGCGAGGCCGTGGCCCTGAAGTTGTTCAAGGGGCAGATGACCAGCGATGGCACGCCGCAGAGCGAAATGGCCGCGTGCCTGACCGTGGGGCAGCATCCCAACCTGATCGGCGCGATTGGTCGCGTGGTCGAGCACCCGCAGGGTGAGCAGGGCCTGCTGCTGAGTCTGGTCGAGCCGCGTTTCAGCATTCTGGCCGGGCCACCGAGCCTGCAAAGCTGCAGCCGCGATAGCTACCCGAGCGACTGGCGCCTGCCATTCGCCCAGGCCCTGCGGGTGGCCAGCGGGATCGCCTCGGCGCTGCGCCACCTGCACGCCCGCGGCGTGACCCATGGCGACCTCTATGGCCACAACATCCTGATCGACACGGCCGGCAAGGCGCTGCTCGGCGACTTCGGTGCGGCGTCCTTCCTGCCCGCTGCCGCGCCATCTCAGCATGGGTTGCTGCAACGCATCGAGGTGCGGGCGTTCGGCATCCTGCTCGAGGAGTTACTGCAGCGCTGCGAGGTGCCGGCTGAGCATGCCGCGCAATTGGCCGAGCTGGTGCGGCGCTGCCAGCAACCCCCGGTCAGCGCCCGCCCGGATTTCAGCGAGATCGATGCGGTGTTGGCAGGCCTGCTCTGACGGCGCGCTTGCGCTACTCGGTATAGCGCAGCACCAGCAGCTCGCGTTCGAGGCTCGCGTTGAACAGCTCGCGAACCTGGGATTGGTTGCCGTCGCGGGCATACAGGCGCACGAGCAGGTCGAGTAGCGTCGCGGCCTGCTGCGCATCCAGAGCGCGTGTGCGGCGGAAGGCGATCAGGCTGGCGCCAAGGCCGAACAGGCGGTAGCCGTAGTGATCTTCCAGATGCTCGGCCAGGCGGAAGTTCTCCATGGGCGACAGATCGCAGGAAAAGTAGCCATTGGCAAAACCGTAGAGCGATTCGCAAGGCCGCTGCACCGGGATGCGCAGCAGGTAGCACTCGCCATCGAGCTGCGAAACCAGGTCGGCGTTGGCTGCCGTCAGCTCGGCCAGGCTGTCTTCGTCGAGGCGCAGATCCTTGGCGAAGATGCTGTCGAGCGAGGTTTGCGCTAACAGGCGCCCGAAGCCCAGGCGGCGAATGTGCAGGCGCTGCGCCACGGACAGGTCTTCACGCGGGTAGCCGTCTTCCAGCCAGCCTGGGTCGATGCCAGCGGCGAGTAGCCAGTCGCCGCTGTCGAGGTCGTGGTAGTGGCTGGCGTGCATCGAGGTATAGAGCGCCTGGCCGAGATCCTCCAGGGTCAACAGGTGCTGATGGCCGGTTGGCGCCTCGTCGTAGGCCCTGAGCAGATCAGCCGTGCTGAACGGGCCGTGAACCCGGTAGCACTGGGCGATCAGGCGGTCATCGGATTGGGGATCGAGTTCGAGTCGCATGGCAGGCCCACCGAGATTGAGTGGGCGCATCATAACGTGGCCGCTACTTCATCGGCTCATCCAGCGAGCGCTTCGACGACTCCGGCAGCGACAGGCCGCCAGCCAGGGACAGCAGGGCGATGGCGATCAGGTAGTAGGCCGGCGACATGCGGTTGCCGGTCGCTTCTATCAGCCAGGTGGCGACCAGTGGCGCGGTGCCGCCGAACACCGTGTAGGCCAGGTTGTAGGTGAACGCCGAGGCGGTGTAGCGCACCCGGGTGGGAAATTGCTCGGAGAGCAGCACCGCTGTCACCACGCCACAGATTACCGCGCCGACGGCCAGCAGCATGGCGCCTATCGCAGAAGCCAGCAGGGTGCCCGAAGCGGCCAGGGTAAAGGCCGGATAGACCGCGACGATCAGTGCCACGCCAGCGGTGAGAATGGTGCGCCGGCGGCCGACGCGATCCGAATAGCGGCCCACGAGGGGGCACAGCAACGCGGCGAACAGCAGCGCCATCAGGCTGGCGAGCAGCGCCGTCGGCCGTGCCGCGCCACCGACCACCTGCATGTAGGTGGTCAGGTAGGTGGTGAACATGTAGAACGACAGCGCCGTGGCGGAGATGAACGCCGACAGGCACAGCACGGTGCCGCCGTGTTCGCGCAGGGTTTCGCGCAGCGGCGAATGTTCGGGGTGGGCTTGCGCGGCCAGAGCCTGGAAAGCCGGCGACTCGTCCAGGCGCAGGCGCATGTACAGGCCCACCAGGCCCAACGGTGCGGCGATCAGGAACGGCAGGCGCCAGCCCCAGGCCTGCATCTGCGCCTCGTCGAGCCAGAACCCCATGCCGAATACCAGCCCGGCCGCGCAGGCGAACGCCGCGAAGGTGGACACCGGCACGAAGCTGCCATAGCGGGCCTTCTGCTCGGTGGGCGCGTGCTCCATCACGAAGGCGCAGGCGCCGGCGTATTCGCCACCGGCGGAGAAGCCCTGCAGGCAGCGCGCCAGGGCCAGCAGCAGCGGGGCGACCAGGCCGATGCTGGCGTAGGTGGGCAGCAGGCCGATTAGGGTGGTGGCGCCGGCCATCAGCAGCACGGTGATCGACAGCACGCGTTTGCGGCCGATACGGTCGCCGAGAATACCGAAGACGATGCCGCCCAGCGGGCGCAGGGCGAAGGATACGGCGAACACCGCGAAGGTTTGCAGCAGCGCCAGTGTCGGGTTGCCCGGTGGGAAGAACAGCGAGGCGATGGTCACGGCGAGAAAGCCGTAGACGGCGAAGTCGAACCATTCGACGAAGTTGCCGATGGCCGAGGCGGCGATCACCTTGCGCAAGGTGCGCACATCGACCGGCACGGCCGGTTGTGGATAAGTCGTGACGCTCATGGCGGCCTCCGCGCGATTACTCCAACGTGCGGACGCGCCTGGCCTGGGCCTTGGCGTCCATCTGTGGATAACCTACGTGGCTGGCCGGCTGTGGCGGGATTCGAGTGCGACCTGGGAGTAGTCGTGAGCGACAGGGGTTGTGCGTAAGGGCTTTAGGGCTGCCTAGATAATTGATCTCGCGGCGTGACCACTGATGGATAAGCTTCGCGTTATCCGCCCTACTGACTACCGTGCAGGGTCTCACCTTGTCTGTGGGAGCGGGCCATGCCCGCGATTCGCGCGCATGGCGCGCTCCCACATAAGACCGCGTGCATGATCTTGAACCTCGTAGCCCGGGTCGAGCGCGGCGACACCCGAGGAAAACGCCGCTCACAAAAAAGCCGACCCTAAGGTCGGCTTTTCGTTACAGCACGCTCAGGCGCTTACAGCGCGTCGCGGCTGCTGGCGCCATCTACCAGGCGGGCGATCTGCAGCGGATTGGCGTTCTTCAACGCGTCCGGCAGCAGCGCATCCGGGCAGTTCTGGTAGCACACCGGGCGCAGGAAGCGGTCGATGGCCAGGGTGCCGACGGAGGTGCCGCGAGCGTCGGAGGTCGCCGGGTACGGGCCGCCGTGAACCATGGAGTCGCAGACTTCCACGCCGGTCGGGTAGCCGTTGAACAGCACGCGACCTACCTTCTGCTCGAGCAGTGCGAACAGCTCTTCGCTACCGGCCAGATCGCCCGGCTCGGTGAGCAGGGTGGCGGTCAGCTGACCGTGCAGGCCGTTGATGGCCTTCAGCAGCTCGGCCTTGTCAGCCACTTCGACGACGATGGTGGTCGGGCCGAAGACTTCTTCCTGCAGCAGTTCATCGCCGCCCAGCAGCAGGCTGACGTCGGCCTTGAACAGTTGCGGACGCGCCTGGTTGCCTTCCTGCTTGGCACCGGTCAGGTGGGTGATGCCGGAATGTGCGTTGAGTGCTTCCAGGCCTTTCACGTAGCTCTTCAGGGTGCCGGCGTTGAGCATGGTTTGCGGCTGCTGCTCGGCCATCTTGGCGGTGAAGCTTTCCAGGAAGGCGCTGAACTCAGGCGAACGGATACCGATCACCAGCCCCGGGTTGGTGCAGAACTGGCCACAGCCCATGACCACCGAACCCGCCAGCTCGCCGGCGATTTTCTCGCCACGGGCCTTGATGGCTTCTGGCAGCAGAATGACCGGGTTGATGCTGCTCATCTCGGCGAATACCGGGATCGGCTGTGGGCGCGCCGCAGCCATGTCGCACAGGGCGCGACCGCCTTTGAGCGAGCCGGTGAAGCCGACGGCCTGGATGGCCGGGTGCTTGACCAGCGCCTCGCCAACGCCCGAGCCGTAGATCATGTTGAACACGCCCTTGGGCATGGCGGTTTTTTCGGCGGCGCGCAGGATGGCTTCACCCACGTGGGCGGCGGTGGTCATATGGCCGCTGTGGGCCTTGAACACCACCGGGCAACCGGCGGCCAGGGCGGCGGCGGTGTCACCACCGGCGGTGGAGAAGGCCAGCGGGAAGTTGCTGGCGCCGAACACGGCAACCGGGCCGAGTCCGATGCGGTACTGGCGCAGATCCGGGCGCGGCAGCGGCTGGCGATCCGGCAGGGCACGATCGATGCGCGCACCATAGAAGTCGCCACGGCGCAGCACTTTGGCGAACAGGCGCATCTGGCTGCTGGTACGGCCACGCTCACCCTGGATACGGGCGGTCGGCAGGGCGGTTTCGCGGCACACGGTGGCGACGAACTCGTCACCCAGGGCGTCCAGCTCGTCAGCGATGGCGTCGAGGAACTCGGCGCGCTTGGCGGCGGGCAGGCTACGGTAAGTCGGGTAGGCAGCCGCGGCTGCTTTGGCGGCGGCGTCGACTTCCTCAGGCGTGGCCTGGATGAAATCGTAGGGCAGGGCTTCGCCAGTGGTGGCGTCATGGCTCTTGTGAACGACGGAGCCGGCTGCGCTGAACGCGCCGCCGATGATGTTGTGGCCGATGGTAGCGGGCATTGTTAGCTCCTGTTGGGGACGTTTACACGTACGGAAAAGACTTTGATTGTACGATGTCTGATCAGTTGCGCAAGTCTGCCATTTTTCTTGCCGGGTGCTCAGCGCTCCGGCGTCGATATCCCGCTTGGCAGGGCGTGGGGCGGCGAGCTGTCAAACGCGCAGCGCGAGGCTGGATCAGCACTGATATGAGTTGCTGGGTAAACATCTCGGCAGCTGTGCTCAGGCAACGCAATCAGCCCACGCATGCAGGCTGCCATTCACTACGAGCCAGCTTGGCCGGATGCTTTGCAGACAGCCGGCCAAGGTACAGGGATCAGGCGGCGCCGTTTGCGGTTGACCAGTTGGCGTACCACTGGCGGAACAGGGTGTACTGGGTCTCGGCGTAGTTACGCTGGGCGTCGCTGAGGGCATCGGTTTCATAGAAGTGCAGGGCGTATTCCTGGTCGCCGCCCAGCACCATCAGGTGCTTGTAGTAGAGGACCAGGTCGGTGCCTTCGTCGAAGGACGACAGCACGTTCAGCGCCTCGGACAGCTCCAGCGCGCGCCTGCGGGCGATGGCGTCGCCCTTGGCAGCCTGCTTGCTCAGCTCGACCAGTTGCAGCACTTCGCGCGGCAGGGCGTTGCCGATCCCGGTGATGGCGCCAGTCGCACCGCAATTGACGAAGCCGTGCACCACCTGGGTGTCGACGCCGGCCATGAGAATCACGTCCTTGTCCTGGGAGGTGATGTGCTCGGCGGCGTAGCGCATGTCGGCGGCGCCGCCGAACTCCTTGAAGCCGATCAGGTTGGGGTACTTGCGACGCAGCTTGAAGAACAGTTCGGCGCGGGTGGCGAAGCCGTAGTACGGGCTGTTGTAGATCACTGCCGGCAGTTTCGGCGCTGCTTCGAGAATGGCAGCGAAGTGGGCTTCCTGGGCGGCTGGCGAAGCACCTCGGGACAACACCCGCGGGATGACCATCAGACCATGGGCGCCGACCTTGGCAGCATGGGCAGCATGGGAAACCGCTTCGCGGCTGTTCACCGCACCGGTGCCGACGATGGTCGGGATGCCGGCAGCCACCAGGCGCGCGACGCCTTCCTGGCGTTGGGCCTCGGTAAGCAGCGGCCAGTCGCCCATGGAACCGCAATAGACCACCGCGCTCATGCCGGCCTGGATAAGCTCTTTGCCCTTGCGCACCAAGGCATCGAAGTCCGGTTTGCGCTCGGCGGTGCAGGGGGTCATCAGGGCGGGGATGGTGCCGGTGAAGATGTTGCTGCTCATGGGTGTGCCTCCTGGGTGCATTAATATTATTTCGTATACGAAATTAGAAAGCCGTAGCGGGGCTTCTGTTTTCCGTTGTTGGGGCGCAACGCCCGGTTCATTGCGCCGGCGAACCGGCAGTTTCAAGTGTTCAACAGGTCCTGGAGCCTGTTCACGATCTTGTGTACATGAAGCAACAGCTACAAGGCAGAAGCGGACATCGGGAGCTGCTGCTTTTGTAGGAGGGGCTTTAGCCCCGAGTTTTTAGTTCCACACGCTATGCGTGAGCTGTGGTTTACCAGCGCTATCGCGTTGCTCATACGTCCGGTTCCGCTCTGTCGAGCGGGTTTCTTTTGGCATCGCCCCAAAAGAAACCAAAAGGTCTAGCCCCGGCATCCGGCCCCAGCTTCGCTGGGGTTCCCTCGCTCCATCATTGTTCCGAGGGCCCGCCGCGAAGGGCCGTCCCTGGCCCATCGCGGCTCTCGCGACATCCATGTCGCTCAACCCTCTCCACAACGATTCCGTTCGGCCTCCTGAAGGGGCGAATGGTGTCGCCTGCTAATTTCTTGGCATGAAGAGCACCCAAAAACCAAAGCGACCGGCCACTTTCGCCATTGAGCTGCCAAAAATCGACGAGCCTGGGCTGAAAAATCATGAACAGGTTCTCATGAACGGGTCCTTACAGCTTCAGCTCCACCGGCCAGGTATCCGACAGGCGATAGCCCGTTGGCCAGGGGTCGCTCGGGTCGAGCAGGTGCTGGTGAGTACCGGTGATCCACGCCCGGCCGGATAGGCAGGGGTAGATGGCTGGGCGACCGGCCACGTCGGTCAGTGAGTCGATGCGGCAGTGGAATTCGGAGCCGATGATCGAGCGGCCGATAAAGCGTTCGCCCACCGCCAGCTGGCCCTTGGCATGCAGCACCGCCATGCGCGCCGAGCAGCCGGTGCCGCAGGGCGAGCGGTCGATCTTGCCGGGGCGGATGACCACCGCGTTGGCGCCCGTGGCGACGCCGTTCTCGTGCGCCACCGGCGCGGCGATCTGGCAGAAGGAGATATGGCTCCAGTCCGGGTTCAGCGGATGCTGGAAACCGAGCTGTTCGTTGGCCGCCTGGGTGATGCGCAGACCCACGGCGACCAGATCGGCCGCTTCATCGGCCTGAATGGCGAAGCCCAGGTGGCGTGCATCGGCGATCACGAAACTGTCGCCGCCGTAGGCGGTATCGACCTGCAGCGAACCCAGGCCTTCGACCTCGATCCAGGCGTCGAGTTGGTCGGCGAACGACGGCACGTTCTTCACCTCGACGCGCTCGGCCTTGCCGTCACGGCAGTCGGCGATCACTTCCACCAGGCCGCCGGGTGCCTCCAGGGTCAGGAAGGTCTGCGGCTCGGTCATCGGCAGGATGCCGCTGTCGAGCAGCACTGTGGCCACGCACAGCGAGTTGGAGCCGGACATCGGCGGCACGTCGGCCGGCTCCATGATGATCCAGCCCATCTGCGCCTTGGGATTCTTCGCCGGCACCAGCAGGTTGACGTGGCGGAACACGCCGCCGCGCGGCTCGTTGAGCACGAAGTTACGCAGGAAGTCGTCCTGTTCGATCCAGCGCGACTGCTGCCAAAGCGTCTCGCCGGGCGGTGGCGCGACGCCACCGACGATGACGTCGCCGACCTCGCCTTCGGCATGGCAGCTGACCACGTGAATGACCTTGTTCGAACGCACGGCGCAGCCCTCTCAATGAACCGACTTGAGGAAGTCGGCGGTTTCCGGTTTCTGCGGATTGCCGAGCACCTGCTCGGGCGCGCCGATCTCGTGCACCAGGCCGTTGCGAAAGAACGCCACGCGGTCGGACACGTCACGGGCGAAGCGGATCTCGTGGGTCACCAGCACCATGGTCATGCCGTCTTCGGCGAGCATGCGCATGGTGTCGAGCACCTCGCCGACCAGTTGCGGGTCGAGGGCGCTGGTGGCCTCGTCGAACAGCATGTAGTCGGGGCTCATGGCCAGGGCGCGGGCAATCGCCATGCGCTGCTGCTGGCCCCCGGAGAGCTTGCCGGGGAACACCTTGAGCTTGTCGGCCAGGCCCACGTGGGTGAGCTGCTGCACGGCGATGGCCTCGGCCTCCTGCTTGCTCAGGCCGAGCACCTTGCGCGGCGCCAGCATGACGTTTTCCAGCACGGTCAGGTGCGGGAAGGCATTCCACTGCTGGAACACGATTCCGATCCTCTGGCGCAGCTTGTTGATGTCGGTGCCCGGCGCATGCACTTCGGTGCCGTCGACGCGGATGCTGCCGCTCTTGATCGACTCCAGGCCGTTGATGCACATCAGCAGGGTCGACTTGCCGGAGCCGGAGCCGCCGATGATCGACACCACTTCGCCATTGTTGACGGTCAGGCTGACGCCCTTGATCACATCCAGGCTGCCGAAGGATTTGTGTACGTTGTCGATCTCAATCATTTTCCTGCCACCTTTTTTCCAGCCGTGCGCCCAGTTGGGCGACCACCAGGCTCATGACGTAGTAGATGAGGCCGGCGATGCACAGCACCAGCAGCGGCTCTTGAATGCGCGTGACGATGGTTTGCGAGGCGCGCAGCAGCTCGACGATGCCGATCCACATCACCAGGGCGGTGTCCTTCATCACGCTGAGCACCAGGTTCAGCCAGCCGGGGAAGGCCACGCGGGTGGCCATCGGCAGCACGATGTAGCGCAGGTCCTGCAGGTAGCTCAGGCCCAGCGAGCGGCTGGCGCGGCGCAGGGTGAACGGTACCGACAACACGCCGCTACGGACGATCTCGGTGAAGTAGGCGGCGGCGTAGATACCCAGCACGATGCAGCCCACCGCGAAGGCGCTGATGTCGATGCCGGCGATGCTCTTGAACGAGTTGAACAGCACGAACTGGATGAGCAGTGGCACGCTGCGAAACACATCGAGCACCCAGGCCAGCGGCAGGGTGGCGCGCGGCAGCAGGGCACGCAGCAGGCCGCACAGCAGGCCGGCGAAAGAGCCCAGCAGGATGGCCCAGAAGGTCAGTTGCAGGGTGACCCAGGCGCCGTCGAGCAGGTAGAGGAAATCGTTCCAGGTGAAGCTGGTATCGAACATGAGCGATCCTCAGTAACGGAACAGGCGCCAGGCCAGCAGCCGGGCAACCGCCACGATCGCCTTGGCGATCAGGTAATACAGCAGCGCCGCGATGGCGAAGAACTCGAAGGTGCGGAAGGTCTTGACGTTGTAGTCCTGGGTGACGCCGGTGAGGTCGTTGTTGAGGCCGACGATCACCCCCAGCGAGGTCATCAGCACGGCCCAGACCATCTGGTTGGTCAGCGGGTAGAAGACGATGCGCAGCAGCTGTGGCACGACGATCATCCGGTAGGCCTGGAAGGCGCTCATGCCCAGCGAGCGGGCGGCGCGCACCTGGGTGCCGGGTACGGCCTTGAGGCCACCGCGGAAGTTCTCCGCCAGGTAGCCGGCATTGTTGAAGGTGATGCCGGCCAGCAGCGCGACCCAGGAGCTGACGTGCCAGCCCATCGAGCCCAGGCCGAAGTAGAGGATGTAGATCTGGAACAGCGACGGGGTGTTGCGCGCGATGGATACCCAGGTGTTGGCGAAGCCGCGGGCCACGGGGTTCTTCAGCTCACGCATGACCGTCAGGGCGAGGGCGATGAGCACCCCGAAGATCATCGACAGGGCGGCCGTCTCGAAGGTCACCCAGGCGCCGGCGAGCATGTCGGGCAGCGCCTTGAAGGCCTGGCGCCAATGGAAGGTGTAATCAAACATGCGTGGGGTTCTCCACAGGGGAAGCCGGTTGCAGCCAGCGCGGCACACGGCCGCTGGCCTGGCCCGAACAGGCGGCGTCGACGCACTCGGCCAGGCTGGCGAAGTGCACCGCACGGCCGACCAGCCCTGGCGCGTAATGGGCGTACTTGCCCGAATTGGTCATCAGGGTGCGGCAGCCCGTAGGCACCACCGGCTCGCCGAGCATGCACCAGCAGGTGTCGGTCAGCAGGGTTGCGCCAAAGGCTTGCAGTGGCGCGATATGCCCCGCGTAGCGGGCTTGTTCGAGCACGGCCCGGCCGCAGGTGATCACCAGGCTCACCTGAGCGTGCTTGCTGCGGCCTGCGCAGAGTTCGGCCAGGCGGGAGAATTCGCTGAGCGAGAAATGCGGATTGCCGAGGGCGATCAGTCCCACCTCGGCTTCGTCAGCGCTGTTCAGCTCATCCCAGCTGCGGCGCAGATCGGCGAGGCTGATCCGTTCGGTCGGAGGTTCTCTGCCGTTGTGGATAACCTGCTGTGGGTCGCGGGCTTCCGGGGTAACCCCGGCGATATGGAACAGCGGCGCCGCCGAGCTGGTGGCGAAGGCAGCGCCAAAGGCCTTGAGATCGTCCAGGCTCGGCTCGGCTTTTTCCAGGCCGCGTAGCAGCGGAATATGGCTGCCGCAGAGCAGGCCGACGTGGTAGCCGAGCAGCGGGTAGAAGGCGTCGTCCAGTTCGGCGAGCTCGGGCAGCTCGATCTGCAGGCTGGCCATGCGCTGCTCGTCGAGGTGGCAACCCACCTTGGGCGCACGGCCGGTGAGGGCGATGCAGATATCCAGGTAATCCGGGTATTTCAGAGTACGTGCAGCAAGCACGCTGTTGGCGTACACCACCGCATTGGATTCTGCCCAGACGATCTGCTCGCCCTCGGCCGGCGCGCTGTCCAGCAGGTAGGGCGCGCAGGTGAAACTGAGCTGTGCGCCCATGGCCATGTAGGCATCGCCGAGTGCACTGGCCGGTTCGCCGAATGCAGCATCGATGCCCAGGGCACGCCAGCGGCGCTGGTCCACGGAAATCGAGTTGAGCGTGGTCGGCACCCGCACCCTGGCGCCCCAGGCCACCAGCTGCTCGGCGAAGCGCAGGCTGGCCGGGCCGGTGTAGATGCAGCCGTCGATATGCGCCTGGGTGACATCCAGCAATTCGCTGGCGCCCTGCAGCTCGGCCATGCGCAGCACCAGCTGCATGGCTACCTGGGCAGCCTTGCCATGGCGGCCATCGAGCAGGGCTCGGTCGCTTTCACTCAGTTGCAGGGCGCTGGCGAACGGCTGCTGTTGGGGCAGTGCCGTTACGCCGGTCGGCCTGGCATCGGCAGGGCGCTGTGGATAAAGCTGCAGCCGTTCGCCGTCGAGGCGGGCGTAAGCCTGGCCGCGCAGGCGGGTGAAGGCTGCATGACCGATGCACAACACGGCGATGGAGCGTTGGAACAGCAGCTCGGCCACCAGCACGCCTAGGGTGAGGATCTCGTCGGCCTCGGCGAGCACCAGGGCGCTGGGCGCGTGTTCGCCGCTGAGCAGCTCCATCATCACGCTGCTGCCGGTGCAGGAGCCGCGGCCACTGGGAATCGCCAGCACCCGGCCTGCCAGGTTCTGGCCACTGAGCGGGTGATGGCGGTCGATCACCTCGCCCGTGAAGGGGTCGACACCGCCCCAGAAACTCAGGCCCATCTCGGCGAACAGCAACTCGCCCTCGGCGCACCCGGCAACCAGGCTGCGGCCCTGGAGCGCGCACGCTTCAGGGGCGGGCGAGGTGTGATCCGCGAGTGCTGTCATCAAGGGCTCCGCCGTGGGCAAAAGCTCGGCGCCACCGGTGGCACGCGAGCGAAAAAGGGGTGGAATGCGCCGCCAGTGGCGGCGCAGTGATGCGTTGATCAGTAGTACACGCCCGGTACGGTCAGGTTGGCCGGTTTGATTTCGTCGCCGACCCACTTCTTCCACAGCTCGTCATAGCGGCCGCTGCGAACCTGCTGGTTGACGAACAGGTTGAGGTAGTTGATCAGGCCGTACTCGTCGCGCTTGGCCGCCAGGGACACGTAATCGACGACGTAAGGCGCATCACCGACCACTTTCAGGCCCTTGTACTTGCCGGACTTGAGGGTGGCCGCGGCCACGGTGTTGGTGACCACGGTGGCGGCGATGTGGCCTTGAGCAACGGCGAGGATGGTGTCGTTCTGCGACTGATAGGCGCGGAAGCTGCCGCCGCCCCAGGCTTTCACGTCCTTCTCCAGGGCGATGGCCTCGTAGGTACCGCTGGTGTTACCCACGGCCTTGCCCTTGAGGTCTTCGTAGCGGCTGATGCCGGTGTCGTCCCGGGTCAGTACGACCATCTGGAAGGCGAAGTAGGGCACGGTCAGGCCCACCGTCTTGGCACGCTCCAGGGTGTCGGAGGTGGAGGCGACGATCACGTCGGCGCGGCCGGAAACCAGCGCCGGGATACGGTCCGGGAAGGGCGTCTCCACCACCTCGGCCTCGACGCCGAGGACTTTCGCCAGGTCGTTGCAGTAGTCGACGTCGAAGCCGACCGGCTGGTTCTTGTCGTCACGCGAGCCCATGGGCGGGAAGTCCAGGGTTACCGCGCAGCGGAGTGTGCCGGACTCGATGATCGAGTCGAGTTTGTCGGCGTGAGCGGTGCCGATCAGGGTGGTGCTGAGTACTGCGCTGAGGGCTACGGCAAAAGCGGGGTTTTTCATAGGAGCCTCGAAACGGTGCAGACAATCGTTATAGGAAATTTCGTATACGATATTTAATATGCAACCGCTGTGCCTGTTCTGCAGCATGGTGCTGCAGGCCGCGCACTGTGGCGGGTCATGAGGGAATGAGGGACAAACGGGGCAGCCAAGAGCGCAGGTCGGGTGTTACAGATGGGAGCGAAAGCCAAGCGCTGTCGCCCTGTTTCGGAACACCCGGTGGTATCAGCCGGCGTGCGATTCGCGGAACTGGCTGGGCGTCAGCCCGGTAAGCGCACGGAACTGGCGGCTGAAGGCGCTGTGGTCGGTGTAACCGCAGCGCAGGGCGATTTCGGTGATTGGCAGGTCGTGCTGCAGCAGGCGACTTGCCTCGCCAAGGCGCGCCTTGTGGATCATCTGGCGCGGGGTGAGCTGGAAGATGCGTTTGCAGTGACGCTCCAGTTGCGCCACTGACAATCCGGCCAGCTCGGTGAGCTCGGCCAGGCTGATCGGCCGGGCGAAGTGCTCGCGGATATAGGCATCCACCGCGGCAAGCTTCGGGTAGGCCGGGTGGCCCGATTGCGGCAGCTGTACGTCCCGGGAGATGCCGGCCAGGCCGATGATGTCTCCAGACCGATTGCGCAGCGCCAGCTTGTGGGTCAGGCACCAGACCGGCTGGTTGCCGTAATAGAGGTGCAGCTCCAGCTGGTCGTCGAGCTGGCTACCCTCATCCAGTACGCGCCGATCCTGCGCGGTATAGGAAGGCCCGAAGCTGGCCGGGAACACCTGTTCGGCGGTCATCCCCACCAGCTTGTCTTTGCTCTTGAAGCCCAGCCGCTGGGCCAGGGTCTGGTTGACCAGGGCGTAGCGGGTCTGCGTGTCCTTGATGAAGAACACCACCTCGGGCATGGCATCGAGCAACGGCTCGATCTGCATGAGGGTGCTGATCAATGTCGGCAGGTCGGGATGAGGCGAGTTAGGTAGCAGGCTGTGCATGGCTGGCTGCAGACAGTTGAATAGCTGCAGAGCCTAGCGCGTTATCGGGCGGCAGGCAGCTATTGAGCCTGTGGGTCTGCAAGGATTTGTAGTGCGAGGGAAGGCGGCTGGCGCGGACGCCAGAAAGCAGAAAGGGGAGCCGAGGCTCCCCTAAATCTTGTTCGAATCATCGTTCTTGTTAGTGCTAAGGGCCTATTGTTCTTGTTTTAGCCGAGGCCTCCAAAGGAGGCCAAGAGCGAACGGATTTGTTTGGACGCTGATGTTGCCGTGATCCGTAGATCCAACCCGTCTGTCGCTGCCTTGCAAAGCAGTTTTATTGTTCTCGACCCGGTTGCGGTACAAGCCCGAGGGCGGTCCTCTCCAAAGAAATCAGTTAGCTGCGTCTCTGCGTTTTTGTCTTTCTTATGCTAGAGCCGT
>JAAIGF010273175.1_pt1 | contig 21698 bp, 25 predicted proteins | sample 6487441 | NCBI WGS metagenome assembly JAAIGF01 (sample SAMN13974129, study PRJNA590717) | phyllosphere metagenome | biome: pepper field; feature: multiple bacterial spot infested pepper fields; material: pepper leaves; isolation source: leaves from pepper fields | host: Capsicum annuum ... | reverse complement strand
GAGCGGAAAGACCGCTCAGATCCTCGGTGGCAATCAGTCTGGCCGGGTGCAGGTTTCGAACTTCAGCCGCAAGTCCATCGTTTCCGTGCGCCGCTAGAAAAGCGGCGCTGATCTTCGAATGGTCTAAGCTTTACGGCTGCTCGCGAGTTCCGGGAGCGGCATCGCGCTGGTCGTCATCTTCCAGATCTGTCGCAACGATGAATGCGTCTTCATGCTGACGTGCCGCCTGACGCCTTGCGCGCAGGCTCGTCAGCTCATCCGCGTCCATCTCCTGCTGATGCTGCGTCAGCTCGCCTTCGGTTTCGAAGCGCGCGACATCCTCGTCCTTGATGTCGAGATGATTGTCTTTTTCCTTGGTCATGACTTTCTCCCTTGTCGATAGGGAAACGGAAAGATCACGCCTTCGTTCCTTCAAAATTGAGGCTCGGTGGCAGGAACCAAACGAGTCTGCCGATGGTTTTTAGTGAAATCCAACCGGGAGAAGCACAATGGAAACTGATCGCGAATCCGAAATCCGCAAGAAGGCATACGAAAAGTGGGAAACTGAAGGCCGCCGCGATGGCGATCACGACCGCCACTGGTCTGAAGCAGAGAAGGAATTCGAGGCGGCTGGCAATGGATCGGCGATGCCGGATACGGATGCCGCTGCACGCTCCGACAAATCGCCTGCGGTTGCCTCGCTCAATCAGGAACAGGCCAAGGATCAGGATGCATCCGAGGATGAACTGGATGAGGGTCTGGAAGATACGTTTCCGGCAAGCGATCCGGTCTCTGCCACCAACACCGCCGTTTCAGGCCGCGCTGGCAAGCGCTGATCCGCTCAAGGCTAGAGCTTTCTGGACGCGATCCAGATGAGAAACAGACACATCAAGGCGGTCGGCCAAAAGTCGGTCGCCTGATCCCAGGACCATCTCCAGAAATAATATCCATCCAGATGCGGCGGCTTCATGTGAACCGAGACCTCGTAGTCTCGCTTTTCCCGCCCATGAAAATGCCCGGCAGCGAAGGCAAGCCCGGCAATGAGCGCCATACGCCAGTTCAGCAGCAGCCTGAAGATGAGAGCCACGATCAGCGCCATGATCGCGGCCTCAAGCATGTGACCCGCCCAATCCCAATTCTTCTGAATATATGTCCAGTCGATGTTCAAGGGCTTGGGTCCTAAATCCAAATGACCGTCTTAATGGATCGCGGGCTCTTCGCCTTCCAAAAAGCTTCTGATGCCATCCTTCTCGCAGGTGGCGAGAAACTCTTCCCACGCATCCTTGTCCGTCGCGAAAGGCTCGTCCCAGGTCGTCACATCGTCGTCTTCGGAGATGACTTCCATGCGCCAATCCTGCTGCGTGCCAGCCGGGCGGAAGATATCGACAAGCACGGTAATGCCGTCATCCTCGAACTCTCCCGAAAACTCCGAGTGCTCCATCTTCTGCTTCTTGGACATATCAGCCTCCTGCACCTGTTGGCGCATCCGGCGCCAGATGCTCTTTATATTGTACGGTCTGTGACTGATCCGTGTCTATTTCCCCAGGCGACCGCAAAAGCCGCACACCAGGCCCACCAGCACCGGAGGTCTGGTTATCGTCTATGAAGGAAACCCCACCGCGCTGCAACGCCTCAGCAAGCGCTTGCAGCGCATCCGCCTGCGGACGTTCCCGCTCATCCTCAAATGCCGCGACAACACCACTGCCCACCGCCGCAGCTTCGCCCAAGGCCTCCTGCGACCAATTCAGCAGGGCACGGCCAGCCCGACATTGCGAAGCGGTAATCGACATGAGCGCAGCTTTCTCGTTCGACGGGATCGGCACACCCGATCAGTCCATGGATCGGTCGTACCGAATAAGTCGATCAACCGCAATGGAAAGGGAATGGTTCGTCGGAACCAGCAATCAGTCTGTATTATTGAGTGGAGAGGATTTGTGCAGCGGTATATTTTCTTCAATAAGATATTGTGTCTCTTAGAAGAAATGGCTCCCCGGGCCGGATTCGAACCGGCGACCTGTCGATTAACAGTCGAATGCTCTACCGCTGAGCTACCAGGGAACGTTTCGCTGCGCTTCTCGGCGCGGCGTGAGCGGGGTAATACAAATGCTTTTCCGATTTGCCAAGCGCTTTTTTCAAAAAAAATGCATTCCTCTTGTTTTATCCACCGAAGACCCCACGTTTCCGGGCATGTTGAGGCAAAAAAAGATTCTAGGCCTTGTTCTTCCCGGAGAGTTTTCTCGATGAATTTCGGTATGCACCCACAAACAGGCCGTTTGCACTTGGGAAAATGGAGCGTGGCGATGCCGAGATCGCGTGTTGGGCGCATCGTCATCGGCTCGCTGCTGGTCGTGGGCGGCTGTCTTGGCTTCCTGCCCATCCTCGGTTTCTGGATGGTGCCTCTCGGCTTGCTGGTGCTTTCGCAGGATTTACGCTTCGTGCGGCGCAAGCGGCGCCAGCTGGCAATCTGGTGGGAATATAGAAAGCGCGCCCGTCAGGCGCGCCGGGATGGCGTTACGCGCCCGTAAGCGAATTGCTGATGCCCTGGCCCGCCCAGAAGGCGGCATAGGCGAGCGCAGCGAAATAAATCACCGTCAGGCACAGGAAAAGATAGCCGCCGAGCACGGTTGCGCCATCGCGCTGGATCATGCCTGCCGAAAACAGAAGAATCGCCACGCCGGGCAGGGTGTTGGAAAACGGAATGAAGCCAAGCGGCATCATCAGCAATATGCCCGCCGCCATGATGGCAAGCCCGTTGACCCGGTTCATCACGAGACCGGTGGTAATTGCAGGCAGGCGAGGGCGGATGAAGCGGTCGAGCTTCGAGACGATGTTCACGCCCTTCTGAAGGGCGGGCACGAGACGCGCCGTCTCCATCTCCTTGTCGAGAATGCGCTTGGGCAGCCAGGGCAGCCGGTTGAGTATGATCGCAAGGCTGATCATGATGATGGCTGCGCCAAAGACCGTGCTGACGCCGGGAATGGAGACGGGAATAAGGAAGGGCAGGGACGCGATGGCGCACATCAGCAGCAAACCCTGCTCGCCTATGGCTTCCATCAATTCTCGCAGCGTTATCGTCTTACCGCTCAACCGGTTGATGAGCTTTTGCAGCACCGAGCTGAGATTTTCAGATGTATCCGTAAATGCGAAATTCTGCGTCATACCTTATCCCGAAACTGTTTCCGTTCCGGGATTGATACCATTCAAGCCGCCAAGTGCCTATCCGCAAACGAAAAAGTGCTCGCGGCTATCTTTATTCAGACGCATCTGTTCAGGCAGATGTTAGTGCGATACCCACTTGCTATAGGCACCCAGCAAAAGAACAAGCATCAGGATGCCGAGAATAAACGGGTTGAGCGAAGTAAAAAAGTGAACGTAGTCCATAACTGTCTCCTCCTCAGTATGTCCTCGCACAACCATTCTACGGCAAATACATGAAAATACCAGCAAAAAGCGATTTTTGCTTGCGCTGCAACATATGGTTACGCTTCATCCCTTATTTGTTGGGAATGTGAGTTTTTGCTTCGCAGCATTTATCGCTGATCTCTGCCTCAATGTTGCGCCGCATCATTTGCCAAGGCTCCGCACCGGCGCTAAACCAACCCATGAATCGGACGGAGAAGAACGGATGCTGAAAGGTCTCTACGCCTGGACCATGAACCTCGCTGCCAAGAAGACGGCGGTGTGGTGGCTGGGAATCATTGCTTTTGTGGAAAGCTCCATTTTTCTGGTGCCCGCGGATGTGCTGTTTCTGCCCATGGTTCTGGCAAAACCGAAGCGGGCGATGTTCTACGCCACCGTGGCGACGGTTGCCTCCGTGCTTGGCGGTATTGCCGGTTGGTATCTGGGGCACTACGCCTTTGAAAGCCTCGCCAAACCCATTCTGGAATTTTATGGCAAGCTCGATACGTTAGAGCATCTGCGGGCATCGGTAGACTATGAGACGATCGTTCTTCTGCTGATCACTTCGGGCCTTGCGCATCTTCCGCCGATCAAGGTCGTCACGATTCTTTCGGGTGCCGCCAATATCAGCCTCGGGCTCTTCATCATCTCCGCCATCGTTACGCGCGGTGCGCGTTTCTTCATTCTGGCAGGATTGTTGCAGCGCTACGGGGAGGGCATCCGCCACTTCATCGAAAAGCGTCTCGGCATGATTACCGCTGTTGCCGCCGCGGCGCTGATCGGCATCTATGCGGTCTACGTCTTCGCGCGATAAGCTGATTTTATTCAGTTTCTTGTCAGCATAGAGGTGTTTCGTCATCCCGATTAGTCAGGGGATGACGACGTATGCGCAAGAGAATAACAAAAGTTTTGGCTGTGGTTTCGGCTGTGCCAGTCATGTTTGGGCTGTATTTCGCAGCCCTGCAAATATCCGGTAATTTTCACGAGGTCATACCCGGCCAGCTTTACCGCTCCAACCAGCCGACCGGCGATGAGCTGACGCGCTATGTGATGAAGCACGGCATCAAGACCGTCATCAACCTGCGTGGCGAGAACGATAAATCATCCTGGTACACAAACGAGATGGCCGCCGTCGACAAGCTCGGCGTCAAGCATATCGATTTCGGCATGTCCGCACGGCGAACGCTGAAGCTGGAACGCGTTGCCCAGCTCATCCAGATTATGCGGGATGCGCCCAAGCCGATCCTGATCCACTGTCGTTCCGGCGCAGACCGCACGGGCCTTGCCTCCGCAATCTACGTCAACCGTGTTGCGGGTATGGATGAGGAAAAAGCGGAAGGGCAGCTGTCGTTCAGGTTCGGACATGTTGCCATTCCCTACCTCTCCTCTGCTTACGCCATGGATGAAACCTGGGAGAACATCGAAAAAGACCCGTTCATCGGCGAGCCCCATAACAACGAGATGGCCGCAACGGAGGCTTCGTCCTCCAGCCTGTAAAGCGGAAACGCGTGATCAAAGCATCGCATAGTGCCATGCTGATTGAGATCATATTTTACAAGAGAATAGAAAATTAGGGAGGTCCGCCTGCCGTCCCACCCAGCGTGGCGGACCTCTACCTTATACCCCTTCCAGTCAGGGCAGCTTCTATCAATCACACTTTGCTAAATGTGGCAAGACGGTGGCATCTGTTTTGAGTAATAATTATTCAGATTGCTCTTTAAGGCGGCGGAGAGTGAGGCAAGATTGAACAATACAAATAAAAAAACCGAGGACTAACCTCGGTAAAACATGGGGCTGGCACTTCGCAATGAGTTGCTTACCGGAGTAAGAATTAAAGCTAGGTGCCGCCCAAAGCCCCTTTCGGAGACATATTAAATCTAATCTGGTTTTCCACGAACTTCAAGTCGCTGGAGACAAAAGTCGATCTTGATCAGATTACGTCACGAAAGGCCTAATACCAGCGAAACAGCATTCTCTATTTTTCCAAGATCGAAGGAAGATAATTGCTCGATGCGGCGAAGACCCCTGACTAGTCCCAGGCGTTCGTGCGAAACGGTGCAAATCATCCGGCACTTCGCCCACGATTCTTTTTTCAAACTTCTGTAGCTCCCAGCCGCGAAATATATGTCATCGAAACCGGGCGTCGACGGTGCGACGGTTGAAAACGGAACTACAGTACATAGACCGGGAGCTATCCCGTGACGATGGTTCAAACCTTGAACAGAGAGAACGACAACCTGACGATATTTCACCATTTCTGGGGGCACGAAAGCCATGTCGAAATCGCACATCAAAACCGAGCCCCTTTTGGGGATAAACGTAATTGCCATGCTGAAACGCTAAGTAGCTAATTATAAAAGAGAATGAAACTCCTTATTCTTAGCGGCGAGTTTTTCATTTCGCAACCTTTGGCTTTTGCGTCACCCGATAATCAATCATCGGTCCGAGATGGCACCCATCCTCTTGTATACCCACGCCCCATCGCAGCCACGGCCAAATCGAGCTGATGTTGCAATTGCTCGATCTCTCCAATCATGGCGTTGATCGCCTCTTTCACATCGCCGTCATGACAATCCAGAATGTAATCCGCCCCATCGGCAGGCGTTTTGGATGCATCCGGGCACACGTTCCCAATCTCCATTTTTCAGAGTCTCACTTCCTGCGAATTTTAAGGGGAAGGCTACGGCCTTCGTAGTTTATGTTCTTATTATGTTCTCACCTGCTGATGAGTCAAGCAGGGTGGGAAGCATTATTTATCCGAGCGCGGATACCGGCTCGCCGTACATAGAAATCATATGAGGAAATGATCACGGTTGGGGAGGCCGTGGAACAAATGGTCGGAGCGACAGGACTTGAACCTGCGACCCCTTGACCCCCAGTCAAGTGCGCTACCGGGCTGCGCTACGCTCCGACCCGCCGTAAAGGCATGCACCACTTAGACTTTCGGCATTCTGGAAGCAAGCCCCCTAAAAAGAAAAAGAGAACAAATCAGCAAAAATATCCCACCGGTGGGACTTCTGATGCGCGAAGTCCCACCAAAAGTCCCACGCGTTGTTTCTTATTTGTTCTTTACAACTGGAATAACAAATTGCTTCTGAACGGCGGGGACGTGTTTGGCACAAGCCGAAATTTTGATCATGGTTCGGTCTTCAGTGCGAGCGGGCACATGCCTACGTTCACTCATCTTTCTCAAGCTGTTCCTTATTGTAATTGAATGGGCGTGCAGCAGCGTAGGCTTTGAATAAGCTGTCCTTGAACCGATAGTGTCTCTCTCTCGTCTTTTCGATTACCGGACCAAACTTATCGTTCGCGAGCTGCCCGACATAAACGGAGATACTACTAACGTCGACAGAGAGTGTGGCCGATATTCTTGAATAGATTGAGGTCGTGTTTATTTCGTCCGCATCGGATCGCGCAAACTCCTTGAGAATATACTCTCGGGTGTAAGAGTGTCCGATAGCTCGTGCGTATGTGCTCTCTTGTATCTTGGCTGTTCCCTTGATAGCGATCTCTGAAAGAGCGGCCTCCGATATTTCCTGCGTTACAGTTTTCTCGCCCTTTGTCACAGCGGATAAAAGTGAGTGCTTTCCCAAGAGGTGAACATAGTAAGGATGCCCTTTCGCAATGCCTGTTATCCAAGCTATCGCATCTTCTGAGAAGATGATGTTGTCCTCGTGCAAGATGCTGTGGGCCTTATCAAAAATCTCTCTAAGCTCAGTATCACTCATCGGGGGCATCTCAATGCAACCGTCAGAAATCTGACGAGCGATACTCTCGTGATTAAGGATCAATTCTTGCGGCGTTTGAGCTACACCGACTAGGGCAAATTTTACTCTTGGGTCCGCACCTTTAGAACGAATTATAGACGCCAGCTCTTCGCGTTGCTTTATTCTATCTACCTCATCTATCACGAACAAAACGCCGTTAGTTGTCACGCCGCTGTCCACTATGTGCTTTACTGCGTTCGAAAATGCAGAATAGATGTCGGTTTCATTAACTTCACGCTGAAGTGTCGTACTATCCGTCCCTTTACCACCTACCTTAAATATCTTCACGTTTAGTGTGGCTGAAGCCTCGGCTCCCACCGTCTGCTTTTCTACCCGGAATGGCAACCAAGGAGCCAGAGCCCCCTCGTCAGTGAGCAACCTCAATATAAGTGCACGGACATCTGTTAACGTATCATCACATTCCAGATGAATGACCAGCCAATCAGGAACTTGAGAAGGTTTTAACTGAAGTCGGTCGAGGACGGCGTTGTCACCTCTCGCTAAGCTCATGAGTTGCCTTGCCAAGGATGATTTCCCCACGCCACGGTTTCCGTAGATCACAAGCTGCGTTCCATTGGATTGAAGAGCGAGGCTTAATTTCTCCAACTGGTCTTGACGTCCTGCGAAGCGAGCGACTTCTTCAACAGCCATTGCTGGTGTAAACACGTTAGTAATATCGGCGTGCATTTTTATTCACTACTCCCGGCTGATGTTGCTTTAGGTTGCGTAGCATGAAGTACACATCCTGAAAATCTTTCCGGAATAGGAGCACACAACTTTTTCAGGACGTTGTAGAAACTTGCACCTTCTTGGCCCTCTACATAGTCTTTGCCTCATATACCCTTGCCCCAGCGAGACAACCGCAAGCATTTAGCTGCTGTCCCACTGAAGTTAGCTCTTGAGTTTTTGAGACAATTTCTCATTGTATCTAGAATTATATGAGATACAGAGGCGAACAGAATGTTTATCGGCTACGCCCGGACTTCCACGGCTGAACAGGATGCCGGACTACAAGCACAAATCCGCGATCTCGGTGCAACAGGTTGCACAAAGATTTTCAGCGAGCAGGTTTCATCGGTAGCAGAACGCCAACAGCTAAAAGCAGCTATGGAGTTTGTCAGAGAGGGCGACACGCTTTGCGTAACGAAATTGGATCGTCTTGCCCGGTCAACCGCGCATCTGCTGTCAATCGTGGAGCATCTCGAACAAAAGCGGGTTGCCTTGCGTATCCTCGATTTCGGCGGTGGTGAGGTCGATACGAAGTCGCCTTCAGGAAAGATGCTGCTCACCGTCTTCGCTGCGATGGCGGAGTTTGAACGCAGCATCATGCTTGTACGACAGCGTGAAGGTATCGCTGCGGCGAAGGCTGCCGGAAAATACAAGGGTCGAGCTCCGACGGCACGTAGGAAAGAGAAAGACGTTCTAGCATTAAAGGACGCAGGCGTGGGAGCGAGCGAGATTGCAAGTCGTCTAGGTATTGGTCGGGCGTCGGTCTACCGCGTCATAGCCTCGGCAAAGACATGACGTCATAGCTTTGGTTTCCGCCCGCCTTTCAACGTCGGTGGCGGAGAAGCATCGTCTGCGGGCTGGATGAATAGTTCCGAAAGGGGAACTTGCAATGCTTGTGCGATCTTGTCGAGCAAATCTACAGTTGGATTTTCCGTTTGCCGCTCAAGGCCTCCTAGGTATGCACGATCAACGCTTGCATCCGCAGCCAGCTTATCTTGTGAGATAAGCTGTTCTACGCGAAGTCGCCGTAAATTCCATGCAACGAGAGACCTGCCGTTCATCGGTTTAGGAGGACAATCTCTGCGCCTAAAAAACCACTGGCTATAGCCACATGGTTTATTGTAATTGTTGCGAACGCTCGCTCGGAAGTAGCGGCTTGCGTATCAGGGGGAAATTCTGGAAACGCTCTTCGCACATTTGGTAACGCGCTTCGCGCCATCGCCCGAAAACATTGCTATTGAAGCATTAGGCTTCATCTTGAAGCGTTCCCCGGCTGCACGGAAGGCCTTCGCCGACGTTGCAGCGGCTGGAGGATTGGAACTGCCACCCGATCTGTCATTCGGTACGCAAGCCATCGCAGATGATGACGGCAGGCCAGATATTGAGGGTTATGGCAGCGACCTTCATCGGTACATCGTGGCCGAAACGAAGTTCCATGCGGGTTTGACGATCAATCAGCCGCTCACCTATGCCGCCCGTCTCTCACCGGATAAACCAGCAGCACTCGTATTCATCGTACCCGCCGCGCGGATGGCCTCATTATGGTCCGAGTTGACGCGACGCCTGAAGGGCGGAGACTATGTGGTTTCTACACGTCGAGAATTGCACCCCGAAATATGGAATGCGGTGTTCGGCAGCGGACATCATTTCGTGCTTGTCAGTTGGCGGGCCGTCCTTGACGCTATCGTTCGCGAGATGGACATAGCCCGCGAAAGCGAGCGGCTTGATGATGTGCGGCAGCTTCAGGGGCTGTGCGAGCGGATGGATAGTGAAGCATTCCTGCCGCTGCGCAGTGAGGAGATCACCTGTACCGACATGCCGCGCCGTTATCTCCAGTTTTGCGATCTGGTCAACGATGTGGGTGAGGAGCTTGTCAGTTCCGGCCTGTGTGACCGCAAGGGGTTACAGGCAAGCGGTGGACATGGCTTCTTCGGGCGCTATCTCCGTCAAGGCAGCATTGTCTTCTACATCGGCTTCGATTGTGCTGCATGGCTGCGCCATAAACATTCGCCGCTCTGGCTCCGCTTTGATCAGTACACGCCACCCGAAGCTCTGGCTTTTTTCCGGCAAGGTCCCAGCATGGAAACGCGCTGGACGAGCGTTATCGAAGGTCCACGACGCATCCTTGTTCCATTGAACGTTGCGCCGGGAGCCGAAAAACCAGACCTCGTCACAGCGCTCTCACATCAGGTGGCGGGTGTTCTAGCTGCACTGCCAGCCTCTGTCGCTTCAGCGGCCAACGTCGAGGCAACAGTGGCTATTCCGTCATGAGGGGGCTGAGGAAATGGCCTTGGAGCAAGCTTCCAACGTACAACGGCTTCACCCATGTTGAGCGAGTGCGCGGATGGCAACTGATCATGTGGCGCATCGATAATGGCTGGGCCGAACGCGGTGCAACTTGTTGCATTTCTGGCAGTGCGGCGATGCCTAGACTACATAGCGAGAATTATTTCTCGTGGCAGCCGTACACGCTCGATCACTCCATTCACATGGCTTTGCACCAGCGTTTCAAAAAGCCTGAAACTTGGCAGCGGATTGTCGATAAATACAGTGTCACCGGCGCGGAATGGTTTGCGCAACTATCATTTGAGCCGGTCGATCTGGCTGGCGAACTGAGAGAAAAGCACGGGCCGGAGATTGCCGACATTTTTGCGCGCGCTCCTATTCCCGCAGGCATACCAATTCCATATCACCAGATTTACAGAGAGGGATAAGCAAATGGGGATCAAAGTTCTCGCTGGGGACTGGGAGCCCGGCACCGTCTGCGTTTTCGAGGCCGCTTTCTTCGGCAAGCCTGATCGTATTCGGATGGCAAGGGTGTTCGGGCCAGAATATCCCGCAAACGAAGTCGTGAGCATCGACATCGTTACTGAGCAGAACAGCACATCAATTCTCAAGAAAGCCGGATGGGGCTTTGTTGGGAGCGTAGCGCTGGGTCCGTTGGGTTTGCTGGCGGGCATTCTCGGTGGCGGTAATCGGCATGAGAAAATTGTTGCCATTGAGTTTACAGATGGAAAACGCGCGCTCCTGCAATGCGACGCGAAGAGCTACGGGGAGATGATGCGGCTGACGTTTGGAAAGAAACCTGCTCCTCCGCGTCTCGATGCTCAACACGCTTTGCCTTCCGGGTTTCGCAACAGCATGGAATATGCCCCTGACGCTCGTGTCGAAAAAGCACCTGCACAGACAACGCCGGAATTTATGGCTGGCGTGACCATTTCGTTTGGGCCAAAGACTGTGAAATGAAATCACCACGGATTGTATTCGACTGGAAGGAATGATGACCTTAAAAAAAATCGGTCCTCATCACTCTATTGACACCCGCTGCACCGGCGCATGCAGATCAAGGCAACGACTACGTTGCATGTCTCGTCGCTAACGCAACCATAAACCACCGAATGACCGATTGGGCAATTTACCAAATGCGGCTTAGTGGATTGGCGGACGGAAGGCGTTGACAAAGGTTTCCGGAAGGAAACGTGTGGTTGAAAAATTACAGGTCGGCGATATCATGTGGCCAGTGAGGTGCCATGACCAATTTTTCCGAACAAGTTCCGCGCAGCAACAAAGCATATGAATTTTTACCGTTGTTTCACACATGCGAAGCATTTCAAGCGCGAGCGTACATCAAAGATAGGGAGCTTAGAACTACTGACATATGCGAAGTGTTTAATGAGCCGATCACTTACTTGTTCTATGGGCGACCGGCATACAAGTACGTCATGAAGGGGGGCGCGACAAAAAATCTGTCCGTTTACCCTATCTGCTTCATATTCGACGTTGACCTACTGCCAGAAATCCAACGGATTTATCCGTTTGATACGGGTGCTTTACATCACAAGATACTTTCGAATTTTATTCATGGAGATAACACAGTTGCGCACTTTGAGCTTGAGCCAGAGCGTAACCGGATTGCAGATGTTGTTTTACATTTCCACGGCACAAACGAAAATTATTTGGCTGGCAAGCTGGAAGAGAAGGTTCACGACCCATTTGACTTCGAAAGCGTTTCTTATGCGGAAATGCACAAGACTTATGTTCCCGACGCATCCGATGAAAGAAGAATAACCATTGAAGTTCACGCTCCCGAAAGCTTGAAACTGAAAGAGGGTGCACTGAAAGCTATTATCGTTCCAGTTCCACTTCTTGGCTCTGAATTTCTACTTGAATTTGTTAAAGATACGGGTGTCGATGTCCGCTCATATGATATCGACCTGTGGGACCCTATTTATGGTTTCAGTTCGGTGGCAAAGGCCGCGAAAGAATATATCGCGGGGAGAGCAACAGGCGATGTCATATAGCGAGGACCTTAGCTACAGCGTTGTCGGGATGATCACAATCGATCAAGATGGCCCCGGTTTTTGTACGCCAATTTTCAGAAATCGGGATGGGAAAAAGTACTTTTTGCAAAGCAGTCGTGTAGGCCGAATGGTAGATGAGTATGTTCACGTCGGCGATAAATTGCCAGTTGCCAGTTACATTGCCTATCGAAACAACGGCGAATTTCGCGTGGGCGACAGGCTGCGCATCGGTTTTCGAATGCCGGACGGCTCTGTTTTCTTCGGAAAGAAAACAGATGTCTATGAAATGGTTTACGCGCGTTTGGCAGAACTCTCTGAATACCCGTTCATCGTATTACAAATTGCAAGACGACTACGTTCAAACGACGCTATCAAAGAAGCTCTAGGTCACGATGACGTCAGAAACGCGGTTATGAGCGAGTGGATAGAGTTGAGGTCAAACGAGCCTAGGTTCGTCTGGACCAAGGCTAATGAAGAAAAACTTTACTCCCAGTTTTGGGAAGGCATCTCGCTTAATGAAATTGCCAAGAGCTTGGGCATTTCCCGCAGTGCTGTTTTATCTAAAGTAAAGCGCTCCCCTGAAATTCGCGAACGTCAAGCAAAAGAGCGACAGCGAGATTTATTTGGTGGTCGTGGCTTTGGCGCGAGGCAAGCCGTTCCCGATCCGTCGATAGATGTCGATCACATTTCCCCTAATTCCTCCGTCACCGGACAAAATTTTTCGAAAAAAGCGGCTAATATGTCTGTGCTATCGCAAGATGCGCATCGCACCATTCCAAGGCCACCCAACACAAAACTGAAGAAAAAGTAGATCAATGATCTTTCGTCTTCCAGTGGCCTAAACGAAGTGGAAGGGCTCTTCCCTTTCATATCAATAAAGGTGGACTGCGGCTTCAACGTAGCGTCCATCGGTGCCAAGGCTTATGCGGAATATCTCTAGGAAACACACCAGATGAGAGGTAACTGGTTCCAAACAGCGTCCGTTTCCACCGAAAAAGCAAAGCACACGTAACTTAAAAAATTAATAGTTAAGTTATTGATTTTATTAGGCAAAAATATGAAACCTGTTGCATTTGACAATAGGAATTTATGATAAGGACCAATTTTGCCGGTACCCTCTACATAGAACGCGCAGGGCGCGAACAACGTCATATACAAGATAGTTACCGATACAGCGTAGCATATCTCCCATGTCTAGATATCCCCATGTAGTCCCTGACTATACAGAAACAGTAGAAGCCAATCCGATAGGTGGTCGTCATGACAAGATCATGATTGACTTTGAGAACAAGTGGATGGGCACCGGCAGCCAAACAGCTTTCCTTCAGTTCAGGCAGAACCTCGCGGGAATATTTCAAACTGATAGCGGGGCTGAATACAGGTTGTTCACGTCCCCCGGACAACACCTACATCCCGTGACCACATGGAAGGTCTCCAGTAGCAATGGAGCGAACGACGGGATCATGCGCATGCCGCTGTTCTCGGGTCGGTTGCTTGCGAAGCAGATGTCATTAAACTCGCCAGAAGGGCTTCCGCAATGGAATTTTACGGCTGAGCTTTCATTCAACCCAACGCGATGGCTGACACAGCAATCCCTACAGTTAGTGCGTCTCCCCCGTGAACAGTGGCTCAATACGCCCTGCAATATGTTTCATCTCCGACGAGAAGACCCCGATTTCGAACATGCTCTGGTAAGGAGTGACAATGTTCATATCGGGACATCGCGGAGGCAGCTACTGGCCCGCCGAGATATGTGGATGGTACAGGTCGAGCGCTATCTGCGAGGCGCGTTGGAGTTGATCGACCGGACACTTTCCCAAGCGGCAAATGAGGCTCCGGGTTTCCAGATCACGCCAAGCAGCGTGACGGCCTCGCTGAAGCAGGTAGAAACATACTGGGAGTTCTGGTCACAGCGACCTCTTGAAGAAATGTCGCGCTTGAGGCCGCCGATCCAACAAATGGCTGCATCCTCTTCAACCAACTGGTCCCCCTTGTCACCAGAGGCTCAAGACGCGCTCTCCGCTGCCGGAGCTGTCGAGATAGGCACCGAGGATAATTCTCCTCGCATTCAGATGCGTGCGGCGGCGGGAACAACTCTTCGCGCCTACGCAAAGACGAATAGTCGGCTCCGTTTCGAGGTCTCCCACACTTGCAAAGACGCGAGAGCGGTTTTTCAACCCTACACCGGGCTTTCACTGGAACAGCTATCAGAGCGTCTCGATTTTGCACGCGAGCGTGGTGCACACACCGTAAACGAGGTTTTGACGTTTGTCCGAACTCGCATTGCCACCCCGGATCATTCCAGAGAGGTACACGAGTTGGTCGCTGAGATTTTCCGATGTGCAGCGTCTCCAGAGCTCGCGAGTACTATGGTATCAGTGCTGGTTACCAATGGACGGATTGTAACCGGTGCAGGCTTCAATATTGATTTGGCGACTATCCGTAGATTGACGCGAAGAGGTGTGTTGGTTCGTCAGGCCCGGCAAGCTGACAGCCATGTATGGGGTGTGACCCCTCAGTACCAAGCGGCGCTTCGAAGCCTGCGCGATCAGCGTATATGAATTTTGGTCAGGAGATCGCGAAGCGGCATCTAATAGCCGTTTGCCCATTCCCAACGTGTGTAACCCACACATGTAGGTAGCGAATTAAGTCAATAAAAACATTGACTTAGGTGGATTTTTTGCTTGCATGTCGCGTTTAGCTGCGTCAGTGTATTGACGCTGAGAAAATCATTTCAGCACGACCAGTCCGCCGGTTGCCCGGCCTAACGGGCGCTCGAAACGGGCGACCGGCGGACATTTATTTTCGAGCGCCAAATGACCCATCCAAATACGGCCCCACAACTAGCTATGTCTGGAGAGCGACGGAACAGTCGCTCAATGCCGACGGGCTTGGACTTAGAGCGAGATATGCTAGCTCGTCCGCACCTCTATACCCTGCCAAATTCGCGTTTTCTCTTCATGAGAAATGTAGTCCATCTTCTAGGTCTCAGCTCTTCGGAGGTGTTAAAAATTCCTCAGTCTGTTCTGCCTCGGCATAGCCGCGCAGACGGCGAGTTGGTTTTCGTTGCCGCCGACGTGGAAAGGTACATTCGGGGAGAGGGTCAGCGAGACCCTATTCCGGTGGCCACGGTTAGCTCTCCAACTCGATTGCTTACCGTGGAGGAGGTCGCAGACGACTTACGGGTCTCCGCGCAGCAGGTGCGCAATCTGGTTCGCTCCGGCGATCTCGAATTCATCAACGTTGGACGCGGACCAGCCAAAGCGCACCTTCGCTTTGAACAGCAAGCATTAGAAGCCTTCAAAAACAATAGGAGAATGGACGAATGTCGGTCTACAAGCGCCCCGGCAAAGAGACGTACTCGTATGACTTCCAGTGCGGAGGTGCTCGATTTTCCGGCGACACGAGAAAAACTTCGAAGCGGGAGGCTGAAAAGGTAGAGAAGACCGCCCGTGATGAGGCCAAGCAAGAGCTTCTCTTAGCGAAGCAAACAAATTCTCAGCATATGACTTTCGGCTATGCTGTCAAACGGTACTGGAATGAGGTCGCCCAGCATCACGCTAGCCCAGAAACCAGTCTCCGCAATCTTGAATGGCTTCAGAAGAAATTAGGAGCTGCAACGGCTCTTCATAAGATCACCGATGAAACTGTTGCAAGTCTTATCGCACTCCGGCGGTCGGAAACCCCTCACAACGTCACAAATAAGCTTACGGGATGCGTCTCTAACGGGACCGTCAATCGTACAGTTACTCAGCCTCTTCGGCACATTCTCAATCTCGCACGTTCCGTTTGGAAAGGTTCAGTAGCTGATGTGTGCTGGTCTCGGCATATGCTGAGAGAGCCGCAAGAGCGTATTCGAGAAGCTAGCATTCGCGAAGAAGCAGCTTTACTGGATAAGCTCAGCAGAGGCTACGATATCGCACTGGCGTTTGCTTTCGCAACCGGATGTAGACGGATGGAAATATTAGGGCTGCGGTGGGATCATATCGATTTTGACGGGGCACGCATCACCGTCAATGGAAAAGGCAACAAAACCCGTACATTGCCAATGACATCGCGTATACGCGAAATCTTGGAAGCGTGTGTGGGGCATCATGATAGCAAAGTTTTCACATATGCGGCGCTGCGGACTGACAAGCGCAAGGGGCTTATAAGGGGTAAGCGTTATCCTGTCACCGAAGCAGGTTTAAAGACGGCGTTCCGGCGAGCCGTACCTAAAGCAGGCGTTGTTAATTTTCGCTTCCACGACGCGCGACATACCATGGCTACGCGAACTTTACGCAAGTCGAACATTCGAGTGGTGCAACAAATGCTAGGTCATGAAGATGTCACGACAACAGCCAAGTATGCGCATGCCGTTATGTCAGACTTGGAAGCCGCGATGGAAGCGGCCACTCCCACGCAAATTCCCACCGAGACGAGTAATGTCACTGCAAGTATCGGAATAAATAGAAGAATTTCGGCTATGTAGACCGCGCCCCCAGTCAAGTGCGCTACCGGGCTGCGCTACGCTCCGACACAAGAGAGGCGTTTATATAGAAGGCTGTTTGGGTGCAAGAGGAAAACGCCTGAATCCTCAAAAAAGAGACGAGCTGGAGTGTGAAGCTGAGGACACTGAGCGGAGGGCAGGTGATGTTTTTCCATTTTCCAACGGAACGCTCTTCCGGGGTTTGGTGTTACCCAACCGTAATCAGATGGCGCAGCCGGACCAACCCATGGTAGCTGCGGCGAATGAAGCGAATGGAGAGAGACATGAACAGCATCATTTATATCGTAGGCCTGATCGTAGTCGTCGGCGCGATTTTGTCGTTCGTTGGTTTGGCCTGAGCGATAGCGATCAACAACCGTCGATTGACGGTGTAGAAAAAGAAACAGCGCAGCATGGATCAGATGCTGCGCTGTTTCTGAGAAATGAAATTCTTAGTTTTCCTGAACGGAAACGCCATTGGGGCCGATGTTCATTTCGATACCCTTGGGTTTGGTTTCCTGATGGTAGACGTAAGCGCCAAGGCCTGCGATAGCCACGATCAGTGCGCCGATGATGAGATAGAGATTATTCGTCCGCGTCATTCAGTATTTCCCCTGACAAGATGATATGCGCTCGCTAAACGCATGAAATCCCGGCAAGTTCCACGCGATGCGCGGTACTGGAATACGGCTTCGTCAGTAGGCGTTTTCCGATTGGAGCAGGCGGATCGGCGTCAGCACCAGAATTTTCAAATCAAGAAAGAGCGACCAGTTTTCGATGTAATAGAGGTCGAAGGCGGTGCGCTGCTTGATTTTGTCGCTATGGTCGATTTCTCCGCGCCAGCCGTTGATCTGTGCCCAGCCGGTCACGCCCGGCTTGACCTTGTGGCGGGCGAAATAATGCTCCACGACCTCGGTATATTTCAGGTCTCCCGTCTGCGCGTGGACGGCATGCGGGCGAGGGCCGACGAGGGAAAGGTCCCCGGCGAGAACATTGAAGAGCTGCGGTAGCTCATCGATGGAGGATTTGCGCAGGAAACGACCGACAGGCGTTACGCGCGGATCGTTTTTGGTCACGGCTTTCACGGCGCTCGGATCGCTCATTTCCGTGTACATGGACCTGAACTTCCAGACGTTGATCGTCTCGTTATTGAAGCCGTGTCGCTTCTGCTTGAAGAGGATAGGGCCTTTGGACGTCGCTTTGACGGCAATGCCCGCAACAAGCATGACCGGCCACAGGATGAGCAGGCAGATGACGCTGAAAACGATATCGAAGACGCGCTTGGCAACGCCATCCCAATCCCGCAGCGGCTTGTCCATCACGTCCAGCATCGGCACGCCGCCAACATGGGAATAGGAGCGGGGGCGGAAGCGCAGCTTGTTGGCGTGGGCGGCAATGCGGATATCCACAGGCAGCACCCAGAGCTGGCGCATCAGTTGCAGAATACGCGTCTCGGCACTGATCGGCAGCGAGATGATCAACATATCCAGCCGCACCAGGCGGGCGAATTCCACCAGCTCCGCAAAGGTGCCGAGCTTTGGATAGCCTGCCACGATATCCGGCGAGCGCGCGCTGTTACGATCATCGAAAATGCCGCAGATGCGGATATCGTTATCCCGCTGCTCGAGCGAGCGGATGAGATCCTTCGCGGCCTGTCCGCCGCCAACGATCACGGCGCGGCGTTCCATGACGCCGTTTCGGCCCCAGTGACGAATGGCAAGGCCCAGGACGTAGCGTTCGATGAAGAGAAATGCGGCACCCGTGACGTACCATGTCGCAAAACCCTGCCAGGAATATCCGGCATCCGGCACGAATAGCAGCATCAGCAAAGCGGTGACGATGAAGGACGCAAGGAAAGAGCCCTGAATGCGCCCGGCCATGGCAACCGGCCTGCGTAGGGAAGGAAGCTGGTAGGTATCGGTAATCTGAAGCAGCATGGCGCAAAGACCCGCGCTCCAGACGCAAATGGAGGCCAGCGCAATGCGCGACCCGAGAGCATCGGGAATTTCGACGCCATTTACCAGAATGGAAATGAGCGTGAGAATGACGAACTCGACGAGCCTTAGCTGGCCGATGACCATATCCGGAGAATGGCTGGTGCTGCGCAGCTGGTTGGCAACCTGTCGGGCAAGGGGATTGAGCGTGGGTTTCTCGCCCTTCTGAGCGCTTTCGCCGCCTTCCGGTTTCTCGGAGACTTGCTTGCGCAGGGCATCAAGATCGAACTTGTGCCCTTCTCCCCCCATGTCGCTCATAGATATGTTCCACTACTCGATTTCAGGAATGGATACGCCACACATACTAAATAACGCTTATGATTTCACCATTAGTAAATGCTTTTTTATTCGCAACTTCAACGAGAAGTGAACCCTACATGCATTAGGTAGGTGTTTCTTTCGCGAAAATAAGGGGGCGGGATACGCAATACCTGTTTACCCGCAACTGTGGACCGGAGCGAACCCGCTTTTCGGGCTGCATATTCTCCGGTCGCTGAATTTGAAAACTATCCTCTGGGGTCTGCGACGGCTGCCATCAAAAGAAGCGCTCGCGGACATAGATCGTATCGCCTGCCAGCACCGGCGCCGAGATATAGATGCGGCCGGTCGTGACATTGGCGTTGATCTTGCGGGTGATATCCACATCGCGCTGGTTTGCGCGGGACGTGAAGCCGCCTGCGACGGCAATCGCGTTCTGCACGGTCATGCCGGGGACGTAGGAATACTGGCCGGGGCGACCCACTTCGCCCATGACGAAGACAGGGCGGTAACGGTCGATCTCGATGCTGACATCGGGGTTGCGAAGATAACCCTGGCGAAGCTGCTGAGCGAGAGCCACTTCAAGCTGCTTTGCTGTCTTGCCGCGAGCTGCAATCTGGCCGACGAGCGGGAAGGCGATGTAGCCACCCTGATCGACGGTGTAGGTGTTGGTGAGGCCGGACTGGTCGAACACCGTCACGCGCAGCCGGTCGCCGCTATCGAGGCGGTAAGGCTGCAGAGCAGCCTCGTTGAAGGCTCTCGGCGCTGGCTGATAAGCTGCGCAACCGCTAAGCGATACTGCGGCGGCAAGGGCAAAAGCCGATATCAGGCGTGGGATGGCGAAAGTCATTCGCAATCGGGCTCCAGAAAACGTGTTGATCCAGTTATCTCTTTGTTATGGTTAATGCTCGGTAAAGAAATAATTTTTCATGAAAAATCGACGCGCTAAATCTAGCAGGCGACCGGAATAGCTCGGCATTTAACGCTTGCGTTACCGCAAGGGATTAGACTTGCCGTAACGACAGGCGTGGCGCACAGGCTGCACGCATCAAGGGAAATCGCAGGAATGAGAGCAACGGGACACGCAACCGAATCGCAACATGCGGATGATCAGGATTTCGGAAAGGCCGGATTTCCGATCGATTATGTTGCGGACCTGCTTTCCATGCGGGGCGCAAAGCCCATCGTGGTGGTTGCCTCTCCATCAGGCGACGATGGTTCCACCGCGACCGTGATGCTTGCGCGCGCCCTTTCCGAAACGGGGCGGACGGTCGTGCTGGTCGATATGACGGCATCCGGCGCGCCATCCCGGCTGATGACCTCGGAGGAAGGCCTTCCCGGCATCATGGACCTTCTGGTGGGGGATGCGGCCTTTGGCGAAACGATTCACCACGACCGCCTGTCCAGCGCGCATATCGTGCCGCAGGGCCATGGTGCCGTTCACCAGACGGGGCGTATTCTCGACCGTCTGACGATGGTGCTCGGCGCACTTTCCGGCACTTACGATACGGTTCTGCTGGAATTTGGCGCTGCTGACGTGGCAGGCGTTTCCCGCGTTCTGAAATATGTCGATGCGGATGTGGTGCTTTCAGTGCCGAGCGGCGATGCGCAGATGCTGCAGGAAACGCTGGACGCTTTCGAAGAGGATGGCCACAGCCAGGTGATTCCCATGGTTTCGGCATCGCCAAAATCCGACGCAGCTTAGGCGCTTATTTCTGCGGCTTCGGCCCGGCCATCCATCTGATGATGAGCATGGCCGGCAATATCCACAAGACCCCGGAAAACACGAAATAGGCCAGATGAACCCACCAGGGAGACTGGCCGAGCGTCGCGGACGCCACCGCCGTTGCCACGACGGCATAGGTAACCACCAGCAGAATGATGACGATGGTGCCGATGAAGGATCTGAGGCGGGGATGCATGCCGTGTTCCGTGAGTTGATCGTGAAGCGAAGCATATAGCATCGGATGCAAAAATCGGAATCGATTTTCCGTCTGCCTGAACCGCGACCCGATGCCGCAAAGCCTCACCCCTTGTTTTGCGGGCGCGCTTGATGCAAACCAAGGCAAAGAATTGTGGAGTGTCAAGAATGCGGTCCGAAACGGTTGCGGTGGCTGGTGCCTCTGTCGAAAAACGGGTGGAAACGGCTTTGCAGCTTCAGGAAAAGAATCGCCGCCTGCTGCGCATATGGCTTCGCGTCGTGCTGTTCACGCTGTTCTGTCTCGTGCTGGTGGGCGGGGCAACGCGGCTGACCGAATCCGGCCTTTCGATTACCGAATGGAAGCCCATCCACGGCGCCATCCCGCCGCTTTCCGTTGCGGAATGGGAGGAAGAATTCCAGCTCTACAAACGCATTCCGCAATATCAGGAAATCAACAAGGGCATGTCGCTTGACGAGTTCAAGACGATTTTCTGGTGGGAGTGGGCGCACCGGCTGCTGGCTCGCACCATCGGCGTGATATTCGCGCTGCCTCTGGCCTTTTTCTGGGCGACGGGCCGCATCGAAAAGCGGCTGCGGCTGCCACTTATCGGCCTGCTTGCTCTGGGCGGTTTGCAAGGCTTCGTCGGCTGGTGGATGGTGTCTTCCGGCCTTGTCAACCGCACGGATGTCTCGCAATATCGCCTGGCAACGCATCTGACGATTGCCTGTCTCATCTTTGCGGGCTGCATGTGGATATTGCGCGGCCTGTCCTACCATTCGCCGGAAGCATCGAATGAGCGCGAGGGCAGGGGCTTTGCAGCGCTTCTGGCCGTGCTCTGTCTTTTCCAGATTTATTTGGGCGCACTGGTGGCCGGGCTCAAT